>Ga0066905_100000205_pt1 | contig 13839 bp, 17 predicted proteins | sample PanSoiMetaPlot36_FD_67483 | JGI IMG/M metagenome (GOLD analysis project Ga0066905, IMG submission 67483) | Tropical forest soil microbial communities from Panama analyzed to predict greenhouse gas emissions - Panama Soil Plot 36 (version 2) | ecosystem: Environmental > Terrestrial > Soil >... | reverse complement strand
GCTGTTGACGACGGCGGTCCGCACCCGATCGCGTGCCTCGCTCAGCGCAGTATCGGGCAGTCCGATGAGGACGAACGCAGGCAGCCCGGGAGACACGTCAGCCTCGACCTCGACGAGCGAGCCCTCCAACCCGTGCAGACTCACCGACCAGCTGCGCGCGAGGCCCATCTAGATCCCGGCCTTCGCGCGCTGTGCACAGCGCGGGCCGGCCATCTAGACCACACCCTTGACGTGCGTGACCTCGGCGCTCCCGCGCGGCGGCTGGAGGACGCCGACGACATCAAACCGGATCTGCGCCGGATGCATGCCGCTGCTCGCGAGCCAATGCAAGGCCAACGACCGCATCCGGCGAACTTTGCTCGCAGTTACTGCCTCGAGTGGGCCACCGCACGCGGTGCCGCGGCGGGTCTTGACCTCGCAGATGACGAGCGCATCGCCATCAGCGGCGACGATGTCGATCTCACCAGCGGCGCAGCGCCAATTGCGATCCAGAATGACCAGGCCCGCCGCCACGAGATGCCTGGCCGCCACCTCCTCGCCATGCCGTCCAAGCGCGTCCTTGGCCCGCACCGGCTCCACCTCCCGGCACCGACCGTGCCGTCAGAAGCAAGGTCGGGGCTAGCACCAACCGACCCGCTGTGGATGTTGCGCGTGTTTTTCTTGACCCTGTGGACGAGCCGAAGATGGAACGGCGATGAAGCAGGTCAACCTCGTGGTCCGCTTCCTGGTGGAGCTTTGCGCCCTGGCGGCGCTCGCCTACTGGGGGTTCAGCCTCAGAGCCCCAATCGTGGTGAGGGTCGTCGTCGGAATCGGCGCGCCGCTGACTGCGGCCATCGCATGGGGTGCCTACGTTGCTCCACGCGCCAGACTGTCAGCCCCGGCATCCGTGCGGCTTGCAGTCGAGCTTGCCGTGCTCGGGTCGGCCGTCGTTGCGCTCGCTGTTACCGGGCCGAATGGCCTCGCCTGGGCCTTCGCCGTCCTTGTCGTGGTCAACACGGCGCTGACAACGCTCTGGCGGCAACGCTGGTATGCCGCCGGCTAGCTGCCGAAGCCTGGCCGATCGTGCGGAACCTCGAGGTCGCTCTTGGCCAACTCCTCGACATTCACGTCCTTGAACGTGACGACCTTGACGTTCTTCACGAAGCGCGCCGGGCGGTACATGTCCCAGACCCAGGCGTCGGACATCGTCACCTCGAAGTAGACCTCGCCACCCTCGTTGCGCACATGCAGGTCGACGTGGTTAGTGAGATAGAAGCGGCGGTCAGTCTCGACAACATAGGAAAACAGGCCGACGACGTCGCGATACTCCTTGTAAAGCTGGAGCTCCATCTCAGTCTCGTACTTTTCGAGATCTTCCGCGCTCACGTCTCACCTCATCTGCCCGGTCGCGCCAATGACGCGCTGCTCATGCGATCTGGAAGCGAAGCTCGTCGGCGTCCTCTTCGATCATGTCCAAGTCATCTCCGGCGACCGGCCCCTCGCGCATATTGTCCATCAGACCGATCGCCGATGCCGCTCTCCTGACGTTGATGAACCGCCGGCGATGCTCCGCGCATGGTCCGTGGCTGAGGAGGGCGGCGTTGTGCTCGGGCGTCACGTACCCCTTGTGGCCTGCGAAGTCATATCTCGGATACTTCTCGTCCAGTTCGCACATGATCCGGTCTCGGGTAACCTTCGCGATCACTGACGCCGCCGCAATACAAGCGGCAACCCGGTCGCCCTTCCAGACTGCCAGACCGGGAACCCCGGTCCCGGCGACGGGGAACCCGTCGGTGAGCACATAGGCGGGCGACGCGCTCAGCTGCGCGAATGCCCGCCGCATCCCGGCAACATTGCAGACGTGGAGTCCGACCCGATCGATGTCGGCGGCGGGAATGATCACTACTGACCAGGCCAGCGCCCGGTCCATGATGCGGTCGTACACCTTCTCCCTCGTGGCGGGAACCAGGAGCTTCGAGTCGGCCAACCCTTGCACGTGGCCCTTCTTGCCCTCAGGCAAGACACACGCACCGACGACCAAAGGCCCGGCGCAGGCGCCTCGCCCCGCCTCGTCCGCGCCGGCGACCGGGGTCAGCCCGGCACGAGCGAGTGCCCGCTCATATCCATACAAACCGGCGTCTCGCCGAATTGTGGCACCCTTGGGAAGTTCACCCACGGCCTCATCCTTGCGTACATGACCCGGCCGATGGAGCCAGGCAGCATAGAACTGGCCGGTGTTGCCTCGAATCAGCGGCTGCCGGCGCGGGTCAGCTCACACGCATCAACCCACCGATCCGGACCTGTTGTCGTGCGCGCCTCGGTGTTGGGCGCCTCGCCGATGATCTCCCGGCATTCAACGATCGAGCTCGCGAGCACCTCGCGCAGCAGCTCGTCAGGGTCAGTGATGCACGCGCGGGCAATGCCTTCGACGGCGTTGCGGACTGTCGTCGGGGCTGCGTACCGGCGGAAGCCTTTCGGCGAGGGCGGTACCTCGCGGGTGTATCGGCGAGCCCACTTGGCGGCCAGGGGCGCTTGAGCGAGTGCCCACCTGCTCCGCTCCTCGAGCGCACCCGCCGGGCGCCCCTCGACGGAGGCGAGCAGGCGCTCGGCCACCAGGACGGAGATCGCCAGGATGCGCTGGCGTTCCTCGGCGGCGACCGGCAGCGCCGTCGTCGCGGCGCGCAGCGCGATGCGGGCGTCGATCCTCACATCGTCCCCGGTCAGCCCGATCACGGACGGGATGAGCCCGGCAAGCTTCGCCCGGCCGGCATCGGAGGTCAGGTCGTTGACGCCGCGGGCGAGTGCCGCGAGCAGGGGGTGCGTGCACCGTGGGTGGTCAGACCACCGCTCACCGGCAAGATAGGACGCGAGCTCCATGAAGCATGCGCCCCTACGTGGATTCCTGTGCTTGCCGCGCGACAGCACGGGGACCAGGTCGGGCAGTACGAGGTCGCTAGACACGAGGCGCCCCCAAATGGTCGCTCGTCGCGGTCAGTTTCAGCACCCAGTGGCGCAGTACTACCCAGTTTGCGCGAGAAGCAGCGCAGGTGCCAGCGGGTTGGCCCACTAACCTGACCAACACCTGGGCGGAACGTGCTCCCGGGACCCGAGCTCGAACGGCTCGTCGATCTTCTCGCCGCGGAGGAACGAGTCAAGCAGAGCGGGGAGCCGGCAGCTCGCAGCACATGCCAAGATCCATCTGGTCTGGATCTCTAGTGCGAAATAGCAGCACGCTGTCATGCACCTCAAGGACGACAGCCCGAACGACGCTTTGCTCGATGATCGGCAGCGAATCCGGCACGTGAAGCGGCGACGGCGCGTTCACCGAAAACGCGGGAGGCGCCGCCGGAGGCGATGGGCGGACAGCGGGATCGCGACGCTGAGGCCGAGCAGCAGTGGAGATCCGGCCCCGAGGCTTGCCACCAGTTCCAGTGGCGCGCCGGTCGAAGCAAGCGCCTTCTGATGGAAGGTCTCGGGCACGGGCAGGGTGCCCACCCGCCCGAACGGCCAAACGATCACGAAAGCACGGCCGATCACGTTGTCGGCTGGGATGGTTCCGCCGCCTGGGTCGCCCATATGCAGCCGTGAATCGGCGGAGACCGCGCGATGGTCTCCCATCACCCACAGTCGACCGTCGGGGACTGTGACGTCGAAGGTCGATTCGGAGGGGGTGTTGCCAGGGAAGACATAGTCCTCTTCCAATGCAACCCCATTGACTGTGATCCGCCCCTTCCCATCGCAGCACTTGACCCGATCACCGGGAACCCCGATCACCCGCTTGATCAGGTCCTTTTCGTTGTCTGAGGGTAGGAGACCAACGAAGACGAAGATGCTCTTGATGCCGTGCAGCACCGGATTCCCACCCGATCCGCCTTCGCTGCTCCCCAGCCAACCGCCCGGATCCTTGAAGACAACGACCTGGCCGCGGTGGACGCTGCCGAAGTAGTTGCCGAACTTGTTGACGAGAACGCGGTCGCCGACCTTAAGCGTGTTCTCCATCGAGTCCGACGGGATGTAGAACGCCTGAACCAAGAAGGTCTTGATCAGCAGAGCAAGGATCAGCGCGACTCCGATGAGGATGGGGACCTCACGCAAAAGCGCCGCACCGTCGCTCCGCCCTTTTGCGTGCCGGCGCTGGCGCTTGGCTCGCTTGGGTGCCGGTGCGGGAACGACGGGCTGGGTTGGCTGGTGTGGAGCCGGAGAAGCGGAACCGGCTATGCCATCTGATTGCCGCGGGTTGTGGCCCCCCGGTGGCTCCACCTGCGTACCCGACTCGGCCGCGGCTCGGGCCGCCGCCTTGGCCGCCATCCGAGGGCCGAGGACCGGCTGGGGGCTCTCATCGCGGACGGGCTCAGCCGGCAGCGAGAATGCGGCAAGGTCGGGGCGAGGCCGATCTTCGTCGGCGCCAACAGGCAGCCGATGACCATTGAGGTCGGATGCTTGGTCGGCCGGCGGATGGGCTTCGCCGGCTGTGTCGCCTCGCTCGGACGGTGGGGTGCCCCGCTGCACCGTCAGCCTCGGCCTGCATTGGCGTCGATGGCTGGCTGCTTGAACGTGTCAGGGATCGGCAGACTCTGCCAATGACCGAATGGCCAGACGACGACGAACGCCCTGCCGATCACCTTGTCGATAGGCACAGTGCCGCCGCCCGGCTCGCCGAGATGCGAGCGGCTGTCCTGTGAGACCGTCCTGTGATCGCCCATCACCCATAGCCTTCCCTCGGGTACCACGATGTTGAACGTCTCGAGGGAAGGTCTGTCTCCCGGATATAGATAAGCACCTTCGTCGAGCGCGACGCCGTTAACCGTGATCCGGCCGCTCTCATCGCAACACTTGACGCGATCGCCCGGCAGGCCGATCACCCGCTTGATGTAGTCGCGCTCGCTGCTCCCCGCGTCGAAAAGCCTGGCAATGCCCGCGAAAGCCGCAGTAACCACGCCACGAGGCTTCGTGGTCCGCTGCGACTCGTCGAAGGAGTCCGCGCCATTGAAGACCACGACCTCGCCACGCTTGATGTCACGCAGGTGGTACACCACCTTGTTGACCAGCACCCGGTCGTCGATATGCAGCGTGTCTTCCATCGAGCTGGACGGGATGTAGAACGTCTGGACGACGAAGACCTTGAGCAATAGGGCAAGAACGAGTGCGGTGCCGATGAGAAAGGGCAGCTCACGGAGGAAAGATCGCCGCTTGCGCGTGCCCACGGTGTTCTGCGGATCTGGGCTCTGCGGATCTGGGCTCTGCGAATCTGGCGAGGTCTCTGCTGTATCCACAGATTCTGGCGCAGACTCTGCCGCGGGCGGAGTCTGCGCCGCCGCGGGCTGCGCGGCCGCGGCTTCTCGGTCGTCCATTGGTGCTGAGCCTAACCTCGGGAATCGCCTGGCACCCGCGCCGTGGCCGACATCTGCTCGGCGCTGGCAGGCCGCGAACTAGCGTCCGGCCGGCGTCTCCCGCCGCTCCTTGATCTTTGCTGCCTTGCCGCGCAGGTCGCGCAGGTAGTAGAGCTTGGCCCGGCGTACGTCACCTCGGGTCACGACCTCGATGCGGTCAATGACCGGCGAGTGGATCGGGAAGGTCCGCTCGACGCCCACCCCAAAGCTGATCTTGCGGACAGTGAAGGTCTCGCGTACCCCGCTGCCCTGCCGGCGGATCACCACGCCCTGAAACACCTGGATCCGAGAGCGGCTGCCCTCGACGACGCGGACGTGGACCTTCAGCGTGTCGCCGGGCCGGAAGTTCGGAATGTCCGAACGCATCGAGACGGCGTCAACGGCATCAAGGGTGTGCATCGTCGTGGTCACTTTCGTCGCAGCGCAGCACCCATTCGTGCCGCGTGATGGTGATCAGGTCGGTAAAGGTGGTGGCGGAGAGTGCCGCCACAATGGGCCTGCGGGCCCGGCGGCCCTCCAGTTTGCCATAAGGGTGCCGGTCAGCGGAAACGGCGGTCACGTCGCCCGGACGAGCCGCCCCTCCCGGTTCTCCCAGCCAAGGTCGGCGAGAATCTGCAGATCCGTCGGATCCAGAGCCTTCGAATCGAGGCGTTCGATGAGATCGGGCCGGTAAAGGGCGGTTCTCCTGATGGCCTCTGTACGGCGCCAGCGCTCAACCGCCGCGTGATGTCCTGAGAGCAGCACCGGCGGGACGACCCGGCCTCGCCATTCGGCCGGCTTGGTGTAGACCGGTCCCTCGAGCAGCCCGTCCATTCGGCCGGGTGCGAACGAGTCATCGGCAACCGAGTCCGCGTTGCCCAGCACGCCGGGGAGAAGCCGAGCGATCGCCTCCACGATGACCAGCGCCGCCACCTCGCCCCCGGCGAGCACGTAGTCGCCGATCGAGAGTTCCTCGACAGGCATCCGGCCGCGAGCTTCATCGACAAACCGCGCGTCGATGCCCTCGTACCGGCCGCAAGCAAAGATCAACCACGGTTCCCGCGCCAGCTCCATTGCGCGCCGCTGAGTGAACCTTCCTCCGCTCGGCGTCGGCACGATAAACCGGGGTGGGGCGGTCGCTCCGGCGCCAGTCAGATCGCCGAGCGCGGCTGCCCACGGCTCGCATTTCATCACCATGCCCGGGCCGCCGCCGTAAGGGGTGTCGTCAACCGTCCGGTGGACGTCAGTCGTCCAGGACCGCAGGTCGTGCACATGAAGATCGAGTGCGCCGCTCTCTCGCGCCTTCCCGATCAAGGACACACCAAGCGGAGAGAGATACTCGGGAAAGATCGTGATGATATCCAGCCGCATGGCGTCATCCGCGATCGTCGAGCTGGCCTTGGCTTGCTTCAGGCTCTGCAACCTTGGCCCCGGCGGGATCGAGCAGGCCCGGTGGCGGCGTCACGACGAGCCGACCGGCCGCCAGGTCGATCTCCGACACGATCTCCCGAACAAACGGGATCAGTAGCTCCGTGCCGCCCGCTGAATCGCCGCTGCGGACCGCGAGGAGGTCGTGGCCTGGCAGGTGCATCACCTCCGCTACCCTGCCGACGGTGTCACCCGTCGCTCTTACCACCGCGAGGCCCACGAGCTGCTGGTCGTAGTAATCCCCGTCGTCGATGGGCTCGGTATCATCAGCCTCGACCACCAGCCTGACTCCGCGCAGCGCCTCGACGCCACCGCGATCGACCACCTCGGCGAAGCCGACCAGGAGTCGGCCCTGGTGAGGACGGACGGACCTGACGGTCAGCGGGCCTGCGGACGCCGGGTCGGTGCGGAAGACCTTACCCGCAGCGAAACGGCCAGCAGGATCGTCGGTCCGTACCTCGACGACTGCCTCACCCTTGATCCCGTGGGCGCGGAGGATGCGGCCTACGACAAGCTCCATGACGTTCCCGGAGCGCCCCTCAGTGCCGGGGAGCGGCCTCGAGCAGGTCGATGCGGACCCCGCGGCCTCCGTTGAGAGCGCCGACGACGGTGCGCAGCGCGGTTGCGGTCCGCCCGTTCCGTCCGATGACCTTGCCGAGGTCGTCCGGGTGCACCCGAACCTCGAGCACGCGGCCGCGCCGGAGATCCCGGCCACGTACGCGGACCTCGTCAGGGTGATCGACGATTCCCTTGACGAGGTGCTCGAGCGCTTCTTCGAGCACCGGCTCAGCCCTCGTCCGTACTGGTTGCTGCGGTCTCGGCGTCCTCTGGCGCAGTGGTGCCCTCAGCCGCTGGCAGGGTCGCCTCAGTTGCTGGCGCCGCCGCCTTTGGTTCGGCCTTCGCACGCTTCTTTGCCCTGCCGGTGGTCGCCTCGGCCTTTGGCTCGTCCGACGCCTGCTTTACCGCGGCCTCGAACACCGACTTCTTGTCGACCTTCGCAGCCGCGGTGCGCAGGCTGCCCTCGGCCCCTGCCTCGCCCTTGAACTTCTGCCAGTCGCCGGTGACCTTGAGCAGCGCCTGAACCGGCTCGGTCGGCTGCGCACCGACGGAGAGCCAGTACTGCGCCCGGTCTGAGTCGACCTTGATCAGCGACGGATCCTCTTTAGGCTGGTAGATCCCAATCTCCTCGATGGCACGACCGTCGCGCTTGGTACGCGAGTCGGCCACCACGATGCGATATTGAGGATTGCGGATCTTGCCGATCCGCTTCAGTTTGATCTTGACTGCCACGGCAGTGCAACGCTCCAGTCTGAGTAAATGGCCGGGCGCTTCCTCGGAGCGACAAACGGTGGACACCGAATGCCTCGTCGGACCCCGGACGGTTATGGTGAGGCCGCTCGTGTCCTGTGGGGAAGGTCGATCTGGCCTCTGCGGACACGGCCGGCGCGGGAGAGGGATCACGCAGGCCGAGTGCTCAGCAGTCGCCCATTGTGCCAGATGCAGCCGGCCTGCGGCTCCGCGGGCGACGCGCGCGCCAGATAGATCAGCGGACGATCCTGCCGCGCAGGATGATGCGCTGAGGTTCGTAGAGGACCTTGAGGTCCTGCCGCGGATCCTCGGCGTACACCACGAGGTCGGCGGCGGCGCCCTCGTCGAGCCCGGCACGGCCGAGCCACTGCCGAGCTCGCCAGGATGCGGCGCCGAGCGCTACCTCCGCCGGCAGGCCGGCGCCGTGCAGCGCGATTACCTCGTCGACAATCCGGCCGTGCGCGATGCTCCCGCCGGCATCCGTGCCTGCGTAGACAGGGACGCCCGCTTCGTACGCCTCCGCCACCCGCGAGGAGGCTGTGGCGTGCAGGCGCCGGATGTGATCTGAGTACGCGGGATAGCGCGCCGCCTGATCGGCGATCGCTGGGAAGTTTGCGATGTTGACCAGTGTGGGGACAAGACCGACGCCGCGCTCCGCCATCGCAGTGATGACCTCCGCGGACATCCCGGTGCCATGCTCCACGCAATCGACGCCGGCGGCGACGGCGTCGACGACCGCCTGCTCGCCGAAAACGTGGACCGTCACCCTAGACCCGGCAGCGTGCGCTCGATCGATTGCGATGCCCAGCAGGTCGGCCGGCCAGCAGGGGGTGAGATCCCCGGCCTCCCGGTCGATCCAGTCACCAACGATCTTCACCCATCCGTCTCCGCGGGCTGCCTGCCTCGCGACCTCGTCAGACAGTTGTGCGGGCTCGATCTCCACGCCGTAGTTCCGCAGATAGCGCTTGGTCCGGGCGACATGGCGGCCCGCTCTGACGATTCGGGGTAGATCATCCCGATCATCGATCCAGCGGGTGTCCGCTGCGCTCCCAGCGTCCCTGATCAGGAGCGTGCCAGCAGCGAGGTCGGCCAGCGCCTGCCGTTCCTGCTCGGCTTCATCCACCGCGCCACCGATATCGAGCCCGATGTGGCAATGCGCATCGACCAGGCCCGGGAGTACCCATCCGGTGGCCACCGTTTCTGCCGACGCGACCGGCTCGTAGGTGATCCGGCCATCCACGACGTAGGTGTCACGGGGATCCTCAGACGGCAGGATGACGCCGGAGATCCGCAGGGCCTCGGCGGGCGGCGCCCCGTCGGGCCGGTCGGGCACTAGCGGTCCCCGTTGGCTAGGAGGTCGCGGAGCTCCTTGGGCAGCTCGTAATCCTGTGCGTCGTCCGAGTCGCCAGACGGCAGGCTGATGCCGCCGAGTCCGCCGAACGGACCGGCCGCGGACGCGGCACCGGCAGCCGGACCGCTGCCGCGACCCTGCGCCTCGAGCGCACGCTTCGCGGGATTCCCGCTGCGGCCGGCCCTTGCCTTGCCCTTCTTGCCGGCCTTGCCCTTTGATCTCTTCCCGCCGCCTGGGCCGCCGCCAAAGCCTCCCGGCATACCCGGCAGGCCTGGCATCCCAGGCAGACCGCCGCCGCGGCCCATCTGCCGCATCATCTTCTGCGCCTCGGAGAAACGCTCCACCAAGCCGTTGACCTCGCTGACCGTGACGCCCGCACCGCGAGCAATCCGAGACCGGCGGGAGCCATTGAGGATCCGTGGATCGTCCCGCTCGGCCGGGGTCATCGACTTGATGATGGCCGCCACCCGGTCGACGTCGCGGTCGTCGATGGCGTTGATCTGCTCCCGCATCTCCCCCATGCCAGGCAACATGCCGAGCAACTTGGAGATCGAGCCAAGCTTGCGGACCTGCTCCATTTGGTGCAAGAAGTCTTCGAGGGTGAGGTCCTTGCCGCCGCGGCGCATCCGCTCGGCCATCTTCGTGGCCTGGTCGGCGTCGAAGGTCCGCTCAGCCTGCTCGATCAAGCTGAGCAGGTCCCCCATGCCGAGGATGCGCGAGGCCATCCGGTCGGGGTGGAAGACGTCGAAGTCGGTCAGCTTCTCGCCGTTCGAGGCGAACATGATCGGCCGGCCGGTAATCCTGGCCACGGATAGCGCCGCCCCGCCGCGTGCATCACCATCAAGCTTGGTGAGGACGACACCGTCGAAGCCCACGCCGTCGAGGAACGCCTGCGCAGTGGTGACGGCGTCCTGACCGATCATTGCGTCGACCACGAACAGGACCTCGTCGGGGTCGACGGCAGCGCGGATGTCTGCGGCCTGCTGCATCATCTCGGCGTCAATGCCGAGCCGGCCAGCGGTGTCAATCACCACGATGTCGTAGAGCTTGTCCCGCGCGTAGCTGATCGACTCAGGAGCGACCGCGACCGGGTCTCCGACACCGTTGCCTGGCTCAGGCGCGAACACGGCCACTCCGGCCCGCTCGCCGACGATCTGAAGCTGCTGGACAGCATTCGGGCGTTGGAGGTCCGCCGCAACCAGCAGCGGCTGGTGGCCCTGGCCGCGCAGCCAGCCGGCGAGCTTGCCGGCCAGGCTCGTCTTGCCGGACCCCTGGAGACCCGCCAGCATGATCACGGTTGGAGGGTTCTTGGCGAAGTGCAGCCGACGGGTCTCCCCGCCGAGGATTGCGATCAGCTCCTCGTTGACAATCTTGATGACCTGCTGAGCGGGGTTGAGGGCGGCGTGCACTTCGGTACCGCGGGCCCGCTCCTTGATCGCCGCGATGAAGTCGCGAACCACAGGCAGGGCAACGTCGGCGTCGAGCAGCGCGACCCGGATCTCCTGGCTAGCCGCATCGATATCGGCATCGGACAACCGGCCCTTGCCGCGCAGGCTCTTCAGCGCAGCGGTGATCCGGTCTGAAAGCGTGTCGAACACGTGAAGCGTCCTCAGGGTTGGCGCACAGCAGGTCCCCGCCAGCGTATCCGGCGCGACTACCGGCAAACGCAGAAGACCACGGTCTGCACCGGGCCCTGGGCCCCGGCCGTCCGTGGTCTTCTGACCGCTAGCAGTCCTTTCAGCCGATGCGTACCGGGGGCGCGTGGCGAGCCGGTTCTTCGGCGGCCCGGTGGCCAGTGGCCGGTGCGAGCGTGTCCGCCAGGTCGTATGCGACCTCGCCGTGCTCGGCGGCGTCGATACCGAGCACTTCCTCTTCTTCGGAGACCCGAAATCCGACCGTCGCGTCGATGGCCTTGCCGATGATGTAGGTGAGGAGGAACGAGTACAACCCAACTGCCGCGGCGGCGATGGCTTGCTTACCCAGCTGCTCCGGTCCGCCGCCGTAGAGGAGTCCGTCCACGCCGCCGGTGACCGCGGCAGTCGCGAAGAAACCGATGAGCAGGGCCCCAGCGAGGCCGCCGACGAAATGCACCGCGACGACATCAAGCGAGTCGTCGAAGCCGAGACGGTACTTCACCAAGACGGCGAGCGAGCAGACTGCGCCCGCGATGACACCGACGGCGAGTGCTCCGAGCGGGCTCACCGACGCACAGGCCGGGGTAATGGCGACGAGACCGGCAATTGCGCCCGCGCTCGCTCCGACCGCGGACATGTGCAGCCCACGCAGGCGCTCGACCAGGAGCCATCCGATGATGGCTGCCGCCGTCGCGACCTGGGTGTTGAGGAAGGCGACTGAGGCGAGCCCATTAGCGGCCACGGCTGAGCCGGCGTTGAAGCCAAACCAGCCGAACCAGAGCAGCGCGGCACCGAGAACGATCAGTGGGATGTTGTGCGGCCTAGCCTCGTTCTTCGGCCAGCCCACGCGTTTGCCGAGCACGAGCGCCAGCGCGAGCGCAGCGGCACTGGCATTCATGTGCACGGCCATGCCACCGGCAAAGTCGAAGGCCTTGAGCCGGTCCGCGATCCAGCCGCCGTCGCCATCGTCGAAGAAGAAGACCCAGTGTGCGACCGGCGCGTACACGACGAGGCTCCACACGCCAACGAAGAGCACCCAGGCGCCGAATCTTGCGCGGTCGGCGATGGCGCCACTGATCAATGCCGGCGTGATGATGGCGAACATCAGCTGGAACGTCACAAAGGCGAGCGTTGGCACCGTGCCCGTGACCGAGTCGATAGTCCCGTTTAGGCCGATGTTGCCGAGGTTGCCGATCAGGCCAGCGCCGGCGTCCTGGCCGAAGGCGAGGCTGTAGCCGACGAGCACCCACAGCACGCTGACCACGGCAAGGCAGGCGAGGCTCATCATGATCATATTAAGTACGCTCTTGACGCGCGCGAGCCCGCCATAGAAAAAGGCGACGCCTGGAGTCATCAGCATCACTAGCGCGGACGCCGCAAGCACCCAGGCAGTGTCGCCGGCATTGAAGTCAGCCGGCATCGATCGTCTCCCGTCGATCGGTTCGTTGCCGCCCTCGCCGGGGCGGCCTGCGCCTCACACGGTGATCGCGGCAGGTTCCCTGGGAACGCCGCTGCCGTTAACTCGGTGCTACAGATGACCGGCTTGTGTTACTGCACTGTGAATACAGCTCGCATGGTGGGATGGCGATCAGGTCAGCAGAGCGTCGACGAACGCTTCTGGGCTGAACGGTGCGAGGTCATCCGCGCCTTCGCCCAGCCCGACGAGCTTGACCGGCACGCCGAGCTCACGCTGAACAGCGATGACGATGCCGCCCTTGGCCGTTCCGTCGAGCTTCGTGAGCACGATTCCTGTCACGTCGACCACCTCGGCGAACACGCGGGCCTGGACTAGGCCGTTCTGTCCGGTCGTCGCGTCGAGGACGAGCAGGACTTCGCTCACCGGCGCCTGGCGCTCGACGACTCGCTTGACCTTGCCCAGCTCGTCCATGAGGCCGGCCTTGGTGTGCAGGCGACCCGCCGTGTCGATGATGACCGCGTCGACGTGCTCCCCCGCGCCAGCGCGTACGGCTTCGAAAGCAACGCTCGCCGGATCGGCGCCCTCGGGCCCGCGCACGGTATGGGCCCCCACCCGGGCACCCCATGTCTCGAGCTGGTCCGCGCCCGCTGCCCGAAAAGTGTCGGCAGCTGCGAGCAGAACGCTTCTGCCCTCGGCCACCAGGACCCGCGCCAGCTTGCCCGTCGTTGTGGTCTTGCCGGTCCCATTGACACCGACGACCAGAACGACCGCGGGTCGCCCGCCGTCGGCCCTCTCGACGTGGACAGCCCGGTCGAGCTCAGGGCCGACCGCGGCAAGCAACTCGGCGCGCAACACCCGGCGAGCGTCTTCCTGAGTCGCTATGCCGTCCACGCGGGCTCGAGTCCGCAGTCCGTCCACCAGCTCTTTGGCCGGACCCACTCCTACATCGGCGACGATGAGCATGTCCTCGATCTCGGTCCATGTCTCGTCATCGAGCACATCCCGGGACAGCAGCGCCAGAAGACCGCGACCGAGCGAGGACTGCGAGCGCGCGAGCCGCGAGCGAAGCCTCACCAAGCGGCCCGCCGGCGGCTCGGGGACCTCGACCAGTGGTGCCGCCTCGGGCGGGGCCTCGACCGGTGGTGCCGCCTCGGGCGGGGCCTCACCCGCCAGCTCCGCCGCCGCCGTGTGAGGTGCCTCGCTAGGAAGCACGACAGGCGGAGCCTCGGATACCGTCGGGACGTCCCGCCTGCCTCGGCGCGACACGAGCAGCCCGGCTCCGCCAGCGATCAGGATGGCGACGCCGACGATCACATAAACGAGAAGATCCATAGCCGGACCAGTCTTTCAGAG
>Ga0066905_100000204_pt1 | contig 13872 bp, 14 predicted proteins | sample PanSoiMetaPlot36_FD_67483 | JGI IMG/M metagenome (GOLD analysis project Ga0066905, IMG submission 67483) | Tropical forest soil microbial communities from Panama analyzed to predict greenhouse gas emissions - Panama Soil Plot 36 (version 2) | ecosystem: Environmental > Terrestrial > Soil >... | reverse complement strand
GGGTCGTGCCACCCGTCGCCGTCGCCGGGAAAGTCGCAGATCTCGACGAACCAGTCACCCGCCGGCACACCACCCGGCGGCTCGTAGTGGAAGGTCTCCGGGTTCGTCAACGTGTCCTGCGAGAGCACGAGCTCGGTGCCGTGGTACACGTTCAGCACCATGTCGTTGTCCGGGTTCGGCGACCCGGCCCCGCCATGGATCAGCCTCGTTCCCGGCGCGACCGTGAACGGTCCCTTCCTCACGTCGCACGCCCCGTCGCCCTCGGGAACCTCGCCGCTGAACGGGGTGGTCGTGACCCCATCTGCTTGTGCGGCGTTGTCCACGAGGTTCGAACGGCTGAGGATCGCCCCATTCCGCGCGTCGACGATGACGCGGTAGGAGTAGGGCTCAGCAGACGACGCGTCGGTGACGATCGTCTCGTACGCCGGCGCCGCGCCTCTGCGGAGCGGGAACGCGCCCAGCTTCACGCGCTGGACATCCTTCAAGCCGTCCACGCGCAGGTTGTTCCAGCCGGCGGAGTCCTTGGCGTCGTGAACAGCCAGGACCGACCGGTGGACGCCGACGTTCGCGGCCGCAGTCGTCCATGCCTGCGCGGACGAGAGATCGGCCGCGCCCCCGAGTGCCGTGTTGGGGCTCAAGGTGGACGAGACGAAGACGACGTTCCAGCCGGAAGCGCTGGGCACAACAGCCACCGTGACCAGGCCCTCTCCGGCCACGGCCTTGAGGCCGCCGTAGGTCTGCCGGAAGGTGACCGCGTGAGCCTTGCTGTCCGCGAGCCGGCTGTCCGCGTGCAACACGAGCCCATTTGCGGACTCGAGGCGGAAGAGCGCGCCGTGCGCGCCTAGCCAGCTGCGGGCAGCAGCAACGGCCGTGTCACCTGCAACGCCCGTGGAGAGGTAGCCGCCGCGCCGGGTCAGGGTCGAAGGGGTCCCGAACCGGTTCCAATGTGCGCTTGCGTGAAGCGCGTGCGCGGCCGAGCGCTGCGCGACGGTCGGTGAGATGTTCACCGACCGGGCATCGAAATCGCGCAACCCGGAGCTGCCGAGCTGCACGACTGCGAGCGCCTGGCCCGTAAAGGCCAGGGCTCCGAGGACGGCAAACGCCGTCCAGAGAAACACTCCGAAGCGTTTCATGCCAATCTCCCCCTCTTCCAAAGTGCCCGCCCCCAATGAGCGGTCACGGCCGGGGAATCTGCAACGCCTATTAGTCGATGTCAAGTGACCCGCGAGCGAGCACGCCCGGCGTAGACGCCCTCCGCACGGCGCTCACAACTCTCCCACCCGGCGAAGGGCTGAGGTTCGGGCCCGTTCCGCCACTGCCGGGAGCAAAGGTTCCGCCAACGCGCTCGAGGCTGGGACCTCGGGCGGTGGGAAGAACGCCCTCTCCCCACCCGTCCTATAGACACAGTCGCAACACGAAGGAGGCGGTGACCATGGACGGAGTCACCTTCGACGCCGAAACTCGAGCGGCTGCGGCTATCCCGCCGGAGGCAACCTGGGAGACGGTGGAGCTCCGCCGGGAGATCGCGCGAGCGCGGGAGGAAGTCGCCAGGCTGGGTCTCTCTCCCCCGGAGCTCGAGACGGTAAACGGTTGGCTCGACGCTGCGGCCCGGGAAGCTGCCGTGACGAGGCCGGATCGCTACGGGGTGGGAGAGCACCTCGAGGGAGCAACGCGCGTGCTCAAAGCGGAAGGCGCCCTCGCCGGCGCAGGCGCCTCGCTCTTCCAGGCGCTTCGCCGCGCGACCGAGCTCCTCGGGCCAGCCGGGCTCGCGACGGTCGGCGCCGCCTTGTAGCCGTAGACTCCCGCTCGTGGCCGAGCTCGTGACGGGTAGCTGTCTCTGCAAGGGCGTCCGCTTCGAGCTCAGCAAGCCACCGGTCTCCGCGAGCTACTGCCACTGCACCCGCTGCCAGAAGCGCACGGGAACAGCAGCGTCTCCCCAGGCGCGAATCGTCCCGGGCTCGATCCGCATCACCTCTGGCGAAGACCTCGTCCGCGCCTACGAGCCGACTGACGGGTTCCCAAAGGCCTTCTGCTCCACGTGCGGCTCGGCCCTCTGGAGCGTCAATCCCGACTCCGGACAGATCGCGTCCATCCGCATGAGCCTCTTCGACGACGACCCGGGTGTCCGACCCACGTATCGCCAATTCACCGCGTACGCGGCCGACTGGGAGCCGATTCCGGACGACGGCCTCCCGCGCTACCCGGAGCGATCTCCGCCGCAGCCCGGCTAACCTGATCGCCATGAGCCGCCGGCGCCTGGCCATCTTCGCCTCCCTCGCGGGCCTTTCCGCGCTCGTCGTGACGATGGCCGTGGTGCGCGTCGTCTACACCGGAACGGACTACTACGCGAACCTCGTCTGGAACCTGTTCCTCGCCTGGATCCCGCTCGGGCTCGCGGTCTACGCCTATGACGGCTATCGCAACGGGATCGGCCGCCTCCAGCTCTGGGCAGCCGGCGGGCTCTGGCTCGTGTTCTTCCCGAACGCGCTGTACATCGTCACCGACTTCAAATGGCTCAGGCACTCGGCCGGGGTACCGATCTGGTACGACATCCTGCTCGTGTCCGCGGCGGCCTGGAGCGGGCTGCTCCTCGGGTTCACGTCGCTCTACCTGATGCAGCGCGTCGTGGGGCGCGCAGTCGGCGCGGTTCAGGCGTGGGCCTTTGCGTTCGCGACCCTCGTGCTCGGCTCGTTCGGCGTCTATCTCGGACGCTTCGAGCGCTGGAACTCCTGGGACGTCTTCACCCGGCCCCGCCTGATCGCACAGGACCTCCTGCCCGGGCTGCTCCATCCGCAGGATCACCCGCGGGCGCTGGCCGTGATGCTCCTTTTCACGGCGTTCCTCGCGATGAGCTACCTCGTCTTCTACGCGTTCGCCGAGCCCGAAGTCGAGCCGCTACGTCGCGAACGCCCGTAGCCGGTCGAGCTCACGCTCGGTGTTCACGTCCGTGAGCAGCACGCGGTCCAGCTCGACGGTGCGTGTGTCGAGCTCCGCCAGCGCGTCGCGGAGTGAGAGCTCGCCCGCTTCGAGCCGGGCGTCGAGCATCGGCAGCGCCGATCGCGCATACGCTCCTGGCAGCGGGCCGCTCTCGGGCACCGCTGCGTCCGCACACGCCTCGGCGAGCGCGCGCAGCGCCTCGGGCGTGACGAGCGGGCAGTCGACCGGCAGGAAGACGGCGATGTCCGTCGCCGAAGCGCGGAGGCCCGCGACGACGCCCGCGATCGGAGCCCGCAGGGCGACCCCGTCGTCGAGCACCTCGAAGGGCAGGCCGAGCTGGTCCGCCTCCTTGCCGACGGCGATTCGGTCCGCGAACGCCTCACCGAGGGCGCGCCAGGCTCGCTCGGCGAGCGTCTCCGGCCCTAGCGGCGCGAGCGCTTTGAGGGAGCCGAAGCGGCGGCTGAGCCCTCCGACGAGCAGCACCCCCGTCGCCTGCATCAGATCGATGCCATCCCGGGACGAAGGCCGGACAGGCGGCTGGCGACGACCGCATCCGCGGCCTCGACGCTCGCCGGATGCCCGGTGACCGCGCTCAGGAACTGGTCGCGCTCGAGGGCGTAGAGGCTGACTTCGCCCTGCGCGGTGACCGTCGCGGTGCGGGGCACGTCGCGCAGGAGAGCGATCTCCCCGAAGTGGTCTCCCGCGCCCATCTTCCCGAGGTGTTCCCCGTTTGCGGAAACGTCAACCTCCCCCGACTCGATCACGTAGAAGCGGTCGCCGTGCTCGCCCTCCCGAATGATCTCGGTTCCCGAGTCGGCGCGGACGGGGATCAGGCTCAGGGCGAGCTCGTCGATCGTCGTCGCGGGGAGCGGCTTGAAGAGCGGCATCGTCCGCAGGAGCGCGATCTCCTTCGTCGGCGCGATCACGTCGGCGTCGAGGGCCGTGATCCGCCGCCAGGTCAGTCCAGCGCTCAGGGGCAGCAGAGCGCCGGTGAGGATGAGCGCCCAGCGGATGCCGACCGCGTCGATCCAGATCGGGGCGACGATCGCGCCGAGGCCGACGGTCCCGATGAAGACGCTCTGGATAACGCCGAACACGCGCGTGAGCACCTCGTCGGGAACCGTGCGCTGCAGGAGCGTGAGCGCCGCCACGTCGACGACCGTGTTCCCGATACCGACGATCGCGAGCAGGATCAGCGCAAACGGCGGCCGCGGGAAGATGCCGATCAGGGCGATCGGAATCCCCCACAGGAGCAGGCCGAACGCGAAGTCCGAGGCGAGCCGCTGCCGCCCGACGAGCGCGAACGCCGCGACCGCGCCGAGCAGCCCTCCGATCCCGACGGCAGAGTTCAGGAACCCGACTCCAGCCTGACCGAGGTCGAGCAGCTCGAGCGAGGCGACGACGATCAGGACGTTCAACGCGCCGGCGACGAAGGTCTGGATCCCGTACAGCGTCACGATCAGGGCGAGCTTCCGGTCGCTCGCGATCGCCCCGAAGCCGCCGAAGAACTCGCGCATGAAGCTGCCCTCGACCTCGCGTTCCTGCGGCGCCTCGACCTTCAGCCCCACGAGCAGCGCGGACGCCACGACGAACGCGGCGGCCGAGGCCGCGAACACGGTCTGTGCGTTCGTGGCGGCGAGCAGGATCCCGCCGAGCGCAGGCCCGAGGAAGATTCCGGAGCTCTCGACCGTGGTCAGGACGAGGTTCGCGGCGGTCAGCTCCTCGGGCGTCTTCGCCAGCTGCGGGAGGAGCGCCGACTGCATCGGTCGGACCGTGCTCGCCATGAGCGCGACGCCGGCGCTCAGCGTGTAGACGACCCACGTCGGCTGGCCGGCGAAGAGGACGAGCGCGGTCGCGCCCATGAACCCGGCCCGGACGAACGACAGGATCACGAGCAGCCGCTCGCGGCGATAGCGATCCCCCAGGACACCAGCGAACGGCGCCGCGATGAACGCGGGCAGAACCCGGATGACGCCGACGAGCCCGACCCCGGTCGGGCCACCCTGATCGTAGGCGTAGACGGCCAGCGCGATGATGAAGGCCCAGTACGCGGTGATCGACGCCGCCCAGGAGAGCTCGACCCGCCGTAGCGCGGGACTCGTGACGACGGCCCGGAACGCGTCCATCGATTCCCCGAGCCGCTCGCGGAAGGAATCGAGCATTGCAGAACAATTGCAGGGTCGCGGACGAGAGACCAGGGCCGAACGGCCTATTGACCCGCATTTGCAAAAAGAGGGAAGATTTCTCCAACCAACCCCGTCTTGTTGACGTCACTTCGGAAGCAATGCAGCGTGTGCAGCGAAAGGAGAAGCAAGTGACTGAGGATCGCGAGCAGACATCGGGTACAGATCGCGAGCAGTACGACGGAGATCGCGAGCAGTGGGGCGACGAGGTCGAGGGGCACGGTTTCACGCCTCAGGCAGGAGCGGGCCAGCAGATCTCCGCGACTGACGACGACGATCCCGACGTCGAGGGACACAGCTTCATCGGTCAGACAACGGGTCAGCAAATCGGCGCGAACACACCCGAGCCGACCGACCAGCAGACCGGCTAGTCCCGATCACACGCGCTTTTGCGAGGGCGGCTCAGCCGCCCTCGTTGCGTTTCAGGACCTCTTCGGTCGCGGCGAGCATTCGAAGCCCCGCCGCGCGCTGTTCTTCGTCGAGGCTCTCGAGAGTCGTCGCTAAGCGGGCGAGCACGTCCGCCCCTTCGCCGCTCGCCGCGAGGACAGCCTCCGCGTGTCTCGCCCGACGCAGGAGGTCGAGCGCGATCGCGGCCTGGTTGGCGAACAGCCCGAGCAGGTCCATCTCGACGAGCGAGAACTGCGTCCGCTGCGGCCGGTCGAGCACCTCGAGCACTCCGAGTACGCGCTCGTCGTTCAGCAGCGGTACGGCCATCAGGCCCTTGGGCACGTAGCCGGTCGTCTCCGCGACGTCCTTCGCGAAGCGGGGATCCTCGGTCACGTCCTCGATCACGATCGGCTGGCGCGTGACGAGCACCCAGCCCGCGATGCCGGTGCTCGACGGGAAGCGCTGACCGATCAGCGTTTCCGCTCCCGGCCCGGCGATCGCCTCGAAGACGAGCTCGTCGTTCTCCTCGTCGAGGAGGAAGATCGACGACGCCTGCGCGCCGAAGATCGCCCGCGCGACCTCGACGACGGACTGCAACAGGGATCGAAACGTCTCCTCGGATCCGATCACGCCCGCGGCGACCGCGGCCTTGAGGTCTTCGCTCATCGACCTCCTCCTACGTTCGACGATGTCAAGTAGAGAACGCTCTTCAGCTGGAACGGCGTCAGATCGGGGTGCTTGCCGAGGACGAGCGCGCAGAGGGCGGTCATGTGCGGCGTCGCGAAGCTGTTGCCCGTGCAGCGGATCCGGGCGCCTCCCGTCCAGGCGACCTCGACGTCGACGCCGCGGGCGAAGAACTCGACCGGCGGATCCGGGTTGTAGTAGAAGGTCAGCGGGTCCGGCTCCTCGTGGCTGCCGACGGAGATGACAGAGGAGAAGCGCCACGGGTAGCTCTCGACGGGCATGTTGTGCGCCGACGCGACGAGCACCGTGCGCCGGAAGTACGCGCGGTCGGTGAGCTCGTGGAGGATCCCGGCGAACTGGCGCTTCGTCGTCGAAAGGCTCATGTTCACGACGTCGAAGCCCTGCTCGACGGCCCAGCGCAGGCCGGCCAACAGGATGTCTCCGCTTCCCGTGAAGCCCGCGCCGAGCACGCGGACGCTCGTCAGCTCGCAGTCCGGCGCAAGCGAGCGGACGATCCCGGCGCACGCCGTTCCGTGCCCGCAGAGGTCGCCCTCGGTGTCGGCAGTGACGATCGGCTCGTCGTTCTCGCCGAGCGAAACGGCGACCGACTCTTCGACCTTGCCCACGAGCGGGTGGTCCGCGTCCACGCCGCTGTCGAGGATGCAGACCCGCACGCCCTTGCCGGTCGATCCGCCCCACGCCCAATCGCGCGTGACCTCGCCCGGCCATTCGACGGGCAGCGAGATGTCCGCTCCGGCTCCTGCGGGGAGGCTCCAGGCGGGCCTGAGCTCCTGCGGTGGCGCCTGCTCCTTGTCGGGGTCCGGTTGGGCCATTTCGTGGATCGTACGACGCTCAGTGCGCCGCGGCGAGTGCGCGCTCGGAGGCGTCCGCCGCGACCCCGACGAGCGACTGGGCGTGCTGCACCCGGGGGTCGTCCTCCGTGGCGCCGAGATTCGTCTCCACCAGCTGCGCGGCCACGCGGGCCCCGCTCTCGGCGAGGATCGCCGCGGCAGCCGCGTCCGCGCGGACCTCGGGGTTGCCGTTCTCGACCAGCAGCGCGGCGAGGCAGGCGAGGTCACAGCCCGCCTCCGCGATCTGCAACGGGATCTCCGCAGAGCGCTCGAGCGCCGCGCGAAGCTGCTGGTCCCGGTAGCGCTCCGCCAGCTCCTCGCGGCCGCGCAGCGCGGACAGCGCCTCCTGGTAGGCCTCGGCGTCCGCCTGCGCGAGCGGCGCAACGCGTGCGCGAAACGTCTCGGCCTGGCCGATCACGCCGCCGGCTTCCTGCCAGTAGCCGTACGAGGCCCTCGCGACCTTCGCCACGAGCGCCGCCGCCATCGCGACGACGATCGCCGCAGCCGAGCCGCCTCCGGGGGACGGGTCCTCGCCGGCGAGGGTCTCGAGCAGCTCGCCTACGGGTGCGTCAAGGAGGTCGCCGGCCATCGCCGGGACCATTTTCCCGCGTTTACGAAGAGAGGTGCTCGCGAACGGCGTCTACGAGGCCGGGATCATGCTCGAATCCGGCCTCACCGAGCGTGTTCTCGGCGTCCCGAAACAGCGCCTCGCGAAAGGCACGATCGGCCCGAGCGCGCTCGACGATGTCGTCCAAACCTCTCCGCGCGAGCGGAATCTCCTGCGCAGCCTTGACCCACGCCGTGGGCGCGGCGGGAAGTGTGCGGAGCAGCACAGCCAGGGTTTCCTCGTCGTAGTTACGCATACGTGATCAACCACCAGACTCCGCAGGGACCGGATTTCTTCCCTCGAGCTCGCTGCGGAGCTTGACGAGGCAGCGGGAGATGCGGCTCGCGATCGTGCCCGCCGGTAGGTCGAGCGCGTCGCCGATCAAGCGATAGCTCTCGTCGCGGGCGAAGAAGCGGTCGAGGATCTCCTGGCAGTTGTCCGGAAGCGTGGCGAGCGCCTCGTGGACGTAGAGAGCCTCGTCCAGGCGCGCGATCGTGTCGTCGACCCCTGTCGGCTCCGGGAGCTCGCCAGGCTGTTCGCGTGCGCCGGCGCGGATCGTGTCCAGGCACAGCCTGCGCGTGAGCTGGGCCAGCCAGGGCCGGATTGCAGCGTCGTTCCGGAGCTTGGGGAGGTTCTGGTAGGCGCGGGCGAAGACCTCCTGGAAGACATCCTCGGCGTCGGCCTCGGGGAGCCGGAACGCCTGGACCGCGATCGCATAGACGTAGCGGGAGAAGCGATCGACGAGCTCGCGCCAGGCGTCGTCGTCCCCGGTTCGACAGCGGGCGACGAGCTGGGCGTCCGTTTCTGCAACTCCCACGCTCGAATGAAAGCGCAACGGCGCCCGTCAGAGCAAGATTCGAACCGCCAGCCGGGACGAGCAGCCGTGCACGGCGACGAGGGCGGTCGCGAGCTCGAGGTCGACGTGGTCGGCGCGGGCGATCTCCGTCGCGTGCTCGAGCTCGTAGCCGTGGTCCAGGAGCTGCCGGAGGCGCGACGTCCTGCGGTCGAGCTGCTCGGGAGTCAGGTCCTCGTCCGGGTCCAACGCTTCGAGGACCGCAAGGCCGATTGCTCGTTCGTCGAACTCGGTCGGAAGCGTCATGGCAAGCGCCCTTTTCGGCCGTTCCGCGCGCCGCCTTAATCCCTAGGCCATAGCCTCAGCATGTGGAGACCGGGCTTGCAGGCAGGCGCGTCCTCGTGACAGGCGCTTCCGGCGGGATCGGGGGCGCCTGCGCACGCGAGTTCTTCGGCGAGCGCAGCCGGGTCGTGATCCACTACCACGAGGGGCGGGATCGGGCCGAGGCGCTGAGCGCGGAGCTCGGGGGCGCGCCGATCGTGGGGGCGGATCTGCGGGAGGAGCGCGCCGTCGACGAGCTCTTCCGCCGCAGCGTCGACGAGCTGGGCGGCCTCGACGTGTGCGCGGCGGTTGCGGGCAAGTGGCCCGAGGAGGACGTGCCGCTCTGGGAGTTGCCGCTGGAGCGCTGGGAGGCGACGCTGCGTGCGAATCTGACGATCACGTACCTGACGGCGCGCGCGTTCCTGCGCGAGGTGGAGCGGAACGGGCACGGCAGTCTCGTGCTGATCGGGTCGACGGCCGGGCTGTTCGGGGAGGCTGGGCATGCCGACTACGCCGCGGCCAAGTCGGCGATCGTGCATGGGCTGTTGCTCAGCCTGAAGAACGAGATCGTGCGGGTCGCGCCGCGCGGTCGCGTGAACGTCGTCTGTCCGGGCTGGACCGAGTCGCCGATGACGCGGACGACGCTGACCGACCCCGAGCTCGTGCGGCGTGTGACGCGAACGATGGCGCTGCGCAAGGTGGCTCGGCCCGAGGACGTTGCCCGGCAGGTGGTCGTGCTGGCCTCGGACGAGCTGTCGGGGCACGTGACCGGTCAGGTCGTGACGGTGGCGGGCGGGATGGAGGGCCGGCTCCTCCACGACGGGCCCGAATAGGCAAAGCGGCGGGGTGTCCGCCGCTTCGCCACTCTGCTACTCCAAAAGCCGCAGGAAAGCTTGCCGTCAGTCCCCCGGCCCACGAAAGGAGTCGTTCTCAGTGTCGGCCGGTCGGGCGAGGAGCTTTAGCCCCGACCCGAACGGGCCGAAAACGACGGAGCGGGCCGAAAACGACGGAGCGGGCCGAGAACGACGGAGCGGGCCGCCGCCCGGCCCGCTCTGACGTCTCCGAAGAGAACTGCATTGATCTCGAGTTGCCCCTGCCGCAATGGGGCCTTCTCGTTTTTCCGAGAGCCCCCGCCGCATCGGGGCCGCTCGGTCTCCCAGAGTTTGCCGATCAGATATCGGTTGATCTATCCCCCGTTCGCGGTTGACAGCGGTGCTTCACCTACGCCGGAGCGTTGACGCACTTAACCCCCTTTTGAGGCGAATACGTCCAATTGCAGGGACTAGACTCGAAGCCGGGTGGCGGGTGGAGCCTCAATCCCCTCCCAGGGTGGGGACGTGGGGCGATTCTTCGGCGCAGATTTAGGGCGATTCACCGCCGCGGTTGGTACGCTCGTCCTGTCCATCACGAGCGGCTGAGGGACTCGGCCCTGAGACGTCGCAGCAACCGGCCCACAGGTGCGGTGCTACCGCCGAGAGCGATGGAGGTGACCTCGATGCCCCCACAAAGCAGGCCCCGCGACCCGGCCTCGCGCCGGAAGTAGGCTCCGGCGATGGCCAACCGACTACTCGAACGCCTCGCCGAAGGCCCGCCGCTCGTGGCCGACGGAGGCATGGGCGTCCTCGTCTCAAGCGCCGTGCCGCGCGTCCGTATCCCCGAAGAGGCGAACCTGCGCGCGCCCGAGACCGTCGTCAAGCTCCACGTCGGCTTCATCCAGGCCGGAGCAGACGTGATCGAAACAAACACGTTCGGCGCCAACCGCCGCAAGCTCGCTGCGAACTACCTCGAGGACGAGCTCGCGAACATCAACAGCACCGCGGTCAAGCTCGCGCGCGAAGCACGGGAGATTTCCGGCCGCGACGTGTTCATCGCCGGCTCGATCGGTCCACTCGGCGACCAGGCGATCGAGCCCGACGAGCGCAGGGAGATCTTCGCCGAGCAGGCCGCCGTCCTCGAGGGCCGCGGCGTCGACCTGTTCGCTGTCGAGACCTTCTTCGAGCTGGAAGAGCTGGAGTCGGCGATCGAGGCCGTCCGCAGCGTCTCGTCTCTCCCGGTGCTCGCCATGCTCACGTTCGACGCCGGCGCCGAGACGCTCTCGGGTGTGTCCGCCGCCCGAGCCGCAGCGCGACTTCGCGACCTGGGCGTGGCCGCGATCGGCGCGAATCACGGCGCGGGCATCCAAGCGGCGCTCGCGGCGCTCAGCGAGATGGACGGCAACGGCCTCCCGCTCGCCGCGATGCCGAACATCGGCCTCGCGAGCATGGCCGGCAACCGGATCATCTACCCGCACGCCTCGCCCGAGTACTTCGCGGAGTTCGCCGCCCACGCACGGAATCTCGGCGCCCGCGTGATCGGCGGATGCTGCGGAACGACGCCGACCGAGATCGCCGCCATCGCCTCCGCGGTCAAGGAGGAGCGCGAGCCGAGCGCACCGCTCGTGTTCGCCGAGCGCGAGGTCCAGGTCGCGGTTCCCGAGCACCGACAGGAGACCGAGCTCGCCCGAGCGTTCCGCGAGGGCGAGTGGGTCGTCTCGGTCCAGATCGACCCGCCGCTCGGTGGCAGCTACTCCGGGATGGTCGACGTCGCCCGGGCGCTCGAGGAATCCGGCAAGGCGGGCTTCGTCGACATCAACGACAACGCAACGGCGCGCGCCGCGGCGAGCGCGCTCATGCTCGCGGCCGAGATCGAGCGCAGCACCGGAATCGAGACGATCCCGCACATGACGACGCGGGACGCCACGATCATGGGCCTCGAGTCGCAGCTGCTCGGCGCGCACGCGTGTGGGATCCGCAACGTGCTCTCGGTGACCGGGGACCCGCCCGAGGTCGGCGACTATCCAGGCTCGCGCGGGGTCTATGAGATCGACTCGATCGGGCTCGCGCAGCTGATGGCGCGGCTGAACCGCGGAGAGGACTACAACGGGCGCGCGATCGACACGGCCACGTCCTTTTACATCGGCGTCGCCGTCAACCCGGCCGCGGACGACCTCGAGCCGGAGCTCGACCGATTCCAGCGCAAGGTCGAGGCCGGCGCGCACTTCGCGATGACCCAGATCCTCTTCGACCTCGACTACCTGGACCGGTTCGTCGACCAGCTCGGAGGTGAATGGCCGATCCCGGTGCTCGTCGGGATCTTCCCGGTCTGGAGCCACCAGCTCGCGCTCCGGCTGCACAACGAAGTGCCCGGGATCGTCGTCCCCGAGCGAATCCTGAACGAGCTTCGCGACGCGGGCCCCGACGCGCTCGAGGTCGGGATGGAGCTCGGCCGAAAACTGCTCGCCGAGTCGCGGGACACGGCCGACGGCGCCTACGTGGTGGCGCCGTTCCGTCGGCCGCTCGGGATCCTCGACGCCCTCCCCTAGCCGCGCGCTGTCTGGGATCGGGCCGCCGCGGAGGTCGGCACGGCTCTCGGAGCCGGCGAGCGCGCGACACCAGCGGCCGCGTACGCGTCCTCCTCGTCGAGCGTCTCGTGCTCGAGCAGGGCACGAGCGAGCGAGTCGAGCTTCTCTCGATTCTTCCTGAGCAGGGCGACGACCTCCTTGTGCGACTCCTCGACGATGCGGCGCACTTCCGCGTCGACCAGCTTCTGGGTCTCGGGCGAGACCTCGCTACCGGCGGGGAGGAAGGGACCCGAGCCGTCGCGGGGGAGGACGGCGACCGGTCCGATGGCCGGGCTCATGCCCCAGCGCCCGACCATCTGGCGCGCGATCTCGGTCAGCTGCGCGATGTCGGATTCCGCGCCGGTGCTGATCTCCTCGAAGACGACCTCCTCGGCCGCGCGGCCGCCGAGCGAGACCTTGATCTTCGCGAGGGCCTCGGGCTCGCTGTAGTTGAAGCGGTCGGTCTCCGGTGCGGAGAACGTGACGCCGAGCGCCATGCCGCGGGGAATGATCGAGACCTTGCGGACCGGGTCGGCACCTTCCGTGAGCATGCCAACGATCGCATGGCCGCCCTCGTGGTACGCGGTTCGGCGGCGATCGTCCTCGGTCATCATCACCTGCCGCTCCGCGCCGAGGATGATCCGCTCCAGCGAGTCGGTGAAGTCGGCTTCCGTGACGGAGTCGTGACTTCTCCTGGCGGCGAGCAGCGCGGCCTCGTTGACGAGGTTCGCGAGGTCGGCACCGACCATGCCCGGCGTCGTCGACGCGATCCGGCCGAGGTCGACGTCGGGCGCGAGCGGGACGCCGCGCGTGTGCACCTTCAGGATCGCCTCACGCCCGGCGCGGTCGGGCGGCTGCACGTAGACGCGCCGGTCGAAGCGCCCCGGCCGGAGCAAAGCCTGGTCGAGCACGTCCGGACGGTTCGTGGCGCCGATCACGATCACGTTCGTCGACGGGTCGAAGCCGTCCATCTCGGTCAGGATCTGGTTCAGCGTCTGCTCGCGCTCGTCGTTGCCGCCGCTGAAGCCGGCGACCCCCGAGGTCCGCGAACGCCCGATCGCGTCGAGCTCGTCGATGAACACGATCGCGGGCGCGGCCGCCTTGGCCTGGGCGAACAGGTCGCGCACGCGCGAGGCGCCCACGCCCACGATCGCCTCGACGAACTCCGAGGCCGCGATCGAGAAGAACGGGGCGTTCGCTTCCCCGGCGACGGCCCGTGCGAGCAGCGTCTTGCCCGTGCCCGGTGGGCCCGCGAGCAGGACGCCGCGCGGGATCCTGCCGCCCAGCTTGCGGTAGCGCTCCGGATGGCGAAGGAAGTCGACGACCTCCGAGAGCTCGTCCTTGGCCTCGTCGATTCCCGCCACGTCCTTGAACGTCACGCGGTCGCTCGAGGCCTGGTACCGGCTGGCCCGCGAGCGGCCGAACGAGCCGAGGACGTTCTGCACGTTCCCCGCGCGCCGCATCAGGAAGAAGAGGAGCGCGACGAAGAGGAGCGTCGGCCCGAAGAAGAGGAGCACGCTTTGCCACCAGGGCGAGCCCGTCTCGAGGGGCTGCGCGTTGACGACGACGCCCTTGGTCTGGAGGAGCTTCGAGAGGGCATCGTTGTCGGCGAACGCGGGGATCTCGGTCTTGAAGCGGTCGGACGGCTTCGAGTCTCGGTACTGCTGCTTCTCGAAGAACTCGCCCTGGATCGCCGTCCCCTTCGACGTGATCGACTTCACGTGGCCGTC
>Ga0066905_100000203_pt1 | contig 13888 bp, 7 predicted proteins | sample PanSoiMetaPlot36_FD_67483 | JGI IMG/M metagenome (GOLD analysis project Ga0066905, IMG submission 67483) | Tropical forest soil microbial communities from Panama analyzed to predict greenhouse gas emissions - Panama Soil Plot 36 (version 2) | ecosystem: Environmental > Terrestrial > Soil >... | reverse complement strand
CGCGGCGGGAAGATGGACGACGTCATCTTCGCCGGTACCGCGGCTCGGCCCGCGCTCGGTCGCGCCGAGGTCTCGCTCACGATCGACAACACCGCGGCGCTGCTGCCGATCGAGTTCACCGAGGTGACGATCACTCGCACGCTGTTCCGCACGGGTGAGTCGGAGTACCAGCTCAACGGCGTGCCCTGCCGCCTCCTCGACGTCCAGGAGCTCCTGTCCGATGCCGGCGTCGGCCGTCAGCAGCACGTGATCGTCGGCCAGGGCCAGCTCGACACCGTCCTCAACTCGTCGCCGGCGGATCGCCGGGCGATCATCGAAGAGGCGGCCGGGATCAGTCGATTCAAGGCCAAGAAGGTCGAGACCCTCCGCAAGCTCGAGCACACGGCCGAGAACCTGACCCGCTTGCGCGACATCCTCGGCGAGGTCGAGGCCCGGCTCCGGCGCGTGCGCCTCGACGCCGAGAAGGCGCGCAAGTACCAGCAGCACGCGAGTCGGCTGCGCGACTTGCGGGTCGGCCTGTGCCTGCGCGAGTTTCACGCCCATACCGAGAAACTGACGACCGAGTCGGCCCGGCTCGAAGGCCTGCGGACGGAGATGACCGCGGCCCAGATGCAAGTTGCCGTCTGGGAGAACGAGGCGAAGCAATTGGATGGAACCGTCGGCCAGGCCGAGGGCGAGATCGCCGCGGCACACGAAGGGTTATCCGAAGTCCGGCGCCGCATTGCGACGTTTCAAGAGCGGCAGGCGAACGAGACGGCCAAGGCCGCCGACACCGAGACCGAAGTCGCGACCGCGCGACGCCGCGCGATCGACCTGGAACAGATGGCCCGGGCACTCGAAGAATCGGCCGGCCGGGCGCGGGCGGAGGTTGTCGAAGCCGAGGCGGAGGCCGAGGCGCGACGGGCCAGAGTCGAGGAGCTGGAGGCAGCCACCGCCGGGATCGATGCCGAACTGGCCGAGCTTCGCCAACGCATCAACGACGGCCGCGACCGGCAATTCCAGCTCGTCGGCCGCGCGGCAGCGCTCAACAGCGAGGCGGGCAGTGCCCGGACACAGCTCGACAAGTTCCAGCGCGACCGGGACCGCAAGCGGCGGGAGGGCGAAGGGAAGTCCGCGGAGCTGGCCGCCGTCGAGCGCGTCCTCGACACCCTGGGCGACAAGGACATCGACCTACAGAACCGGCTCGGTTTGGCGCGCCAGGCCCTGACCGATCGCCGTCGCGAGCGCCAGGAGTTCCGGGCCCAGGCCGACGCGCTGTCCGACTTACTCGAAGAGCTTCGGGTGCGACGCAGTGGACTGACCGGGCGGATCGAGGTACTGGAGAACCTGGAGCGCAGCCAGGAAGGACTCGGTACCGGGGTCCGCGAATTGCTCGCGGAGTTGGCAACGGCAAGTTCACCTTTGAGCGCCGCAGTGATCGGGCTCGTGGCCGACTCGCTGCGTGTGCCGCGCGACCTGGCGCCCCTGATCGACATCGCTCTCGGCGATGTCGCCTCGCATTTCGTCGTTCGCGACCTCGCCGCGCTCGATGCCACCCTCGCGGCGCGTCCGTCGCCGTTGTCCGGCCGCGTCAGCTTTCTCCCGCTCATCGACGTTCCAGCCCAGTCCGGGGGGGAGGAGTTCGCGACGGCGGACCGCGGAGTAACTTGCGACCATCCCGAGCTCGCGGTACTGCCAAGGCAGCTGCTGAGTCGCACGTTAATCGTGGACGACCTGGCCACCGCCCGCCGGCTCGGCGCGCGGCCGGAGTTGTCCGGCTATCGTTTGGTCTCCCGAGCCGGGGAGATGGTCGGACCAGACGGGACGCTCACCGTCGGCCCACATCAATCAGGCGCGGGCATCCTGTCCCGCAAGAGTGAGCTCCGCGAGCTCAAAGCGCAGGCCGGGGCAATCGATACCGAGATCTGCGACGCCGAGTCGCGCCTGACCGACCTCCGCGACCGGGCGGACGCGCTGACCGGGCCGATCAACGGGCTGGAAGAGGAGATTCGGGCGCTCACGTCGAATGCCGCGAACGTGCAGACGGAGATCGTCCGGCAGACCCAGCAGCGCGAGCGCCTGGCCGACGACATCGCCCTCGTCCGCCAGGAACGGGAGATGCTCGACGAGGAGATCGACCGGCTCGAGGTGTTCTGGAGCGACGCGGTCACGAATGCTCAGAAAGCGGAGCGCGAAGCCGAGGAGCTGAAGGCCCGGATCGCCGGTGACGAGCGCGCGATCCAGGCCGGTGAGCACGACCGCGCCGCCCGGCAGCAGGACCAGACCGCCGCCCGCGTCGCGCTCGCCGAGACGACGCAGCGGCTGACCGGGCTGCGCGAGTCGTTCCAGCGCGTGGAAGGGGACCTCGATCGCGCCCGGTCCGAGGCCGAGCGAATGGCCCGGCATGAGGAGGTCCTACGGTCCCGGCTGATCGAGGTCGAGCTGGCGGCGTTGCGCGCTTCCGCGGGGTTGGCCGACGCATTCCAGGACAAGGAGGTCCACGAGCGGCACGTTGCCGACTGGACGGCCCGGCGCGACGCCGACCGTACCCGACTCCGCACCCTGGCCGAGCTTCTCACCACCGCCCGGTCCGAGGCGCAGCAACAGGTCGAGCAGTTCCACGCCTGCGAGCTGGCCACCCACGACCTTCAGAACGCCCGCGACGTCGTCGTCGGCCGGCTCCGCGACGACTACCAGATCGACCTCATCGCCGAGTACGCCGAGTCGCCACTCGCGCGCGGCGAGCCGCTCCCGGGGGACTGGGACGGCCCGGCCGCGGCCAGGGAGGTCGAGGATTTGCGGCGGAAGATCCGCAACCTCGGCAACGTCAGCCTGGAGTCGCTCGCCGAGCTGACCGAAGTTGAAGGCCGGTCGAACCAGCTGCATGCCCAGATCGCCGACCTGACCGAGGCCGAGCACGCCTTGCGGGCGGTCATCAACAAGATCAACGAGGACAGCAAGCGGCTCTTCACCGAGACCTACGACGCGGTCCGGGCACACTTTCAGGAACTCTTCCGCAAGCTGTTCGGCGGTGGCATGGCCGACGTTGTCTTGGAGAGCCCGGAGGACGTGCTCGAGACCGGGATCGACATCGTCGCCCGGCCCCCGGGGAAGGAGCTGCGGAGCATCTCGCTCATGAGCGGCGGGGAGCGGACGCTGACCGCGGTCGCGCTTCTGCTCGCCATCTTCCGCAGCAAGCCGAGCCCGTTCTGCCTGCTCGACGAGGTGGACGCGTCGCTCGACGAGGCCAACACCGAGCGGCTGGCCCGGACTATCCGCGACTTCACTGACCGGTCGCAGTTCGTCGTCATCACGCACAAGAAGCGGACGATGGCCTACGCCGACGTGCTCTACGGGATCACCATGCAAGAGAGCGGCGTGTCCAAGCAGGTGGCCGTTCGCTTCGAGGACTGGCCGGACGACGATCACCGCTCTCAGGCGGCGTGAGCAAATCTCCCCGCCCCGATTTTCCGCCTTGCAACTTAACCGCGGTTCGGCGTAGCATACGCCCCCGCAGGGAAGCCCCCGCGAGGGCGAGCCGCGCCAGGGAGCCGGGCGCGCCGCCGCCCTCGCCCCCCCGTTCCGTTGACCGGCGAGCCATGGAGGGGTCGCTTGGCCGACAAGTCCACCCAGCTCATCCTCGACGCGCTCACCCGGGCCGCGGCCGAGCCCGGCGGACTCTCCCTCTACGCCAATAAGACCGAGCCTGGCCTCTTCCCCGCCACGAGTGTGGCCAGGGCCGCCGCCGACCGGGCCAAGGCCGACGGTCTCTTGAAGGTAGTCGTCAGCGAAGCGAAGAGCCGCTCGGCGCGGGAAGTGTGCGTGCTCACCGACAAGGGAATGCACTTCCTCGTTCAGCAGGCCGGCCCGCGCCAGTTGCTCGAGGACTTCGTCCGCGTCCTCGAAGACCGCCAGGCCGCCGTCGCCGAGGTCGGGGATTCGGTCGCCCGCATGGCCGACGGGCTCGCGACCATTCGCGCCCTGATCGAGGACGTCCTGCCGCGGCTCACGAACCACCCCGCGACCAACGGTGCCCTGATGAACGGAGTCGTCACCCCGCCCCGGCCGCAGGTGTCGGCCGCGTCCGACGCCCTGATCGCGGACGTCAAGGCCCGGCTCGCCGAGTGGCACGCCGCGGCGGGCGCCTCGCAAGATTGCCCGCTACCCGACCTGTTCCGCAAGCTCGAGTCGGCCGACCGCGTCAGCGTCGGCCTGTTCCATGACGCCCTGCGGCAACTTCACGACGACCACCAGATCTACCTGCACCCTTGGACCGGCCCCCTGTACGCAATGCCCGAGCCGGCGTTCGCCTTGCTCGTCGGACATGAAGTGGCTTATTACGCGTCAATTAGGTGAGTGGTGAGTGGTGAGTGGTGAGTGCAATGCTGACTACTCACCACTCACCCGAACATGGAGGTTCGGAAGCATGACGACCGCGACAGCCGCCAGCCCGCGCACGGACCGCGCCGTCGAAGCGCTGCGCCGGTCGGGCAACCCGTTTCGCAACTACTTCGCCCGCAACCCGGACGACGAGGTCTGCGCCCGCTACCACGTCCCCGACCTCTACGCCGCCGAGCGGAGCCTCCTGCTCAGCATCATCGACCTGTACCGCTACGATCCGTCGACGCACTCGGAAGTCGTCCCGGTTCTCGGCAATAAGGGGGCGGGCAAGACGCACCTGTTGCACTCGATCAAGCACGGCGGCGACGGGGCCTGGCAGCTCCTCGTCACCCCCGGGGTCTATCAAAAGGACGCGGACTTCCTCGAATATTTGCTTTTTCAGATCATCGACACCCTGCTCGGTGGCGGCAAGCAGCGCGGCGTCCGCCCACTCGACTACGTCGGCGAGCACGTCGTCCGCCGGCTCCTCGGTAACGCTCTGACCGGACTCACCAACGATCGGAAGCTCGACCTCTTCCCTCCGCCCGGGCTCGGCCGGTGGACGCGAAAGCTCGGGCTCGGCACGACTCAGGCCGTCGAGCGCTGCCAGTGGCTCATCGACCACGTCGGCGGGCACGGCCAGCTCGGCCGCGGACCGATGCCGATCGCCCAGTCCCTGACCGAGGCGGGGGTCACGGTCGAGCAAGCGATCGAGCTGATCGAAAACTACGTCGAGAAGGCCGAGGCCCACAACGCGGCGGGATTGATGCGCCGCGAGATCTACAAGGGGTTCACCCGGGCGCACCTGTGTCGCGACGAGGGCAAGCTCGCCGACTTCCTGACCCACGACTTCGTCGAAATGCCGTACCAGATTCGCCCGTCGCGCCAGGACCTGGTGCTGTCGCTGTTCAAGGTGTTGATGGAAGTGTTCCGCGCCCTGCGGACCCCGGTCGTGGTCGCCTTCGACCAGCTCGAAGACCTGCTCCTCGCCCGCCGCAGCGACGACGCCCACAAGGTCGCCGAGACGTTCTTCGCCGGCATCGTGCAAGTGATGCACCAAGTGGACGGGCTCTGCTTCCTGATCTTCGCCGAGCGCGGGCTGTGGAACCGGTTCGTCCCGTCGCTCGACGGGTACATCCAGGACCGGCTCAACAACCCGGTCCACGTCCCGCGACACGGGACCGTGAAGGCGATTCGCCTCGAGGCCCCGGCCGCGGAGCTGGTCAAGAAGGTCGTCGAGGCCCGGCTGGAGGGGTCGCTCCGTGAGTTGACGGACGGGGCCGATTTTGACACGCTGTTCCCGTTTACCGAGGAGCAGGTACGGCGGATCGCGCTGACCGAGCCGACCCTGCGCGACATGCTGCAGCAGTGCCGGCACCTGTTCGACCACATCGTCTACGGGAACGAATCCTGGACCACTCCGGTCAATCGGATTGCGTCCGCCGCGATGGAAGTGGCCGAGACGGTCCCCGCGCCGCCGGCCCCGGTGAACCGGCTCCCCGCGGAGCCGCCACCGGCCATCATGATCGATCACATCGCCCTCAAGTCGGTGGACATCATCCGTGCCGAGGACCCGGCGGAGGTCGCGGCCGAGGCCAGCGGTATCCTGACACCCTCCGCGATGGCCGAACTCTGGGCCCAGGAGCAGCGCGCCGCGCTGCGGAAGCTGATGCCCGAAGGTGCCCTCACGGGTGCGACCCGCGAGGTCCAGGCCGGGCTCGGCGCATTCCTCCAGGCCTGCCACGAGCACGGGGTCAAGGTCGGCCCGTGGCGACTCCAGCATGTGGTCCCGGAGTACACCTTCGGCGATCACCCGACGTACGGCGTCATCAGCATCGCCCACTGGGCCTGCAAGGACGGCCAGCCGTGGAAGGTCGGGGTCGGGCTTTTCCTCGCCAAGTCGGCCGGGAAGCCGAAGGACCTCGAGACCAAGCTCGCGTCGATGGACGCCGAGCCGCCGATCATCGATCATCTCATCTTGATGCGGCCGGAGGATGATCTGGCGCTGACCGGGAAGAGCAAGACAGTCTGGCAAGAGGCGGAGAAGAACGGCAAGCACGCGCGCCTCGAGCCGGTGACGCTCGAAGCGCTGGCCACGCTTTACAGCTTCCCGCGCTGGCTCGCGGCCATGAAGGAGGCGCTGCCGGAGGGGCAGCCCTTGCCGAACCTGGCCGACTTGATCCAGGAGCACTGCGAGAAGCTCTTGGAACAGGTGTGCATGCCCGTGCAGGGTTAAGCAATTAACCACAGAGACACAGAGAGCACAGAGCGGACAAAACCGGAGAGTGTCAGATAAGACAATCCAGGCCCATGCGGCGCGCGGGATTTGGATTCTCTGTTCTTGCCTCTTGTCCGCTCTGTGTTCTCTGAGTCTCTGTGGTTAATTCCTGAATGACCTACGAAGAAGCGCTCGCCTTCTGGTACGGGCGCATCGATTACGAGCGCCGCCAGCCCCGGCCGGGAGACCTCAAGCTCGACCGGATGAAGTCGCTCCTCGCCCGGCTCGGCGACCCGCACCACCGCGTTCGCTGCGTCCACGTCGCCGGGACCAAGGGTAAGGGCTCGACCTCCGCCTTGCTCGCGTCCGCACTCCGGGCGGCCGGCCAGCGCACGGGACTATTCACCTCGCCCCACCTGTCGGACATCTCCGAACGCGTGCAGGTCAACGGGGTGCCAATCTTCCGCGACGAGCTGGCCGTGCGCATGTCGGAGGTGGCCCGGGCGACACGGGCGATGGACGCGGAGGGGGATCCGTCGCGGTCGCCGACCTTCTTCGAGATCATCACCGCTCTCGGCTTCCTCCACTTCGACTGCCGGCGCGTGGACGTCGCGGTCCTCGAAGTGGGTCTCGGCGGCCGGTTCGACTCGACCAACGTCTGCGCGCCGCTCCTGTCGATCATCACCAACATCAGCTACGACCACATGGCGATTCTCGGGCCCACGCTCGAGGAGATCTCGTATCAGAAGGCCGGAATCATCAAGCGGGGCGTGCCGGTCGTCGTCACGGCCGAGACGCCGGTCGCGGTCGGTGTGATCAAGAAGGTTGCCCGCGAGGCCGACGCCCCACTGTCTCTACTTACGTGCGGAGCCAACACCCCTCTCCCCCCGTTTCGGGGGGAGAGGGGCAGGGGTGTGGGGGGTTTGGCGTTCGCGAGTCGGGAGGCTCCCCGCGACACCGCAAACGCCATCCCCCTCGCCGAGGCCCTCTCCCCCGAAGCGGGGGAGAGGGAGAAAAACCACTCCGCACTCGATCGCATCCGCGAATTCCACTACCAATTCCACCCCGGGAAGCCCTTCACCCCGGGGCGAGTCCGCGTCGTCACCCCAACCCGCGACTGGGGCTGGTTGCCGCTCGGCTTGCACGGCGAACACCAGGCCGCCAACGCCGCCGGCGTGGTCGCGGCCGTGGAGCAGCTCCGCGAGGCAGGCTTGACAATTCCGGATCAGGCCGTCCTCAACGGCCTTCGCGATGTGGTCTGGCCGGCGCGCATGGAGCTGCTGTCGCGACGCCCGGTCGTCATTCTCGATTGTGCCCACAACGTCGCCTCGGCCGAGGCCCTGGTCCGGACGATGGAGGAGTCGTTCCCGGTCGGCGGCCGTCGGCACCTCGTCTTCTCGTCCTCGACAGACAAGCAGATCCCCGAGATGCTCGCGGTCCTCGCCCCGCACTTCGATTCCTTCCACCTCACCCGCTATCGCAGCAACCCCCGCTCGGCCGACCCAGAGGCCGTCGCCCGACTCCTTCGCGATCTCGGCAAATCCGACGTGCACGTGCTTAATAGCCCCGACGACGCCTGGACATCGGGCCTGTCCGCGACAGATCCGGACGACGCGGTCGTGGTGGCCGGGTCGGTCTTTCTGGCCGGCGAATTGCGGCCCCGGATGCTCCGGGATTGCCAGTCGTGACGGCCGCGCCAGTGGCGCCGCCCCGCCCGGGACCGGTTCGGACGAATCGCACATTCCGATTCCGTAGCAAACGTCTGTCCGGGCGGATACGTTGATGGAGATAGACGCTTCCGCCGTTCCCGAAGGACTCTGCCATGCGCTACCGATCCCTTCTCGCCCTGGCCCTGTCCACCGGGGTGTTCGCGACCGGCGCTCCGGCCCAGCAGGACCAGCTCCTGAAGCAGCAGGAGAAGCTGCAGGCCGTCGCCATGCAGAAGGTCGAGGCGTCGATCAAGGAGGCCGTGGCCGACGCCCAGAAGCTCGTCGCGGCCGGGTCGAAGGCCCGGGCGGCCGAGCGGCTGCGGCAGGCCCAGCGGCTCCTCGACGATCCGATCCTGCCGAAGAAGAACGTCGACGCGTGGCGGACGGAGCTCGCGAATGCGATCAAGGCCGCCGAGGCCGGCCGGGCCCCGGCGGTGACCGACCCGGCCAACCCGCACAAAGAAGCGGAGATTGCGCGAGTCAAGGCGATGATCGAGGAGGACAAGGAGATTCGCCGCGGCGTCGATACCGTCGGCGCGCTCCTGAAGGGGGGCGAGGTCGCGCAGGCGAAGAAGGAAGTCGAGGCCCTGACCAAGAAGTTCCCGACCAACCCGACGATCCTGGTCCTGCCGAACTTGATCTCCAGGACGATGAGCATCGACGAGGTGCGCGAGGTCCACGCGAAGCAGATCGAGAACATCCGCCTGGCCCTCCTCGACCTGCAGAAGAGCGCCACGATGGCCAAGATCGATTACGAGCTGCCCGCGGACTGGAAGGAAAAGACTGAGCGGCGCAAGCCGCAGCTCAGCCCGAAGCTGAAGGAAGTCCTCGCCGCACTCCGCAAGCCGGTCGAGATCGACAAGTCGAACGCCCCGCTGACGGACGTGCTCAAGGGCCTCTCCGAGGTCATGAAGCAGCCGATCATCCTGGACAAGGCGACGATGCAGGACGCGGGGGTCGAGGCGTCCACGCCGACGACCGTTTCCCCAGGGACGACGGTCAGCGCCCGGACGGCCCTCAAGATGGCGCTGGCCAACGTCGGCCTGACCTACGTGATCAAGGACAACACGATCCACGTGGTGACGCGCGAGAAGGCGGCGCAGATGATGGAGACGCGCGTCTACTACGTCGGCGACCTGGTGACTCCGGTCGGCGGGGGGTTCGTCGGCGTCGCGGGCCGCTACTCGGCCCCCGCGACCGATTCGGACCAGGTGCGGAAGAACGTGGAGAGCCTGATCAAGCAGATCAAGGGGTCGATCGACCCGAATAGCTGGAAGGACGGGGGGAGCGACGGCAAGGGCGAGATCACCTATCACTCCGCGAGCATGGCGCTGATCGTCAAGGCGTCGGCCGAAGTGCATGGCATGATGGCCAATACGCTCAACAAGTGACGTGCGAACGGGGTTCAGAATGTGCTGGGGCGCGGCGGAGTATCCGCCGCGCCCCGTTGCTTTTGCGCTAGACGCGCTTCCGATGCGGCTGCTATCATCCCCCCGTCGCAGTCCGCATTCGGCACAACCCACTCTCCCCTGGGGGCCTTCGTCCGATGGACCCATACACCCGTGCGCCCGGCCTGAACGAGAAGATCCTGTTCTGGGCGAGCTTCTTCACCCTGATCGCCGCCGGCATGGGCTTCTCGATTCGCAGCGAGATACTCGGCCAGTGGGGAGGGCAGTTCGGGTTTACCCAGACCGAGCTCGGCGAGATCCTGGGGATGGGCCTCATGGGATTCGGGATCACCATCATTTTCTTCAGCTTCATCGTGGATCTGATTGGGTACGGCCGGGTGATGGTGATTGCGTTCCTGCTGCACGCAATTTCCGTCGCCGCCACGATCGCCGCCCCGTTCGCGTATGCGAAGTACGGGAAGGACGGAGCGTACTGGTGCCTGTTCATCGGTCAGCTCGCCTTCTCGCTCGCGAACGGCACTTGTGAGGCAGTAATCAACCCTCTGACGGCCACCCTGTTCCCGAACAACAGGACGCACTGGCTAAATATCCTGCACGCGGGCTGGCCCGGAGGGCTTGTTCTCGGGGCCCTGGTCAGTCTCGGGCTCAATCAAGTGGAAGGCGGGGTCGGCTGGCAAATCAAGTGGGCAATCATGGGTGCCCCGGTTCTCCTTTACGGCCTGATGATGGTCGGCCGACGATTCCCCAGGTCGGAGGCCAAAGAAGCGGCAGTCCCGTTCAGCACGATGGTGCTGACACTCTTCTCACCAGTCCTGTTGTTCCTCTTCCTGATCCACATGATGATCGGGTATGTCGAACTCGGAACGGACTCGTGGATCATCAACATTACCCAGACGGTGTTGGCCGACGCCGACATGGCGCAGATCGCGTTCATCTGGACGAACGTGTTGATGTTCACGCTGCGGTTCTTCGCGGGACCGATCGTTCACAAGATTTCGCCGCTCGGGTTGCTCTTCTGTAGTGCCGTTATCGGTACGCTTGGGCTCTGGATGCTCGGTCAGCCGTTCAGCAATTCGACCTGGCCGTGGCTCGCGGCAGTGACCGTGTACGGCATCGGCAAGACGTTCTACTGGCCGACCATGTTGGGCGTGATTTCCGAGCGGTTCCCGAAGGGCGGCGCGCTCGCCCTGGGGCTGAGCGGCGGCCTGGGCATGATTTCCGCGGGTTTGCTCGCCGGACCAGGAATCGGCTACAAGCAGGACTACTTCGCGGTTGAGAAGGTCAAGGAGATTTCGACGCCGACCTATGACCGTTATGTGGCGAAGAATGAGGCCGGCGAACTGGAACCGAAGGGGTTCCCAATCGTCACGAAGCTGGCCCCCGACAAGGTCCCGCAGGTCGCCGGGCTCGACAACGGAAAGCTCAAAGTGTTTGACGACTACGGAGCGAAGTTGGACGCGGAGTCCAAGAAGGCGGAAGGGAAAAAGTTCGACCAGAGCAAGCTAAAGATCACGCTCGACACCGACCTCGAAGCTGTCCGGAAAGACAAGGAAGCTGGTAAACCAGTCGGAGAGAAACTCGAGCAGAGCCTCACCGCCACGAAGAAATGGTGGGACGGACAGGGCCAGCCCAACTACGAGACGGACAAGGACCCGCTTGCGAAAGCGCGCCTGTTCGGCGGGAAACAGGCTTTGCTCTACACGGCGGCCGTACCGGCTACGATGGCGTTCTGCTACCTATTGTTGGTGCTGTTCTACAAGGTCACCGGCGGGTACACGCAGAAGCACATCAACCATTAGTTCGTGTGGACGTCGAGATCTTGTAGGCCGACGCGCGAGCGCGCCGGCGAGGGCGCACGCTTCCGCCCTCGCTGGCTTCACCGATCTAAACGCCGCGGGCCCCGGGAAACACCCGGGGCCCGCGGCGCTTGACGCCAACCACGCCCGACTCAGTCATCCCGCGTCAGCATGAGCACCCGCAGGATGTGGTAGAACATCAGGACCACGTCCGCCAACAGTTCCAGAGACGCCCCGACGTGCTCGTCCGTCCCGTAATGGTGCAGGATGTTCGAGGTGTCGTAGAGGATGTACCCCGCGGCCAGGGCGATTACCAGGAAGCTGAACCACAGGCCCAGGCCAACCGCGGGCCCGCCCATCAGCGGCATGATGATCGCGACGACGATTACCCCCAGGAGCAACCAACCCGCCAGCATCAGCCCGTAGCCGAGGAAGGAGAAGTCCTTCTTCGTGATGAACACGGTCAGCGTCAGGCCGGCGAACGTAATCAGGGTGAGTACCCCCGCCTGGGTGACGATCCCGGTCTGGGCGTACTTCGGATGCGTGGTGGCCACATACAGGATCGGCAGGAGAAACAAGGCCTCGATGACCGTGTAAATGGCCAGGCCGAGATACTTCACGGCCGGGGGCATGTCGGACCGGGCCATGTACCGGGCGAGGAACCCGCCGGCGATGAAGAAGCCCAGGACGAACAACAGCGAGACCGGGTTGCCGAACCACGCGGCCAGGAACTGGCGACCGCCATCGCTCTTGACGGCCTGGAGCAAGAGCGCTTCGAGGCCGACCAGGACGGCGACCGAGCCGGCCAGGTGCAAGTACGTTCGGCGAATGAACCCGATGCGGGCGTTCTCCGGGGCGTACGCGGCCGCGTCGCGGTGGTATCCGTCCACCAGATAATTGGACATGGACGAACCTCGTGGGTTGGGGTTGGCGCCCGGCGGGTGGTCCGCCGCTCGTGCCTAATGTTAGGTTGCCCTATTCTACTCCGCAAGTCCAAGGTCGTGGGGACCATGAAGCTGCAAATTCAGACCATCCTGTCGATGCCCTTCGCCGAAAACACTTACGTCGCCTGGCGCGAAGGGCGCGCGGAGGCCGTCGTCGTGGACCCGGGCACTGAGCCCGACTTGATCCTCAACTTCCTGGCTGAACGGGAACTTGTGCCCGCGGCGATCCTGAACACACACGGCCACGCGGACCACATCGCCGGCAACGCCGACCTCAAGGCCGCGTATCCTGCCGCACCACTGGTGATCGGCGTCAACGACGGCCCCCTCCTCGCGGACCCGGACCTGAATGTCAGCCGCCCATTCGGGTTTGAGGTCGTCAGCCCGCCCGCCGACCGCGTGGTGAGGGAGGGGGATACACTGGAATTCGCCGGCTTGACGCTCGACATTTTGGACGTGCCGGGGCATTCGCCCGGCCACGTCGTCTTCGTCGTCCGGGGCGAAGGCCTGGTATTCGGCGGCGACGTGCTCTTCCGTGGCAGCATTGGCCGAACCGACTTCCCCGGGGGTAGCTTCGAAACGCTCGCCGCGGGCATCCGGGCCAAGATGTACGCGCTTCCTGACGAGACGGTCATTTACCCCGGCCACGGGCCCGTCACGACCGTGGGGCATGAGCGGAAGTACAACCCGTTCGTCCCCGGCGAATGAAAAAAGGTCGGCCGCGACCGACTTGGTCGCGGCCGACCCAGCGTTGCCATTCCCGACGTCGATCAGCGACCGCCGGATCCGCCCGCTGAAACCGTTCGAGGACTCGGCCCGGGTTCCTTGACGATCGCGTCTGCCGGCGCGGGCAGGAGCTGCACCCTGGTCGGCGGGCGGACGACCCAGCTTCCTGTCGACGCGCCGCGAGCCAGCTCCGAGCGCGGACGATCAGCGCTCGCCCACTCGTGAACAACGTGAGGGGCCAGAGGCAGGGACGGGAGCCGGCCAACCGTCGGCGGCGCCTCGGGGCCGATGGACTTGGAGTGGGCGACATCTCGTGCCATCCGCAGGAAGACCGTCCGGTCGAATCCCCGGTCCTTGTGGAACCTCGTTGGCAATAGCCCCCACATGTCGGTCCCGCGGATGCCGAGGATCATGTGCTCCTGGCCCACCTCGAGGGCGCCTATGGCCGGGAGTACCACCCGTGCGGAGGGTCGGTTCAACTCGTTGTAAGGGTCGGTGGACGAGCCGTACCGGTCCCAGCCGTACACGATCGACTGACCCTCGTTGCGGAACAGCATCAGGAGTCGCGTCCCTTCCTCTTGCCTGGGGTCCTCGCGGAGGACGGCGCCCGCCGGCCTGCTGACGCCGGCCGGGCCGACCTCGACCGGCGGGTCCGAGGCCTCGCGAATCGCTTCGTTGAGCTCACCCGGTTCGCGCCGCGGCTTGTCGATCACGGGTTGCAGCTTCC
>Ga0066905_100000201_pt1 | contig 13971 bp, 15 predicted proteins | sample PanSoiMetaPlot36_FD_67483 | JGI IMG/M metagenome (GOLD analysis project Ga0066905, IMG submission 67483) | Tropical forest soil microbial communities from Panama analyzed to predict greenhouse gas emissions - Panama Soil Plot 36 (version 2) | ecosystem: Environmental > Terrestrial > Soil >... | reverse complement strand
CTCAAGGTCCGCGAGGCCCTGTCGGTGTTCGCGGGCTTCTACGGGCTCGAGGGGGGCGCCGCCCGGTCCGCGATCACCGAGGCGCTCGAGCGCTTCAGGATCACCCAGCTGGCAGACCGTCCGTGCGAGCAGCTGTCCTCGGGCCAGCGGACGCTGGTCGGCATCGTCAAGGCGGTCCTCCACCGGCCGCGGCTGCTCGTGCTCGACGAGCCCACCGCCTCACTCGATCCCGACGTGGCCTACCGGGTCCGCCAGGGGCTGCTCGAGGAGACGGCCACCGCCGGCGCGGCGCTCCTGGTCACCAGCCACAACATGGTCGAGGCCGAGCGCCTGTGCCAACGGGTGGTGTTCATCTCCGCCGGCCGCGTCGTGGCCGACGGCGGTCCGGCCGAGGTGGCCGAGCGGTTCGGCCACGGCGACCTCGAGGGCGTGTTCCTGGAGCTCGCCGGCACGCTGGAGGACGGGCGGTGAGCCTCAGCTGGCTGCGCATCCGGACCGTCGTCCGGCGCAACTTCGTGGTGCTCTGGCGCAGCCCGCACCGCTGGTTCGACCTCACGGTCTGGCCGCTGGTCGACGTCGTCGTGTGGGGAGCCCTGGGCGCCTTCGTGGCGCAGGAGAACGACGCCAGCCGTGCGGGCACCCCCTACCTGCTGGCCGGGATCATGCTGTTCCACGTCCTGTACCAGAGCCAGATCGCAGTGACGACCGGGTTCATGGAGGAGACGTGGACCCGCAACCTCCTCAACCTCATGACCACGCCCCTGCGCGAGGTCGAGTACGCCATCGGGCTCGGCCTCTACGGGCTCGCCAAGCTGGGGCTCGGCATGACGGCGGTGGTGGTCACCGCGCTCGTCTTCTTCGGATTCAACCTCGCCGAGGTGGGGTGGGCACTGGTGCCGATCGCCCTGGTGCTGCTGATCGTGGCGTGGTCGGGCTCGCAGTTCGTCATCGGGCTCATGCTGCGCTACGGGCAGAGCGCCGAGATCCTCGCGTGGGGCGTCCTCTTCGTGATCATGGCCCTGTCGGGCGTGTTCAACCCGGTCGAGGCGATACCCGGGCCGCTCCAGCCGATCGCGCGGGTGCTGCCGACGACGCACGCCTTCGCCGCCGCCCGGACCGTGCTCGACGGCGAGCCCCTCCCGTGGGGCGAGATCGCCGCCGGCCTGGTGGGCGCGGCCGTGGCGGCTGCCGCCGGCTTGGCGTACGTCATCCGGATGCTCGCGGTGTTCCGCCGCCGCGGCTATGTGACCCGGTTCAGCTGAGCGGCCCGGTGACGGTCACGCGATGCCGTCGATGCCGTCAATGCCTATGGTTGCCGGGTGGCCACCGAGGACGACGTGCGGCAGATCGCCCTGTCGCTGCCGGAGACGATCGAGAAGCCCTGGTTCGGGACTCCCGGGTTCCGGGTGAAGGACAAGGGCTTCCTCCGCATCCGCTCCGAGGCCGAGGGCGGGCTCGTGGTGTGGGTGTCCGACGTCGGCGAGAAGGAGGCCCTCCTGGCGTCGGAGCCCGACAAGTTCTTCACCACCCCGCACTACGACGGCCATCCCACGGTGCTGGTCAACCTCCCGGCCATCGACGTCGACGAGCTGCGCGAGATGATCACGGAGTCGTGGCTCATCAGGGCGCCCAAGCGGGTCCGGCAGGCCCACGAGGACGAGATCGTCGGCGACTCGGGGCCCACGAGCGCCCCCTAGGTGGCGCCCACGGTTGCTGCGACGGGCTCGGGCGACAGGTCCAACCGGCGCAGCAGCTGGGCGTTGAGGGCGACCACGATGGTGGACGCGCTCATCAGGATGGCGCCGACGGCCGGCGACAGGTTCAGCCCCGCCCACGCCAGGACGCCGGCGGCCAGGGGGATGGCCAACACGTTGTACCCGGCGGCCCACGTCAGGTTCTCGACCATCTTCCGGTAGCTGGCCCGCGACAGCTTGATCACGCCGACCACCCCGCGGGGGTCGCTGCCGGCGAGGACGACGTCCGCCGATTCGATGGCGACGTCGGTCCCGGCGCCGATCGCAATGCCGACGTCGGCCCGGGCCAGCGCCGGCGCGTCGTTCACGCCGTCGCCCACCATCGCCACCGACAGGCCCCGGTCCTGGAGCTCGGCGACCGCCCGGTCCTTGTCCTCGGGCAGCACCTCGGCGAACACCTCGTCGATCCCCAGATCGGCGGCCACCGCGTCGGCGACCTGCCGGGCGTCGCCGGTGATCATCACGACCTCGGTCCCCATCGACTTCAGCGCGGCAACGGCCTCGCGCGCCTCCGGTCGGACCTCGTCCTCCAGCGCGAACGACCCGATCACCTGGTCGCCGCGCACGAGGTGGAGCACCGCCGCGCCCCGGGCGTGCCAGGCCCCCGTCGCCTCCTCGAGCTCGGGCGGAATCGTCACCCCCCGCTCGCGGACCAGCGCCGGCCCGCCGACGGCATAGGCCGTGCCCTCGATGGTCGCCTCGACGCCCCTGCCGGTGAGGGATCGGAAGCCGTCGGCGTTCGCCACGCCGGCCCGCTCCTTGGCCGCGGCGACGATGGCGCGGGCCAGCGGGTGTTCGCTGTCGGACTCGACGCCACCCGCGATCCGCAGCACGTCGTCCTCGCCGAGACCGTCGGCGGCGGCGACGCCCGTGACCACGTGGGCCCCCCGCGTCAGCGTGCCGGTCTTGTCGAACAGGACCGCGTCGATCGTGCGCATGCGCTCGAGCGCGAGTCGGTCCTTGACCAGGATCCCGGCCCGGGCCGACACGGCGGTCGACAGCGAGATCACGAGCGGGATGGCCAACCCGAGGGCGTGCGGGCAGGCGATCACCAGCACCGTCACGGTGCGGACGATGGCGTTGTCGGTGTCACCCAGCGCCAGCCACGCCAGGAACGTGACCACCCCTGCGCCGGCCGCGACGTAGAAGAGCATGGCCGCGAAGCGATCGGCCAGCGCCTGGGCGCGGCTGCGGCTGGCCTGCGCCTCGGCGACCAGCCGCTGGATGCCCGCCAGCGCCGTGTCATCGCCCACGGCCTCGACGCGCACCCTGATGGCCGAGTCCGTCGACACCGTGCCCGCGACGACCTTGTCGCCGGGTGCCTTCGGCACCGGTCGCGACTCGCCCGTGATCATTGATTCGTCCAGCCCGGCCTCGCCGTCGACGATCTCCCCGTCGGCCGGGACCCGCGCTCCCGAGCGAACGAGCACGACGTCGCCGGGCCGCAGGTCGGCGAGGGAGACGGTCGCCACCTGGCCGTCTGGCGCCACGCGTTCGGCGTCGTCGGGCAGCAACTCGGCGAGCGCGGCCAGGGCGCCCTGGGCCTGGCTGATGGCCTTCATCTCCTGCCAGTGGCCCAGCAGCATGATCGTGACCAGTGCCGCCAGCTCCCACCAGAACTCGAGGTCCAGCCAGTCGAGGCTCGAGGCCATCGATGCGCCATAGGCGACGACGAGCGCCATCGAGATGAGCAGCATCATCCCGGGCTGGCGCGCTCGGAGCTCGGCTACGCCCCCGGCCAGGAACGGCCAGCCGCCCCACCAGAACACGATCGACCCCAGGATCGGCCCCAGCAGGTCCATCCCCCGGAAGTCGAGGGCATAGCCGAACCAGTCCATGACCATCTCGCTGGTCACCACCAGCGGGATCGTCAGCACCAGGCTCAGCCAGAAGCGCCGGCGGAACATCTCCGGGTCGTGGCCGGCGTGGCCGTCGTGCCCCTCGTGGCCGTGATGGCCGGCGTGCCCGCCATGCCCGGCGTGGTCGGCGTGTGCGGCGGCCGTGCCTGCGGGCACGCCGTTGCTCGCGGAGCCGTGGTCGACCTGGTGTCTGGCGTGGCCGTCGGAGTGCGTCCGGGTGTCCGGCATGGCAGTACCTCCCGCATATACCCTAGGGGGGTACACGTGTCGGGACAACCCGGGTTGCGTCAGCCGCGGGGGCCGGCGCCGAGGGCCGGGTGAAGGGGCCTCCGGCCTGGGGTTCACCGCGGCACCCGGGGACTGCGAAGCTGGGGTCGATGAGTGGACCGGTGGCCGCCACCGATGCCGCGCCGGATGTCGCCGAGCCCGGCCACCCCGAGGGCCCGGTCGTCGAGCTGGTGCCGAGCCGGGCCGCGAGCGTCGGCGGTGTCGAGGTGCGCCGAGCCCTGCCACGGAGGCAGCGGCGGACGGGCCCTGCCGGGCGACGGTGCTCATCGGCGACCTGGCCGGCGTGCGCTCCCCGGCCGTCCCCGAGGTCGACCTCCTCGGCGTCGAGCTGGCCGCGGTGACGGCCACCGACGCCGCACTGCCGGTCGACGCGGGCTTCGAGCATGGGGTGATCGTGCTCACGGGGGAGGTGGCGGTCGGCGGCGAACGGGTCGGGGCGGGGGTCCTGGCCTACCTCGGCCGCGGGCGCGACGAGCTGGTCCTCGGCTTGTCCGCCGGCAGCCGGGCGTTGCTTGCTCGGCGGCAGGCCGTTCGGGGAGGACCTGCTCATGTGGTGGAACTTCGTCGCCCGCACCCGCGGCGAGATCGAGGAGGCCTGGAGGGACTGGGAGGGCGGTGCCGCCCGCTTCGGCCCGGTCGCCTCCGACCTGGCGAGCATCCCGGCGCCGCGCCCGAGCTGGCTGCCTGACGCCTGAACGCCCCCGCCGAACTCGCACAACGACCCCCCCGGAGCTCAGGGCACGAGCAGGGCCAGCGCCAGTGCGTCGGCGAGCGCCAGCGATGCCGCCAGCAGGGCCACCGTCCACGGCGCAGCCGGTCGCGGCACCGGCTGCCGTCCGAGGGCGCGGATCCGCGCCAGTGCCGCAGCAGCCCCGGGCAAGGCGACGACGAGGCCGAGCACCACCGCCTGGGCGAGCGACGCGCCGCCACGCGCCAGCCGCGTGGCCAGGGCTGCGAGCGCGCCCGCGGCCAGTGCCGTGCGGACCCAGGCGAGCTGTGTCCGTTCCGCCTGGAGGCCGGTGTCGATGTTCCGGTCGGTGGCTCCGGTCATCGCACGAGGAGGACCACGGCCACCGTGCCGGCCACACCGGCGATCGCGGTGGCGAGGACCGGAACGGCCAGGGGATGGGGGAGGGGCTCGCCGCGGCGCATGGCACGTTCGATCTGGCTCCACCGCACGTAGCTGGTCACCGCGAGGACCAGGCTGAGCACGACAGCCGCCACCGCCAGCGTGGTGCGCACGTGCCGCACCTCGAACGACGGCACCACCTGCCGGAGGGCGATGCCGCCGGCCAGCAGCGCCAGGGACGTGCGCATCCAGGCCAGGAACGTCCGCTCGTTGGCGAGCGTGAAGCGGTAATCGGGGAAGTCGCGATCGCGGTCGCCCTCGTCGCCGGGCACCGTCGTAGCCTGGCAGGCCGCTGGAGGCGGGCGGAGGATGCCCCTGGCCGCTCGCGCGTCAGGCCTGCGCCGGCCGGCCCGCCGAGCCCGTGGTCTCGGGACTGTGACCCGGCGTCGGCAGCGGCATGGGCGCCGGCTGTGCGGCCCACTCCGGTGCCGTGTGATCGTCGGCGGGCGCGGGAACGGCGGGTTCCGCCGGCGCCGCCGGAGCGACATCCGCCTCCTCGGAGCGCCGCCGGTCGCCCAACTCGTCGACGACGGCAAGCCCGAACACCGCGAACACCACCGCGAAGGCGGCGCCGCCGACCCCGTACACGGCGTAGCCGACCACCACGACGACCCACGGCACCAGCAACCCGACGTGGACGCTGTAGTCGGAGATGCGACGCCGCACGACGTAGGAGTCGAGGAGCTGGCAGGCGATGATGACGACGGCCGCCACGATCGCGTCGATGTCGGACCGCAACGCCAGGATCAGCAGTATGAGCGGGAGGGTGCCCAGCACGATGCCGACGTGGGGCAGCATCGCCAGGACTCCCGCCGCAAGGCCGAGCGCCGCCGGCGACGGAACGTCGAGCAGGTAGGCGGCTCCGGTCACCAGCAAGCCGGCCAGCAGCCCCTCGGCGACCATCAGCAGCACCGCCCGACGCGATCGGTTGAGGGCCCGGGTGACGACGTCGCTGACGGCCTCGCGCTGGCTCGGGGACCGCAACTGCTCGACGGCCGAGTGGGCGAGCCGCGGTCCGTACGACATCAGGAACAGCGTCAGGATCCCGGCGACGAGGTACGTCGGCGCCGTTCCTGCGGTGGACGCCAACACCTCGTCGCCGCCGGTGACGCGCTCGTCGAGGGCGTCGACGAACTGGTTGACCCGGCGGGTGGCGTCGACGTCACGGGCGAGATCGCCGACGCTGTCATCCCGGGCCTCCAGCTGGGCCGCGGCGTCTTCGGCGGCGCGGCCCAGGCGATCCAGGCCGTCGGCGAGGTCGTCGAACGCCATGTACGTCACGGCGAAGACGGCCCCGCCGACGACCACCAGCGTGACGATGACCGCCGCCAGCCGCGGGATGTGGCGGTCGAGCAGGTTGACGATCGGGTCGATGAGGACGGCGACGACGACCGCCGCTGCGGCCCAGGACAGGGGCCGATGCGCCGCCACGACCACCCGCTGGGCCACGATCCCCGCCACCACCACCAGGACGCCAACCACCGCCGAGCGGGCGGTGATGCGCACCACACGGTGCTCGGTGGGGGGTCGGCCGGGCTCCACCGAGGCGTACCGTACCGGTGTGGCCGAGGAGGTGACCGCCGAGCAGGCCCCCGAGCCGCCGAGCGATCGGCACGACCAGCGCGATCAGCGCGACGCCTCGGACGGGCGAGTCCTCGTCGACATCGACCCGTGGTCGTTCGTGGTGCTCGTCCTGGCGGCGGCCGTGGCCGTCGGGGTGTTCGCCATCAGCGATCAGGCAGGCGATGTGCTCACGGGCATCGGCGTCGGCGTCTTGCTCGGCCTGGCGCTGAATCCGGTCGTCAACGCCGCGCAACGCCGCTGGCACACATCCCGGGGCACCGCGGTCGTGATCGTGGGCGCGGGTCTGACGATCGGCGTGGCCGCGATCGTGTTGCTGGTCGCACCGGCCGCGATCCGCCAATCGCGCGAGTTCAGCGAGGAGCTTCCCAGCACCGTGCGGGAGTTCTACACCTGGCCGATCATCGGTCCCCGACTCGAGGAGGCGGACGCCGCGGGCGCCATCGAGGACTGGATCGACGAGGCGCCGGCGAGGGTCGACGACCGGACGCTGGCCAGCCTGGGCGAGCGCCTGCTCGGCGGCGTGCTCAGCGCGGTCGTCGTGCTCATCACCGCCCTGGGGGTGCTGGTCGACGGCGAGGGCATCGTCCGCCGGTTGCGCGTGCTCGTGCCCGTCGGTCGGCTGGGCCAGGCCGATCGCCTCGGGAGGATCGTCTACGCCACGTTCGGCAGCTACTTCGCCGGATCGATGTTCGTGGCCATCCTCGCCGGGTTGGTGACGCTGTCGACCGGCCTCCTGCTCGGCGTGCCGCTGGCACCGGTGGCGGGCCTATGGACGACGTTCACCAACCTGATCCCGCAGATCGGCGGCCTCCTCGGTGGCGGGTTCTTCGTGCTGCTGGCGGTCACGCAGGGCCCGGTCGTGGCCGTGATCGCCTTGGCGGTCGTGATCGCCTATCAGAACCTGGAGAACCACGTGATCAGCCCCGCCATCGTCGGCCGGGCGGTCAACCTGTCGCCGCCGGCGACGATGCTGGCGGTCCTCGTGGGCGGGGCCGCGGCCGGTGTCCCGGGCGCACTGGTGGCCACGCCCCTGTTCGCCGCGAGCAAGGCGGTCTACCTTGACCGGCGGGGCGAGATGCCCGAGCCCGAGACCCAGGTCATGCGCAAGCGCCTGTCGGGACTGCGCCGCCGGCTGCCCTGGCGCCGCCGCCAGAAGCAGTCCGACGGTCGCGACGGGGCGGCGCAGGCGCGGTGACCGGCGAGTTACAGGGGCAGGTCGCCGGTGGCGGTCCGCGTCGAACCGTGGTCCTTGTAGGCCGCGATGGTGCGCTGCGCGATGCGCATCTGGTGGACCTCATCCGCACCGTCAGCGAATCGCGCCCAGCGGGCGTGCTGATACATGTTCGCGAGCGGCGTGTCGGTCGAATAGCCGAGGGCCCCGTGGACCTGGATCGACCGGTCGATGATGCGGTTGAGCGCGTTGGCCACGAAGTGCTTGGCCATCGACACCTCGCTCTTGAAGTCCAGCTTGTGGTCGATCCGGTAGGCGGCATGCAGCACCATGAGCTTGGCCTGGTACAGGTCCATGGCGGAGTCGGCGATCATCCACTGGATCCCCTGCTTCTCGGCCAGCAGCGAGCCGTGGGAGAAGCGGTTGAGGGAGCGGTCGACCATCATGTCGAGCGCCATCTCGGCCTGGGCGATCCACCGCATGCAGTGCGCGAGGCGGGCCGGGCCCAGGCGGTACTGGCCGAGCATGTGGCCCTGGCCCCGCCCACCCAGCATCTGGTCTTCGGGCACCCGTAGGTCCTCGATGCGGATCTCGGAGTGGCCGGTCGAGCCGTGCATGGTCTCGATCTGCCGGACCTCCGTCCAGCCCTGCGACGGGATGTCGACGATGAACGCGGTGTTGGCGGCCTGCGGCAGCTCGGGGTCGTCCTCCGTGCGGGCGATGAGGATGGCGAAGCTCGCCCGGTGGGCGTTGGAGATGAACCACTTGTGGCCGCTGATCACCCACTCGTCGCCGTCCGGGTATGCGTGGGTGCGGATCAGCGTCGGGTCGGAGCCCGCCACCTCGGGCTCGGTCATGGCGAAGCAGCTCATGGCGCGCCCCTCGCACAGCGGGCGCAGGTAGCGCTGCTTCTGCTCCTCGGTGCCCCAGTGCAGGAGGGTGTGCATGTTCCCCTCGTCGGGCGCCTGGCAGTTGAAGACCCAGGGCCCGTAGGACGACTTGGCGGCCTCGGCCTGGACCATCGCGAGCTCCACGTGGCCCAGGCCCATCCCGCCCCACTCCTTGGGCATGTGGGGAAGCCAAATCCCGGCCGCCTGGGCGGCGGCACGCATCTCCAGGAGGATCTTGATGTAGTCGGCGCGCTCGATGTCGTCGCGGCTGCCGATGCGCGCCTCGCCCGGCTTGACCACCTCGTCGACGAACGAGCGCACCCGCATGCGGATGTCCTCGAGCTCCGGGGTCAGGGTGAAGTCGATGGCCATGGCGCGTCAGCCTCCTACGGGGCGTACGTGGGGACGGGTGGGGGATCGGGGCCGACGGCCCGGGCGCGTTCGGCGTCCAGGCGGCGGGTCTCGTCGGACAGGGGGGCGGCCAGGACCCCGGCGACCAGGTCGACGAGGTGGCTCACGAACAGGCGGTCGTCGGTGTGGGGGGCCGATCGTGCCCGGCGGGCCAGCTCGACGGCGGCGAAGCGCATGGCGACGAACCGGCGGTGCAGCCGGGTGGCGTCGTTGTCGAGCATGCCGGCGACCAGCGTCCGCCAGCGGTAGATGCTGGACGCCGGGTCGTCGAGCGCCGCGGGGTCGATCACGGGCCGGGGCCGGTTCATGAGGTCGGCCACGATCTGCAGGTAGGCCGGCCCGCCGTCGCCGTCGGCCAGCATGGCGGCGCTCGGCCGCACCAGCGCCCCGGCCAGGGCGCGCAGGTCGGCACCGCCGTCGGCTTCGTAGCCGTCGAGCATGGCGTGCCGGCGGGCCTCGACCGCGTCGTGGTGCTTGGCGAGGACCGCCCGGAGCAGGCCGTCCCGGCCGCCGAAGTGGTACTGCAGGGCCGAGGCGTTGCGGGCGCCGGCGGCGCGATTGATCTCCCGCAGGCTGACGCCCTCGATGCCGTGGGCCGCGAACAGGACCTCGGCGGCGTCGATGAGCCGGCCCGGGGTCGTGGCGGTGTCAGACATCCGCATTAGAGCCTAGACCAACCGCATTGTCGGCTGGCAACCAGCGTGGCGGTTGGAGCCGTCGGGCCGGGGGAGGGCCTGGGCGCGTACCGTGACCGGCGATGGTCGTCCGGCTCCAGTTCGTGCCCGGCAACGAGCCGGGAGGGCTGCTCGACCTGCCGTGGAGCGCCCCGCTCGAATGCTGGGACGAGCCCCGGCTGGTCGACATGGTGCACGGCACCAGCCGCCACGTCGTGCGCTTCGTGGCCGACGGCGGCAGGGTCTTCGCGCTCAAGGAGACCGCCGAGCCCGACGCGCGCCGCGAGTACGGCATGCTGCGGCGGCTCACCGCGGAGGGGCTGCCGGCCGTGCAGCCGACTGGCGTGGTCACCGGGCGGCGCGCGCCCGGCGGGGAGCCGCTGCCGTCGGTCCTCATCAGTCGCTACCTGGACTTCTCGCTGCCCTACCGCTACCTGTTCGCCCAGGAGCGGCGCCCCGACCTGTCGGGTCTCTTGATCGACGCCGGTGTGGTCCTCCTGGTGCGGTTGCACCTGGAGGGGTTCTTCTGGGGCGACTGCTCGCTCTCGAACCTGCTGTTCCGTCGCGACGCCGGCGCGCTGATGGCGTACCTGGTCGACGCGGAGACCGCCGAGCGGCGCGACGAGTTGCCCGACGGCATGCGGGCGAGCGACGTCGACATCGCCCGCGAGAACATCGCCGGCGGCCTGCTCGACCTGCAGGCGAGCGGCGAGCTGGGGCCCGAGATCGACGTGGTGGAGGTGGCCGATCAGTTCGAGGGTCGCTACGAGGCCCTCTGGGACGAGCTCACCGGCACCGAGGAGCTGTCGCTCGACGACCGCCACCTCATCGACCGCCGCATCCGCCGCCTCAACGAGCTCGGCTTCGATGTCGATGAGCTCCTGGTCGAGCACGATCCCGAGGGCTACCGGCTGCGGGTCCGCCCGGTGCTGGTGGAGGAGGGGCATCACGCCCGGGAGCTCCGGCGGTTGACGGGGCTGGAGGTGCAGGAGAACCAGGCCCGCCGCCTGCTGAACGACATCGCCGCGTTCGGCGCCGCGATCAGCCGCGAGGCGGACGCCGACGTTCCGCAGGCGGTGGTCGCGTCCCGGTGGCTCACCGAGGTCTACGAGCCCGTTACGGCCCGGGTCCCCAGCGCCCTGCGCGGGCGCCTCGAGCCGGCGGAGCTGTTCCACGAGCTGCTGGAACACCGCTACTACATGTCCGAGCGGGCCGGCGGCGAGGCCTCGGTGGACGAGGCGCTGCGCTCCTACCTCGACTCGGTGCTGAGCCATCGCCGCGACGAGCAGACGGTGCTCAGGGAGGCGTGATGCCTCAACCCTCAGCCTCCACTGGAGGGTGAGGGTCGAGGGGCTGCCGAGGGCCTGGGGCCTACTGGGCGGCGGCCAGCTTGTAGCGGGCGTACTCCTCGACGCGGGCGAGGTGTGCCGGGCTGCGCAGGAACCGGTCGCTCAGGTCGACGAGGTCCTCGCCCTGATCGAGCCAGCGGAGCACCCGCCGTTCGATCGGGCGGAGCATGTGGTGGGGGAGCGGTGGGTGACCGCTGCGATCGAGGCCGGCCAGGAACCGCACCTGCGCCGCCCAGCGTTCGCTCCGGCGGAAGCGATGGCCGATCTCCGCGTCGCCCACGCCCGCCTCGGCCCATCGCAGGACCCGTCGCTCGACCGGCCGTAGGCGTTCGTTGTCGACCATGGGCTCCTCCTAGGACAGCCGGCGCCAGATTATGCCGATCGAGCGATCGGCGCCCCACGCTGGACGAGCTGGGGGCGACCGCCCCGGTCAGAACTCGAAGAGGTCCTCGAGGAACGACCGCCGCTTGCGCTTCTTGGGGTCCCGCTCCCGACCCCTGCGGTCGTCGTCGCGGTCGTCGTAGCGATCACGGTCGTCGTAGCGGCGATCCGGCCGCTCGTGGTGGCCGGGGTCGCGGCCCCCGGTCGCAGGGGCCAGCGACGCCGCCGCACGCTCGATGACCTTGTCGAGCTCGCCGCGATCGAGCCACACGCCGCGGCACTGGGGGCAGAAGTCGATCTCCACGCCCTCTCGGGACGAGATCGAGAGTTGTACTTCGCAGACCGGACACTTCATGACAAGCGACCCTATCGGCTGATGCAGGACCCGGGCTGGGCGCGGCCGCGTAGGGTCACGCGCAACCGAGTGCGCTGGAGCCGCCGGTGTTCCTGATCCGCCCGCCGTCCGACGCCAAGCTTTCCCAGATCCTCGCCGCGGTGGGCGATGCGCGCTTCACCTACGACGCCGTCGGCGCGACCGCGTCCGCCGGCGCGCTGCCCGACGGCTATCACCACGTCCGGGCGACGCGCGTGCTCGGACGCGGGGAGGACGTGTTCGCCGCCGCCGTCGACGGCATCCGCCGGTGGCAGCTGCACCGGCGGCAGGGGTACCGGGTGGCGCCGGACGAGCCACCGATCGAGGTCGGCACCGTCGTCGCGGTCGACGTGCCCCTCGTGGCGGTCCACGTCGTCGCCGCGTGCCGGATCGCCTGGGTGGTCGACGAGCCGGATCGGTTCGGCTTCGGCTACGGGACGCTGCCGATCCACCCGGAGAGCGGTGAGGAGGCCTTCGTGGTCGAGCGCGAGACCGGTGAGATCGACGGCGATCGCGGCGACGTGCGGCTGGCGATCGCCGCCTTCTCGCGGCCCCGGCATGCGCTGGTGCGGCTTGCCGGTCCGGTCGCACGGCGCCAGCAGGCGCGGGCAACCGAGGGCTACCTCGACGCGCTGGCCGCCCACGTGCGCGAGGTGTTGGGCTGATGGTCGTGCGTGCGAACGTCGACAGACGTTCAGCGACGCCCACAGCACGCTCCGCGGTGCCGGTGACCTGGTGGCGGCGCGACCCCTAGCCTCGTCGCCGATGGGCAGGCAGGCCGTGCATCGCGTCACCGCGGAACAGGTCGTCGCCTTCCGCGTCGCTGCGCACAACCTCCACGAGCGCTTGCCCAGGGATGGCGTCCTCGATGCGGCTGCGGTCTGTGGGCTGCAGGACACCCCGCCCGGCAACGCCGGCGTGGCCCTCGCGGCGCGGGTCGCCCGCCTCACGCCGGGCGCGCTCGAGGAAGCCCTCCTCGACGACCGGTCGCTGCTGCGCTTCCTGGGCCCACGCGGGGCCGCCTACGTCGTGCCGCGGGAGGACGCCACGGTCTTCGGGCCCGCGGCGCTGGCGGCGGACGAGGGGTCGCTGCGCGAGCAGCTCGCGGGCTCGTGGCCGTCGATCGAAGCCGCGGGCTGGACCGCCCGGGAGGCGCTGTCCATGGTCCTCGGCGTCCTCGCGGCAGTGGTGGCCGACGGCGAGTCCCGGACCAAGGGCCAGCTGAGCGAGGCGCTGCACGGCCGGCTCCCGGCCGAGCTCGAGCCATGGTGCGAGGTGTGCGACGTCCACCACGTCCCCGACCAGTTGCTGCGGCTTGCCGGAACCGCGGGGGTCTACTGCTACGGCTGGCCCCAGGAGGCGCGCCAGACGCTCATGGGCACCGACATCTGGCTGGGTGGGGGCCTGGGGGGAGACGTGTCCGCCGCCCGGACGGAGCTGGTCCGGCGCTTCGTGCATGCCTACGGACCGGTGACGCCGGTCCACTTCGCGGCGTGGACCGGCATCGGCGTCATCGAGGCCCGCCAGCGCTTCGTGGAGCTCGGCTACGACCTGGTCGAGGCGAAGCTCGACGGCGCCGTCGCCTGGCTGCTGGCGGACGACGCCGACATGCTGGACGATCCCCCCACGGCCTCGGGCGCCCGACTGCTGCCGGCCGGCGACCCGTTCCTCGCGCAGCGCGACCGGGCGACGCTCCTCCCCGACAAGACGGCCCAGCGAGCCGTCTGGCGCCCGGCTGGCGCCCCCGGCGTCGTCATGGTCACCGGCCACCCGGTGGGCACGTGGCGCGCCCGCGGCGCCGGGAGTCAGCTCGAGGTGACGGTCGAACCGTTTGCCAAGCTCAGCGATCGCCAGCGGACCGCTATCGAGCGGGAGGCCGAGCTGGTCGCGCCGTTCCGGGGACGCGACGAGGCCACCGTCACGTTCACCGAGTAGTCGAGCCCCCGGCGTCGGGCTCGAGCGCCTGACTCCCGAACATCACGCTCGCCAGTTCGGTGGCGTGGGCGTCCACGTCGGCGGAGCCCGTGGCCAGGTGCTCGGTGACCAGTGCCAGCAGGCTGCGCCGCACGAGCCGGGCTGCCAGCTCCGGCGTGAGCCCTCGGGCCCGA
>Ga0066905_100000200_pt1 | contig 13973 bp, 13 predicted proteins | sample PanSoiMetaPlot36_FD_67483 | JGI IMG/M metagenome (GOLD analysis project Ga0066905, IMG submission 67483) | Tropical forest soil microbial communities from Panama analyzed to predict greenhouse gas emissions - Panama Soil Plot 36 (version 2) | ecosystem: Environmental > Terrestrial > Soil >... | reverse complement strand
CCAGAGCGGCGCGACCTTCCGGATGGTGCCGTCCCCCCTGCAGTTCAACGAGACGCCGCCGGACCTGACGCGGGCGCCGGACCACGGGGAGCACACCGACGAGGTCCTTCGCGAGCTGCTCGGGCTCGGCACGGACCAGCTGCTCGACCTCAAGGTGAAGGGTGCCATCCTCTAACACCGACGACTCGCGAGATTTGTACGGCGCCTAAAATGACGACAGGCGCGGCGCGATCTGCGATCATGACGCAGGGAGCCGCTGGGGGTGCGTTGCGTGAGGCCGCAAGCACCGCCGAGACGCCAGGGGGAACGTAGTGCGTCGGATACCGATCCGCTTGAAGCTGGCGGCCGCGCTGGCCATGCCGCTCTTCGCCCTTGCGATCGTCACCGCCCTGGAAGTCGCGCAGTCCACGAACGAGCGGGACGATGTCCGCAGTGAGACGAACCTCGCCAAGGCATCCACGGGGCACCAGGGCCTGATCACCACGCTGCAGAACGAGCGCAGCTGGGCCTCGGTCGAGCTGGTCGGCCAACAGGACACGTACGTGCTCGACACCGAGGGCTACGACGGCACGCGAGCCGAGACCGACGCCGCCATCGCCGCGTTCGAGCACGAGCTGGCAGGCGAGGAGGAGCCCGTCCGCGATGCGTTCGCGCCGGCGCTGGATGCGCTCGACGAGCTGAAGACGGTCCGTGCCGACATCGACGCGTTCTCGGGGAGCAAGGACCTCAACAACATCGGGACCGCCAACCAGATCTACGCGCGCTACTCCGAGCTCATCCAGCCGTTGCTCAGCGCCAACGGGCTCGTGGTATCGGCGATCGACAACCCCGAGCTGCGCCAGGGCGCGGCCGTCGTCGACCTCACCACGCGGCAGGTGGAGGACCAGGCGGAGCTCATCCGCCTGACCGTGGTGGGCGTGACGCTCGAGGGAGGTGCCGTCGACACGGCGGCCGAGATCACCGGCATCTCGCAGGCGCGTGCCACCTTCGAGCGGAACAACCGCGACATCCTCGACATCGGCGAGCCCTACGCCAGCCTGGTCGACGAGCTGTACCCCGAGGAGATGGTCGGCCAGCTGTCCGAGCAGGTCGACACGGCCATCACCACCGGCCATGCCGACGTGCCGACCATCCTGCAGCTGATCAGCCTGCCGCCCGACGAGGGCTACGGCGGGATGCGGGACCAGCTCGCCGAGGACGTGATCGCCCGCGCCGACGACCTCAGCCACGCCGCCGAGGTCCGGCAGCGCTGGTTCATCGTGCTGGCGGTCACCACCCTGGTGGCGGCGCTGGCTATCACCTGGCTGGTGTCGCGGTCGATCACGCGGCCGCTGCGGTCGCTCACGCGGCAGGCGACGGCGATGGCCGACCATCGGCTACCCGAGGCGGTGCTCGACATCCTGGAGACCCCGCTGGGCGAGGACGTCGACGTGCCGGAGGTGGATCCGGTGGCGGTCCACACCCGCGACGAGGTCGCCGACGTGGCCGATGCCCTCAACACCGTCCAGGACACGGCCCTGGACCTGGCGGTGGAGCAGGCGGTGCTGCGCCGCAACATCGCGGATTCGTTCGTCAACCTCGGCCGCCGCAACCAGAACCTGCTGGGCCGCCAGCTCGACTTCATCACCGAGCTGGAGTCCAACGAGACCAGCTCCGACACCCTGTCCAACCTGTTCCGCCTGGACCACCTGGCCACCCGCATGCGCCGCAACGCCGAATCGCTGCTGGTGCTCGCCGGCGTGGAGCCGCCCCGCAAGTGGGTGGCGCCGGTCCGGCTCACCGACGTGATCCGCGCCGCGCTGGGCGAGGTCGAGGACTACCAGCGGGTCACGGTCCGGGGCGTCGAGCCCGCCACCATCGTCGGCGCCGCCGCCGCCGACCTCGCCCACCTGTTGGCCGAGCTCATCGAGAACGCCCTCGTGTTCTCGCCCCCCGACCAGATCGTCGACATCCGCGGCCGCCTCCGGCCCACCGCGGCGCCCGACCGGCCGCGCGCCCTTCCCGGGACCAGGGGGCGCCGCCGCGCGCCGGCCCGCGCCGACGACGGCGACGGGGAGCGCCAAGGCCAGGGCATGTACACGTTGGCGATCATCGATTCGGGCCTCGGAATGTCCGCGGCGGACATCGAGGCCGCCAACCGCCGGCTCGCCGGTGCCGAGTCGTTCACGATCGCGCCGTCCAAGTACCTCGGCCACTACGTGGCCGGCAACCTCGCCGCCCGTCACGGGATCGCCGTCCGCCTGGACAACTCGCCCGGCAACGGCGTCACGGCGACCGTCCACATCCCGCCCACCCTGCTCACCACCGACGCGGTGACCAGCGCGCCGGTGACGCCGCCCCACGGGATGCGGCCGTCGGGCGTGGCCCTGCCCGGTGGGGGTCCGGCGCTACCACCACCGGCCGCCGCGGAGCCGCAGCCGCAGCCGGCAGCCCCGCCTCCGGGGCGCGTCGCCCCGCCGGCCCCGGCGTGGGGACCACAGCAGCCCGCGCCGGCGTCGCCCGGCTACGAGCCGGCGGCTGCGGCCCGGTCGGTCTTCGACGGTCCCGCGTCGAGTGGCCAGGAACCGCCGGTGTGGCCGCCCCCACCCAGCCCACCGACGCGAACCGCCAGCGGCCTGGTGAAGCGGCCCACGCGACCCGGCGACGGCGTCCAGTCCCCCGCCGCGGCCGCCACCCATTCCAACCCCAACGATGACCTTCTGGCGTCGCTCAGCCGCGTCGCCGGCGCCAACCGCAACCACGGCCCGGCCGGCCCCCGATCGCCGGGCGTGGCCGACGGGTGGCCGCCGGGACCCGGCCAGTCCTCCCCCCCATGGGCCGGACCGACTGGTTCGGCGCCCGGGAACCGCAGCTTCGGGCTCTCGCCGATGGGGCCCGTCGGCGGGCAGCCAGCGGGGCCACCGCCGGCGTCGCCCTCGCAGGCGCCCCCGGCCCCACCGCTGACTCGTCGGGTTCGGGGCGCCCAGATGCCCACGACCGATCCCATGCAGGTGCGGCGGATGGGGGCGGGCGGCAACGGCCCGCAGGCGCCCGGCGGTAACGGCCCCCAGGCGCGCGGCCCGGCGCCCGGGCCCCAACCCCCGGCCGAGCCCGACGGGCGGCGATCGCCGGACGACGTCTACAGCTTCCTGACCAGCTTTACCGCCGGCGTCCAGCGGGGGCTCGACGAGACGAATCCGCACCCCGGCCCGCCCACCTGAGGCCGGCACCGGACGGTGGTATCAAGGCACATGCCCGGCGACGACGTTCTCACCTGGACGGCCGGACGGCTGGCCGGTGCAATCCGCCGCCGCGAGATCGGCAGCAGCGAGCTGCTGTCGATCGCCCTCGACCGCATCGACCGCCTCGACCCGAAGCTCAATGCCGTCGTGACCTTCGACGCCGAGCGCGCCCGGGCACAGGCGGCGGCCGCCGACGAGGCGACGGCCCGCGGCGAGTCGACCGGACCGCTCCACGGCCTGCCCATCACCGTCAAGGACGCGCTCGAGGTCGCCGGCGTGCGCTCGACCGGCGGCGCCATCGAGCTGACCGACCACGTCCCGGCGGCCGACGCGCCTGCCGTGGCGCGGCTGCGGGCGGCGGGCGCGGTCGTGTTCGGCAAGACCAATGTGCCGCGCTGGTCGGGCGACCTGCAGACGTACAACGAGATCTTCGGCACCACCAACAACCCCTGGGACCCCGCCCGGGTGCCCGGTGGCTCGTCGGGCGGCGCCGCCGCCGCAGTGGCGGCCGGCCTGACCAGCTTCGAGCTCGGTACCGACATCGGGGGCTCTGTGCGCATCCCGGCACACTGTTGCGGGGTGTTCGGGCTGAAGAGCACCTATGGCATCGTTCCCCAGCGCGGCTACCTCGATCGCGTCGGCGGGGGGGTGTCCGACGCGGACATCAACGTGCTGGGACCGCTCGCCCGGAGTGCCGGCGACCTCGCCCTGCTGCTCGACGTCGTTGCCGGGCCCCTCGACGAGGACGCCCCCGGCTGGCGGCTCGAGCTCCCCGCCCCGAGGGCGACGAGCCTCGCCGACTACCGGGTCGGCGTGTGGTTGGACGAGCCCAGCGTCCCCCTCGGTGGCGAGGTGCGCGCCATCGCCTCTCGGGCCGTCGACGTGCTGGCGGACGCGGGCGCCAGGGTCGAGGAGGCGCACCCGGCCGTGGCCTTCGACGAGCAGGTGACGCTGTTCATGGAGGCGGTGGGCGCCGCCGTCAGCCCCGGCATGGACCCAACGCTGGGCGAGGTGGTGGCCGGTGGCCACCTGAGCTGGCTGCACGCGCTCGACCGCCGGGCCGCGTTGCGCCGGGCGTGGGCCGACTGGTTCGACGCCTACGACCTGCTCCTGTGCCCGGTCCTCCCCATCGAGGCTTTCCCGCACGCCCAGGAGGGAGAGTTCATCGATCGGACCATCGACATCGACGGCGCCGAGCATCCCTACCCGCTGCTGATCAGCTGGACCGGGCTCATCGGCATCATGGGGCTGCCGTCCGCCGTGCCGCCGCTCGGCTTCACGTCCACCACCGGCATGCCGGTGGGGCTCCAGGTGGTCGCACCCTGGTACCACGACCGGGAGGCGATCGTTGCGGCCGGCCTACTGGCCGACGCCTGTGACGCCGGCTATCGGGTTCCCCCGCTCGACTGAGCAGCTCGCCGCCGGCGTGCGTCAGCCCCGCTCATCGGCTCTCATTGGCGCGGCATCTCGGCCCACACGCGGGTCCGGCCGGCGGGATCGAAGTTGTTTCCCCAGGTGGACGCGAGCGTGTCGACGATGCGCAGGCCGCGTCCCCCCAGCGTCGGGGTCGCGCCCCGGTTCGGCCACCGGTCGGGTGTCCGGCGACCGTCGTCCACGACGGCGATCCGCAGCGCCTCGGGGTCCAGGGTGACGTAGACATCGATGCGCCCCGAGCCGTGCAACACGGCGTTGGTGAACAACTCGCTGGTGACCAGGGTGGCGTCGCCGACGCCCGTGGTCTGGCCCCACTGGCGGAGCGTCTCGCGCACGAACGCCCGGGCCGCCGGTATCTGGTCGGTTGCACGGCGGAAGCGGGCGTAGGCCTGCATCGGACCATCACCTATCCGCCGGAGGCGTCGGCTAACACGAAATGCGCGGGTTTGCCGCCAACTTTTCCCGGGTAGCACGTCACCGGCTCTCCGGTTCATCGTCGTCGGGCACCGGGCGCTCGTCGTCGGGGACGAGCGTGGCACCGCGTGCGGCCTCGGCACCGGTATCGGGGACCGGGCGCTCGTCGTCGGGAAGCGGCCCGTCGCCGGCCGCAACCGGGTCGATCTCCACCACCGGGCGCTCGTCGTCGGGGATCGGTCTCTGATCGGCCACGGCCACCTCCGGGGCGTTCTGGTCGGTTTCGTCGTCGGTTGTGACCGTCAGCGCGACGGACACCACCGCCAGTACCAATACGACCACATCGGTTCCCGGGACTACCCATTCCCTGGTACGCGTGATGTGATGCGCCGGTTTCGTCCCATCACGTGGGGGAAATTGTTTCCTGCGTGGTTGCCCGGAGGTGGACATGACCGCAGCGGATGATCGCGATGCCGGGGGCTTCTCCGTTTCGACCCGTCGTGAGGGCGCCCGAGGCCTGGTTGCCCTGGAGGGCGAGCTCGATCTGCACACCGCCGACGAGCTGACGAACGCGGTCTCGGGCCTCCTCGAGCAGAAGGTCACACGAGTCGAGGTGGACGCCGGCGGGCTGAGCTTCGCGGACTCCGCCGGGTTGCGGGCGGTGCTCTTGGCACGCGCCGCCGCCGAGGATGCCGGCGCCACGTTCGGGGTGACCGTCGTCTCGGCCAGCGTCGAGCGGCTCATCGAGATCACCGGCCTGTCCGACCTGCTGGTCGACAACCCCTAGCCAACAGCCCTCTGTTCACGCCCCTATGCGGGTCGCCAGGAGGCAGATGTCGTCGCGGGCCGGGCGGTCCACCAGCTCGTCGGTCACCCGCTCGCACAGCTCGTCGGCGCCGCCGATAAAGCCGTCGACCGCCTTGCGCAGCAGTCTCAGCCCGTCCTGGCCCTGGCGCTCCGGCTGCTCGAGGAGGCCGTCGGTGTAGAGCAGCAGGGCCGTGCCGGGTTCCAGCGGCACGGGGCCGAGCACGTCGCGGTCGCCGTCGGGCGGGGCGACGCCGAGCAGGCGGCTGTGACCGTCGGTGAGGTGCCGGGTCGCGCCGGCGGGATCGATCAGGATCGGCGGTGGGTGGCCGGCGTTGACCAGCTCGAGCGTGGAGGCGTCGAGGTCGATGACGGCCAGCACGAGCGTGGCGGTGTGGAGCTCGCCGAGGTTCTGGAGGAGCACGTCGACCCGCCGCACCACCTCGTCGAGCGGGCCCTCGTCGACGGCGTAGGCGCGGGTCCCCAGGCGCAGCTGGCCCATCACCGCCGCCTGGCGGACGCCGTGGCCCATCACGTCACCGACCACGAGTCCGACCCGACCGCCGGACAGCTCGATCACGTCGTACCAGTCGCCCCCGACCTCGCTGCCGACGCCGGCCGGCACGTAGCGAACGGCGAGGTCGAGGCCGTCGAACGACGGCACGGCCGCGGGCAGCAGGCTCCGCTGCAGGCTCAGCGAGATGTCGTGCTCCCGCGCCGCCCGCGCCTGCGCCTCCCAGAAGCCACGCTGGGCCATGTCGAAGGTGGACAGGCTCTCGACGAAGAACTCCATGCACGCGGTCACGGTCTCGCCCTCGGGCTCGCCGGCCACCAGCTCGGCGACCGCCTCGCCGTGGATCGTCGCCAGCTCGAGGATGCCGATCTCCGCCTCGACGGCCGAGTGCCCCAGCTCGTATGCGCGGCTGCGGCCCGACTCGTCGCGATGGTCGAGGTAGTGGCGCAGCGCCGCCCGGTATTCGTCGGCCAGCAGGTTGGGATCAGTCCTCATCGGCCGCCCATCAGCGCGCGTGGTGGACAACCGTCACTCTCGCACACGGGCCACGGCGACGAGGGCGTCGTCGGTCGCCCGCGCGTGCTTGCCGAGGATGCTGCTGGCGATGCGGTCGACCGGTTGGCCCGTCGCCACCTCGGGAACGTAGTCACCGCTGAGGCCATCGGTGGCCATGATCACGAGGTCGTTGCGGCGGAACTCGGTGGCCGAGGCGTGCAGCCGCGGCGGGAGCCGGTAGCCGACCGTGCCCCCGAACAACATGGCGCTGGCCGTCATCGATCCGTGGCCACCCTCGGTGCGGCGCACGAGGTGGGCCTCCACGTTGCCGACACCGATCCATTGCAGCATCCGCGAACCGCACTCGACCCGCACCAGCGTGATCGCCGCTCCCCGCGTGCGAGCCAAGTCGACGTGACAGAGGCGCAGGAGGCTGGCGAGGGACTCGGTGCTGTTCGCGGCAATCGTGTTGCGGGCGATCTCGGCGGCTTCGGCCGCCTTGGGCCCGTGGCCCAGCCCGTCGATCGCCGCGAGCAACGCCCCGTCGCTCACGGGCATGCAGGCGGCGAGGTCGCCGGACACCGCCTCGCCGGGTAGGGGCCGGGCCGACACCGCCCAGTCGAGACACGCCACGCGCGTCGCCCGGGGTGTCCCGACGCCCCCGGGGTTGGGCCGGAGCCCCACTACGGGCACCACTTTCGCATCACCACGATGGTGCCCACCCCCAGCTCGGACCGAACCTCGAAGTGGTCCATCAGCCGTCCGGCACCCGGCAGGCCGAGGCCGAGCCCCGGGCCCGTGGAATAGCCGTCCTGCATGGCGCGCTCGATGTCGACGATCCCCGGCCCCTCGTCGCTGGCGACCACCTCGATGGCGTTGCGCCCGTCGATCGTCACGAGGCTGATCGCGATCTCGCCCTGCCCGGCATGGTTCATGATGTTGCGGGCGATCTCGGAGATGGCGGTTGCGATCATCGTCGATTCGATGCTGGAGCAGCCCATCCGTTCGGCCAGGTCGCGTCCCTCCTGACGGGCGGTGACGATGTCGACATCAGCGGCGATGGGGACCCGCAGCGGGCCCTCAGTCGCCACGATCAGTCCTTCCCGGTTCGGGCGTCGAGGAACCGCAGGCCCTCCTCGAGGTCGAGGGCCGTGTACACATCCTCGAACGTCAGCCCCAGCTGCACCATGGCGAACGCCACCTCGGGCTGCACGCCGACCACGACCGTGTCCGCCCCTCGCAGGCGCGTCATGTGCGCGATCGTGCGCAGCGAGCGGGCTGCGAACGAGTCCATGAGGTCGAGCGCCGTGAGGTCGACGATGATGCCGCGCGCGCGGTACTGCCCCACCTGGCGGACGAGGTCGTCGCGAAGCCGCAGCGCCTCGGTGTCGGTCATCGCCGACTGAACCGTGGCGATCAGGTATTCGCCCTGCCGCAGGATAGGGACGGCCATCGGCTGGTCAGCGCAGTTCGACGACCGGCTCGAGAGGCTCCGTCTGCGAGACCTCGTAGCCGAGCAGGCGCTCGGCGGCCTCGATGCCGCCCTGGAGATCGCCCACGGCGTTGACCTTCGACAGCTCGACGCCGATGGTCACGAGCGTCAGCGCGATCTCGGCCGACAGGCCGCTGATGATCACGCTGGCGCCCATCAGGCGCGAGGCGTCGACGGTCTGGACGATGTGGTTGGCCACGGTGGAGTCGATCTCGGGGACGCCGGTGATGTCGATGACCACGACCTTCGCCCGGTTGGTGCGGATGGCCCGCAGGAGCTGCTCGGTGAGCTGGCGGGCCCGCTGGCTGTCGAGCGCACCGATGATGGGCAGGATCACCAGCCGCGGCCGCACCTGGAGCACCGGCGTGGACAGCTCGCGGATCGCCTCCTGCTGCTGCCGGATGATCCGCTCGCGCTCCTGGACGAAGCTGACGCCGACCGTGTTGGCGATGCGGTTGGCGGCCGGCTCGTAGACGTCGAGGGCGCGGTTGAACGTGTCGAAATCGGTCTGGTACTTCTCGAACACCGATCTCGCCAGCACGTCGCGGAGCAGGAGGACGATGCCCAGGACCTCGTCGGTCTCGACGCCGCGGGGGATGATGCGCTCCGACAGGCTGCGGGCGTAGTTCTCCAGCGCCTCGACGCTGCCGGTCTCGAGTGCCTCGACGTAGTTGTCGTAGACCGACGTCGCCTCGGAGAAGATCTCCTCCTGCGTCATCGCCGTGAGCAGTCCGGCGTCGGTGATGCGCCGGGCCCACTCCTCGCGCAGCTGCGCGCGGCTCTTGCGCAGGTGGGCGACCAGTTCGGGCATGAGCACTTCGCTGCCCTCCCGCGTCGCCTCCACTGCCTCGTCGGTTGCCCGCGGTCTACGGCCAGCCGGGGTCTGCGCGGTGGGACGACTACGCGTCGCCATGGTTACCTCCCCGTCGCGTCCTTGCTTCGGACCGCTGCGGCGCAGCGAGCCTGCCTGGCCCCCAATCCGATGCGGTCGGTAACGGGCCGTCGGGGCCGCACCTTATTCCGGGTGATCCGCCGACGACGACCAGGCCGGGCGGGTGCCGGCGGGGCGTGCCGGCCGCGCCCGGATCACGGACGGCTTGCCGTCGCCTCCGGCGCCCGCCGGACGGGCGGCAGGTAGATGCCGATCTCGGTGCGGACCCACCACGCACCGTCCGTCCGCCGCTCGGCTCGCGTCGTGTAGCGGTAGCGGAACAGGCGGGCGCGCACGAATGCCGGCGGCGCGTCCGGGAACGGGTTGCCTCGGCGGTGGAGGAGGCGGAGCGTGGGCTCGTCGCCCTCCAGCAGCCTGGACGCCAGGCGCGGCAGCCAGGGCTCGGCGTAGGCCGGCGACAGCGCCGCGAACCACATCAGCCAGTCCAGCCGCAGGTGGTAGGGCGCGACCTGAGGTGGCCGCCGGCGGGGATCGCCCGGCTTCCCCTTGAACTCGTACGGCCGCCAGTCGGTGCCGGGCGTGATGGTGGCGTCGTCGGTGCCCTCGATCACGACCTCGTTCCGCTCGCGGCTGATGGTCCCGAACGCCCCGTAGGTGTTGACGAGGTGCAGGCGGTTGAAGCTGAGGTTCATCGCCTGGTGCGACGACAGCATGTTGCGGGCGGGCCACCAGCTGAGGACTGCGACGGTGGCCGCGAGCGCCAGGGTCAGGGCACCGAACCAGGCCGGGGGGTCGGCCAGGCTCGCCGGCGGCGAGGCGGGCAAGACCACCTCGAGGATCCGGTTGTCGAGGGCGCTGAATGCCAGCGTCATGGTCACCACGTTGAGCCACGAGAAGTTGCCGCTCAGGACGAGCCAGCCCTGGGTGACGATCATGATCACGCCGGCGACCGAGGCGTAGGGCTGGGGCGTGAACAGCAGGAACGGCACGACGAGCTGGGTGACGTGGTTGGCGGCGACCTCCATGCGGTGCAGGGGTGCGGGCAGGCGGTGGAACCACCAGCTGAGCGGGTTCGGCATCGGCTGGGTCTCGTGGTGATAGTCGAGGCAGGTCAGGCGCCGCCAGCACGGATCGCCCCGCAGCTTGATGAGGCCGGCGCCGAACTCCACCCGGAACAGGAGCCAGCGCAGCAGGAAGATCACAGGCAGCGGCGGGGCCACCTCGGCGGGCCCCAGGAACATCGCCAGGAACCCGGCCTCGAGCAGGAGCGACTCCCAGCCGAAGCCGTAGAAGGTCTGGCCGACGTTGACGATCGACAGGTAGAGCGCCCACAGCGCGAACCAGACGAGCATCGACACGCCGATCGGCCCGCGCTCGGGCAGGCCGAGCACGACCAGCGCGGCGAGCCCGATCCCGGTCCACGCCACGACGGCGAGGAGGCGGTCGCTGTAGCGGAGCGTGAAGAGGCTGGGCGCCCGGGACCAGCCGGCCAGCCGGGCGTAGCGGGGGACGGGGAGCAGTCCCCGTTCGCCGAGCAGCGGGCGGAACTGCGTGACGGCGACGACGAACGCAATCAGGTAGATGACGCCGAGCCCTCGCTGGATCACCAGCCGGGCCAGGTAGTAGTCGGGTGCCGCGAGCCAGTCCATGCGGTCGCTCCCCCCAGGCGCGGGACCACCAGCTTCGCGCCTGATGGCTGGTCAGGCGGTCACGCCGAAGAGGCGGCGCAGCGCCACCTTGGCGGCGAGGTACCCGGCCATGCCGTGCACGCCCGGGCCCGGCGGGGTGGCCGCCGAGCACAGGAAGATGGCCGGGTCGGGCGTGGCGTACGGGACGCGCGCCACGACGGGCCGGAACAACACCTGGCGGCCCTGGAAGGCGCCGCCGGCGATGTCGCCCCCGGCCATGCTGCGGTTGTGGGCCTGCAGCTGCGGCGGCCCCCAGGCCGACCGCGCCAGCACCAGGTCCCGGAACCCGGGGGCGAACCGCTCGATCTGGTCCTCGATCGGGCCGGTCAGGTCGCCGCGCCAGCCGCGTGGCACGTGACCGTACGCCCACAGCACGTGCCGCCCCGCGGGCGCGCGTGACGGGTCGACGACCGTCGGCTGGGCCGCGATCAGGAACGGGGGATCCGGCGGGCGGCCGGACGCGACGGCGGACAACGCACGCCGGATCTCCCGGAGCGACGACGCCAGGTGGACCGTCGCCGCCCGGCGCGCCTCCTCGGCCTTCCAGGGGACGGGCTCGGAGAGTGCGTAGTCGACCTTGAAGACCGCCGGGCCCTGCCGGTAGCGGCGGAGCGCAGCGCGGTACCCGCCCGGGAGCCGGTCGGCGGCGATCGCAGCGAGGTCGCGGGGCAACACGTCGAACAGGTAGGCGCGGGCCGAGGGCAGCTGGCCGACCGTCGTCACGAGCGTCCGGGTCTCGACGCTGCCGCCCAGCGACTCGAGGTACGAGATGAGCGCGTCGGCGATGGCCTGCGAGCCCCCGCGGGCCACCGGCCACCCCACCTCGTGGGCGGCGAGGGCCAGCATGAGCCCCACCGACGCCGTGAGCGGCGAGGTCGGCGGGACGATGGCGTGGCCGGCGATGCCGGCGAACAACATGCGGGTGCGGTCCTCCCTGAACGCCCGTACCGCGAGCTGGGCCGGCCACACCGCCCTCACGCCGAAGCGCGCCAGCAGCAGCGGGTGGCGGGGAGGGCCCATGGCGATCGGGCGGAGGACGTCACCCGCAAGCGCCGACCAGCGGCCGAGGAAGGGCCCGACCATGCGCCTCCACGCCCCGTCGTCTCGGCCGAGCGAGGCCACGGTCTCGTCGACCGAACGCGCCAGCACCGCGGCGGACCCGTCGGTGAGCGGGTGGGCCAACGCCAGCTCCGGGTGCAGCCACTCGAGCCCGTGGTCGGTGAGCGGCAGCGCCGCCAGCGCGGGCGACCCGACGCCGAACGGGTGCACCGCCGAGCAGACGTCATGGTGGAAGCCCGGGAGCGTGAGCTCCTCGGTCCGGGTGCCGCCCCCGGGGCTCTCGGCGGCCTCGAACACGCGGACCTCCAACCCGGCCCGCGCCAGCGTCACGGCGGCGGTCAGCCCGTTGGGACCCGATCCCACGACGGCGGCGTCGAGCACACCCAACCTTTGCCGATCGGCGGCCGCCGCAACGAACCCCGGGGTCGTAGTCGGCGGCGGCGCCCTGACCGGGCGGAGATCTCGCCGCCGCGCTTGCGGGAGTCAGGGGGTGGCGCCAGGCGCCTCGTCGTCGACGTGGACGGCGGCGTCCTCGGCCGGCGGGGGCACCCGCTCGGTCACGACATCCCGGGTGGTCTCGTCGCCGCTGAACTCGTCGTCGGGTGCGAGCGGCCCCTGCTCGTCCCCTTCCTCCGTCCCCACCCGCTCGCCGACGAGGTCCGCCTCGTCATCCGCCACGCCGGCGTCGTCGCCCACCAGCTCGACACCCGGGTCCTGCCCCTCGGCCCCGGCCGGCCGCTCCCACACCTCCGGCTCGGTGCGCTCGTCGCGCTCCGCAAACGACTCCCCGCCCAGCTCCTCGAGCTCGGTGACGCCCTCGTCGTCGGCGCCCAGCGGCTCGTCGGGCGGGTACTCGTCGGCGAGCAGCTCGTCGTCGAACGCCTCGCCGGTCTGGTCGGGATCCATGCCCACAACGTACCCATGGTGGCGCCGCCTCAGGCCGGCGGCACCTCGTGGTGGGTGAAGCGGCCGAGCGACGCCGAGTAGCCGGCCTCCTCGAGGGCGGCGACCACGCGATGGACGTGGTGGCGGTCGAGCGTCTCGATCGTGACCTGGATCTCCGCCGATTTGGCGGACATGTCCACGAACATGCGCTGGTGGAGGATCTCGACGATGTTGGCCCCGGCTCGGCCGAGGATCGTGGCGACGTCGCCCATGCTGCCCGGGACGTCGGGCACCTCGACGTGCAGCCGCGTCAGCCGCCCGCTGCGGATCAGCCCCCGCATGATGACCGACGCCAGCAGCCGTGGGTCGACGTTGCCGCCGGTGATGACCACCCCCACCTTCCTGCCGGCGAAGCGCTCCCGCTGCTCGACGAGTGCGGCGACGCCGGCGGCGCCGGCCCCCTCCGCGACCACCTTCTCGATCTCCAGGAGCAGGTTCATGCCCTGCTCGATGGCCTCCTCGCTCACCGTGATCACGTCGTCGGCAAGGGCGGCGATGATGCGGCCGGTCAGGTCGCCGGCGCGGGGGACGGCGATGCCCTCGGCGATGGTCGACCCGCCACACGGCCAGTCTGCGTGGTTGACGTGTGCGGCCATGGAGGGGTAGCGCTCCGTCTGCACGCCGACGAGCTCGATCGACGGTGACAGGCTGCGCGCCGCGACCGCCATGCCCGCGAACAGGCCGCCGCCGCCGACGGGCACGACCAGGGCGTCGAGGTCGGGGTCGTCGGCCAGCATCTCCAGGGCGCAGGTCCCTTGGCCGGCGATGACGGCGGGATCATCGAACGGGTGCACGTACGTCCGGCCCTCGTCGCCGGCGAGGCGCACGGCCTCGGCCTCGGCCTCCGCCAGGCCCTCGCCGCGGAGCACGACGGTCGCTCCCAGCTCGCGGGTGCGTTGGACCTTCACGAAGGGCGTGTTGGTGGGCATCACGATGGTGGCGTCGATCCCCAGGCGGCTGGCGTGATAGGCGACGGCCTGGGCGTGGTTGCCGGCCGACATGGCGATGACGCCGC
>Ga0066905_100000198_pt1 | contig 14031 bp, 9 predicted proteins | sample PanSoiMetaPlot36_FD_67483 | JGI IMG/M metagenome (GOLD analysis project Ga0066905, IMG submission 67483) | Tropical forest soil microbial communities from Panama analyzed to predict greenhouse gas emissions - Panama Soil Plot 36 (version 2) | ecosystem: Environmental > Terrestrial > Soil >... | reverse complement strand
GCGCCGCGGCATGAACCGCCCGGGCTCGATTTCTTCCCATGGCTCCGGCTCGCCGTCCCGCAGTTCGTCGCCCGCGGGCGCGATCTGGACGTCCGCATTCTCCTGGGCGTCCCGACGAAGTCCCGTGTCTTTCATGTGGTGATCCCTTGTCCCGGCGCACTACGCGACCGGCTCCACTTCCACTTCCCATCCCTTCGACGTCGGCATCCCGGTCCCGTCGGTGTCACCGGCGAAGAGCCGGCAGGTCGGCGGGCCGTACGGGACGAACAATAGCCCACGCGGGATGTTCCCTTCCTTGCACTGGAAGGTTGTTTCTCCGGTCTCGGTGCGTACCCGGACAGTTGCCCCGGCCGCGATCCCCATCTCCTTCATGTCCTCCGGGTTCATGGTCAGCGTGTTGACAATGGCCAGGTACTCGGCGTGGTCCTTGCCAACGTTGATCTGCTGCCCCTGCTTGCTGGTGCGGCCGGGGGTCATGATGAAACGCCGTCCGGCCATTCACGCATCTCCGCGATTGCACCACCTTTCAGGTTCACAGTAGCAAAATGGCCGTCCGTCCACCACCAGCGCCGGATGCCGACTGCACCCGAAGTCGCTGGTTAGCTCCGGCAAGTCGGGTTAGCATGGGCTATTTCCCGTCGAGGATCCCATGGCGCGTTGGTCCGCCCCCCTGCTTTTCGCCATCTCGATATTACCTGTTGGCTCTCTCCTCGGCGGCGACTGGCCGGCTTGGCGCGGGCCAATGCGAAACGGCTTGACCGACGAGCCGTCCGGATGGACCGACGGGCGGTGGCTGTCGGAGCGCCCGGCATGGACGGCGAAAGTCGGTCAGGGCGCCAGCTCCCCGCTTGTCGTCGCCGATCGCGTCTACACCCTCGGCCGATCGGACGGTCACGATGTCGTTCGCGCCCTGAGCGTGCGCGACGGCAAGGAACTGTGGGCGGTGCGGTATCGCGCCCCCGAATATGGGCGCTTCCACGCGGGCGACGAGGGGCTCTATTCCGGTCCGTCCTCCACGCCGGAGTACGATCCGGAATCGCGGCTCCTGTACACACTCGGCGCGGACGGCGATCTGCATTGCTGGGACACTGCGGCGGACGGGAAGAAGGTCTGGGGGCTCAACCTGTACGACGCTTACAAGGTCAAGCAACGCCCCCGGCTGACGCGGGCGCCGCAGCGGGACTACGGTTACACGTCCAGCCCGCTCGTCCACGGCTCGTGGCTCCTGGTCGAGGTCGGTTCGCCCCGCGGGTCGTTGGTCGCGTTCGACAAGAAGACCGGCAAGGAGGTCTGGGCATCGGAGCTGACCGACGAGGCCGGGCACAACGCCGGGCCCGTGCCGATGACTGTGGAGGGAGTGCCATGTGTGGCGCTCTTGACTCAACGACACCTTGCGGTCATTCGCCTCGATGCCGGGAATGAAGGAAAGACGGTCGCGACGTACCCGTGGGTGACCGACTTCGCGAACAACATCGCGACGCTCGCGGTCCGCGACAACTTCGTCCTGGTCACGTCGGCGTACAACCAGAACGCCATCTGCAAGCTGAAGGTCACCCTGGGCGGCATTGAGAAGGTCTGGGAGCGCAAGTACCCGTCCAAGGTCTGCACTCCGGTCATCCACGACGGCCACGTCTACTTCGCCTGGCAAAAGGTGCGCTGCCTGGACTGGGAGACCGGCGAGCAGAAGTGGGAGGGGGGCTCGTTCGGCGACCCCGGGTCGTGCATCGTCACCGCGGACGACCGGCTCGTGGTGTACGGCCATAACGGGAAACTCGCCCTGGTCGAGACGGCCAGGCGGTCACCGAAGTCCTATACCGAGCTGGCGATCCGGGACCGGATCTTCGGCACGCATGCCTGGCCCCATGTCGCGCTTGCCGCCGGGCGAATCTATTGCCGCGATCGGGACGGAAACCTGGCTTGCTTCGCGACGGGCAAGTGACCGCTCACTTCGCCGGCGGGCCGCTTGGTCCCCACGGGTCAATTTGCTTGAGTCCTTTCGCCTTGAGCGCCTCGTAACAATCCGGCAGGTCGAACTTCGCCAGCACCCCCGGCACGAATGACGACAGCGGCCATGTGTACTCCTCGGACTCGGCCACCTCGCGGTAAGACGTGAGCGCGTTCTTTAGCGTCGCCTGCACGACCGAATCACCGAGCAGCGCGACGAATGTCGCCGGGATGGCCCCCCAGCCTTTCGCGACCAGGTGTACCTCGCGGTGGCCGATCGCTTCGAACCAGTCGAGGACGCGAAGCAGGTCAAACGTCTTCTGCCCGGCGTACGGGTAGTCGAGCATGATCGAGTGGATGGCGTAGAAGTAGTCGCTGCCGTACGGCCGCAGGAACTGGTCGGAGCCGCACGTGTCCGGGCGCGACTCGCCGATCCCGCGGACGTCGCAGGCGTAGAACGCCGCGGCCGGCTCCGCCTTGAGCACATCGGCCAACAGCGGCTCGTCCCGGAGCTCGGCGTCGGCCGAGTGGTGGGACACGTAGAGCACGGCCCGGGCCGGCTCGCGCGGCGGGCGGGAGTCATGGCGCTGGTCGTACAGCCGATACACCAGGGCAAAAACCCCGCGCTCGGTCTCGACGGCGTATGGAGTAGCGTGCGGCTTCGGGTACTTCCGCCCGGTCAGCGGGCGGAGGATGCGGTAGTCCGGCGCGCCCGCGCGGTCGGGAAGCTTGAGCGCCGATGCGACGGCCCCCTTCAACTCCTTCTCGGGAACCTTGCGGCGCTTCGTCGTGAGTGCCTTCGAGGCGCTTGCCGTGAATGAGAACACCGTCCGCGACCTTAGCTCCGCGACCTGTCCGTTCGGCGTACACCAGAGGGCCTCGTCCTTCTCGATCGTCAATTCCGGCTCCGCCTTCGCGTTCGATACTCCGGTCGCGTCGTTGAACCACCGGTACATTGCTTCGCGGTTCTCCTTCGAGTACCCGTGGGCGGTCGGACCGACAAACAGCTTGACGTTACTCGCGGCGCCTAGCCGCTCATAAAGGTGCCGTAGCCGGCCGTACGCCTCCTCCGCCCCGCGGACGTCGAAGTAGTCCTTCTCCTTGGCCAGGATCACGATGGGCTTCGGCGCCAGGGCCGCGAGGAAGTCGGCGTGGTCGAGGCCCAGGGCCAGGGCCCGCGGCGGGCACTGCTCCGTGTCCGCCGGGAGCTCGTTCTCCAGGTTGCGGCGGAACGTTGTGACGAAGCACCCCGGGGCCGCCATGGTCCAACGCGACTCCAGCCCGCACAGCCACGTAGTCATAGTTCCGCCGCCGGAGTTGCCGGTGATGCCGACGTGCTTCGGATCCACCTCAGGCCGGGAGAGCAGGTAGTCCACGGCCCGGATGCCGTCCCATGCCCGCCACGTGCCGAAGAACTCGCCGATCAGGAACTGCTGATTGCCCGCGTGCAGGTGCTCGCCGACCCCGACCCCCGGGCGGGACTTCTTGTCGAGGTGACCGTACTGGAGCCGCTCCCCCTGGCCGATCGGGTCGAAGATGAGGACGACGTAGCCCATGCGAGCCAGCCCCTGGGCGAACGATTGGTAAGCCTCCGCGGCCTTGCCGTTCGCGGAGTGGCCACACGACCCGACCACGCCGGGCAGCGGGAGCTTCTTCCCCTTCGGGACGTACAGGTTGGCGGTGACCAGGAATTGCGGCCGGCTCTCGAAGATCACCTTTTCGATCGTGTACGCGTCGCGCTCGACCTTGCCGGTCACCTTTGGGTGCAGCGGGGTCTTCTCCGGGAACGGCCCAAAGCACTGGGCGATCTTCTTGCGCACCTCGCGGACGTACGCGTCCGCGTCGCCGTCGGACCGGATCGCGGCCCGGGCCTTGGCCCCGACCTGCTCCGCGGCCCGGGCCCGCTCGACGAAGTACTCGTGGACCGTTCGCGGGAACCGGTTCAGCGGCACGAGCGACGGCGACGGCTGCTGACTCAGTACCGGCCGCAGGTCAAGCGCCACGAGCCCGACCAGGGCCATCCAGTCCCGGCGCGAAAGGTGATGCGTCCTGCTCATGGTATCTCCTTCTAGAAAACTCGCGGCCATCAAGTCGGTCATCCCGTGTCCGCGACCGGCGAAAGCCGGCACTCGATCCGGCGACCCTCGGCAGACGACTGGTAGACCAGGTCGAGTAGCCGTAAGGTTGCGAGCACCGAATCGACGGTGTTCCGGCACGCCGCGATCTCGCCCCGGGCCATCGCGATCCAGTCGCGAACCGTCTGCACCCCCTTCGTCCCTCCATAGCCCGCCGCGGTGTCCGGCGGCAACGAGAACGTCTCCTCCATGGCGTGGAACTGCGGCTGCGGCCCGTGGATGCGGAGCCGCCCGCCGGTCCCCGGGTGGGTCGGGTCCCAATGGACCCACCGCTGCGACCCGCGGAACGACAGGTTCAGCTCCCCGGTCCATCGCGGCAGCCAGTAACCCCCGGTCAGGGTCACCAGCGTCCCGCGAGCCAGCTCCAGGACCACTGTGCCGCCATCTTCCACCGCCACATCGGTCGCCCCGAATCGTCCCACCCGGGCCGTGACCGCGACGATCGTGTCGCCGGTCAGGAACGGCACCAGGTCGAGACAGTGGCAGCCGAGCCAGCTGAAGAACCCGCGGCCGCTCTGTTCCAGGTCGAACAGGTAATGGCCCGGCCCGCGGCGGGCGACATCGCTGGTGAACTGGCCGATCTCGATGCTGATGAGCCGGCCGAAGCGCCCGTCCGCGACCATCGCCTGCAAGCGCTCGGCGATGGTGTCGTAGCGCCACAGGTAGCCGGTCTGGAACGCGACGCCGGTCGACCGGATCGCGGCCGCGGCGGGCTCAAAATCAACGGCCGTCGCCCCGCACGGCTTCTCCGACAATATGTGCTTGCCCGCCGCAGCCAGTGCCCGAAGCACCCCCGGGGTCTCTCGGTTCGACAGGCAGACCATCGCGCCGTCGAACCGTCCCCTGGCCATCAACTCGTCCATCGTCGCGAAGCGCGGGACCTGGGCGTATCGCTCCTCCAGGCTCGCGGTGCCCCCGTCAAACCCCGGGACGATGGCGGTGACCTCCACCTGTCCGCCGAACGCGGGCAACAGCTCCCGCCACCCGGCCCCGTGCGGGTGATCGACGCCGACGAACGCGACTCGGAACGGCTCGGTCATCCTTGCAACTTCCGCTTCTTCGCGTCCTCGATCACCCAGTCGGCGAATAACCGATGGTCAATGAGCGGGAGCTGCCGACGGGTGAACCATGTCAGCCCGGCCGTCTGCGCCGGGCGGGCTCGATCAACGAAACCGACTAGGAGCCCGGCCGCGAGTCCCAGGGCGAGCGCGCCCGGGAGCACCCAGGTAAAGCTCACCTCGAACGCCAGTCCATACAGCTCCTTGGCGTAGGCGATGTTGATCGCGCCCGCCAGGGCGACGACCGCCGCGATCACCGCCGCCCGCGGACCGCACCGTGGGACGAACACCCCGAGCAGGAACATCGCCCCGAGCGGGACCAGGAAGCAATTGAAGCTCCTTGGCATCATCTCCATGATGTTCCGCTCCGCGGTCAGCACGTCCAGCCCATAGGCCGACAGGGTGATCCCGGTCCCCGCGGCCAGAGTCACGAGGCGAGCAAACCGCACCTGATCCGGGCCGGGTCGCGGAGGGCGGCCAACGTCGCTTCCGTGCGGCCGGTCGCGCTCGGCGGACAGAACCGTGGAGATGGCATTGATCCCGGAATCGATCGTGGACATCGCGGCCGCCAGGACCGCGGTGAGCACGGCCCCGGCCAGCCCGGGGGGCAGCTCGCGGACCATGAACGTCGGGAAGATCATGTCCGCCTGCTTCTTCACCGCCGGGTCGAGACTCAGCTCGCCCAGCCCGTTCCGGTAGAAGTAGACGAGCGACAGGCCGACGAACACGAGCAGTGAGTTGATGATGACGCCGAACGCCACGGCCGTCGCGAAGCTCCGCCGCGCCGCCCGCAGGTCCGAGCACGAGAAGTACCGCTGCACGACCATCTGGTTGCCCAGGTGTGTGCACACGTGCCAGACGAACATGAGGAGGGCGAACGTGAAGACGCTGATCCGCTGGAACGGGTCGAAACTGACCAGCGACAATCCCGACCCGCCCTCGCGCTCGGCCCGGTAGCGGACCGTTTCGCGGACCCAGTCCGGCAGCCAAGTCCCGCCGGACGCCCACGACACATAGCTCATGCACACCAGGCAACCGCTGATCATCAGGATGACCTGGAGCACCTCCTTCCAGATCACCGCCCGCAAGCCGCCGGCCATGGTGTACACGGTCCCGATCAGCCCGACCGTCATGATCACGAACACCTGCGGTAGGCCGGTGACCTGGCTGACCGCCCGGGACATGGCCAGGACGACGAACCCCATCCACGACACGACCAGGCAGACGAACAGGACAACCGCGAGCCGCCGCGTCCGCGGCCCGAAGCGATAGCCCAGGTACTCGTACGCGGACGTGAACCGGAACCGCATCAGGAACGGGATGAAGACCAGCAGGACGATCACCATCTCGATCAGGATGGCGATCACCTTGGCGAAGAGAGTCGTCAGCCCGGACTGCCAGACCTCGCCTGGCTCAGACAAGTACGTTAGGCTCGAAAGGAGAGTGGCGATGATGCTCAAGCCGACCGCGAACCACGGCACGCGGCGGCTGGCCAGGAAGTATTCTTCGCCACTTCGTTGCTTGCGGGAGAAGTACCACCCCATCGCCGCCAGGAGGGCGACGTACCCGATGACGACGGCGTGGTCCTGCCAGGCGAGAGCGAAGAGCATCGCGGGGCCGGGGAGGGGTAGAACGGGCCCCGAGAAGTGTAACCCCGCCCGGTGCGGGATCACAATGGGAAAGGGGTGGGTGCGCGCTGGTGAGCCCACCGGCGCGCCCAACGGTGGAGAGGTCCGTGGTGGCGTTCGGCGTCAATCAGGTCGTGGGGCCGTTCCACCCGCACCCACTCGGCCTCGGCGTTCGCCCGGCGGCACCCACCCGGGCGGTCATACTCGCGCGCCGCGATCCGGCCGGGGTACGACGGAGCGCGGTCAGGCTCCTCCGCACTTTGCGCATACCAATCAGGAGACATCCACGTGGATGTCCTCGGGATGCAAGCTGGTCAGGTGCTCGCGCGTGAGGGGCGCCACCGAGACGATGCGATTGGCCATCCGCCGGATCGCTTGCTCGAACAGGTTGCGGGCCAGGCGGCCGTTGCCGAAGCGCTCGTCCCGGCGGTCGACCTGTTCCTGGAAGACCGCCCGCAGTTTCTCGCGGGCCGCCGCCGTTAGGACGTAGTGGTTTTTCCGGCACATGGACTGGAACACTTGCACCAACTCCTCCGCCGTGTAGTCGGGGAAGTCGACCGTCCGCTGGAACCGCGAGGCGAGGCCGGGGTTCGAGCACAGCATCCGTTCCATCGGCTCGGGGTAGCCCGCCAGGACGACCACCAACCGGTGGCGGTCGTCTTCCATGCGCTTCAGCAACACCTGCACGGCCTCACTGCCGAACGGGTCGTCGCCGTGCTCGGCGACCAGGCTGTAGGCCTCGTCTACAAACAGAACCCCGTCCAGTGCTTCTTCCACGCGGCGGTTCACCCTCGGGCCCGTTTGTCCGGCATACTCGGCGACCAGCCCCGAGCGGTCCGTCTCGATCGTGTGGCCCTTCTTCAGGATGCCCAGGCCGCCGAACGCGCGCCCCAGGATGCGGGCGACGGTGGTCTTGCCGGTCCCGGAGTTGCCGCGAAAGACCGTGTGCAGGCTGACCGGGGTCCGCGGCAGTTGGCGCCGCTCGCGCTCCTCCTGGATCTTGAGGAAGTTGACCAGCTCCCGGATGTCCTTCTTGACCGCGCCCAGGCCGATGAGCTGGTCCAATTCGGCCATGGCTTCGGCCAGCATCGCTTCGCAGGACTTCTCGTCGTCACCTGCATCGTCGTCGCCGACTCCCTTGGACTCGGTCGCACGTTCATCGCCCAGCCCCGGAACCGGCTCGGCCTGAACGGCCTGGGCCACTTCCCGGCCCGCGTGGATCACGTCGGGGCGGGGTGCCTTCGGATCCGTTTCCTTGCGGTCGAGGACCCGGGTCATGGCGGCCTGGATAGACTTCAGCGCCTTGACCTCCCCCGGGAGTACGTTCCCGTCGGCCTTGGCAACTCGATTGGCGATGCGCATTACGTGTGTGTTGAGTTTCCCGACCTGGTCGGCCAGCGGTGGCAGCTTGACGAACGGCGCCAGCAGGCTTTCCCATTTGAGGGTCTCGGCGTGTTCGGCCACATTGTGGAGGACGCGGACGATATTGTCTGTTTTCGCCCCCACGCCCCAGACGTGGCGCAGGAGGGCCGAGGCGACCTCCCGCTCGGCCGGGTGCCAGCGCCGGTCGGCCCGGGCGATCTCGACGAAGACCTTGATCAGGAGGCCGCGGTGCAGGTCGATCATCAGTTCGGGAAACTCGTCCGGGTTGCGACCGAGTTTCCCCGGACACGTCCGGGCGCAGAGGCGCGCACCCGCACGGTAAAGTGCTTCACACTCCTTCAACTCCTCCCGGAGTTCGAGCAGCAATTCTTGATCAACGGCCCCCTCGGGTTGGTCGGCCGTCGAACCGAAGAGCTTTCTGATCCAATCGATCATGTCTGCACTTATTACTCGCTAGTATCGCCAAACATTCAGGTCACCGGCGACGGCGGCTCGGTGACGTTCACTTCGCAATTACCTACTGCCACCGCGGTCCGGTGCACCGACGAGTTCAGCGGCGATCCCCCGGCTACCCCCTTCGCCCATCGTTTCCTCGAGGGGGATGTTTCAGTCCTTCGGCTTCACCCGCTTGTACACCTGTAGCGAGAAAGTTGTACCCTTGGGGGCGGCGAACTCAGTTGGCCGCGGCCGGCCCCCACCGTGCTGACCGCAGATTGTCAATGTGTCCCCCTCAACCTTGTAAATCGCCACAAACAGTTGGGCGTCCGTGCCTGTGGCGTGCCGAATGTCCAAGGCGGCCGGGGTCGCCTTCGGGTCCACCGACCACACGCGCTCGGGGTGCGGTGGGTCATCCGCGTGCCGACGGACGTACCGGCCGTCCGCGGTAAACGTGACGTAGACCGGAAACCGGTCGGGCAGGGGGAAGACGTTGCCTGTCGCCTCGACGCGCACCCATCCACCGACGAGTTCACCGCCCTTGGGCTTTGGGTGTTTGAGGGCGGGGGCGCCGGCGGTACTCGCGCATACCAACAGAACGGGAACAAAGGCGGTGCGCAAAACTGGCCTTCCATGGTTTCGGATTAACTTCTTCCCGCAGTATGGCCGGCCGGTCGAAGGGCCGCAAGTAGCAGGGACCCGCCACGACCTGAGCCGCCGAACTATAAGGTCACCCGTCGCGGCGGCTCAGTGACGGTCACTCAATCAATCATTTCCCGCCGCCGCGGTCCGGTGCACGGTCGGGTTGGGGGGCTCTTGGCCCGGGTGGCGTCGCCGGGCCAGCCGGGTGTACGCGACGTGCACGCCCACATACCGGTCGCCCGCATCACGGTCCCATTGGTCACTTAGTTTTGGTCCTCATAGGCTTCAGGTATTTCTCATTGAGCTTGCACAATCCAATGTCCTCAAGCACGCGCCTGACGCTGTGAAACTGCTCGACGATCTCGAACTGAAAGAAAGTTGAGATGCATGGCAACTGTCCGTAGTGGATGATCACCGTTGACCTCGTTGGCGCTTCCTGGCCGTCAACCCGCCACTTGGTAATCTCGAATGACTGCGCAAGTGCGAAATGGCCAGCAGCGCCGGGAGCAGATGCCTCGTCCTTGATCAACTCGTCAATGCACCGGTCACTTTGCTCATGAGTCAGACGGGCGAAGTAGCAACCATCCTGAGGGGGCATCCCAACCAAACGCTCATAGCGCGGAACAACCTGGCCGGAGGCATCCTGAATCCTGAGACTGGCTGAAATGAACCTGTGCTCTGCCACGGCAGTGCCCAGAAACTCCTGAAACCGCTCCTTCGCGCGCTGCGCCGGCATCTTCCGGAGACGGTGTCCCCACACTGACGATTTTGGTGGCTGATAGCGGAACATGTGTTGTGATGCTGAACGACCTCGCTCACCAGCCGGCGGGAGAATCCACGAGTTGTGTCAGAAACCCTGGTCTTTCCGAGGTCTCCTTCATGCGCCAATCCCAGTTTAAGAAAAAGTGCTCAGTCTGAGTATTTCGCCGCTCGTCCGCCGGGTATCATCGCTCCGCCCGTACCCGGCAATCAAGGCAGAATCCGAGCTGACTGGCACTTCCGTCCGAGGCCGCCGAAGGCCGATGTGCGAAAAAGCCGCGCGCTAGCCGGGTAGTTGACATTACCCCGGCTGGCGCGCATCACGCCGGCCGTCGCGACCTACTGTGCGATCCCGACAAAGCACGCGATCATCCGGTGCCCGGCTCCACGATGTGATCGTACCACGCCACCGCCGGCTGGTCGCAGAAGGCGCACCGGGGCCCGTCGTCGCCCACGGTCACCCCCCGCTTTCGCCTTGTTCTTCGGTGTCAGTTCGCCCCCTCTCTGCCTCGGCTTCCTCGGCCTCGGAGAGGGGGGTTCGGACGTGATGGGTCGGTTTGACGCGTGGGCCTGGCCGATAATCTCGAGCTCAGCCCGCGAACTCCTTGAGCGGGTCGCCGACGCGCCAGTTCGCGGCCGGGTCCGCCTCCCGGGCCGGCTTCTTCCAGTCCCGGGCGAACTCGTCCGGGTTGCCGAACAGGAATGCGAACGTCGAGTCTTCTTTCCACATCACCGCCGGGGCCCCGGCCTCGACGGCCTTCCGCAGCAACCCCCGGCACAGCTCTTTCATCTTCTCCTGGTCCGAATGCCAAGGGCCCTTGGCTTGCGGCGGCTTGTGGGCCGACCACGCATAAAAATGGGCCGCCCAGAGGTACAGGGTGCCGTCCTCCGGGCCGACGGCGAGAGCCCGCTCGACGTCGTCGAACGCTTGCGCCGCGGGCAGCTCGTTCGTCGCCGTTGCCTTGAGCAGGGCCAGGTTGGCCCGGTTGACCAGGGCCGCGCGGTTGTTCGGGTCCTGCTTCAGGGCCAGGGCGACCGCCTCCTCGGCGTCCCGGTCCTGCCGCCGTTGGACATGGCTGTACGCCTTGACCGACTGGAGCGCCGCGGGGTTATAACCCACCTGAACGGCCCGGCCAATCGCCGCCTGCGCCTCGTCGTGGTGACCGAGCCTGGCCAGGCACCAACCCAGGGTGGCATGCGTCGGCCCGTGCTTCGGTCGGAGTGCCGCGGCCCGTTCCAGGTCCGACCGGGCAGCCTTCAGCTCCCCTTGTGCCAGCCGGGCCCGCCCGAGCGCCAGCCACAGCCCCGCGTCGTGGGGGGAGTCCTGGGCCGCCCGGGCCAGGGCCGGGATCGCCTCGGCGTAGCGCCCGTCGCGGTACGCGGCGATGCCGCTCCCCGCGTGGTCTTCGACCAGGGTGATCGTCCGGGCGCTGGCCGTACCGATCAGGGTGGCCCCGGTCACGAGTCCGATAGTCGCCGCGGTGATCGCGACGCGACCGGGCCGACCGGCCAGGAACTCCAGAGCCTGCTTCTGGATCGAGTAGCACTGCTTGATCTCGGCCGCGACGGCCGCCGCCGTCTGCGGCCGGTCGGCCGGCTCGTACGCCAGGCACCGCTCAACGACGCGTGCCAGCCGGTGTGAGACGTCGGGGTTCCGCTCGCGGATCGGCCGCACACCCAGCTTCTGCCGGGCCAGCATCTCGTCCGCGACCGTGTACACCGACCGCGACTTCGGGAATCGCCCGAACGGGTGTGTCCCGGTCAAGAGTTCGTAGAGGATCACGCCCAGCGAGTACACGTCGCCGCGCTTGTCCATGGACACGGTGCCCTGCCCCGGGTGGCGAACCGCGGCCAGGTGCTCGGGGGGCATGTACGGCAGCGTGCCGCCCAGGCGCGACTTGGCGTTCTGGGCGTCGGAGGCCAGGTTGAAGTCCAACAGCCGCGGGTGTCCGTCGAGACCGAGAAGGACGTTTGACGGCTTCAGGTCGTGGTGGACAAACCCGCACTGGTGGACGGCGGCCAGGGCGTCCGCCAGCCTGATCCCCAACCAAATGATCCCGTCGATGAACCCGGCCCGCTTCAAGAACGGCTCCGGGCGCAGGTCGTCCGCGGTCGGGTCTTGCGGGTGATGATTGCGCCGGGCGGCGGTCAGGACGATGTCCGCCCGCCGCGGCGGCTGCGATTTGCCCTTGTTGAGCGGGTAGGCCAACTCCAACAGATCCTCGAGCGTCGCGGAGCCGTGGAACGGCATGACGATCAGGTAAAGCCCGCTGACCAGGTCGTGCGGTGCGGACAGGACGGAGACGACGTTCTTGTGCCCGACCTTGCCGAGCACCTTGGCCTCGTCACACTTCTGCTTGGACACCTTGACCACCACGTGCCGCGTGGTCGGTTCCTCCAGGGCCAGGAACACGCGCCCGAAAGCCCCCTTGCCGAGCTGACGCAGCAGGCCGAAGTCGCCGACCCGTTGGCCCGCGTCCGGCCACCCCGACCCGTTGCCTCGCCGACTCGGCGATGATCCCGCGCTCGGGGGGACCGCGACGTTGGTCATCGGCGCCGGCCCCGGCGGGGCTTGCGTCGGCGGTACCGCGGGCACCCCATGCACCGGGACGATCGGGAAGTTGACCGTCCGCTCCGCGACCCCGTCCGGGACGGCCGCGTCCGTGACCGGCGTCGGCCCCTTGACCGACGTTTGGGACAACATCCGGCCGAGCGAGGCGTGGTACGCAGGGAATCGGGCGCAGAACTCCTCGACGTCGAGGTGTTCGCCCTTGGCCTCGCGGATCAGGAATTCGGCGAAGGCCAGGTCGAGGACAATGGTCTTGTCGGCCGTGAATTCCGGGTGCCCGCGGAGGGCCCCGGTGGCGTCCGGCGCGGCGCCGTCGAGCCACGACTGGATAATCTCGGCGGCCTGGCGCTCAGCCTGGGTGCGTTCTGGGTGCATCTGAGCGTGCGCGCGAATGAGCGCGGCAGGTTTGGGCGGCACCGACGCAGGGGGGATGCGCGGGGCGTGCCGGTGGGTAACGGGAGAACGTAAAGCCCTCTACGGGCGCTTTAGCTCACGATCTGAATTCGGACAAAAGCGATTGTGCGGGATTTGCCGATTTCACGCCGGTATGGGGCGTGGAACTGTGCATGTGGCCGCAGCCACATTGATCCGGCAGGAAAGTTGAGGGCCGGGAGTGGGTTGGAAGGTCCGCGGACGGCTAACCCATCTTCCCGCCGCCGCCCCCGAGGACCTGCTCAATTCCCGGTTGCGCCAGCTGGAACAAGGGTGGCCGTCCGCGGCCTCCGAACGAGTGTTCACTGGGGGGGCCGGGCCGTAACCTCGCCCATGTCCTTCTCCTCCGCGGACTTGAACTGGGTCCCCCTCGTCAGCGACGCCAGGATGCTCGTCGAGTTCATCGCCGACAGGTTGTAGCGCATACCCGGGACCAGCCCCTCGATCTTGAACCGCCCATCCTTATCGGTCCGGATCTCACGCGACGGGATGTCGCCGACCCCGGTCGGGTCCGGCTCGTCGAGCCCCATCACGGCCCCGATCCGAATATCCGCCATCGGCTTACCGTCCGCGTTCACCACCCGGCCGGTGACCGTCGCGCATGGCTCGAGCTTTACCTCGACGGGTCCCTTCTCATCCCCGCGGACGCGGACGAAACCGGCCAGCTTCTTCTCCTTGTGCACGAAGACGACTGCCCGGGGCCTGGCCGGGTCGATGCTCTCGGCGGTGAACTCGGCCGTCTTCATCGGGGTCTCGTCCCACCGGCCGAAAACCGTCGTGGACGGCCGCAGCCCGCGAGCGATCGCTCCGGCCAGTGGCTTCCCGTCCGGCCCGAGCACGCGACCCCTGACCGACTTGCCGGTCGAGAGAGTCACCTTCAATTCGGCCGACTGATTGCCGGCCTTCGGCTCGATCGGCACGAGGGCGTTGAAGTTCTCCGCGTGACACAGGTGCGGCTGGGTGGCAATCAACGGGCCGTTCATCTTGTCCTTGAACTTCTCGACGCCGACCGCGACCGGGTACTTGTCCTTCTCGACCCGGACCGC
>Ga0066905_100000197_pt1 | contig 14035 bp, 6 predicted proteins | sample PanSoiMetaPlot36_FD_67483 | JGI IMG/M metagenome (GOLD analysis project Ga0066905, IMG submission 67483) | Tropical forest soil microbial communities from Panama analyzed to predict greenhouse gas emissions - Panama Soil Plot 36 (version 2) | ecosystem: Environmental > Terrestrial > Soil >... | reverse complement strand
CGCCGTGGACGATGTATGCGACTGGCCATTTCTTCACCGGATCGAAGCCGGGGGGCTTGAGGATCCACATCTGCATCTTGCCCCCTTCGACCGAGACCTCGACCGATTCCGGCCGCATGCGGTCGAGTTTGGCGAGCAATTCGTCGTTCGCCTTGCTCACGCTCCGCATCGCTTTCGACGGCGGCCAGACGACCACTTCCGCCGGCTGGTCCATTGCCACTCGAGACGCGGCGATGTGCTCCCCCGCGTAGCTGAGCGCGGAGAAGCTGCCGCCCGGTGGCGACTGAACCTGGGTCAGCCGATTATCCTCGACATTGAAGAAGAAGATCGGTGTACTCCCCTGGTAGTCGGCCGTCAGCCAGAACCCCTTGTCGCCGAACGCGAACTCATTGACCGAGACGTCCTCCCTGGCCGTGAGGTTCTTCGGCGACCCGGCGAGAGTGCCGTCCGCGTTGCAGTCCGCGATCAGGATGTCCCACTTGTCCGCCTCGTACCCGGCCCGCTTCTGGGCGCGCCAGGCCAGCTTCTTACCGTCCGGCGAGAATCGCGGGGAGCCGTCGGCGGCGGGGTTGTCCTTCGTGATCGTCTCGACCTTGCCCCCCGCGACGGGCATGCGACAGAGATCGTAATTCGTGCTCCACGCCTCGTCCCGCTCGGGGACGGCCGTGAACACCAGGTGCTTGCTGTCCGGCGAGAACGTGAAGTCGTCGCCGACGCTGAACGTGGTCGAAGTCGGGTACGCGTCGCGGTCACCCGGGGTCACATCCTTCGGCTCGCCCCCGTCGGCCGGAATGACGAACAGGTGCTGGCGCTTGTCGCCGACGTAATCGTCCCAGTGCCGAAAGAAGAGCTGGGTGAACAATTTTGCCTTCACCGGGCTCTTTTCCACTTCTTCGAGCTTTTGCTTGTTGAGCTTGTCCGACTCCGCGAATGGTTTGTCCGAGTACTCGGGGTAGACCGCCGATACGAAGGCAATCGTCTTGCCATCCGGCGACCAGATCGCGTTCGACGCTCCCGTCGAGATGGTGGTGAGCTGGCGCGCCTCCCCGCCGGCCGTTTCGATCACCCAGAGCTGTGTGTCGCCGGAGCGGTTGGATTCGAACACAATCTTCGATCCGTCCGGCGACCACCGCGGGTGCCGATCGCTCTTGGTCGATGTCGTGAGCCGGCGCGGTGGTGACTTCCCGTCCGCGGCCGCGACCCAAAGGTTGGTCGAGGTCTTGTTGCCGGCGAGGTCCACGGAGGTGACCTGGTAAGCGACTTGCTTCCCGTCGGGCGAGATTTGCGGGTCGGCGACCCGTTGCAAGGCGAAGAGATCATTGATCTCCATCGCCCGTTTCTGGGCCCACGCATTGGCCGACGATACGAGGAGGACGACAAAGCAGAGGCTTGGACGGAGCATGAACGGTCCCCGGTTGGCGGAGGTCACCGGGGTTATTTTACGAAGTCCGGCGAACTGACTTCCTGCGCCGGCTGGCGTCGTCGAAGCCGCCCGAGGAGTTGTCGGCCGCGCCAGACCGCGGCGAGCACCGGGATGGCCCAAAGCAATACCCCGGGTGGTCCGAATGTAATGGCGCCCACGGCCCCCGCCGCGGCTGCCTGTTCGGGCCCGGATTGCACAGGCCAGAACAGTGACACGACTGCTCCGGCCAGCAGGCAACCGATCGCCGCGACCAGCCGCCACCACGGCCGCGCCGGCGGTCCTGGTTCGATGTTCAGCTCCAGGCGCTGCCCGGCGAGAACGCGGTAGCGGTGTGGGACGCCCCTGGAGAACGCCTCGCGATCCTCGGGCGGGCCCTCGTCGACGGTTGTGAGTCGCGCCTCGCTGTTCGCCACCGGATCGGCACCGCGCGCCCGCTGGCCCGGGGGCACGCAGACGATCCAGTCGGTCGGCGGCGAAACAAGCTCTCCGGCGGGTGTGTCGATCCGGGCGCCTTGCCAGGTGGGTCGGTCCGACTCCCACAAGAGAGAGAGTGTGTGTGGACCCGGAGAAATGGGAACGCGGACCAGGCCATGCGCCGACGTTGGAGTGGGGACCCCGTCAAATGCTGCCTCGAGAACGCGGCAGCCGGGGGGAGTACGGACGGTTGCCGCGCCGGGCTCGTCGGCGGAAAGGCCGTATCGACCGCGGAACAACCACCTCAGTCCGCCCTGCGCGGCCGTCACCTCAGCCCGCGTCACACGGAGGTGCTCGCCGGGCGCCAGTCCCTGTCGACGTACGACGGCAGTGCGCCACGCCGGGTCCGAGGCGCGCCAGGCTCGATCGCCGAGACGGGTCAGTCCGAACGCATCGGTCAGCGTGAGGGCGTCGGACTCGAGTTCGAGCCGTTGAGTCAGCGTTCCCTCGACGCGCGGGCCGAAACGGACAGATAGTCTGGGCACCGCCCAGGTGCCGGCTGGTTTTGGACGTGGCCGAATGTCGAATATGATCGGACCCGCGGCGCCCGCGGCCGGGACACCGATGTCCCAGCGTCGCCCGGTGCTCGACGGGGATACTTCCTTGGCCACAACGGCGTCCGGAACGATCGCGCGCACATCGGCGTCGTCCGCGCCGTGCACCACGACGGACATCAGGTACGGCCGGGCCCGAACGAGACGCGACAGATCGAGTGAGCTCAGCACCTGAATGCCGTCCCCGGCGGGGCGGACGGCCGACCGGATGTCAAGGTTGGCGGTTGTTGGCGGCGGCATAAGTGTGAGGCGGGCCGCCTGACCCCCTGGGCCGCGCCATGCGATTTCCCCGGGCATTTCTGCAGCCATGGATTCGCCAGACGGGTTAACGGTCATCGCGGCAATGGTCCAGCCGGCCGTCGGGCGGACGCGCGTTACGACGGTGTCGGCCGCGGCGGTCGGGTGAGTGGGAACCGGGATGCTGAGAGTCGCCGGGTCGGAGCGCGATCGACCGGCCCGCCAGGAGACCACCGGATTCGTGATCGGGCGATCGAACCACGCCTGGACCCGATCGCCGGTTTGCGCCCACGCCATCAAGTTTTGCGCGGTCACCGCCGTTGCGATCACCCCGTCCGCCAGCGTCCACTCGACACACGATGTTCGATCGGACGCGGAGACCCACCGGGCTTCACCCTGACCCGTCAGCCGCCCGGGCTCCGCCCACCAGGTCACGGTTTCGGTGACGGACCTCGCTGCGGCTGGGAGGGGATGGTCAATGTTGATACGGGCGGCCTGCGGCCCCGATGGCCTGAAGACTTTGAGGTCCGAGCGAGGGGCGGCCAGCCCGCGGACGGACGCCCAGAGTTGGTTGAACGCGTCGGGAGTCGATTCCGTGAGACCGATCACGGCAAACGAAGCGGGGGGATCCGACCCCTGGAGGGCAACGGCGACCTGCGACTCGACTTCCCCCGCCTTGACGGGCCGCGGAATGCCCAGTTCGACCCGTTCCCCTGGGGGAATGGTCGCGATCAACTCGAGCTGAACCACAATTCGGCCGGTAACCGGGGTGAGAAACTCGACTGCGAGAATGCGGGGCGCAGGCGCCGCGGAGGGGAGGAATGTCCAGTCGCGGACGCGCGGGGTTCCGAGCCCGAGCGGGCCGGCCTCACCGACAACATTCACCCGGTAAACCTCGGTCCTGCGCGGGACTTCGACGTGCACCTGCGTAACGGTCCCGCCGGTGATGCGGTATTCGAATGCCCCGGTGAGTGTGGCCGAGCCCGGCAGGACCGTCCATAGTAGTGCGGCGCGGACCCGCGTGTCCGTGGCCTTTTCCGCGGCGTCGGCCTGCCACCGCAGTCCGACCGACGCGTTCATGCCATGGTCCGCTTCGAGGAATTCCGATTGTGGACCGACTTTTGTTTGAACAGAGCCGCGCCAGTTACCCGTGCGCAGTCGGAGTGCCGGCCGAGGCAATTCAAACGACAGCTTCGAAATTGGCACCTCGGGCACTGCAAACCTCACCTCTCGCTCGGGGCCGACGCCCGCAACCAGGGCGGAGAAGTCCAGGTCCAAAACATGTGCGCCGCGCCCCTTGATCGTTACCTTGAGTGCATCGTTGGTCGTGTCAAGCGCACCGGCCTCGGACCCGTCGAGCTGGATCACACGGAACCGGACGCCCTGGATTGGCAGGCTGAAGGAGACGGCCCGGTCTTCGAACGCGTGCAAGCCGAATCGGGCGCGAAAGCGGGCGGTGTTCCCGTCCAGCGAGCCTGTGTACGACGCGGCGGTGATGACAACTGCCGGGCTCGGGGCCGGCGATTCTTTCGCCCGGCGGAGCTGGGCAAGGAGGGCGGGCGGGACTAGTACGGCGGTCGGCCGGGAGTCGCGATCGCGGACCTCGTAGACGATCGGCACCGGGTCTGCGGCAACAGCGACCGCGGTGATCCCACAGAGCCCGAGGGCCACCGCGCGGACTGCCACCGACCGTCGGCCGGATTTCGACTCAGAATTCTCGGTGGCCGCTCGAAACTGCCGGGCCTGGTCCAGACCGCCCAGGACGACCAAGAATACGGCTGGCGCTACCACATCCATGCTCGCGACGGGCAAAAGATGAAACGCCGGTACGGCCGCGAGACCCCAAACCAACAAAAGGCCCGATCGCAGGCGCGGCCACGAACGCAACAGGGCCCAACCGACGGCGAGTCCAATGGACGCAAGCCACACGACCGACATGACGCGGTCACGTCGAAAGAGGAGCAGCGGCGTGGCATCGCCGACGTCGCTCTCCCATACAGACCACCCCGGTGGCGCCAGGAGCGCCTCAGCATCTCCGGGATCCTCTGTCGCCCAATTGCTGAGCGTCCGGAAGCGACCGGAAGCGTCGTGCCCCGCGGACGCGGCCTCCTTCAACGCGGCCTCGACGGACGGGGAGTACTGTTCACTCCATGCGCCGGTACCGACCCAGCGGGTCAGTTCGTCAGGTCCGGTCAGGAGAATGCCCCCGCGACATGGAGCGACCATTAGGCCGCGGTTTCGTAGTAAGTCACTGACTCGATCTTCCGCCGCCACGGTGAAGTCCGGATTCAACCCGGCGGCCGACACGGCAACGGAATCGATGAAGAGCTCCTGACCCGGGAACGCCGCCGTCAGGGCCCGAGCGAGGGAGGCCTGATCGGCGGCCGGTCGCGCCGTCTCGCCGGCGGCCACCGGGCGGACGGCAGGCTCAAGGAGCGCGCGCCCGTCAGGAAGCGGCAAGCTCAACCGCTCATCGGTCGTGCCCGGCCCAGGGCGTAGGTCCCCGGTGATGCCGAGTCGCCAATCCGGACTCAGATGCCACACTCGGCGGATGGATGACGTGTCGAACGGTGCACCCGGAACTTGTGCGGGTAGGCGGGAAAACCAGTGCAATTGAAGCCGGGGCAACTCATACCGGACAGTCACCGTCACCCACTCTTGAGCAATTGGGAGTGGAATCACTAACCGCCCCGGCGATCCCGCGAACTGTGCGGATGCGATTCGCCCTCCCACAGTCACGACCGGTGATGACGCCCCGTCGGGCAAGCCGAGCGGCAACTGTGCGTCGGGCCAGTGACGAATGCGGAAGCGGAACTCGGCACGGACCGCACCGTCCGGCTCGACACGCGTCAGTAGACGAGGACCGTCGACCTCGGGCGGCGACCCAACTTGTCGTTGCGTGATTTCCGCCGACCCTTCGAGGCTGCCGTACCGGAATCGACGTTCCCCGGGTCGGGCTGACGGAATTGGAATCAACCCCCTCGGGAGCCTGTCCGGAGAGACACTCAAGTCGGTGCGAATCGTACCGTGGAAGGGGCGGCCGACCGCGACGGGTAACGGCCACTGGTCCGATGGCGTGTCGGCCGCAATGACGTAGTCCGACCAAAGCGTCACGGGGCGGTCTGACGGTCGCGGCAGCCGAAGCGACCAGTAATGACCGCCGGCCGTGTTCATCGAGACCGCCAAGGCCGCGGCCCCGAGGGGCGGACACGGACTGGCGGCAAGTAGCCAGGAGCCGAGCACCGGTCGCGCGTCGGCGATCGCCTCCGCGAGTCGGCGGTTTTCCGCGTCCCGCCAGGTCCACGGTGTCGGGCCCGGTCCGGGGGTCCACAGGCGCAACTCCCGGCCTGTTCCGCCGGCCGGGCGCGCCAACAGTCGTGCAACTGCCGCGATGCTCGCCCCCGAATCGCGAAGCTCGATCTCGATATCAACAATGTCTCTATCGGCCCGAGGCCGCAAGACGATTGCGCCGGAGAGCGGTTCCGAGCCAAGCGGACGTTCGAGCTCGTTAGGCCCCGTCCCTGTCGATACCGGGACTTCGCCGGGTGGTGGATCGGTGACCACGACGTCCCACGCGGTGTCCACGTGAGCTACGGCTTTGCCAATTCTGGCCGAGTTGCCCACCGGGTACAGATCCGGGAACACAAGTTCTCGGATCATCGCAGCCACGGCCTCCCCGCGCCGACGGAACTGGGCCGTTACTTCCGCCGACTGTCCCGCCGGAACGGGCCGACCGAGATCGATGGACAGTCGACGCGGGTTCGAGCCGGTCACAGCCCAGGCCACCTCCTGGCCGTTCAACTCGATCTGTTCCACTTGCCAATCCGCCGGCACCTGGAAGGACATGGCCTGGAGATTTCCGGTTTCGACTGTCGCGGTCGTCCGGACGCGCCACTCTTCGCCGCCGGGCCGGACCGCCCAGTCCGCCTGTTGCACGGCACGCCAGACGGTCGCGGGTCGACGGGCGAGCACCAGTGAGGGTCGCTCGGGCGCCGACTGCCCCAACGGCAAAGGCCCCGGCTCCGACTCGATGACGTACGCCCTGTCAACCGACAGATCGCCGCGAATCAGTCGGAATCCACCCGGCCGCCAATCCCGAAACGTCAGCCCCGGTCCGACCGCGATCTGAAGTCGCTCCGACCGTTGCACCGCATCGCGGAGCCACACAGCCGGACTCACCCAGCGCGCAGGTTCCCACTGGAGCGGAATGGTCCCGGAGATGACGACCGTGGCGCTCCGGCTCGGCTCGCGTAATCGCACGATCACGCGCGGTGCATTGCCCCCGTCCCCTTCCACTTGCCAGCTCAGCAGGTTGTTCACCGTCACAGACGTCGGCGTGAGACGGGGGTCGCAGTCGAAAGTGAGCTCGGTGAAGCCGACTTTGGCGGATTCAACCTGGAACTCGTAGCGTCCATTTCCCTCGATGTCGGACAGTCGCTGCTGAGTGACGACGCGCGAGAAGAGCGTCGGCCGCCCTTCCCCCACCTTGCGCAAGACTAACTCCAGCCGCGACAGTCCGCCAAAGCCGATGCGCCATGCGCTGCTCCCGTTGTCGGCAGGGAACGGACCCGCCAGCACAGCCTCGGCTTGAGGTAGGACCGGGGACAGGCCTGTCGGTAGCTCCAGGTCAAGTGAAGCGATCGCGGCCCCAGGTACGCGAATGTCGAACCGGACCTCCCCCGGTTCGGGCAGACCGCGGGCGGACCATTCCAGGTTCAAGGACCAGTTCCCCTGCCCCGGGATGTGCAGCCGGGCATTGGCATCCCCGGCCGACTTGTAGACAACCGCGTCCACTCCGTCCGACCACTTCGCCTGCCGCAAGGCGATCTGCAACGGGTCCAGTTCGAGCGACGCCGGCGAATTGCTCGTGTGACGAATCCGCCACTCCGCCGTCCCAACCAGGTTCGTGTCGCTGCCGGTGCCGGCGATACACTTCGCTCGATACCTGGCTTCGACCAGGACTGGCCCGCTCTCCGCACTCTTGCCGGTGGCCGCATTGCGGACAATGCGGTCAAACTCATCCACGGACAATCGAACCAGGGTGCCATGCTCCGCCCGGGCAAGGACAGCCGCGACCTGGTCTTCGGCGAGAGGCTCCCGTCGGAACGACTCGGCTGGGAGTTCTCGCGAAGTGGTCGGTACGCCCTGCGCTGCGAGCCAGGTGCACCCGAGCAACAGGGCGGCGGCCAACGCGATCCGGAAAGGGGGAATGCGCATTTCGCGTCGGGCGGCCTATGGGGCGTTCGGGACCGGGGCGGGTTCGAGGGTCATCGCTTCTCGCGGGCGCACGGACGACGGCCTTGCGGCCGACGGCCGGACGAGCGACGACCCCGGGCGGGCGAACTCGGGTACGCGGTTCGACTTCCTGCGATATCTGGCCCAGACCCACCGGAAAGCCAGTGTCGTCACCGCGAACGCCGCGAGGCCCGGCAGCGCCCCAAACAGAACCTGGGCGAACGGCTGCGGGGACAGGATGACTCCGACGGTCACTGCAGCGAGCGTCACCAGACCCAGGGGCCAGCGCAACGTGGACGGAAGGAGCCGAATCGCGAATGCCAGGGCAAAGCCGGCTGCCGAGCAGACTAGGACCCATGCCGGCTGGGGTACGACGTACGCACGGACCGGAGCCGCTCCTGTCGTCCGCACGAAAACCGGCGGTTCGCTCACGCCGAGGCGCGACTCCCCGTCCGGCGAGTGGCGGGCGCGAGCAAGGCCGAGAGTCGCCGCGAGCGCGTCGGGCGAATAACTCCCGATAACATCTCCGGGTACGATGGCCACGGCTCGCGGCGGTGGCGAGATTGCCCAGGAGACTTCCGCGGATTCTATCCCGACCACGCGCGGAGGTCGCAATTCCGTCACCCGACCTGCCGGTAGTCGATAGCGCACCTCCAGGACCCCGGGCGAAACCACACCTGCCGGCCGCGAAACGCGAAAGCGATTGCCGTCGGGACCGGGCGTTGCCGCCTCGAGAGTCGCGAGTTTTCGGCCCTGTACGGAAATCTCGATCGCCATGGCGTCCGTCGGGACGACCAGTTCGAGCGCGCGATCCCAGTCGCGCACCCAGAGCCGAGCCCGGCAGACCGCCACATCGTCCGCGAGCCACGATTCGACCAGGACCCGGTCAATGGACAGCCGTACGGACGAATCGGCTGACTCGGCTCCGGCCGCGAGCGCCGGGGGATCGACAGGTCCATTCGCCCGAATCACGAGACTAGGCAGACTCGACCGACCATCGACCACCTCGACCGCCGACTCGGTCCAAGCCGATTCCGTCGTGAGGCGGAGCCGCCGGCCCGACAGTTCCCAGACCCGCACGGTGTGAACCGAATCGCGCTGCTCGGGAATCAGCACCGGTGGCACGAATCGTCCGCCGGCCGGGATGCCCTCCGATGGAAGTGTGACCGTGAAGGTCAGGGTGAAATCAACTTCGCGGCCGGAATCGCCGGGAACAATCAGCTCCCAGCCCTCGGGCGCCGGTTCGATCGACCCGCGCGATGTGCGCACATTGGTCAGTTTGCGGTCCGACTTCAGTCGAAGTCGCGGCGACGGCCTGCCGCCGAACCGGTACGCCAGTCGCTGGCTCACGCGGACGCGGCCGGGTTCGAGGTCGATGTCCGATATCGACCGAACGCTCACGCCCGCCTCGCCGACGCGCCAGGTCAGGTCGGCAACCGCGATCGGCCCGTCGGCGGCGCCCGAGATCCGAACGTCCTTGTCCGATGGGTCGGGGTCGAGAGGTGTTTCCCAGGTGCCCGGCTTGGTACCGTCCCAGGTGCGAAACGACCCGCGTAAATCGAAACGGGTCGGTGACGAGACGACGAGCTCGGCCGCCCGCTCGGACACCCCGAGCAGTCGGGGCAGCGGGATCGACGCGCCACCATGGCTTGGAGGCATCGGGTAGTCGCCTTCCAAAGTGAAAGCGAACGACGAGCGCTTGGGGGCAGCCAGTGCAACCCGGTACACTCGCCGGCCTCCGCCGGTGTCCCTGGCTACCCCCAACCCTTCGACGAGGTCCCGCGGCTCGGCCTGGGTCGGGTGGAACGCGGGCGGAACCTCAACTTCCACCGACTCGACCTCCGCGCGATTCGGGGAGATGGCGATCTCCATCCGCAGCCGCCAGCCACTCTCTTGAAGCCGAAGCTCATGTCGGACGCGGGCGTTCACGACCCCCGCGACCGCGGAAACGGTCAGTTCCAGTGGCGGCTCGGTCGGCGGTTTGTTCAATCCCGCCGGATGGGTGAATCGATAGATCGCCTCGCCGCCGCCCGCTTCCCGGTCACGCCGCGTATGCCCCTTCAAAGTCGCGGTGGCCCGGAGGTTGAACGGCGTGCGGACCCGGACGATACCGCTTTGCTGCGGGATATCCAGGACGGCAAACGGGCCGACCGGGAACGGGCCCTTCGCCGCGTCGCCTGTCCGGGGCCGCGCGGCACGCGAGGTGATGGTGACCAACAGATCGGTGGGTGCCGGCTCGGGGAGGCGCATTCTCCAGACCGACTGCCCGGGCTCGGGACGGACCACGCTCGGCGCCCGGTCGGCCGGAAGCTCGGCCGGCGGCTTTCCCGAACCTGCGGCCGGCCAGAGGCCGACAGTGACATCGGCGGTCGCCGGGGCGGTGAACTGCCATTCACCGGCCGGACCGCGAAGCCGCAGCCGGGCGTCGGTAACGATTTCGTCCATGCCGACCGCGACCGTGACCTCCGACTCCGCGGAGCGTGCGACGTCCGCCCGCCGCTGCGGGTCGTCCCACGAGAGCGCCAGTTGGGTCACGGCGCCCAGTGGTGCGCCGCCCTTGGCGGGGGCGAATCGCTCCGCCTCAACCACTTCGACTTCCGGTTCGACCACGGGGGCAAGCCCCGGGCCCGTCCTCGGCACGCGAGTCGCCAGCGTGAACCGCTTGACATTCGGCGGCGGCTGAAAGGCCAGGGCCGTGATCGGTGCCCCCGGCAGGCCGAGCTCGAAGCCGAGTTCAGCGCCTTTTGGCCCGCGCGGCGACACCGGCACGTCCAGCTCCAGTCGCAAGGTGTGGTCGCCGGCCGATTCGACCTGGACGCGCAGGCCGTCGTCGGAGGCGGTCAGGAGCGGTGGCTTGCCGTCGTCGCCGGTTGCTTCCACGGCCTGTGCGCGCTGGCAGCCCAGGTGGACGACGGTCTTCGGCTGAGTGGTGGTGAATTTGAATGTGGCTTTCAGGCGGACGATGGCTTGTTGGCCCCGCTGCTCGAGCCGGCCGTCGAGTTCACACGACCGCGGTCGGACGGGTTGCCGCGCGTCGAGTTCCGCCTGGAGTTTCTCCAGTCGATCGAGGAGCTGTTGATATCGTTCGGGGCTCAGGATGACAGCTTCGGGCCTGGTCGGCGGCTCCGCACCGATGACGATGACGAGCCCGCCCGGGAGCGTGATCGGCAAACCCTTCGGGGTGTCCTTGGTCGAAGTCGGGCCCGCCGATGCAGTCGCCGCAAGGAGGGTGGAGGCGAGCGCACCGATCCACGAGGCCGAATTGCCGCGCGACGGTGCCCGCATGTCCCCGTCTCCTTCCCCGCACAGACCACCCAGGGTGCCCTCTCCCCTCAGTATACCTGCGCGCTACCGACGGCAAAATTGTTGCCGGCCGGAGCGTCGATTCGGTCGAAGGGGCGGCGCGGATTGTGCGGGTCATGCGGGCCGGAACGGCACCGCCACTTAGCGGCGATAATCGATCCGGCCCTTGATCGAGCGGACAATCAGATTGGTCCCCACGGCGAGCCCGGTGATCACCAGGTAGAGCACGAGTTGGTAAAGATGGACCACCGACTGAATGTTCTCGGCTGCCTGTTGTCCCCCCGCGCTCGGTCGAAGACCTAATAGTAGCAATCCGAACAGCATTCCGACGACCAGAAGGGCGCCAGCACCGATGGCGTATCCGATCATCGCCTTCATCGCCAGCGTCGCGCCGCGGGAGTCCCGGACGCAGAGCATGATTGCCCGCAGCGTCAGCAGAAACAAAATACCCCGAGCGACCTCGGCCAGGTTGGCGATCACGGGCAATAGGCTGCCGTCCGACGATTGTCGGTAATAGTCGCCCACGCCGATTTGAAGGAACAACAGTGTCGGGATGGCTCGCAACTGAGTCACGAACGCGTGCCAATGCACGTCGCCGCCATAGCCGATTAGCAGGAGGCCGAAGTTGCCGTAGTACCGGCTGGTTGCGATCAGGATGACGAGCATCAAGTGGAGCCCGGCGGTCGCCGCCGTGGCGATCGACAGCCCGAGGGCGCCGCGGCGCCGGGGCCCGGACACCAGGAAGCCGAGTCCGGTGCTGGATGTGAGCCAGTGACCTAAACCCAGTAGTCCGGCCAACACGACAAAAACGCTTATCCCTTCGCGGATCCCGGCCCACCACAGGAAGACGACGAAGACCATCAAGCCCAGGCCGCCGACCTGCAGCCAGCCGCCGATGAAGCAGAGCAAGCAGGCCAGGCTGGCCCGGTTGAATTGGCCTTCGACGGCTCGCTCTTCCTCTTCGCGGCTGCGGCGGGGCCGGTCGTAGTCGTCGTCGTCCCGTCGCCGACGCCGGCGGTCGTAATCGTCGTCATCGTCCCGCCGACGCCGGCGGCGGTCGTCATAGTCATCGTCATCGTCGCGGCGCCGGCGGGACCGGTCGTAATCGTCGTCGTCGTCCCGGCGGCGCGACCGGCGGTCGTCGTCGTCGCGGCGGCGGTCGCGCCGGTCACGGTCCTCGTCCCGGTCAACGCGGCGTCGATGGTCGTCGTTATCCAAATCGGCGCGCGCTTCACCCTTGCCCGCACCCGGGGGAGGACCGGCGAGGGAGCCGGTTGGAATCCCTTCCGTGGACAGGAACACATGACCGCAGGTCGGGCACTTCACCCGCCGGGGCGGGGAGTCGTCCGGGAACCGAAGCTTACCCTGGCACTTCGGACACGTGATCACGGGCATCCGCCGGCCTCCACCGGGTCGGAAGGTGCGGCCCGGTGCGGTCCGGGCAGTTGAGCGGGTATTCTAGGGGCGGCGCCGGCGGGGTCACGCGCCCCGCCGGCACCAGGCGTTCAGCGGCGGCCGGCGGGCACCGGCGGCTTTTCATGCCCCACCTCGGCGAGGATGCGGGCCGCCTTGTTGGCGTCCGCGACCGAGTCGAACGTGACGAACCCGACGAACTTGGTCCCGATCACGGTCAGCATCGACCCGTGCAAGTTAATCCCGGCGGCGGCCCACGCGTGCTTGAGCCGGTGCGCCAGCCCGGCCGTGTTGTCCCCCTCCAGCCGCATCACGATTGGGTCGGATACCTCGTGCAGCCCGGACGCCTTGGCCGCCTTGATCTGGTCGGTCCCGACCAGCGGGGCGACGCAAAGGATCCCGTGTCCCGGCCTGTCCGGCAGACGCTGGGTGTACACGTACTCGAGGTCGGCCCCGGCCTCGTCCAGCCGGCTCAGCTTGGCCGCCACTCCGCCCGGCTCGTCCTTGACCTCGGTGGCCCAGACGTGCACGCGGTCCATCTTGAAGCTCATGGCTTGCTCCCCTGGCCTGAAGTGATGTGCGGGATGATACACGCGCCCCGGTGGCGCGGAAACAGAAAACCGCTCGCCGGGGCCGGTGGCTCCTCCCGCCACTGACGATTGTCGTTGTCCCGACCGCGGGATGCAACTCCCCGACACCAGCCGACCGTCGGTGCGCGCGTTTCTTTTCTTTCGAACACATCTGTATCGAGGCTGTAACTTCGGCCCAAAGGTCGAATCGACGCCGGGGGCTGCCACGTTATAGTGGTGTCACCTTGATCCGTGCGGAGGAGGGACGTCATGAGACTGTGGTGCAACGCGATCGCCCTGGCGGCGGCCGCGGCCTTGGCCGGGTCGGCCGCGGCCAAGAACCCGCCCAAGAAGGTGGAACCGACGTGCGGCGAATACGGCACGTCGGTCATGTTCGAGGACTCCCCGGCCGACGCCGCCAAGCAGGCCAAGAAGGACGAGAAGCTCGTCATGGTCCTGCACATATCGGGTCACTTCGAAGACCCGAAGCTCACCTGAAACAACGCTGAGGCGCTCCGTGTGAACGCCCTCGCCAGCCCCGAAGTGGGCAAGTTCGTGAACGAAAACTTCTGTTCGTCGTATCAGAAAGTCGCCACGTTCAAGATCGTCGGCGGCGCCAAACAGGGGGGCAACGTCGCGACGTACTTCTGCGCCCCGGACGGTCGTGTCCTGCACGCCGTCGCCGGGCCGGTCGACGCGGCCACGTTCCTCCGCGAGGCCAAATGGGTCGTCGACACCACCCGCAAGGCCATGAAGGAGGCCGACGGAGACGGCGGCAAGTTCAAGGCCTTCTTCCGCAAGGCCCACGCCCAGAAACTCAAGGACGA
>Ga0066905_100000194_pt1 | contig 14062 bp, 17 predicted proteins | sample PanSoiMetaPlot36_FD_67483 | JGI IMG/M metagenome (GOLD analysis project Ga0066905, IMG submission 67483) | Tropical forest soil microbial communities from Panama analyzed to predict greenhouse gas emissions - Panama Soil Plot 36 (version 2) | ecosystem: Environmental > Terrestrial > Soil >... | reverse complement strand
CGGAGACGTAGGCGTCGAGCGCGGCGTCTCGACCGTGTTCTCGGCGCTCGTCGGTTCGATCTCGTTCGCGGGCTCGCTCATCGCCTTCGGGAAGCTCCAGGATCTGATCAGCGGGCGACCGATCACGTACCCGGGCCAGCAGGTCGGGAACGCGCTGCTCTTCATCGGCTCGATCGCCCTCGGGGCGGTGGCCATGGCGAGCGTCAGCTTCTGGCTGCTGGCCGCTGCGATCCTGGTCGCCGCGCTCTTCGGAGTGGTCTTCGTGCTCCCGATCGGGGGCGCCGACATGCCCGTGGTGATCTCGCTGCTGAACGCGTTCACCGGGCTCGCGGCGGCCGCGACGGGGTTCGTGCTGCACTCGAACGTCCTGATCGTGAGCGGGATGCTCGTCGGCGCCTCGGGAACGCTGCTCACGACGCTGATGGCGCGGGCGATGAACCGGTCGATCGCGAACGTCCTCTTCGGCGCCTTCGGCAAGCTGGACGCGACGACAGCGGCAGCCGCGGCCGGCTCGGACGGTCAGACGGTCCGCTCGGCGACTGCCGACGACGTCGCGGTCATGCTCGCGTACGCGCGACGGGTGGTCTTCGTGCCCGGCTACGGGCTCGCGGTCGCCCAGGCGCAGCACGACGTCCGCAACCTCGCGGAGCTCCTCGAGGAGAAGGGCGTCGACGTCAAGTACGCGATCCATCCAGTCGCGGGCCGGATGCCCGGGCACATGAACGTGCTGCTCGCCGAAGCCAACGTGCCCTACGACGAGCTCGTCGAGATGGAGCAGATCAACCCGGAGTTCCCGCAGACGGACGTGTCCGTGATCGTCGGGGCGAACGACGTCGTCAACCCGGCCGCCCGCAACCAGCCCGGGAGCCCGATCTACGGGATGCCGATCCTCGACGTGGACAAGTCGCAGAATGTCGTCGTGATCAAGCGCTCGATGTCGCCCGGGTTCGCGGGGATCGACAACCCGCTGTTCTACGACCCGAAGACCGTAATGCTGTTCGACGACGCGAAGGCGGCGATGGAGAAGCTGATCGCGGCCGTGAAGACCGTGTGAGCGGCGTTCCCGTCTTCTCGGCCGAGCAAGTTCGAGCGGCGGTCTCGCCTGAGCGCGCGCTCGAGGCCGTTCGCGAGGCGTTCATCGAGTACGCCCGCGGCGAGTGGTCGATGCCTCCCAAGGTGTACGTGCCCGCGTATCCGGCCGGGGACTTCCGGGCCATGCCCGCGCTCGGGGCTGGCCATGCCCTCTTGAAGTGGGTGACGTCCTTTCCGGGAAACCCGGCCAAGGGCTTGCCAACGGTGATGGGAGTCGTGCTCCTCTCCGACGCGTCGAACGGCTCGCTCCGTGCCGGATTCGACGCGGGCGCGGTGACCGCGCTGCGCACCGGCGCCGCCGCGGTGCTCGCCGCGGAGACCCTCGGCCGCACGGATGCGCGGACGGCCGCGGTGGTCGGCGCGGGCGTGAACGGCATCGCTGCGGCCCGCACGTTCAAGGCGCGCGGCCGTGACGTCGCGCTCTACGACGTCGATCCTGAGCGAGCGCGGTCGGCGGCCGAGGAGCTGGGCGGACGCGCGGCGAGCCGGGACGAGGCGCTGGCGGCCGATCTCCTCGTGACGATGACCCCGGGGCATGAAGTCCTCCTTCCCGACGGCTCGCTCCGACCGGGCCAACATGTGAGCCTGATGGGTGCGGACGGCCCCGGCAAGGCGGAGATCGCAGTCGACGAGCTCTTGCGGACGCGCATCTTCGCCGACGACTGGGAGCAGGCGAGCCACAACGGAGAGCTCGTCCACGCAGTCGAGGCCGGGAGGCTCGAGCGGAACGGCGTGACCGAGCTCGGCGACGTGCTCGCCGGCGAAGCGCAGGGGCGACGGTCCGACGAGGAGATCACGACGTTCGACTCGACCGGCCTCGCCATCCAGGACCTCGCGATCGCGCTCGCCGCCATGGAACGCGCGGACGAGCTGGACCTGTCGACGCTTGAGCTCTAGCGCCCGAGCAGCGATCCTGGTCGAGGGAACGAGCGACCTCGTCGCAATCGAAGCGCTGGCCGACCATCGGGGCGTCAACCTCGATGCCGCGCGCATCGCGCTGGTGCCGATGGGCGGCGCGCAGGCCATCGGCCGCTTCCTCGGTGTGTTCGTGCCGCAGGGGCTGAAGCTCGCGGGCCTGTGCGACGCCGCCGAGGAGGGCGAGTTCCAGCGCGGGCTCGAACGCGCCGGGCTCGGCTCGAACCTGACGCGCGACGACATGGAGCAGCTCGGCTTCTTCGTCTGCGTCGAGGACCTCGAGGACGAGCTGATCCGCGCACACGGGGTGGCTGCAGTAGAAGAGGTGATCGAGGCCGGTGGCGATCTCGGCTCGTTCCGCACGCTGCAGAAGCAACCCGCCTGGCAGGGGCGGCCCGTCGAGGAGCAGCTGCGACGGTTCATGGGCAGCGGCGGGAGCCGGAAGATCCGCTACGCGCGCCGCCTGGTCGACACCCTCGACCCGGCGAAGATCCCGCGTCCGCTCGACGGCGTGCTGGCGCACGTCATCGAACCCAGCCCGCCTTCGGTAGCCTCAGTGGCGACATAGGCGCCAAGGAAAGGAGAGGGAGTGAAGGGCACGATCGTCCACATCGAGATCCCTTCCGGCGACACCGGTAAAGCGATGACGTTCTGGGGCAAGCTCACCGGCTGGTCGTTCAAGGACTACGGCGAGGGACAGGAGGGCGCCCCCGAGTACGACATGTTCGAGGGCGAGCCAGGCGGTGCGATCTATCCGAGCGAGGACAAGGGCATCAGGGTCTACTTCGAGGCCGACGACATCGACAAGGAGATCGACAAGATCCGCGAGCTCGGCGGCCAGACCGAGGAGAAGATGCCCGTGCCGAGCATGGGCTGGTTCGCGCACGCGAAGGATCCCGACGGGAACGAGTTCTCCGTCTGGCAGTCCGACGAGACGGCTCCGATGCCCGAGGGCATGGGCGCTCAGACCGCGTCTTCGTAGAGGAGACGCGCAGGATCGAAGTACTCGAGCTCCGGCGCAGGCGAACCGAGGATCGCCTGCGCCACGAGCTCACCGCAGGCGAGGCCCATGACGTTGCCGTGGCCGGAGTAGCCGGCTGAGACCCAAACGTTGTCACGGCCTGGGATGCGCCCGACGAGGGGGAGTTGGTCGTCCGTCGAGCCGAAGATCCCTGGCCAGCGGTGCGCGATCCGCGGCTCTTGGCCGGCGAGCTCGGCGGCGAACGCCTCGAGCTCGGCCTGGATCGGCTCCGTCAGCGCCTCCTCGTTGGTGAACTCGGTTTCGAGGCTCTTGTCCCGGCGGCCGCCCAGGACGAGCCGCCGGTCCGGGGTCTGCTGCCAGTAATCGAATCCGTGACGCGCGTAGTGGGGACGCGGGTAGAGCGTCTCCGCGAGCGGCTCGGTCACGATCACCTGGCCGCGGATCGGCTTGACCGAACGGTCGAGCTCCGGCGATAGGCCCATTGTGTAGCCGTCCGTCGCGATGACGACGTGGTCGGCGTCCAGGTTGTCAAGCGACTCGACCCGCGTCTCCTCGACGATCTCGGCCCCCGCCTCGACCGCGCGCAAGGCGAGCCTGCGCACCCAACGGGCAGGCTGGAGCGACCCGTCGCCGGGGTGCAGGATCGCGCCGCGGAAGGTTGTGTCGAGAGGCGCACGAAGCTCGTCGACCCACTCGGCCGAGAGGCCGTCCTCGCGGAGCGCCTCGTACTCGGCGCGGACGTCGTCCAGCTCCTCCTCGTCGGCGAGCCGGAAGCTGCCGACGCGCCGCAGCGCATCCCCGGCGAGGCCCTCCATCCGGTCCAGCGAGCGCTCGGTGAAGCGCCAGAGCGCCTTGGCGCCCTCGATCCCGAACCGCACCCGCGCTTCCGGATACGAGATCGCGAGGCCGCGCAACGCGAAGCCCCCGTTGCGTCCGCTCGCGCCCGACGCGACGCGCCGCGCCTCGTAGACACGTACGCGCAGACCACCCTCGGCAAGCGTGAGCGCACACGAGCAGCCGGTGACCCCGCCGCCGATCACGACGACGTCCGGCGGCCCGTCACGCGTAGCTGGTGCGAACGGCTCCGCGGGCTCGGCGAGCCAGTACGACTCAGTCATCTGTCGTCGATGCTAGTTCGCTCTGTACACACCTCCTCCCGCGATCGCGCAGCCGGCGAGCTCGAGCTCGGTCAGCGCGGAGGCCAGCGTGCCCGCGTCCAGCCCGGTCAGACGTGCGAGTTCGTCGGCGCTTGCGGGGCGGTCGCGCAGGCGGGCGAGCACCGCCTTGGCCGACGATCCGAGCTCCACCGAGTCGGGCTTGGGCCCGGTCAGGCCGAAGACGTCCAGCACGTCCGAGGACGCTGTTAGCGGAGAGGCGCCGAGCTTCAGCAGGTCGTTCGTCCCGGACGACAGTGCCGACGTGATCTCACCGGGGACGGCGAACACCTCACGCCCTTCCTCGAGCGCGAGGTCGGCGGTGATCAGCGCGCCGCTGCGTTCTCGTGCTTCGACGACGACCGTCGCCGCCGAGAGGCCGGCAATGACCCTGTTTCGCGCAGGGAACCTCCAAGGAGCTGGCTCGACCCCCGGCGCGTACTCGGACACCGTGAGCCCGGTCGCCCGGATCCGAGCCGCAAGCTCGCGGTGCGCCGCCGGGTAGTCGCGGTCGATTCCGCAGCCGAGCACCGCCACGGTCGTGCCGCCCACCTCGAGCGCTCCGCGGTGCGCTTCTCCGTCGACGCCCCGCGCGAGCCCGCTCACGACCACCAGCCCTGCCCCGGCGAGCTCGCCACCGAGCATGCGCGCGACCTGAGCCCCGTACGGCGAGCACGAACGTGCGCCGACGACCGCGACCGTGGCCCGCCGCAGCAGGTCGAGGCGCGCCTCGCCGCGAACGAACAACCCCGGCGGCGGATCGTGGATCGCGTGCAGGAGCGGCGGAAACAGCGGCGCCGAGCGCGCGACCCAGCCGACGCCCGCTTTCCGGAGCCCGGCCAGGTACACGGCCTCGTCGAACCGCTGTGAGAAGACCCGGAATGCCCGGTCGCGTGGCGCCCGCACAACGTGCGAGCCCGTTTCGGCGGCGAACGCAGCGAGCGCCAGCTCGCTCACGGGGCTCCGAGCTCGGTCGGGGACCGGTAGGCGAGCGCCTCGGAGAGATGCTCGGCTCCGACGGCGGACTCCGACGCGAGAGCGGCGATCGTTTCCGCCACGCGCCGCGCACGCGCGCGCCCGCGTCCCGAGAGCGGTAGCCGCTCGACGGCGCGGTCGAGCAGCTCGGTGGCCTCCTTTGTCCAGCCCGCGCAGGCCCCGTCGAGCCGCTCGCGTGCGACAGCCACTCGATGGCGCACCGCGTCGGAGGCCTCGCCCGGCGGAGCCGCCAGTTCGGCGGCGCGAGGACGAGGCATCGCCACAACGAGGTCGAAGCGGTCGAGAAGCGCCCGCGAGAGCTTGTCCCGAAACGCGGAGAGCCGCTGCGGCGAGCACTTGCAATCGGCCGCGGGGTCGCCACGAGCCCCGCACGGGCAGAGGTTCATCGCGGCCACGAGCTGGAAGCGCGCCGGGAACACGGCTCGCCCGCCCACTCGCGCGATGCTGACAACGCCGTCCTCGAGTGGTTGGCGGAGCGCCTCGAGCGCCGGACGCTGGAACTCGGCGAACTCGTCGAGCACGAGCACACCGCGATGGGCGAGGCTAACCTCGCCGGGGGTCGGGCCAGGGCCGCCTCCGACCAGCGCGGCGACGGACGCGCTGTAGTGCGGAGATCGCAGGGGGCGCATGGTCACGAGTGGCCGGTCGGCCGCGAGCATCCCGGCCACTGAGTGGATGCGCGTGACCTCGATCGCCTCCGCGGGCGAAAGAGGCGGCAGGATGCCCGGGAGCCGACGGGCGAGCATCGTCTTCCCCGTCCCGGGCGGGCCGGCGAGGAGGAGGTTGTGTCCGCCCGTTGCCGCGATCTCGAGCGCACGCCGTGCTCGCTCCTGGCCCCTCAGATCGGCGAGGTCGAGGACAGGCGCCTCCCTGTGCTGACCGTTCCGAGCCACCCATGGCTTCGGGTCGAGCTCGCCTCGCAGGTAGGCGACCGCGTCTGCGAGGTGCCGCACCGGCACCGGCTCGATCCCGGCGAGGGCCGCCTCGGGCGCCGAGCACGCTGCGCAGAGCATCCGCGGCAGGCCCGCCTGGAGCGCGGCCTCGGCGAGCGCGAGCATTCCTCCGACCGGCCGCAACCGCCCATCGAGCGCGAGCTCGGCCACCGCGGCGTGCTCAGAGAGCGAATCGCGTGGGATCTGCCCGGACGCGGCAAGGATCGACAGCGCGATCGGCAGGTCGAACGCCGAGCCCTCCTTGCGCAGAGCCGCGGGAGCGAGATTGACCGTGATCCGCCGGAGCGGCCACTCGAGCTCGGCGGAGGCGATGCCGCTCCGCACGCGGTGCTTCGCCTCCTGGCACGCGCGGTCGGCGAGGCCGACGATGGCGAACCCCGGCAGGCCGCTGTCCAGGTGCGCCTCGACCTCGACACGGCGAGTCTCGAGACCGACGAGCGCGTGCGTGACGATGCGCGCGAGCACCCGACCCACGGTAAGGTGCCGGGGCTCACGTGTCTGTGTCGGAGCAGCGCCGAAAGCGGAACTTCGCGGTCGCCGCCCTCGCCGCCGCGGGTCTTGCCATCACGACGAGCGGCGCGATCTCAGCGTCCACACCGGTCCCCGTCCGGGCGAGCTCGCTGAACGAGGTCGCGCCCGCGGCCAGCGGAGACTGGTTCGCGTGGTCGCGAAGCCGCGGGAACGGCAACAGCCCGTTCGACGTCTTCGCGCAGCAGCCCGGTCAGGCCGCCTTCAAGGTCAACCCGAAGGGCACGCAGGCATTCACGGGCGGGATCGACGGGACGACGCTCGTCTACCAACTGATCCGCGGACGCCGCGGGACGCGCTCCGACCTCAGGCTCTACGACCTCGCGACGCGGCGCCAGCTGCCGATGCCGACCGGTGTCAACTCCCCCAAGTGGGAGTGTTGCGGGACGACGTCAGGCGGCTGGATCTTCTACGGCCGCGGCCAGACGCGCAGCCGCGACCCGCAGTTGATCCTCCTGCGCAACCTCACGACCGGCGAGCAGCGTGTCCTCGACACCCTTCGCGACGCCCGGGGAGTGACGAGGGCGGGGCAGCTGAACGGAAACTTCGCCGTCTGGCAGCGCTGCGACCCGCGCCCGAAGTGCGAGATCTTCCGCTACGACCTCACGACCGCGGCCTCCACGGCGCTGCCCAGGACACCCGGGAAGATCGTCCACAGCCCCTCGGTCAACGACAGCGGCACCGTCTACTACGTGCAAGGCAACCGGGGCTGCGGGAAGTCCGTGCAGGTCGTCAGGCAGCCCGTAGACGGTGCGGCGCAGGTGGTCCTGTCGCTCCCGCCGGGACGCGACATCGTCGTGACTTACGCCGACCGGGTGACCCCGCGCCCTCCGGGTCGGGTGCGGACGACTCGGGTCTACTACGACCTGCTCCGCTGCAAGCCCCGGACGTGGGACATCTACCGCGTCGACGACACGGAGTCGATCCCGCCTCCGCCCTAACGGGCGACGATCACGTCCTCGAAGAACTGGCCGGCGCGGCGGCCCGTCCGCCGGTTGACGTGACGCCGATAGCACGTCTCGATCTTCAGGCCGGCGCGGTCGAGGATCTCCGGGTAGAGCTCTCGGCGATCGTTGATCACGATCACGACGCGAGCGCCGCGGCAGAGGGACTCACGCGCGTTCGCGAAGACGGCCGCGATGCCCTCGACGTAGTCGGCGATCGCCTTCGCGCTCGCGCCGCGCTCGGCAGCGCCCAGCTCGAGGGCGCGCTGGTCATCGAGCCCGAGGAGCTCGTATGCGTAGCGGTGCTGCTCGTGGTAGTCGATCAACCCCGGGTAGGGCGGCGAGGTGACGACGCCGTCGAAGGGGCCGTCGAGCTCCAGCCCGCGGGCGTCGCCGTGCACGACGACCGCTTCGGGCCCACGCACGCGCAGGCGTGAGAAGGCGCGGATCCGTTCGAGCGTGTCCAGCGCATAGCGGCGCAGGAAATGCTCTGCACTCTCGACCGGGCGGCACGTCTTCCGGTGCTTGTGACACCAGTACTCGCCGAGCTGCGGCTCGCGGGGGAAGTCGAGGTCGAAGTGCGTCGTCCTGCGAGCGGAGCGGGCCGCGCGAGCGAGCACCACCCGCAGCACGTCTCCGTGCTCGTAGTCCTCGATCAGCGAGCGGTAGAAGGCGAGCTCGGCCGCGGCTTTCGGCGCGTACCACGCGTCCATGTAGGCGTTCGGTCGCGGAGGCCGCGCGCCGTCGAACGCCTCCAGCCGGCGAAGCGAATCGCGCAGCTCGGTCTCGAGCGTGAACAGGTTGTACTCGGCCGTCTTGACGCTCATCAGCAGGCAGTTGAAAGCGGCGACGTCGACCCCCGTCGCGTCCCGCCCGCTCTCGAGCGACTGGACGAGCGTCGTTCCCGACCCTGCGAACGGGTCGAGGACGCTCGTCGCCCGAGGCAGATGGCGCTCGAGCAGCGCCTCGACGAGTTGCGGCACGAACTTCCCGAGGTACGGGTGCAGGCGGTGAACGTGCTTCGTGCGCTCCCGCTCGGGCAGGTCGCGCTCGGACCAGGAGAGGTCGAGATCGAGCCCGCGGTACAGCGCGTCCTGTGTCGGAGCCATCGTTCCGACCGAGTTCCACGGGCCCGCTGCGTCTCCTATCTCAGAAGGCATCGGCGACGACCTCCAGCCTGCCGGTTCGATCCGCCACGACGTCGAAGCGCAACTCGAACTCGCCGGGCTGCGGGTTCGCCGCGAGCCACGCCTTGGCCGCCTGACGAAGACGACGCACCTTCTCCGGAGTGACCATCTCCAGTGGGTCGCCCCGTTCCGGGCCGGCCTTGGATTTCACTTCGCAGAAGACGATCGCGCGGCCGCGCCGCAAGACGAGGTCGAGCTCGTAGCCTCCGATCCAACGGTTCGTAGCGAGTACCCGGTAGCCGCGAAGGCGGTAGTGCCGCAGCGCGCGGCGCTCGGCGCGCGTCCCGATCGCGCGCGTGTTAGACCGCTGCTGCGAGCCGGGCGGCGGCTTCTTCTTCACTCAGGTAGCAGAGCGCCTGGAACGACCGGCGATGGATGTGGCACGGCCCATGCTCGCGGACGAGGCGCGAGTGGCGCGGCGTGATGTAGCCGACGTGCGACGAGAACCCGTAGCGCGGATAGAGCGCGTCCATCCGAAACATCGTCCGGTCGCGGACTACCTTCGCCACGATCGAGGCCGCCGCGATCGCCGCACTCCGCTCGTCGCCATCGACGACCGCCACATGCTCCGGCGCCGAGGGCCCGAGACGGAATCCGTCCACAAGGCACGCCTCGGCTGGCGGCGACAGCGCGTGCAGCGCGCGACGAAGGCCGTTCAGGTTCGATCGGTGCAGCCCCGTGCGGTCGATCTCGCCCGGCGAGACGACCTGCACGGAGATTCCGGCCGCGCTGTCGAGAACTGCGCGAAACAGCTCCTCCCGATCCTCGCGCGAGACCTGCTTCGAGTCGTTCAGCTGCGCGAGCGGGCGAACGCGATGGTCGCGCAGCGAGTCGTAATCGAGCAGAACGCCCGCGACGACGAGCGGGCCGGCGAGTGAGCCGCGTCCGGCTTCGTCAGCCCCGGCGACGAAGCGAGCGCCGAGCCTTCGGTCGAACCTCAGCAGCCTCTGCCCCGTCTTCGTCGACAGCCGGCTCTTCTGCTTCGGGCTCAGCGCCGTCAGCTTCTTCGGCAGCGGCTTCTGCGACGGGCTGCTCATCGACGGGCTGCTCGTCGACGGGCTCGTCACCGTCGGCCGTGGGGTCGGCGATTGCGTCCTCGGCACGCGCCGAGGATACCGCGGTCCCCTGCTGCACCTCGCGCACGCGAGCCTTCTTCCCCACTTTCGCGCGCAAGTAGTACAGCTTGGCGCGGTTCACGTCGCCGACCGCCTGCACCTCGATCTTCTCGATCTTCGGCGAGTGGAGCGGGAACGTGCGCTCGACGCCGACGCCGAACGACTGCTTGCGGACGGTGAACGTCTCCCGCACACCGGCGCCCTGGCGCTTGATGACGATGCCTTCGAAGACCTGAACGCGGCGGCGCTGTCCCTCGATTACCTGGAAGTGCACGCGCACGCTGTCGCCGGCCTTGAAGACCGGCAGGTCTGATCGCAGCTGGCGCTGCTCGAGTAGCTCGATCGGATTGGTCATGGCAAGGAGGCCCGGCGGGCCTTGGCCAGATGCTAGCCGAACAACCCTCTACTTGAAGCCGATCCGGCCCGGCGGCCAGTAGATCGCGAAGACCGGGCCGATCAGGTTCTTCCGCGGAACCGTGCCCCAGCGTCGAGAGTCGCAGGACGAGGCGCGGTTGTCGCCGAGCATCAGGTACTGGCCCTTCGCGATCGTCTTGGCGGGAATCGTCTCCGTGTCGCGGCGATCGGGCTTGACGTACGGCTCGCTCAGCTTCCTGCCGTCGATGTAGATGAAGCCGTCCGTCTCGCGCCAGGTCTCGCCGGGGAGCCCGACGATGCGCTTGACGAAGGTCTCGCCGCCCCCGCCCTGCTCGCCGCTGTTGCACGCGGTCTGCGCAGCGGGAGGCGTTTTGAAGACGACGATCTCGCCCCGCTTCGGGTCGCGGAAGTGGTAGATGAAGCGGTTCGCGAGCACGCGGTCCGACCACCGCGCCTCGCAACCGCTCCCGGGTCGCGCGCAGTGCAGCGTCGGCTCCATCGACGAGGACGGGATCCGGTACGGGTTGACGACGTAGGCCTTGATCGCGAGGACGATCGCGATCGCGCCGAGAATCGTGATCGCCCAGTCGATCGCGATCCGCCACTGGCGCGGAAGGCCGTGCGTGAGCAGGTCGATCGGGTTTCTCAGGGTGCGGTCCTTGCGCGGCTTTGCGCTCGTCGCCACTCCTCAATCCTTCCGTGGTCGCCGGAGAGTAGGACCTCCGGAACGTGCCAGCCGCGAAACTCGGCCGGTCTGGTGTAGTGGGGATACTCGAGCCCGCCCTCGAGCTCCGCGGAGAAGCTCTCCTCGAGGCTCGACTCCTCGCTGCCGAGCGCTCCGGGCAGACGCCGTGCGATCGCGTCCAAGAGCACCATCGCGGGCAGCTCGCCGCCCGAGAGCACGTAGGGGCCGATCGAGACGGCGTCGGTCGCGAGCTGCTCCGTGACGCGCTCGTCGAAGCCCTCGAAGCGGGCCGAGAGGAGCGTCAGGTGCTCTTCGCCGGCGAACTCCTCGACCAGCTCCTGGTCGAGCTGCCGGCCCTGCGGGGTCAGCGCGATCACCTTGTGGCCGAGATCGTCTCCGTAGGCCGCGTCCAGCGCCGCCGCCACGACGTCCACGCGCAGGAGCATCCCCGCGCCGCCGCCGTACGGCTCGTCGTCGACCTGACCGTGCCGGAGCGGCGACGTGTCGCGGTAGTTGAGCAGGCGAAGCTCGAGCTCGGTTCCGAGCACGGCAGCCACCGGCCGCTGCTCGGTGAGCCAGGCAAACGCGTGAGGGACGAGCGTGAAGACATCGATTCGCAGAGCGACGGAGAGTAGCTATCCGTCTGTGAACCCGGGCTGAACAAGGATTCGACCCACGGCGAGATCGACCTCCTGCACGCACGCGTCGACCAGCGGGAGCGCGATGCCGGTATCCAGCTCGAGCACGTCGTTCGCGGGGCCGGACGAGACCTCCGCGACCCTGCCCAGCCTCTCGCCTCCGACTTCCTCGACCTCGAGCCCGACGAGCTGGAACGCGTAGTACTCGCCCTCCCCGGGCTCGGGCAGCTCGCTCCGCTCGAGCTCGATCGCGGCGCCCCGCTCGGTCTCGCGATCGAGCCTGATTACCGGACGGCCCCCTGCGCGCTTCGATTCGACGATCCGGGCCGGCTCGCCGCCGACGAGCAGCGTCGCGCCTTCCGCGAACCGCTCCGGGTCCTCGCTCGCCTCCTCGACGACGAACGCGCCGTCGAGGCCGTGCGGCTTCCCGACCTTCCCGACCCGGACTCTCACTGGAGCGACTCGAACCACGCCGTCGCCTCGGCGCGCGAAGGCGGCGTGCGAATGTTCTCGGCGACGAAAGACTCCCCGTTCGGCCAGCCGGTCGCGAGGATCTCCACGGCGGCGCGCTCGGTGTCGAACGGCGTGCGGCGGAACTCGACGTCGTCGGAGACGAGGGCCCAGAAGGCGGCAACGTCGTCCTCGGCGGGCCAGCCGACCGAGCCCGCGTTCGCCCAGCGGCCGCGCCTGAACTGCATGTGGGTGTGGCCGGCGACGACGAGCCGGGCATCGACGCCGTCGAGGGCCTCCTCGAAGCGCCCGGGCGGAGATGCGTCCGTGAGGATCGGGCGCATGTCGTTCTCCGGAGAGGCGTGGCAGTAGAGGACACCGTCCAGCTCGACGGTCAGCGGCCAGCCCTGGGACCAGGCGAGCGTCTCGTCGTCGAGCTTCGACCTCGTCCAGTCGTCCGGCTCCCGGTCGCAGTTCCCTCGGATGAAGCTCGCGTCCAGCGTGCGCACGAGCTCGGCGGTCTCGGCGGGCTGCGGCCCGAGAAAGAGGTCACCGCCGAAGACGATCGCGTCGACCTCCTCCCGCCCGACCTCGGCGAGAACGGCCTCGAGGCCGAGCCGAAGGCCGTGGACGTCATAGAGCGCGGCGACGCGCATCAGTGCCTCTGCCGGTGATGCCGCCGAGTTCCTGGGTCGCGAGCACCAAGCCAGAGGCCGCACTCGCTCGAAGCCACTACTGAAGGAGGTATTGGTGAGAGCGAGGGTGGACTCTGGCACAGCGTGATCGCGGGCCAGGGGCCGGCATGTATCGCCGGCAGAGGCACCGCTACTCGAGGATCTCGAGCACGACGCGCCGGTGCGAGCGCGCCCCACTCGCGCGGACGATCGCCCTGAGTGCCCGCGCGATCCGGCCCTGGCGGCCGATCACTTTGCCGACGTCGGACTCCGCCACCCGGAGCCGGAGGATGGTCGCGCCTTCGCGCTGAACCTCCTCGACCTCGACGGCGTCCGGTTCGTCGACGAGTTGCCGCGCGAGGTGCGCGAGCAGCTCAGCCACGGACGTTCGCCTTCTTGAGCAGCCGCGCGACGGTGTTCGACGGCGTCGCGCCCTTCGACAGCCACTCCTTGACCTTCTCCTCGTCGAAGTCGATCGTCGACGGGTCGGTCTGCGGGTTGTAGCGGCCCACGATCTCGATGAACTTGCCGTCGCGCGGGGAACGCGAGTCGGCCACGACCACCCGGTAGACCGGGTTCTTCTTCGACCCGACTCGGGTCAACCTCATCCGTACAGCCATCTATCTCCTCTGTTGTTGCTGCGCTTGTTGTAGGAGCTCCGGCGGGAGCCCCGGCATTTTGCCTTTCTTCATCTGCTTCATCATCTTCTGCATCTGCTTGCGGGCCGAGAGCAGGTGGTTGACCTGTTGGACCGAGGTGCCGCTGCCCGCTGCGATCCGCTTCCGCCGTGAGCCATTGATCACGTGTGGCATGGCCCGTTCCTGCGGGGTCATCGAGAGCACGATCGCCTCCACGCGGCCCATGTCCTTCTCGTTCACGTCGATGCCCTGGAGCTGCTTGCCGACTCCCGGAAGCATCGAGAGGACGCCCTTCAGCGGGCCCATGCGACGCAGCATCTTGTAGCTCGCCAGGAAGTCGTCGAACGTGAACTCGCCGGCCATGAACTGCTGCTCGAGGCGCGCCTGCTCGTCCTGGTCGGCGGCGGCCTCCGCCTTCTCGATCAGCGTCAGGACGTCGCCCATGCCCAGGATCCGCGACGCCATCCGGTCGGGATGGAAGTACTCGATCTGGTCGAGCTTCTCGCCGATCGAGGCCAGCTTGATCGGCTTGCCCGTAACCGCCTTGACCGAGAGCGCCGCGCCGCCGCGAGCGTCTCCGTCGAGCTTCGTCAGGACGACGCCGTCGAACGAGACGCGCTCCTGGAACGCCTCCGCGACGGAAACCGCTTCCTGGCCGGTCATGGCGTCGAGCACCAGGAGGACGTTCGTCGGCTTGGACGCGTCGCGCACCGCGGCGAGCTCTTCCATGAGCGCC
>Ga0066905_100000190_pt1 | contig 14110 bp, 7 predicted proteins | sample PanSoiMetaPlot36_FD_67483 | JGI IMG/M metagenome (GOLD analysis project Ga0066905, IMG submission 67483) | Tropical forest soil microbial communities from Panama analyzed to predict greenhouse gas emissions - Panama Soil Plot 36 (version 2) | ecosystem: Environmental > Terrestrial > Soil >... | reverse complement strand
TTTGGAGTGCGGCACCGCTCTGTCGCCGTGCCGCTCTGGCTTTTCGCGGCCCCTGACCCCAGAGAAACCACGGCGGCACAGCGTGGAAGCAGGACACCGGTTGAGAACGTAAGAAACCAGAGCGGTACGGCGACAGAGCGGTGCCGCTCTGGCTTTTCGCGGCCCCTGACCCCAGAGAAACCACGCGGCACAGCGTGGAAGCAGGACACCGGTTGAGAGCGTAAGAAACCAGAGCGGCACGGCGACAGAGCGGTGCCGCACTCCAAGGAAGCGGACGCTTGGACCGGGTCATAGGGGTTGTCGCCCTCGCGTGGCGCTTCAGGCTCCGCCACACGCGACTACTTGTGGCGCGGGGTGAACTTCTGCAAGCGGAGGCCGGACTTTTTTGGAGTGCGGCACCGCTCTGTCGCCGTGCCGCTCTGGCTTTTCGCGGCCGCTGACCCGGGAGAAACCACGGCGGCACAGCCTGGAAGCAGGACACCGGTTGAGAACGTAAGAAACCAGAGCGGCACGGCGACAGAGCGGTGCCGCACTCCAAGGATGCGGACGCTTGGACCGGGTCAAAGTCGTCCTCGACTGCTTTACCGGGTTCTCGCCCACGCGTGGCGTTTCGGGCTCCGCTGCACCCGACTACTCTCAGCGCGGGGTGAACTTCTGCAAGGCGTGGCAATCGGGCGGGACGAGTCCGCGGTTGCCACCGGCCGACATCACGACCTCCGCGACGTAGATGGCCCCGCGTGAATCGACGCCGATGCCGTGCGGGGCGAAGAAGTCCCCCGACGCGCACGGGTCGCGGCCACCGCCCCAGCGGGCCTTGAGCCGGCCGTTGCAATCGAAGATGCTCACGCGCCCTCCGGGGGCGTCCGGCGACGGGGCCGTCGTTCCCGGCCACATCCCGGCCCGGAACCCCAGTTCCGCGACATACACGTCTCCGGCCTTATCGATGAATACCTGACACGGCCGGGCGACGTCTAACCATTCGGACTCGAATCGACCATCCGGCGTGAACAATTGGATGCGACTGTTCTCCCGGTCGGCCACGTAAACCGTCCCCTTCGCGTCCACGGCGATCCCGTGCGGGATGCGGAATTGCCCCGGCCCGCCGCCCGGTTCGCCCCAGGAGAAGAGGAGCCGGCCGTCGGCGGCGAACTTGTGCACGCGGGCGTTGCCGTAACCGTCGCTGACGTACAGGTCCCCCTCGGGTGAAAGGGCGACGTTCGTCGGGTAGTGGAACGGCGGGCCGGCGCTGCGGATGGTGCGGAAGTCCACGCTCGTCGCCCCGGTGTCCGACGGAGTCCCCCGCGTGCCGAGGGTCGTCAACAGCCGGCCGTCTGCGGTGAACTGGTGAACCACGTGCCCGCGGTCGTCGGTCAAGAACACGGTATCGTCCGGGCCGATGGACACGCCGTGCGGCCGGGCGAAGAGCCCCTCCCCCCACACGGCGAAGAGCGTGCCGTCGGGGTCGAACACCAGGACCGGGTGGTCGCCGCGATTGAAGACATAAACCCGGTCGCGCGAGTCGGTCGCGACCGCGGCGACCTCCGTCCAGCCGGTCCCGGACGGCAGCTTGGCAAACCGGTCGTCGGGCTCGTAACCGAAGTCGCGGCAGTTCATGGCGTGGTACTCCGGTTGCGGCCTAGTGGTCCGTCCATCTTCATCTAACGGGCACATTCAAAGTAGGCCGCACACTCCGTGTGCGGGGGTCGGCACACGGAGTGTGCCGACTACTATGTGCACGTCAGATGCAGATGGACGGAGCACTACGCCCGTCCGGCGGGCAGTTCCTCTCCCCCCTCGGTGTAGGCCGGAGGGACATAGATGTTCAGCGTCCGCAGCGGCTCACGCCCGGTGTTCCGGATCTCGTGTGTCTCGCCGCGATGGATCAGGACCAGGGTTCCGGCGCGCAGGGGCACTCGCTTCCTGTCCACGATGGCCGCGCCGGTACCGCTCACGACAAAGAGCCATTGGTCCGCGGCCCGGTGGCGGTTGTCCGCGCCACCTTCTGAGCTGCCAGGGTCGAGTGTCATCTGGGCGGCCTGGGAGAGTCGGTCGCCGAAGGCGACCCGGAACCCGCGGCCGAATTGAAGGTGTTTGTGCCGCATGAGGCGACTCGCGGTCCGGATGTAACGGCCGGCCGCCCGAGCCGTTCTCCCCGGAAGGCCGTCATAGAATCTCGTTGTCACGGTCCCGCCGGGGCCGGACTCGACTCCCATCCCAACATCTCGGGTGTCCCGATGCAACGGGTTCTCTTCGCCGGCCTGGTGCTGGCCCTCGGCCTCCCGGGGGCCGCCTTCGGGGACGACCCGGCCAGTCCCCTCGCCCGGAAGCTCGCCCAGCTCAAAAAGAAGCACGAGGCCGACGAGAAGGAGCTCAAGAAGAAGCTCGCCGACGCCAAGGCGGCCGATGACAAGCAGCAAGTCAACTTCCTGATCAAGGAGCTGCACGCGTTCACCGCGAGCGACGCGGTCGAATTGGCCCAGGAGGGCAAGAAGGACGAGGCCGGCCTGGAGGCCGCCGTGTTCGCCATCAAGCTGCTCGGCCCGTTCAAACTGACCGGGGCCGACATGGACAAGGCGATCGCGATCATCATGGACCATCACATCGACAACCCGAAGATCGCCCCCGCCCTGGCCGAAATGGTCGACGCCGGGCCGAACGGGCTGGCGTTCCTGGAAAGTGTGGTCGACAAGGCGCTCAACAAGGAAGTGCAGGCCCTGGCCCTGTACTACAACGCCCTCGCCGAGGACGCCAAGGCGACGGCCGCGGAAGGCCCGACCGGAGACCCGGTGAAGATCGCCGCGGTGCGGGCCCGGGCGGCGGACATGATGGAGCGGGCCGTCAAGCTCGCCCCGGACGCCAGGGTCGGGGAGGACACCCTGGCCAAGACCGTCCCGGCCGAGTTGGTCGCCCTGAAGCTCGCGGTCGGCAGCGCGGTCCCGGAAGTCGAGGGGACCGACCTGGACGGGAAGAAGGTCAAGCTCAGCAGCTTCCGCGGGAAGGTGGTGCTGCTCGACTTCTGGGCGACCTGGTGCGGACCATGCGTGGCGATGATCCCGCACGAGCGCGAGCTGGTGAGCAAGATGTCCGAAAAGCCGTTCGCGCTGATCGGCGTGAGCGTGGACGAGGAGAAGGATGCCCTGACCGAGTTCCTCGGCCGGCAAAAGATGCCCTGGGCCCAGTGGTGGGACGGCCCCAAGGGGCAGCTCACCCGGATGTTCAAGGTCCGCTCCTTCCCGACCCTGTACCTGATCGACGCCAAGGGGGTCGTGCGCCACAAGTGGGTCAGCTCCCCGGGCGACGAGGTCATCGACAAGGCAGTGGCGGAGCTGGTCGTGGAGGCGGAGAAGGGGAAGCGGTAGCCGGCTCCCCCCTCACCGCTTCGGGGATGGGGTCAGGGGGGAGAGGTTTGGGGTGTCGCGCCGCAACCCGAGACCTCTCCCCCCGGCCCCCTCTCCGAAGCGGTGAGGGGGAGATAACTCCTACGGCAATGACTGCCCAGTCCGACTCTTGGCAATCGTTACATCCGTGAGGTTCACCAGTCCGTCCCCGCTCAGGTCGGCGAAGATGTTGTAAGCCGGCGAGTTTAACTGGTACGGCTTCATGACGCCGGCCTGGATCCCGGTCACGTCCACCCCGTTCACCACCCCGTCGTCGTTGAAGTCCCCGTAGAGCACCTTGAACGCCATCGAGAACGGGGAGATGGCGTTGCCGGCCGAGTCCTTCAGGGCGTTCACCCCGCTGCTCGCCAGCGCGACGTTGAACGACCCCTTGGTCAGGGCGTTGAACCGCCAGGTCAGCGTGTTGGTCCGCAGGCCGGTCAACTGGGTCGCGGTCAGGCCGGAAAGGCTCTGGACCTTCCCGGACACGATCGGCGCGCTGAAGACCACCCGGATGCCGGTGATCCGCCACGGCAGGTCGAATCGGGTCGACCCGATCAGGTTGTACTTCTTCGTCCCGAACAGCACGTAGAACGCCACGACCTCCGGGCCGGAGGTGTCGACGACGATGTTCTTGTTGGTCCCTAGCGACCCCGCGGTCCCGGGGGCCGGCAGCGCCAGGCTCGCGTCCATCCCGCCCGACTGAATCGTTCCGCCGTTGAGTGACAGGGCGGTTGTCGAGGTGTAATCGAGGTCGGTCGCGTTGTGGCCGGCCGCGACCGTGTACCGGAACGTCAGCGTCCCGGTCCCGCTGCCGCTGAAGTACGAGGCCGTCCCGCCCGAGTTCAGGGCCAGCTGCGGAGTCCCAGTCACGACCACGACCTTGTTGAACTGGACGGTGACGTCGATGACCCCCCCGGCCGTATAGGTCCCGTTCGCGGTTGGAGACGAGACGTTGGTCACCTGTGCCGCGACGGCGTCGATGATGATGTTCTTGTTGGCCCCGAGCGACCCGGCCGCGCCGGGAGCGGGCAACGTCAGGTCGGCGTCCCCGGTCGTGGCCTGGTCCTTGATCGTCCCGCCGTTGAGAGTCAGGGCAGTGGCGGACGTGTAATCCAGGTCGGCCGCATTCTCGCCGGCCCCGACCGTGTAGTTGAACGTCAGGATGCTCGACCCGCTCCCGCTTGCATAGATAGCGGCGCCGCCGGAGTTCAGGGCCAGTTGCGGCGAGCCGGTGACCACCACCGGGCGATTGAACGTCACCGTCACGGGAATGACTGACCCGAAGCCGTAGGTGCCGTTCGTGACCGTCGACGTAACCCCGGTCACCGACGCGACAGCCGCGTCGATGGAGATGTTCTTGTTCGCCCCGAGCGACCCGACCGCCCCCGGGGCCGGCAAGGTCAGCTCGGCGTCCAGGCCGCTGATCGCGTCCGTGATCGTCCCGCCGTTGAGGCTCAGGGCAGATGCCGACGAGTAGTCCAGGTCGCCGGTCGACTGCCCGGCCGCGACGGTGTAGTTGAAGGTCAGCGTCGAGGTCCCGCTGCCGCTCGCGTACACTGCCGTGCCGCCCGAGTTCAGGGCCAGCTGCGGGGACCCGGTCACAGTCACCGCGTTGTTGAACGAGATGGTGATCGGGATCACGGCCCCCACGCCGTAGTTGCCGTTCGCGGCCGTGGACGACACGCTGAAGGCCCGCGGGGAGACGAACAACTGCGTGAGCTGAGTCCCCCAGGCGATGTCCGTCTGCGCGAACTCCTGGGTTGTCCAGAAGGCGAGCGGGTTGGTCGGGTCCACGCTGGTGGCGCTGTACGGCCCCCACGGCTCCAGGGTCCCGCCCTGCTGGTGGTAGTTGTCTGCCTGCCCGCCCCGCAACTGGACTTCCTGACCGAATGTGATCGACGTCGGGTTGGCCGGGTTGATCCGGGCGTAGACCGCATAGGCCCCGAGCTGCCCGTCGGTGGCGCTCAACCCGGACCGGTTGAACCCGATCATGATGTCGCCGTACTGGTTTGCCGCGACGGACGGGTAGATGTAGTCGTACGAGCTGTTGAAGTAGGTCCCCTGTGCGACCACCAGGTTTGTGGAGTCACGGATGACGACCAGGTGGATGGCGTTGGTGGAGGTAGTGTTGGCGGTGACGGCCTGTCCCGACGCGTTGACCGAAATACCGTGCGCCGAGTAGATCAGGTCCCCCACCTGGATGCTGGCCCCGGTATATCGGTCGTCGTCGGCCCCGGAGATCTGCCGCGTACCGTCCGGCTGTCGCGACTTACCCGGCAAGGACGTGGGCGAAGTCAGTAAGGCGCTGGTCGTCCCCAGCGTGGCCCCCGCCCCCCCGGTCCCGGTGATCTTGGTGCGATCGATTTGATCGAACAGGTTGTAGTCGGTCGCGACGATCGACGCGTAGGTGGGGCTCGAGTTGAAGTTGGTCACCACCTGGGGCGCCCACCCCATCGTGACGCCGGGGGCGTTCTGGACGAACGTGGTCCGGTTCGCGAGCGTCGGGGTGGCCAGGAGCAGGTCGCTCTTGGGGATCGAGGTCAACGTCACGCCCGTGGGGAAGGGCGTGTCGCGGTTGATGAAGTTGGCGGTGCCGATGTAGACGCCATTGGCGTCGATCCCCAAAGTGGGGAAGTTGCCGAACTGGCCCGACGCGGTGTACGTGAGCGCCTTCCAGGTGCCCGACGGGTCGGCCGTGTCCGAGCGCCCGACCAGTACCAGGTTGCCGGTGGCGGCCAGGTTGATCTGCATGGCGAACCACCGGTCGGTCAACACGTCGTAGACGATCCGCGGCTGGGACAGGCCGGCGACGGTCACCGTGGTGGTGATGCCGGCTTCGTTCCAGAACGTGGCGTCCGTGTTCTGCTCGACGATGTTCCCGGCCTTGTCGAAGACGACGTACCGCCCGTCCATGAACTGGGCGTAGTGGTTGGGCCCCACCGACCCGCTGTTGCCCAAGGGGGGCAGAGAATTGGACCCGAAGGACGTGCGGTTGACGCCGATCCCGACGGACGGGATCACCCGCTCCTCGAACAGATCGAGTCCGAGGATCACCGAGCGGCGACGGGGACGCTGGGCGACAGACGGGCGTCGGAACGTAAACATGAGCGCGGCCCTCGAAAGGCGCCCGGCCGTCGGAGGCCGGGTGTACGGTAAGTGCGGCGCGCGGGATCACGCGCGGGTGTGCCCTGGAGTTGAGCGGGGGTCCGGAGCGAGTTGGACGAGACGGTAATGTGATCTAGCACACGGAAACCGTGGGCCGGGCCGGAAACCGGTTCGCCCCTGACGGGCGATTTCCGGCCGCTTGCGAAAAAAAAATGCTCTATGTATGAGGACCGGCAACTCGCATCGGCTTCGGAACAACTCCGCCCGGTTCCCCGATCAGGCTCCTTCCCGGAGTGGTCCCTGTGCGTCCATCCCGCCTCCCCGTGCATCGGTCCGTCCTGTCGCTTGAGCCCCTCGAAGGTCGGGAAGTGCCGGCCGGGCTCGTCAGCGCCTTGCTGTCCCCGTTGGGGGTCCTGACTATCACCGGGGATGCCGACACCAACGGCGTCACCCTCAAAGTCACCGCAGCCGACGTCACCCTCACTCCGGACGCGGACACCACGATCAACTCGGCCGCCGCGGGCGTCCCCGTCACGCTGTCGGGCGTCGTCAAGTCGATCAAGGCAGACTTGAAGGGGAGCGACGACACGCTGCTTATCGACAACACGGTCGATTTCGTGGTGACCGGCCCGGTCGCCATCGCCCTCGGGGACGGGAATAACACGCTCAACCTGACCACGGCCGGCAAGATCACATTGGGTGCGTTGACGGTGAAGGGCCTGGACGGGACTGACACCGTCACGATCCAGGGGGGCGCCGGGACCGGCAGCACCATCGGCCCGGCCTCGTTCAACTACGCCAGCGGCGGCAGTACCACGACCCTCGGCGACGTGCGGTTCAATGTTGGCGTCAATTTGATCGCCACCGACGCCGTCACCGTCCCGAACTCGGTCACGGCGTCCAACGTCACCGTCATCAAGACCTTCTCCGCGGCCCTAGGCACCAGCAACCCCGCTCTCGTCAGCTTCTCCAACAGTACGCTCGGCGGCTTGAAGGAAACCGGCTACGTCGTCGGGGCACTGTTGCAATCCACGAATGTGCTCGGGAGCATCAACGTCAAGGGGGGCTTCCAGGCCGACCTTCAGACAGACACCGTATCCGTGTCCGGGAGCGTCGCCCTGTCGGCCCCGGCCCCGAGCTTCACCGCCGCCGGCGACGGGACGACGATCAACGGCAACCTGCTGTTGACCGGGACGGCTTGGACCTCGACCTCGTTCCAGAGTGCCACGCTCTCCCGGGTGAAGGGGAATGTCACGGTCACCGGCGGGTGGTACAGCGACTCGTTCGAGAGTAACGGCCTGTTCCGGGTGGACAAGAACCTCAGCCTCACCCTGAACGGCGGCGACAACGTCGTCACCCTGTCGGACGCGTCGGTCGGCGGGGGACTGAAGATCCGGACCGGGGCTGGCAACGACCAGATCACCCTGGACCGGACGACCGTGGCCCTCGCCACTTCGATCTTCGCCTACGCCGGGTCCGACTCCCTCTCCATCGAAAACGGCTCAACGTTCGCGACGACCTTCGGTGCGGACCTGGGGACAGGAAACGACACGATCTCGGTGGCCCAGAACCCGGCCGCGTCGGGGGCGGTCACGTTCGCCGGGGCGGCCCGGATTCTCGCCGGAGTGGGGAACGACACGCTCCTCCTCGGCCTCGACCCCGGTTTCGGCGGCAGTACGAACAGCCGGGCCGTGTTCGTCGTCCCGACCAGCCTGGTCGACGGCGGCGATGGGATCGACACCTTCGACCAGGGCACCGCTCAGTTCACGGGCGTCACCCCGAGCGGCTGGAACGTGTAGCCGATCCGACGATTGATGGCGTCGGTATGCTCCGACCCGCGCGCCGCCTCCTCCCAAACCTCACCCAGCCGGTCGGCCAGTCCCGCCCAGTCGTACTCACCCCGCACCCGGGCCTGGCCGGCCGCGGCCGCCTGCCGGGCATGGGCCGGGTCGTTCATCGCATCGAGCACCGCCGATGCGAATGCCTCCGAGCCGTCGGCGACCCAGCAATGCTCGCCGTCCGACAGCCGCAACCCTTCCACGCCGACGGTGGTGGTGACAACGGGCAAGCCGGTGGCCAGGGCCTCGAGGATCTTGAGTCGCGACCCGCCGCCGACTCGCAGCGGGACGACCATCATCCCGGCCGCGTGCAGGAACGGCCGAACGTCCGGGACGTCCGCGTGCAACTCCACGCCCGGCGTGTTCCGCGCCCGCTCGCGGAGCCACTCGGGTGGTTTTCGCCCGACGATGGCGAGCGTCGCCCGCGACTTGACGGCGCGAACTCGTGGGAAGATGTCGTCGAGCAGTTGTTGCGCCGCGTCCAGGTTCGGCCGCCAATCCAGACTGCCGAGAAACAGGAGCCGATGCGGGTCGCGCGCGACCGACTCGTCCGGATGGAAGTAAGCGACGTCGACGCCGTTCTCGACCACCGCGGCCCGCGCCCCGGCGAGTGACTCGATCCGGTCGGCGTCCTCATCGCTCACCGCGACGGCCCGCGTGGCCGCGGAGTACGCCCAGGCCTCGAAGTGCTCGAACTTCCGCCACTGCCGCCGCAGGAACCAGCGCCGGAGCGGGTTGGACTCGGATTCGGTGAAGCGCTGCCAGATGATGGATTCGACGTTGTGGGCCATGACCACCCACGGGCCGGGTCGGTCGTACATGGCCTGGGCGTACGGGGTCCATTCGCAGTGCCACAGGTCCGGCGGGTCGCGTTCGACGAGCGCGTCCATGGCCCGCTGCATGGCCCGGCTGGCGTGCGTGGCGACCGAGTACGGGAGCGGCGAGAAGACGTTCTTCAGGAGCCGGGCGTAGAACCCCGGCCCGGACTTGGGCGGGACCCGGTAATCGACCGGGACGACGGAGATGCCGCGGTTGCGCAGGGCGGTCGCGGCCGCGCGCAGCTCGTCGACGTCTGGGTTTCGGTGGGCGATGTAAGTGACCCTGTGCGTCCGCGCCAGCCGGGTGATGAGGTTGAAGGTGCGGATGCGCTTGCCGGACGTGAGCGGGTACGGCAGCTCCTCATCGAGGACGGCAACGTGCAGACCGGGCATGCGCGGACTCCAAAGGTGGGAGATTATGCCCGAGGAGGGAACTTGGGGAAAGGGGAGTATTGGGCGTTGCCAGGACCGATGGGACCTATACGTCCTATGGTCCCATCGGTCCTATCGGAGACTTCTCCAACGCTACTTGCACGCCTTCAGAAACGCGATCAAGTCCGCCAACTCCTGGGGGGTGACCTGCTTGTCCAGCCCGGCCGGCATGATGGAGACCTTGCTGGGCTGTACCTCGTCGATGTCGTCGCGGGGGATGCGCACCTCCTTGTCCGCGGCCAGGACCAGGATCATCTCGTCCGGGGCGTCCTTCTTCGGCACGCCGTTGAACATCCGCCCATCTTTTGTTCGCACGCTCACCGACTCGTAGCTGCGGACGAGGCTGGCGCTCGGGAACAGGATCGACTCCATGAGATCGCGTTCGTTGCGCAGGCTGCCGATTCGCGTCAGGTCCGGGCCGTGCTTACCGCCGACGTAGCCGATCGTGTGGCAGGCGATACACGACGTCTTGGTGCTGTTGAACACGGCCTGCCCGCGACGGACGTCGCCCGGTTGGAGCGTCTTGAGTGTCTCGTCGAGCTTCTCGCGCTGTTGCTGGTAGTCCGCGTCCAGGGCCGCGTACAACTTCTCCGCCTCCTTCTGGACCGCTGGCCCGAACTGCTTCACACGCTCCTTGACGATATCCACGCGCAGGGCCGGGCGGAGCTCGGCGGTGTTGAGGGCGGCGATCAGCTTCGAGCCGACCGCGTCGTCCTTGGACTGGGCGAAAGCCCCGAGCACTCGGTCGAGCTCGAGCGGCCCGACCTTGGCAAGCCGCTCGATCAGGGTCAGGAGCTGGGCGTCGGTCAGCTTTGCCTTTGACACCACATCTGCCGCGAGACCGCGCTCGGAGACCGGATTGTCGCGGTCAATCGCGTCGAGGAGCTGGCGGAACATATGGTCCTTGGGGACGTCGCGTAAACCGTTCGGGAGTGCGGCCAACGCCAAGAGTCGGACCTCGAATGGCGCGTCGGACTCAATCACCTGACGCAGGGCCCCGGAGTGGTCCGGCCCCTTGCCCTTGCCGGTTGGGAATGTGCGGAGAGTGGCGATCGCCTCGGCGTGCAATTCATCCTCTCGGGCCAGGATATTGTCGATCGCCGTGTGCCACGCGGCGGGCACGTCGCGGACCCCGGCCCGGGCCATCGCCCGCAGGGCGGTCCGACGGGCCTCGACCGGGGCCTTCGCGTCCGTCGCGGTTGTGGCCAGGAGCTTCTGGATGCCCGGCGTCTTGGCGAGCCGGGCGAGCTGCGCGGCCAGGGCGTCCAGCTCGCCGGGCTTGGCTTCCTTCGAGAGTTGTTCGCGGAACACCCCGGCCAGTTGGTCGGCCCACTCCGGGTGCCGGCCGGCGATCCACTGGGAGGTCTCTTTGAGGGCCGGGTCAGGCGACTTCATCGCTTCGAGCACGACCTTCGGGTCGAGCTTTTCGCCGAGCTGGTCGAGGGCGGTCAGGACCGCCCGGCGGACGCGCGGGCTCTCGGCATCCAGCTTGTTCTTCAGGTACTCCCGATTGTCCAGCTCGATCAGGGCGTAGGTCAGGGCGTGGTCCAGGGCGCGGTCGTTCTTCTCGTCGGCCAGGGCCTTCAGCACGTGTTCCGTCGCCCGGTCATCGCCAATCCGGGCGAGGGCCTCCGCGGCCGCTCGGCGGATATGCATAGACGAGTTCCGCAACAGGGGGATCAGGACCGGGACGGCCTTCTGGTCCCGCCACACGCTCGCCGCGTGGATGGCCGCGACAACCACCGACTCGGGCGGTGTGATGAAGACCTCGGGATTCGGCTCCGTGATCGCCTGGCGGATGCGGTCGCGCGCCTGGTCGCCGCCGGTCTGGCAGAGCATCCAAACGGCCAGACGAGCCGTCCGCACTTGGGTCTCTGTCGGAGTCGCCCGGGTGTCCCGCGGAATGTAGTTGGTCTTGATCGGCTCCACAGACAGGCGCTCGAGGACGACGTCTCGGCCGGTCACGGGCTTGCGGAAGAAGTCCCGTATGCGGTCACGAATCGCCGGTTGCGTCGTCGAAGTGGCAGTGTCGATCAATTCCGTGTATGACTTTTGATTCTCGATTTTGATTTCCGCAGGAAGCCATTTGGACTGGTATTTCTTGTCGGCCCTCCGTACCCGATAAATCGCCCCCAGCACATCCGCCTTCACAAGTTGCGAGCTCGGGCAGCAGAGCTTGTACCAACCCCCCGTGTCCACCACGAGCAAGCTGCCGTCGGCGTCTTCAATCACGTCCGTTGGGTGGAAGTCCTGGTTGTCGGACACCAGAAAGTCCGAGTCTTCGGTCACGTATGTCGAACCGCTCGGCTTGAGGACGTGCCGGCTCACCTTGCGGAGGTTGAACTGGCAGGCGAACAGGTTCGACGTGTAATCCTTGCCGAAAGAGTCCGACTCGTAGCAGTGCAGCCCGCACGGCGCCGCGGGGCCCATGTGCGTCATCACCGGCATCAGGCCTGGGCCGGTCCACTTGTGGTCCGGGTCGTAGAGGACGTCGTGGTCCTTGCCGTAGATGCCGCCGTAGACCGCGTGGATGAGGCCGTCGCGCTGGCCGGCCGCGGGGTGCTGGAAGAACGTCGTCGTGAAGAACCGCTCGCCATTGGGCAGGAAGGCGACGTCCACCGGGTTGTCCATCCCGCCTGTCATGACCGGCTCGATCCCGGTCCCGTCCGGCCGGGCCCGGAAGATGTGCGACGCTCGCGTCGTGAACTTCTTGCCATTGGGGAGGGTGTACTCCTGCTTCGCGAACGCCCCCTTGCACCAGTAGATCCACCCGTCCGGTCCCAGGTACGGGCCGTGCAAATCGTTGGCGCAGCCAGTCAGCGTCTTGCCATCGAACCAGATGTCGCGCTGGTCCGCCTTGCCGTCGTCGTCGGTGTCTGTGAGCTTCCAGATGTGCGGCGGGGCGGCGCAGTAGACGTGCCCGCGATGCCAGAGGATCCCCTCCGGGAACATCATCTTGTCCGCGAACACCGTGGACTTGTCGAACTTGCCGTCCCCGTCGGTGTCCTCGAGACGGACGATGCGGTGGGTCGGGTTCTTGAGCTGGTCGGCCGGCTTCTCGTTCGACCCGGACGAGTCGGCGACGTAGAGCCGCCCGCGATCGTCGAACGACGCGACGATCGGCCGGTCCGCGAGCGGGGGCGCCGCGGCGAGCTCGACGGTGAAACCCGCGGGCAGGGTAAAGTTGTGGCCGTTGAGCTTGACCTGGTGGGTGGCCGGCTTCGGCGTCTGAGCCGCGGCGACGGCGACAAAGAAGAGGGCGACGATGGTGAGGCGCGGCATGGTCAGGCTCCGGCGGCGATGGGAGTTAGCGTAGCCGATGCGAGGGTTGGAAGCGATGGGTTACACGCGGAGCGAATGACGCTGCTTGACAAGTGCGCTCTCTCAGCACTCAACGGCGAGCCCGGTTGCGTCAGCTCCGGGAGTGGTCTCTCTCGCAATCACTCCCGGCGCTGACGCAACCGGGCTCGCCGTTGGTCTCATGCGTAGCATCCCGGAGAAGTGACGCGACGCGCTCCGCTGGCGCGTCGCGGTTAACCGGCCGGTGGTTCACCGTAATCCGCCTGCTCCGGGGTCGGTGGCGGAGGTGGAGGCGGCGTTCGCACCGGCGGACCGCCGCGCACGACGCTGTGGAACTGCCCGTAGGCGAAATAGATCACCAGTCCGAGCAGCATCCAGAAAAACAGCCGGTACCAGTTCTGGGCCGGCAGGGACAGCATCAACAGCAGGCAGGACAGCACGCCAAGCGTGCAGACGACCGGGGCCGCGGGCACGCGGAACGGCCGCGGTTGAGTCGGGTTCGTGTAGCGCAGGATCAGGACGGCCCCACACACGACCGCGAACGCGAACAGCGTCCCGATGTTGGTCAGCTCGAGCAAGGCCCCGAGGGGCAGCGCACCGGCAAAGACGGCGACGAAAAGGCCCACCGCGATGGAAGCAACCCACGGCGTCCGGAATCTCGGATGGATCCTTGCCATGATCGGCCACAGCAGCCCGTCGCGCGACATGGCCATGATCACGCGGGCCGAGCCGATCAGAAGCACGAGCAGCACCGACGTGATCCCGGCGATCGCCGCGGCCGCGACGAGCGGATCGACCCACTTCAACCCGACTTGCGCGAAGGCCGTCGCGACCCCGGCTTTCTCGTCGATCTGCTCGTAATGCACCATGCCGGTGAGCACGGCGACCACGGCGACATAGAGAACGGTGCAGATCAGGAGCGACGCGAGGATGCCGAAGGGGACGTTCCGCTGCGGGTTCTTGGCCTCCTCCGCCTGCGTCGAGACCGCATCAAAGCCGATGTACGCGAAGAAGATCAAGGCCGCCCCGGCGATCATGCCGAGCGGTTTGCCCTTGGCGGTGTGCTGCCCCGCGACTTCGTAGCCGAACACGTTGATCCCCGTCCACCCGTACGGGTCGAACGGCTCCCAGTTGGACCGGTTCACATAGAACGCGCCGACCAGGATCACGAACAACACCGCCCCGACCTTGATGGCAACCAGGAGCGCGTTGACCGTCGAGCTTTCCTTGATCCCCT
>Ga0066905_100000189_pt1 | contig 14119 bp, 31 predicted proteins | sample PanSoiMetaPlot36_FD_67483 | JGI IMG/M metagenome (GOLD analysis project Ga0066905, IMG submission 67483) | Tropical forest soil microbial communities from Panama analyzed to predict greenhouse gas emissions - Panama Soil Plot 36 (version 2) | ecosystem: Environmental > Terrestrial > Soil >... | reverse complement strand
CTAGATGAACAATTCAAATGAATTGGTCGCACCAATATTTTGTTGTGGCAAGCGTAGCTTGGTGTATTATGTACGTGTTGAAGCAATGATGCTTCAAGCAAACACAGCAAAGGAAAGTCAAATGGCTCCGAAAGCAACATCAAAGGCATTGGCGCAAACACTTGCGCAGCGGAAGGAAGACTTGATTGCGGATGCCAGCGATGCTGGCAAAAGTGGCAAGGTGCTGGGTGCGCAATCATTTGAGCGCATTGATAAGCACACGGGACGCGTGAGCTTCAATTATGGTGGTAAGGGCGGCAGCAATGGTGAGCGCACACGTGGGACGCTGGTTAAGAGTGTAACACTGGATTACAGCCATTGCAGCGAGCAAGACTTGCAATTCATGGCGCTCACGAATGGCATTATTGTTAAGCTGCAAGCCAAGGGCGATGCAATCGCCGATGGCGCTACCATTGACATAAAAGAGTTCATGCCAAATGAGAATGAGCGGCGCAAAGGTGGCGCGGGTGGCGGTGCTGTGGCGCGTGATCCAATTGCGGAAGCGGAAGCGGATATTGCGGCCTTTGAGGCTGATGGCGTGCCGCTGAATGCACAGCAAAAGCGCAAATGGATGGATAGGGCACGCGAGGAAAAGGCGAAGCTTGATGCGGCGAGGGCAAAGCGCCAGGCTGCTAAAGCAGCCGCTATGCCGAGTGCGGATGTTGTGACGCTGAAAGCGTCAGCAGCTAAGTCACCTCCACCATTGCCAAAGCGTAAGTGATGTTGTGTCAATGGGAGTGCGCAATGGGCGCACTCCCCAATTTGTGGGAGTGTGGAATATGAAAGTGAGTGAAGTGATTGTGCGGCTAACGAATATGATGGCAAAGCATGGCGATTGTGAGCTGAGTGTCATTGTGAGCCATGTGGAACCGGATGATAAGAATGTGTCGCCATTTGATAACTTCAGCGTGCTCAAAAGCTTCGATGTGGATTATTTGAAAGGAGCAATTGGCACTCCGGAGGAATGGCGAACGATTTGCATCGTGGGATGGCAAACATTTGAACAGGCTGAGACTTACACAACGTAGTTGTGTGCATTGTTGCCAGGAGTGCTCGCTATGGCGAGCACTCACGCCAGCAATGTTGCTGGATTGGGCAAAGCCCAATAACGCGAGAAAGGGAAAGTTATGTCGCATGATCCTGCGCTAAGAGCGCCCATTATGACACCCGAAAACATGCTGTTTGTGGGTGATGAATTGTACAAATGGCTTAAAGCGGACCGGGTTGAAATTGGGTTGCTTGATCCACATGGAAATGTGGAAGGGCCATTCGGGCAAGCACAGATTGACGTGCTTGTGGAAGCGCTTGAGCTATGGCTTTTGTGCTTTGCACATGAGCATCCGACGGCTAAGCCGGTGAACCCGTATTGATAGGGGGGAAGTGTGATGTATGTGATTGAGTGTATGGTGCAAGGCGGAAGGCTTGGCACACGCGTCGCATTATTGCGACGGCGAGACAAGGTGCAATATTTCCTTACACGGGAGAAAGCGGAGCAATGGGCTGAGGAATTGAGGATCCTCAACAATCATCCTTTTGCGGAAGCGCGGTTTTGGTACACCGTGAGGGAAGTAGGTTGTGGCATAGAGCCGAGGAAGTGACAACATGCATTGGATATGGAAAGCGCTAATAATTGTTAGCCTATTGGCTAGCATGCATGAGAATGTGCATTATCCCTTACCTACTTTGCTACCAAACTACACGGTAACAATCGGGGATTTGCATGAGAGATTACAGATTGTCGAGAATAAGCTAAACAGCCGGTGAAATGTTGGGGGGCCATGTGGCCCCCCAATCATTTATGATTGTGCTGAGCGATTGCGTTGCTTTACGTAAGCAATAATGGCGAGCTCGATGGCTAGCGCTTCAGCGCTTGCTGGGTCGCCACAAGTGGCAACAAGCATATTGATTTTACCGTTGTGTGATTTGCGCCAAACGTGACAGCCAACGGCGATGTATTCAATGGGAGCGCCCAATGGGCGCTTTGTGGTGGGCATGCGTGTTTCCCATGGGCGAATGGCAATGGGCGCCCAATATGGGCGCCCATGGTCAAATTTGGGATGACCACAACGGCTTTTAGCGTTGTGGTGGGAGGGAGTACACGCGGCGTTCCATTACACCGAAATAGTATAGAGCATTGTCCCTGGAGGGGACAACGTGAACTGTGTGTAAGCGCCATTCGTCTTGCCCGAGCGAGTGAATAGCTTCTTCGAAGCTAGAAGAGGAACTTTCGGAGATTGTTATGTATTGGTAGTACTGGACGGCGTTGTCGTTGGCGGGCATGCTGCAAGCCTTTCGCGAATGAGGGTTCGTAGTCGGGTGGTCATCACATTCATTATGGCGTTTGTCACATCTTCGCGGCGGTCCTCTGGATATTCCATGATGAAGTCGGCCATAGCCTCGGCTATGGCAACGAAGAATGCTGGTGGCTCAGGTTGTTCGGGGTGTCCCATGTGAAAGGCTACTCCTCTAGGCCAATGAGCATCAACTGGAAACTTAGCTTCCTGTCGAGGATCGCAAGTTCGAGAAGCTCCAATGGTGTGAAGCGCCTGCGCTTCCCGACGTATTCGTGCATCGCACGAATACGGGCACGTAGTGCCGGGATGTCGCCAGTGGCGAGCACGTCGAGTTGCGGGAGCAACTCGGGCGGTCGCACTCGCGACCGTACGAGGGAGGGGCGTTGGGCGGCAAGTTGCCGCTCGTGAAGGATGTTTGACATTGATGTGTTCAACCTCGCATTGTGGCGCGGAGCGCCGTTGACAGCGCGGAGCGCTGGCCGGTCCCCCGACCGAGCGCACACATTGTACACGGGGCGTCGCCCCGGCCAAGCGGGAGCGCAGCGGGTTGATGGGGAAGCGTCGCAAAATTGCCACGATGCGTAAGCCCCCAAAACCATGGTTGTGGCAAAGCGTCGCACGCTGTAAAAGGGGGCTTGACAGCAATGGGCGTTAGCCCATGCTTGCGGTAATGCTGAATATGAGGCTTTGCAACCCAAGAACTTCCACTTAGATGCGCGCGACTAGTGGATGGGACCATTGGCTCAAAGTAGCAGACCGACACACTTCAGATGCCCCGCACACTAGGGGGCTAGCACTGGAGGATTGATTGGCACTCGGAGCGCTCCAAAATGCAAGAACAAGATGAAACTAAGCGAAGATGAAACAGCGATATGTGTGCTGGCACTGATAGCAATGTCGAGGTTGGTAGAAGAAACAAATCCCAAGCTTGGCGATAAGGCGCAAAAACTTCTAAAGCGCTTCCAAGCAAGGGAGCTTGAATTCAAGAGGAGGCGAACCGGCAAGAAGTTTAAGGTTGTGAGGACTGAGCCTATGTACTGAAACTGGGAAAGAAGTGAGAATGTGACATGGCTGAACAGAAGAGTCCAGCGGTTGAATCGACTGCAAAGTCGACTGCAAGTCTACTTGGAATCGAAGCAGAACTAGCCGCACGCATCGATCTAACAATGGAATGCGCCGCATTGATAGATAGATGGAAGTTGAAAAATCCGTGGAACTTGACTCTAGCTCACCAAGACTTGATGATTTCATTCAGGCAAGCAATGAATGCGTCTAAGCAATCGGGTCGAAGATCTACAGTGGCCGCATTCCAAGACTTGCTCAACACGTTTCTAAAGAACCAACGACCCAACTGACGCTTTTAAGCGTCCTTACTCTCTTCGAGAGTAGTTGCGTCGATTGTAAGGAACTTCGTGGCGGGCAGACCAAGTCTGTCCGCCAATTGTTTTAGTTTGTCCTCGATTTGGCTGTCGGACAAGGTCCGGTAATTGTGTGTCACTTCAACACTCGTCTCGGTTCTTTCGCTGAACCCCGCCATCTTCGAGATCGACTGGAGTGCGTGAATGAACTTCGCTGGGTCCGTCTCCGCTAGGGCTGTCACTGCCTCCCGGGTCGGGCAAAGCTCGACCCATTCGGCTAGTAGATCTGTGAACGGCGCCCGGTCGAAACTCGTCAACCTCTGTCGGAGCTCCGTACCTGTAAAGCGCGGAGATCGTCGGCGGTCTACCGTCTTCCCGCCAACTTTGTACACGCCTTGCCCGCTTTTGCGGCGTTGTGTTTCCGGCTCGTAGTTTTGTTTCATAGCTCAACTTTGCCGCTAACAAGATCCATTGGTCAATGGAGGTGATGCTGGACATGACCTGACCATCAGGCCGGAAGATGATGGGGAGGGCGAATTCGTCTACCCAGCGTTCGAGAACGCGTTTGTCGTTGACACGCAGGTAAGCCATGATGGACTTGTAGCCAATGAGGATGTTGTCAGAAGGGACAACCGCGACCGCTGGAACGGCCCCAAGTTCGGCACGAACTCGCGCCCACATTTCGGGTTGAGCTACTCGAGCCATGGAATGGCTCCATGTGCGCCTCGGGAGGCATCGCGCTGCGCGCGACCGGAGGGAGCCGAACGAAGTGAGGCAACGCGAGCCACTCACGGTTCTCCGAGGAGTTCAGAGCCGCTTTGGCTGCGCGTTGGAGTGTGCATTCCAACGCGGGGCGGGCCAGTGGCTCGCGCTGCAATGGATGGGTTCGCGTCGATACGACGCGAGAGATCTTTCCATATCCGTAGGATATGGGGCGACAGCGTTTCACGTAGTGAAACGAGGGTCAAATGCGAAGCATTTGTGGGCGTGGCGCTAGACATGCTGGAAGTTGGGCCACGAGAGTGGCCCATGTCAAGAGGAGCGCACAGGCGAAGCCTGTGAACGGTGTTGATTGAAAATCAATCAACGATGTTCACACCCGGAAAATGGAGACGGAAAAGGGGCGCTCTAGCGCCCTTTCCGTTCCATTCCGTGTGCATGTACCATTGACGCAAATGTGCTTTGGCCGCATGGTGCGTTGTGTGATGCCAAACAATGAAAGGAGTTGAGATGGCTGAAGCACAGGTGGTGCAACGCACCGAGGAAGATGATGACATTCGTAGTCGTACAACGCTGAGACTGGATGAGGAGACCCACTTCAGACTTAAATGGACTGCGGTTGTGTTGAAGAAGAGTATGCAAGACTGCATAAAAGACGCACTGGAGGAGTGGCTAGATCGGAACGTGGGGGCAGTCCAGGATGTCATCGCGAGATCCAGCCATCGACTTGTTCTGGACCGGGGAGCTAAGTCGACCGACGGGAGGTAGGTTTCTCATAAGTAGGGTGTTGCCTCGTAGGGGCCTCGCTGTACTGTGGGGAGAACCAAAGAGTGGTAAGACATTCCTGATTCTGGACATGGCTTACCATATCGCAACAGGAAAGAAATGGCGGGGCCTTGCTACCAAGCAAGGCCCAGTTGTTTATGCAGCCTTTGAGGGACAAGATGGAATTTACTACCGCGTGCACGCACTGAAGCATTACCTCAACGGGGGGAATGAGTTCCCTATGGCAGTGTGCAAAGAACGCTTAGTGTTCTCCAAGCGCAGTGGAATTCACCGGGTTTTCCTGAAAGCCATTGAGAAGAAGTGTCACGAAGTGGCTCCAGTCATGGTCGTGTTGGATACGTTGGCACAAAGCATTGAGGGGAGTGAAAACGACCCTGAGCACATGGGCTGGTACGCTAGAGCAGTCTATGAGATGGCCGAAAGGCTGAGGTGTTTGGTGGTCGTAGTTCACCACCCAAATGCGGAGGGCTACAAACCTCGTGGCCACACGGCGCTGACTGGCACGTGTGACGCTCAGATAAAGGTGGGCGTAAAAGGCAAGAAGCGTTACTGGAAGGTTGAGTACACCAAGGACGGACCAACGTGTGATCCACAAGGCTTTAGCCTTGTGACGTATGACACTGGAATGGATGATGAGGAAAGTGGCGAGAGAATCTACACGTGCGTGATCGAGCACACAGAGGTGGACAAGCGGATTGACGACGGAGCCGAAGGCTCCAAGGACTTCGTGAAGCCCCAACTACGACGCATCATGGATGCACTGGAGCCACTCATCAGAGATGAGTGGGCAAGCATGGATGCTTGGAAGGACGTAGTCCTTCGCATGGAAGGATTGTTCCGGACAAGGGACATGGACAGTAGAGCAAGGACGTTTCGTAACTGGACGCGGGAGCTTAAGGATCTTCGGCTGCTAGAAGAACATGGGGAAATGGTCAGATTGTTGGAGCCGCAAGATGGAAAATAACGCTTGCATCTAAGCGCCCCGCGCGGTACCATGCGGGACCGGCCGGGGTACCCGGTCGGTTCACGTGGACATCTGACAACCAATGCGGGAGATCAGATGATGCAGCAGCAGAAGGAATGGCCTCGAAGGGCACCATTCAAACGCGAGGAAAGTGAAATGACTGCAGTTAGAAACAATCCGGAAGAGACCAAAGCGCCCGATGGTGGCTCAGCACCCTACATAACGTGGGAGATGCCTATCGCCAAGAGGCGCGAAGTATCGAAGAGTTTCCTCTTCGAGTGGCTTGGACAAGCAGGGCTCGATGCTGAAAGCGCCGAGATGTTTAAAACGTTGGCTATGGGAATTGAGAAAGGATACTACGTTGTAAGTCACGACGGCTTACTGATGCTAACAAGCAAGGGAGCATGGCGGGAAAACACGCGCAGGAAACAGGGTCGCTAACGCCGGGCTGGAAGTTAGCACCCGGAGGGGAGCGGGTTCAACCGCTCCCCAGTGCATTTTTAAACGGGAACGGGGAGTAACGAAGATGAGGAACGCCAACTCATTTGAATGGGGATAAGGAGGACCATGGGCCAATATCGGCAATGGCTAGAATGTAAAGTGCCAGGGGAAGTGGCAAAAATGAATGACTTGTCGGAGATATTAGCGATATCAGGGGTGTTAACAAGAGAGGAGTGGTACGGAAGGCTGGCAAGTGTAAACTACAACATCACTCGTTTGCGTGATAAGATAACGCGGCAGAAGGAAATCATTCTGCAAATTGAAAGGGAAGATGTTTTGGAAATGGCGTGCGAAACGCTCGCGTTAATGCAAGAGACGCTACGTCTGTTCGAGCAACGGCAAAGGTTCTTGTTAAGCAAGTTGAGGCTTTTCCCGTTGCCGCCACGAACGAAAGTTGAACTGGACTGCGTAGCAATCCACGGGGACTACAACGGCCATGCGATTGATCGTGTTTGGGAGGAGAAACTTAATGGTGAAGCCTGCTATGACAGTATACGTGCAAGTAAAGAGCAAAAAGGAACTGAACAAGCGTCTGGCTGATGGCCAAACGGTTGTCGGAACCCAGCACTTCATGGGCTCCGAAGTAGCGTGGCCACTTAGTGAAATCATGCCAGATGGCACGGTCATTAAGTGTTTCACAAAGGTAGTGGATGGGAGTCCCTGGGCTAAGAGCTATGGAAGATGGGACGCCAAAAACAGAAGGGTGCTATGACGTGAAAACATGGTGCGGATTGGTAGTGGTGGGCATCCTCCTCGGAGGATGCTCACAGGCGGGAGCTGGGGACTTGTTTTGGGGCTACTATGGCTACGTGCCTAAACGTGTCATTGTAGTGAAACCAGCTAAGAGACTTCCGGACCCTCCGGGTGCAGCCCGAAGGTTGGAAGTGGGCCGGCAATGGGATGATGTGCCCGACTGGTACGTTAAGCTTGCTCCCTACGGGAGCAAACATGCGAGGGAGTTCTTTGACTGGCATGAGCGCTGGAACCTGCCGGGTTCCAGCGAGTGAAACGAGCTTCCAGGGGGTTCGCTCCCCCCTCGAAGACCATAGGGTCCTTGGGTCACAATTAAGGACTGGGTGCCCGTCTCCAAGGACGGGATAGGGTCAGGAGAGCCGTAGCTTCAGCAGAGGTATCTGCTACTCTTCGACAGCCGGGATAGACCGGCACCAACGCGGGTAAATAGGAGTAAAGCAATGGCAAGAGTTTACGTTGTGTACATGAAGCAGGGTGACAGTGCCCTCATAGCGGGAGTGTATTCATCGCAGAAGAAGGCGCAGCGCGTTATTGACTTCTGCAAGGAGGACACCAAGGGGCAGGAATTCCTGGTGTTTGAGAGGAAGTTGGACAAAAGGTACGACAAGAAGGACAAGGCGAACTAACGGGGAAAACTCGACTGAGATTGCCCCACCTGACGTGACACGCCACTCAGGTAGCCTGAACAGACAGGACATTGGGGAGCAGCGTGACATGCTCCCCAGTGGGGTCTAACGCGAGGTTTCAAAATGGAGCAGTTGTTAAACGACCCGATCTTCTGGGGAGTGAGCGTAGCTGTGTTGGCGGGGTTCTTTCTGTTGCAGATTGCGCAATGGATGGCCCTTTTGGGCATCCTGCACACGCTGAGGGCGATGTTGTGGAGAATGAAGAATGAACCGTATTGAGAGGCTTCAATACTTGTTCTTGATGGATCAGGGACTGACAGCAATTAACGTGGGAATGAACGCACTGAGCAAGGAGATGGCCGCGAAGTTGAAGAAGAATCCGTTAGATGAAGATTCGCTAAGATTGTTGGGCGTGTTGGAGACAATTCACACCAATCTGAACATGCCCCGCTTGATTGACGTGATGAACAAAGAGATTCATCACACTGTGATGAAGCCGCATAACAGGCAAGAAGTCGTTGATACTATCTTTCAGCAAGCGACGAAGAGGAGGGAAAGCGATGAAACTAACTGAGCAGGCCGTAGGCCTGGGCACGAAGGGGCGGAGAGTGTTTGTCGGCCCAGAGCAGTGGGAAGCGCTGCTGGAAGCAGCGTTCGAGTACAAGCAACGACACGGGACGCCTAAGGCGTTCAGTGCATGGCGAATGTTGGCGCACGCCAACAACTGGAAGCGCTTCATTCTCGAGGTGGAGCGTGACAGGTAGAACCAACCGACCGAAGGGAGGTGGTAGGATGTAGAAGTCCCTTCCATGATTCACAAGCCCAGGTGGCTCTCACGGACGCCCTTCCCCAAACACACGGGTTCCGTGGGAGCCACTACGTCTTTCAATTCTCAACGCGAGCATCAAGATGGTACTCAACCTGGATCAAATACCACCGAAGGCTAGGGCCTACATGGCTCTAAGCATAGCACTGGCAAGCGTCAAGGCCGGTGTGGACATAATGTTCCAGACGTTTGACGTGAACCCGTGGCTGAACGAGCACTTGCCGCCCGAGTGGCCCTTTAAGTGGTCACTGGATGAGATGAGTGCGGAGTGCGACGTGTGCATGCAGAAGTATAGGGATGCTGCGATCACGGAGATCGCGCAGGGGATCTTAGACCAGATAGTTCAATTGCAGCCAAAGGAGGAACACGGGGATGGCTAAGCGGCAATTCGAAGAATTGCGGGAGAAGGATAAAAGCAAGTGGGAAAAACCACCAAGAGATCCTGCAATCGACGAGGTCGTGACCGCCGTAAGGCGATTTTCGACGCGGCAGCTCTACATGAACTGCTACTTGTCGGAATCCACAATCCGGAAGCTGAGGCGTCCAAATGGGACGCGAAGGCCACAGCACATGACACTGACTGGGGTCCTGAATGCCGCCGGGCTAGAGTACGCAATTCGCAGAAAGAAGTGAGAGCACTATGCCGCGTTATAGGCACGATTGCACGGGGTGCGTTTACCTCGGTGAAGACAGACCACGTCACTCTAAGGAGGAAGGGCACTATGTTGACGTTTACTACCATAGAGGCTGGAGGGAAGGAATTGGTTATTATTCTCGGAGATGGGGGCACAAAAGGGGAGAGTACATAGCAGTGGAGGAAGCGAGGGCCGAAGGCCCTCTGTGGGATGGATTAGTGAAAACAGCCAAAGCGAAAGGGTTGGTGAAATGAAGAAGCCAAAGGATCTGCAATTGGCCAGGATGGCCTACAACGCGTACCACGGAGACAGTAGTCTCCATTCCTTCGATACCGACTTCAGTCACGAGTATCAGATGCGATGGGTCCGTGTAGCACGCGCAGTTATTGATTCTTACAAGAAGGCAACCCCCGGGGGAAAAGTGTGGGAGAAGGAGGAGGGCGACGAAGTCGTCCACGCAAGACAGACGATGCATAAGAAGGGTCCTAGCAAGAAGCGCTATGCCGATAATAGGACCAGGGGCCCTTATGTGCTGAAGCAGGCAAGCGAAAAACTTGCCGGTTATGACAAAAATGATGCTAACGACCGGAAGTTGCTGGAAAAGGCCTCCGGCGGGGAACTGGTGAACATAAGAGCGCGAATGCTGTGGCGTGACAAAGAACGCAAGAAGCTTGGGGCAAAACCGCGAAACGACGATTTGCGGGTGCTGCCGCCACGTTGACACTAGTCGGCCCATTGGGTTACGTTGGGTGTGTTCCATGAACACACCCAAACCCAAAGGAGCTTACAATGCAGGAAGTCGAGGTTAGCGCTGAGATGACGGCGAAGAACGGGAACGAAGCCAGAGGCGCTACCGCAAAGGTAAACGTTGGAGAGAACATTGACGAACTGGCGGGCCAGTTCGGAAGTGATGTTGTCTACAGTCATGCTCGGCGAAGCATTGTAATTGCAATGCAGACGAGCATTCGGGGGATGCTGGAGCAGGGGAAGGGCGAAAGTGAGATCCAAGCGGCAATGGTTGACTGGAAGCCAGGCGTTAAGCGCCCGGCGAAGACGGCTATGGATCGCGTCCGAGAGGAAATCTCGCGGATGTCGCCCGAAGACAAGAAGCGTATCTTGAAGGAATTGCGCGAGAAGGCTTCGGCCTCCGCGTAAGTTTCCAGCGGCTCTACTCTCCCCCGATAGTGGTCGCTGGATTCCCCAGTGCGAGGGGCTTTTCCCCGTGAGCCCCTCCACGGGGATAGGGCGGGATGTAGGGTTTTCCCTCCCCCACTCCTAGCCCGCCCCCAGCCGCTGGCCCTGGTTCTCGCGTTCCAGGAAACGGCTGGGGGTTCCGCTTTCAAGGTGTGCGTCAGATGACAAAAGAACAAGTTAGGCAGTTAGTCGAGACTGTCACGGATGGGCCTTGCCCACCAGACAGCGAAGCTGTTGCAATGAGTTCATTGCAACAACTGGAGTTCGTTTTTGGAGTGGAAGACAGCACGGGATTTCGACACGACATCCCGGCTGACATTTCGTGGAGTTGCGTCAATGATGTAATCAGATGGTTGGAGGAGAAAGGTGAACTCGAGACAGGGGGGCCGCAGGCCTAGGGTTTACATTCCAAATAAGTCGTTTCACGACTTCGATGGAGCATCTGCGTTCGGGGACATTGTGTTTCTGACGGAAGGTAGGTTGCCAAACCGCTACCAGCTTAACGAGCTGGCTATGATGTGTGCAGAGAAGATGGAGGGCTCGAGCAGGGGGGACCTGCTGTTGATCCAGGGACCGACGACGGTGAACTGCATCGCTGCCGCGATACTGGCACACCGTGCCGGGAGAGTGAACTTCTTGTTTTACGACCAAGCCGCAGACAAGTACACACAGAGGACAGTCGTGCTGGAGCACGACCATGACAGGAAGAGGAGAGTGTAATGGGTCGTCCGCGAGTTAAGTACGGTGAGAGTCCAGTCAAGAACCTGGCGCTGTTGGTCAGAGGGTTCTATGAAGAGGGACAAGTTGGTGGAGACATGCGAATTACAGTGCACATCGACTACTCTGACGATGCTGGAAAGCTGCTTGCAGCTTTCAGGGACGGGATGGACAGTACGGACTTCAACGATGGGCAAGTGCCGCACCTGAAAGTTGCGGAGGGGTTCAGGATAGCCGGAGTAAAGGTGGATTTCGTCATAGAGGAAAAGGTACTGTATCCCGAAGGGGCGCGAACATGATCCTTTACGACAACACAAGGCTAAGCGCGTACCGGAACTGCCCCAGGTATTTCTTCTTCCGTCACATAATGGGGTGGCTTGCTGAGGGGCTTTCGTGGCCCCTTGTATTCGGTGCTGCTTGGCACGTAGCGATGGACTACGTATGGCGCAAGTTGTTGGCCGAAAAGGAAAGCGGTCCAATCAATCACGAGTTGATAGCTCGTGGCGCTTATAAGAAGTTCATTCAAGAATGGATAGCTCAGGGGGCACCGCCCCCTGAACAAATCGACTATGAAATGCAGCAAGAGCTCGCTCCCAGAACGCCCGCGCACGCCTACGAAATGCTCGTAGGGTATGTGACCACGAAAGCGAAGCTCTTGGATGACATGGAGTTGGTTGCTACGGAGAAACCCTTTGCTGTACCCATGGATTCGACTAAGGAAGTCTTCTACGTGGGTAAGATCGATAAGCAGGTCCGATTGAAATCTAGTGGCAAGGTAAGGGGCATCGAGCACAAGACGACCACGGCATATCGGAAGGGTGGACCGTTCAAGAGCGGCTACATTGACAGCTTCAGTCCCAATGCCCAGGTGGACGGTTATTTGTTCGCTCTGCATATGATGCATCCAAACGAAGTTGAGGGAGTGTGGGTAGATGCAGCCTTGGTTCACAAGACGGAAGAGGGCTTCCTCTTCATCCCCGTTGACAAACAGCTCCGAATGCTCGATGCTTGGCTTTGGGAAACCCGAAACTGGATTGACCGTGTGGAAGCTGACAAGCGCCAACTTGAAGCTTGCTCGCCTAATGATCCTTACATGCTCGCTTTCCCAAAGAATACCAACTCGTGTTGGAATTTCAACCGGCAGTGTGAGTACAGCTACTGCTGCAAAGCCTGGCCGAACCCAGTAGGCAAGGAGCCACCACCGAACATGGTCGTAGACCACTGGGACCCGTTGAAGGAAATCGGACCAATAGAAGGATTATCCGATGGGAGATCTGGAGATATGGAGACCAAGGATCGGTAAAGAAGCTTTGGAAAAAGCTGCTGAGCGTTTGACCGAAATCCACTTTGTGCTTCGTAGACAGATGGGGACCAATGCAGCGTGGCTGCGGTTTGCCCCTACAGGTGGCCACAGAAGAATATGGCCGGATCAGAAAATTGTGAAGATGGGGCAGAAGATCTCAGCTGAGAAAGTATACAAGGAACTGAATAACCGAAACAGGGAATACTTAGCCGCACTGCAGATCGCATATGAAGCAATGACTGGACGCAAGATGGGACCAGATGGGACTGGAGAATGACAAATGCCAATGATGAACGCAAGGGAGGCGAGCCTGTCGGTGAAGCACCGACTGATGCTCGTCGGACCCACAGGGTCCGGTAAGACCGCTCAGATATGGACGCTGCCTGGGAAGAAGTTCGCTTATGTGTTCGATCCGAACACGCTGCCAACCATACGGGGCTGTGATGTTGACTATGAGATGTTCCTTCCAGAAGTGCACGAAGTGGACTGGTCACTCAAGGGGTTCAACAAAGGGAGCAAAAGCGACCGACCCAAGAGGGCTCCCGAGCCCACGTTGTACAAGGACTGGACTGAGAACTTTAACGAGAAGTACGACGGTGGTTTCTTTAGTGGCTACAACTGGCTTATACTTGACAGCGTCACGTTTTTGCACCGTTCCTGCATGGATCGGACGCTCTGGCTTAACGGACGATATGGAGATATCGAAGACATATCTGATTACCGAGTGGTGGGCAGCAAACTCACTGACGTCTTCAACTCGGTCACAAGTTTGCCCTGCAACATCTTCGCCACTGGACACCTCAATACCTACCAAAACGATAAAACCAAAAAAGTGACCACGGAGATCTACTTGCCGGGCAAGGCGCGGAACATCATTCCGCTCATGATGACGAATGTGTGGATGACTAAAACGGAGGAAGATGATGACGGAAAGATGAGGTACTTCGTGAGGACCAAGCCCGAGCCCAGAGGGCTCGTGGACATTAGGTGCTGCTTTCCAAACCTGGCAACCGAGGAGGACGTTACGCTAAAGCATCCATTTGAAGACGGGAAAGGTGGAGTTGGAGCGCTATTGGCGCAAGCTGAAAAGGAGTTCACAAATGCCTCGAATCGACGTGGAGTTGCAGGACGCGCAGGAGCTTGAGGTTGCTCCGGAGGGCGAGTATGAATTGCGGATCGTCAAGGCTGACGACGGCCAAAGCAAGGCTGGCAATGATATGACTACCTGTACCATTGCCTTTGAAGGCCACCCTGAGTGGCAGCCGATCAAGCACTGGATCACGTACCCAGATGGGTTCACGCCTCCAGATCAAAAAGCGATGCGACTCATCGACATCAAGAGGTTCTTGGTCTGCTTCGGAATTGGCCATGATGATGGCGGCTTCGACTCGGACGATCTTGTA
>Ga0066905_100000188_pt1 | contig 14141 bp, 11 predicted proteins | sample PanSoiMetaPlot36_FD_67483 | JGI IMG/M metagenome (GOLD analysis project Ga0066905, IMG submission 67483) | Tropical forest soil microbial communities from Panama analyzed to predict greenhouse gas emissions - Panama Soil Plot 36 (version 2) | ecosystem: Environmental > Terrestrial > Soil >... | reverse complement strand
GTTCAGGCGGTCTCCAGCTGATCTGCCGCGAACTCCCTGCTATGCCGGCTTAGCGTGCGAACGCTTCGAGCTACGCACTGGAGTGCGATCATCGACAATGCCCGGGAACGACACCGTGATCTCTCGCAGGTCATTGCGCTGGCTTCTCAGGTCGTGCAGGTCTTAAAAGTCGGCGCTTTTTGGCCGACGGCAGGCCCTTACCGCTTCATGTCACGGGAGGGAATGCCGCTGGCCAGGCCATAAGCCGCACGCATAATGATGTTGATCGGGACCCCCGTTGCAAAGTGCCTACCATGCGGGCCCCACCATCGGGGTGTCGTCGTGGTGGGGAGATCGCGATCGCCGTGACGCCGTCGGTGCTGGCCCGAGGGCGGGTTGCATCCGTCCCTTGGTATTCTCATCGGCGCCAACAGGAGTGGCGAGAATTCCGGAACTTCCGAACATGGCGAGGCAACACATTGGCGTGCACGCGACGCCCGGTGCGACCCTTGCCGCTGCTACCATCCTGAGCCTGCCGCTTGGCTCGATCTACGCCTTCAGCGTGCTTCTGGCACCACTGGAACAGCTCCTGCATGCGAGCCGCGCCGATCTTGCGTCTGTGTTCGGCATCTCGGCCGTCTTCTTTACAATTGGCGCAAATTTGAGCCCCTTACTGTTCGGCCGGCTTTCCGCACCACTGCTGGTGGCTTTGACGGGAGCACTATCTGCGCTTGGCGCGACGCTGGCGGCTGTGGCGCCCTCGCTTGGTTGGCTTATCCTCGGTTATGGCTTGCTGTTCGCGACCGGCGGCGGCATGGCCTACGTCGTGGTGCAGCAGTGCGTCAATGCTGCGCCGCTCGCCCGGCCTGGGCTCGTCAATGGCTATCTCGTCAGTCTGTTTCCCCTTGGCGCCATGCTGGCGGCACCCGCCTATGGTTTGGGGCTTGATTGGCTCGGCGTGCGACAAACGCTCGCCGTCCTGGCGGCCGTCATCGCCGCAACGGCATTCGCGGCGGCCCTGCTGGTGGCGCAGGCCGGGGTGGCTCTGGAAAAGCACCGGACTGCTTCGGCAGCGACGGGCAGCCAAGACAGTCTGCGGGCCACCTTCTGGAAGCTCTTCACGCTCTTCTTTTTGGCGGCGTCGGCAGGGCTGATGGTGTTAAGTCAAGCGGCCGGGATGGTGGTTGCTTTTGGTGCCAGCCATGCGACAGCGGTGCTGGCCACAGCCGGCATCACAGCGGCAATTGCCGCGGCGCGTCTGATGGGCGGTTGGCTGACCGATCGGCTGCCGGCGCCCCTTGTCGCGGCCTCGGCGCAGGCCATTGCGCTGTTCGGCGCATTCATCTTGACCGTCATGCCATCGCCAGCAACTGCAATTTCGAGCTTGGGGATGATCGGCGTTGGCTATGGCCTGATCTCGGGCGTGACTGTCGCTGCGGTGGCGTGCTATTGGCCGAGGTCGGAATTTGGTCGGATCGCAGGCCGCACGTACATTGCATGGTGCCTTGCCGCGATCGCGCTGCCCGTTCTCGCAGGGCGCCTCTACGATCTCACCGGCGGCTATGAAATGGCAGTGGTCGTAGCCGGCGGCGCCAATCTGCTGGCGATCCTGGTAGCGCTCACCTTGCCACGCCAACAGCGTGGATCGCAATAGATCGAGACAAACGCCTCTATGTGCGCCCTTGGCCAAACGGGGTTGTCGTCGATATCCCCAGATCGCAGCGCGCCCTTGTCGGTGGAAGCGGCGTCCACGGGCCTCGGAGCGGAGCCAAACCCCAATTCAATCGCGTTCAACCGACAAAGACGGCGCTCATAATTGCCCAAAAATGACAGCCGGTGCCCGCCAGCACAAAGGCATGCCAGATCGCGTTATGATAGGGCAATGAGCGCCACAGATGAAAGATGACCCCGACCGTATAGAGTACGCCGCCCAGTCCAAGCAGGATGAGCGTCAAGAGCGTCACTGTCCCCGTTAAATCCGGGATCATCACTATCCCGCACCAGCCGAGTGCCAAGTAGAGCAGGAGTGACAGGCGATCAAAAGTCGACGCCAGCAGGATCTTGGCGCCGGAGCAAAGTAAAGCGACCGACCAGACTGTTCCCAACAGGGTAAGCCCCGTTGTGCCTCCGATCTTTATGACGCCGAACGGCGTGTATGTGCCGGCGATTTTGAGGAAGATCGCGGCATGATCCAAGCGTTGGAGCAGGCCCTTCCAGGCCGCGACCGGAATCATGTGATAGGCGGCGGAGCACCCCAGCATGGTGAGCATGCCCGCACCGTAAATCGCCAGGCTTGCGGTCGATGCGGCGGATAGGGAACCGAACGCCGCGACCATCATGGCGACGACCGCAGTTAGCCCCACACCAAGCCCGGTGACGTGGATGATATTATCGGCGATACGCTCACCCCGTGTAACGGGAAGCTTCACGACATGACGAGAACCCAATCGTACGTTACCCATCATAGCTCACGCTCATCGGCCCAACGTCAGCGGCCACGTCCCGGGCTCTTTTGTCGGCCGCTTTGAGGCCGTCGGTGATTGCCATCAGGAGCGGTGGCGAGATGCCCGCTTGCGTCCGGTGCAAGATCGCAAGCAGAACGCCGCTGGCGGAGGTTTGTTCGGCTGTTCGCACCTCCTGCTATTTTGCCCTCGATGGCAGGATCGAGCTAGGGCATAAGGCCGCTGCAGGTGTGCAACCGCACCATGTTCGAGTTTGACGGCAAGGCCCAACCCGCCAGCTTCCTCGATCAGGACTGCTCGTCAGGGGCCTGACGCCGAAGTTTCGATCGGGCCAAGCAGCCGCGGCTGCGGCGCCACCCGTTCGTCAGCTTTGCCATAAGCGCTGGGTCAGTGACATGAGTGCGAGGACGGAGAAACGGCGCCAGGCAAACAACGCACGTTCTTGAACGCGGCACCATACGGGCGCAAGATGGCTGGCGCCTGTTCGTCAGCTGCCGGGCCCGGCAGGTCAGTACTTCGAACGGAGGATTGCGCATGTCCAGCGAGGCCGCAGCCACAAGCCAACCGGACAGCTCTGCCGCCGAGCACGATCAAGCCATCCGCGAGCGGGTACGCACGCTGATCGGTCAATTGTTGCGGCAAGGCCAGATCGATCCCGAGGGTGTCAAGGAGGTGATGCGCGCGGTAACCGGTGGCGCGCCGTCGGCAACAACCCTAACGGATGATGCGCCGGGAATGGCATTTGCCGATACGGTAGGTCGGCTCGATGCGGCGCTCGTCGCCTCTGCCGAAGCTGCGCATCGTGCGCTGGAAACCGTTGTAAATCGCGGCAAGGACGTCACCGACAATGACATCAAGGGTGCGGTCGCCAGCCTGATGAAGCTGCAGCAAGACTGTCTTGCTGCCGTTAGCGGGGTATCCCAGCGCGCCAGCGGCGAAAACCTGCGCCGCGAGCTTGATCAGCTTGCTGTGCATGCCCAGAAGGTTGGCATCGAGGCCAGCGCACGCGCCGGCACGTTGATCAACGAGATTGCCGGCCGCGTTGCAGGTACCTATAGCGAAACCGCAGTCCCGAGCCTGGAGGCGGCACGTGCGCTCAGCGCTCGCATGGCGCTCTTGACGAGCGGTATCATTGCGGGGGTTGCGGATGCTCTCAGCGACCAAAGCGGATCGAAGAACGCGAAATAGGTCCACCACATGATCTGGGGGACGCTTGGCGCGGCGCGCGACCTGTCGCGGCTGCGCGAGATCAGTTCGGTACTGATCCGGCACGGGCTTGGCGACCTGGTGCGACGCACGGGGCTGGCCTCCGCGCTGGAGCGGGCCGGCCAGATTCTGCATTGGGGGGAAGCCGGCAAGTCAGCCGAACTCGAGCCACAGGCTCGCTAGAGGAGCTTGGGCCGACGTTTGTGAAACTCGGCCAAGTGCTGTCGACTCGGCCAGACCTGCTTGCACCGAGCTGGATCGCCGAGCTTGAGCGTCTGCACAGCGACGTCGCACCGATTTCCTTCGATGAGCTGTTGCCTCAGGTCGAAAATGCGCTTGGCCGATCGCCGTTCGAGGTGTTTGCCGAGGTCGAAAGCGAGCCGCACGCTGCAGCTTCGATTGCGCAGGTGCACCGGGCCAAATTGCCAAGCGGGGCAGCTGTCGTCCTCAAGATCAGGCGTCCCGGCATCTCCGCCAAGATTGACGCCGACTTGCGGCTTCTCGAGCATCTCGCGAACTTGATCGAACACGAAATGCCCGAGGCGCGCCGCTACGCGCCGGTCCAGGTTGTGGCCCAATTTCGCCGTTCGCTGGAACGAGAACTTGACCTCGCCGTCGAGGCCCGCCACATCGATCGGTTCGCGCGCAACTTTGCGGATGATGCCAATATCCTGGTACCGAAAGTGTACTGGGATTTCACCAGCAGCTCGATGAATGTGCAGGAGTATGTGGCCGGGACTCGCGGCACCGACCTGTCTGCCATCGCCGCCGCCGACCTCGACCGCAAGCTATTGGCGGCACGCGGTTGTGATGCCGTGCTCAAGATGATCCTCGTCGACGGCTTCTTTCACGCTGACCCGCACCCGGGCAACGTGCTTTATCTCCCTGGCAACCGCATCGCCCTCATCGACTTCGGAATGGTCGGGCATCTGTCGGCGCTGCGCCGCAGCCAGATCGTTGATTTGCTCGCCGGAATTGTCAGCCAGGATGATCAGGCGATGCTTGACGTGCTGCTCGACTGGACGGGCGAGCATGGCGTGGACGAAGCCCAGCTCGCCGCCGACGTTGGCGAACTCGCGTTTGACTTCGCGGACACAGAACTCAAGGACGTGCGAATTGGCGCATTGCTGCAGCGGGTCGCAACCCTTCTACGGGACCACGCCATTCTGCTGCCGGCCGATCTCACGCTGATGTTCAAGGCACTGATCAGCCTTGAGGGCCTCGGCCGTCAGTATGACCCAGAGTTCCGGCTCGTCGACCGCATCCGGCCCTTCCTCGACCGCGCCATCTCGGAACGGTATGCGCCTGTTACGGCGCTGCACCGGGGGCAAGCGACATTGGCCAACGCCTTTGGTCTTCTCACCACCGTGCCGCGTGACCTCGCCCGCCTGATTAAGGATGCGCGCCGCGGCCGGGTGCGGGTCGACCTCGATCTCAAGCGCCTCGATAGCTTCGGCGATCGTATCGACAACACCGTCAATCGCATGACGATCGGAATAATGACGGCATCGCTGGTGATCGGTTCGTCGATCGTCATGACAGTTGGCAGCGGACCCACCCTGTTCGGGTTTTCGGTGCTAACCCTGCTCGGCCTGCTTGGCTATCTGGTCGCGTTCTTGAACAGTCTTTGGATCATTCTCTCGATCTGGCGTTCGGGTCACCGGTGATGCAACCCTGTTGAGGAGTGCGCAAACGGCCGCTCGTGGCACGCCCGATCGATCGGCCTCTCCGGCGCGCTGCGCCCGGCGAGCGCGGCGAGCTGCGAGCAATTTTACGGTCGACATGATGCATTGACGAGGCGCTCATTCGCTGAAAGGAATATATTGCGGCCAATACGATCTTCAGCCTGATAAGGAATTCCATGCCGATCATCGACACAGACATCGCCAGCGAGTTTCCGGGCGCCATCGGCGGTCCTTATCTCGATACCGCGGCACGCGGGTTGCTGCCGCGCTCGGCGCATGCCGCGATCACCGCGTCGCTGGACAGCGTGCTGATGGGCAAAGCCGACAAGGACGCCATGTTCGCCACCATCGAGCGCACGCGCGAGCGTTTCGCTGGGCTCATCAACGCGCGCGCGGGCGAGATCGCCATCACCAAAAACATCTCCGAGGGTCTTAACATCATCGCCGCGGCATTGCCGTGGCGAGCGGGTGACAACGTCGTCGTCTGTCGCGAGCTCGAGCACCCCAACAACATCTTTCCCTGGGCTAGCCTGAAGCGGCGGCTCGGCATCGAGATCCGCGACGTGCCGGCCCGCGCCGGACGGCTCGTGGCCGAGGAGGTGATTGCCGCCGTCGACGATCGCACTCGCATTGTGACGCTGTGCGAGGTCAGCTTTTCGCCGGGGCTCAGAGTGGACCTTGCGCCGATCGGCACATTCACCCGAGCGCGCGACATTTTCTTGCTGGTGGACGGCGCGCAGACGGCCGGCATCGTGCACACCGACGTCGAGGCCTCCGGCATCGATGGCTTTGCCGTATCGACCCAGAAGGGGCTCTTGGGTATCTATGGTATGGGCTTATTGTATTGCCGGCAGAGTTGGGCGGAGCGGCTCAATCCCGTGTATCTGGCACGGTTCGGCGTCGATCTCGGCGCCACCCACGAGGCCGCGCGTGGCGGTGATGATTACCGGCTGATGCCCGACGCGCGCCGCTTCGATCTCGGCAACTACAATTTCGCCGCCGCCGCCGGGGTCGAGGTTTCGCTGGCGCTGATCGGCCGCATCGGTACCCGCACGGTCGAGGCGCACGCGGCGCGGCTGGCGCGCCGCCTTGCCAGTGGCCTCGACCAACTGGGCTTGCCGGTTGCTGGTACCGGCGAAAGCCTTGCCAGCATCGTGTCGATTGGGCGGCACGGCGCGGGCGGTCACGACAGCAGCGACGATCCGCAAACGCAAAAACTGGCGGAAGCCCTTATCCGGTCGGGGGTGCGGCTGTCGGTGCGCCAAGGCATGGTGCGGCTGTCGTTTCACATTTACAATAACGACAACGACGTCGATCACGTGCTCGAGGTCGCCCGCGGGTTGCACTAACCCCAGACCCGACGCTGCCGGCATCGCCCGCAAGGGGCGGTGGGTGGGAAGGTAACATCATGCTTAGAACTGCAGTCGCCGTCTCGACCACTTTGTTGTACCTCGTCGCCCTGCCCGCCGATCGTGCCGTTGCGGGCCCCACGCTCGATGCCGTCAAAGCGCGCGGTAAGCTCGTGTGCGCCGCCAATGGCAATCGGGCTGGCTTCTCCTCTCTCGACAGTCGCGGCCAGTGGAAAGGCCTCGACGTGGATACCTGCCGTGCGATCGCCGCGGCAGTGGTCGGCGACGCCGACAAGGTCGAACTTCTCCAGTCGACGACGCAGACGCGCCTAACCGTGCTGCAGACGGGAGAGGTCGATGTCACCACCGCCAACGTCACCTGGACGCTGACCCGCGACGCGAAGCTAGGCATCGATTTTGTCGCGCCCACCTTTTACGATGGTCAAGGCTTCATGGTCAGCAAGAAGCTAGGCGTGACGAGCGTAAAGGAGATGAATGGCGCCACCGTCTGCGTGTTGCCGGGGTCGACCTCCGAGAAAGTTGCAGCCGAGGTTGCCAATGCCAATGGCCTTACCTTCAAGATGGTGGTGATCGAGAACCAGAAGGAGCTGAATACGGCCTTCTTCAGCGGCCGCTGCGATGCGCACGTGCAGACCACGTCCGGCCTGGCCGCCAACCGATCTGCTGCCGCCTCCGACCCGGACGAATACGTCATCCTGCCGGGCGTGCACGGTAAGGATCCGATGGGGCCCGTGGTTCGCCAGGGCGACGCGCAGTGGCGCGATATCGTCAATTGGACGGTATTTGCCCTGTTCGAGGCGGAGGAGAAGAATGTCACCTCCAACAACGTCGACCAAATGCTGAACGGCAACGATGAAGCAATCCAACGGCTGCTTGGCGTCAAGGGTGAGCTCGGCAAGGACCTTGGCCTCGATGCGCAATGGGCCTATCGCATCATCAAACAGGTCGGCAACTACGGCGAGATCTTCGAGCGCAACGTCGGCAAGGCATCGCCGATGAAGATGGATCGCGGGATCAATGACTTGTGGATCCGCGGCGGGCTCCTTTATTCGCCGCCCTTCAACTGATGCCGAGCCAGAGGCCGCGTGTCTGAGGCAAGCATCCCCACTCCCTCGTTGCGTGGGCGCCGGCCGCCACCCCCGCGCCCGGCTTTGTCGCTGGATGGCCTATGGCATAATGCAAACGTGCGTGGCCTCGTCTATCAGGCCATCATCCTCGTTGCCCTGTTCGGGCTCGTCATTTGGATGGTCGGCAATGCCCAGCACGCACTGGCCAAGCGCGGCATCTCCACCGGCTTTGCGTTCCTGTGGCGGGAAGCCGGCTTCCCGATCAGCCAGAGCCTGATCCCATACACCACCTCCGACAGCTTGCTACGCGCCTTTGCCGTCGCCGTCCTCAACACGCTCAGCGTCTCCATCACCGCGGTAGTCTGCGCCACGCTACTCGGTTTGCTGATCGGCATCGGCCGGCTGAGCAGCAACTGGATCGTGGCCCGCCTCGCCTCAATCTATGTCGAGCTTTTCCGCAACACGCCGCAGCTCATTCAGATCAGCTTCTGGTATCTGCTGGTGACGCGGCTACCCTCGCCACGGCAAGCCTGGAGCCTCGGCGGCTATGGCTTTGTCAGCAACCGCGGTTTGGTCGTCGCCATACCTGCAGCCCCCGCCGCCTGGGCTTGGCTAGCCTTGAGCCTGATCGCAAGCATGCTCGCGGCTTGGTTGTTTGTCGCCTTCGCCGCCGCGCGACGCCGTCGGTCGGGCACCCGGCTGCCAGTGGTCCCGATTGCGCTGGCGATCGTTATCGGCCCCACCGCCTTCACCTGGTTCGCCGCCGGTGCACCAGGTGGGCTCGCGATGCCCGTCCTGCAGGGGTTCAACTTCCATGGCGGCGCCACCTTGCCACCGGAATTCATCGCCCTGCTGCTCGGCCTATCGCTTTACATTGCGGCTTTCATTGCGGAAATCGTTCGGTCCGGGGTGCAATCCATCGGCCACGGCCAGATCGAGGCGGCCCGCTCGATTGGCCTCGGGCCAGGTGATATCTATCGTTACGTCATCCTGCCGCAGGCGCTGCGCGTCATCGTGCCACCGGCGGCGTCCCAGTACGTGAGCCTATTCAAGAACAGCTCGCTGGGCGTTGCCATTGGCTATCCGGAACTCTTCAATATCTCCAACACCGTGACAACGGTGAGCGGTCACGCCATTGAATGCGTGATGATCATGGCCGGTGTCTATTTGCTGATCTCGCTCAGCATTGCCGTGCTCATGAACCTGTACAATCGCGCCATCCAAATTAAGGAGCGGTGATTTGGGCACCCCTCCCGTGTCGATGGCGGTTCCCACCGCCTCACCGCGCCGCCCACCGCCGCTGCGCGAGCGCGGCATCGTGCGTTGGCTGCGCAATAACCTGTTCAACAATCTGCATGCAACCATCCTGACATTGTTGTGCCTGGCGGGGCTTGGCATGGTTCTGCCGCCAATCCTGCGTTGGGCTCTGTTCGATGCCGTCTGGATGAGCACAGAGGGCGAAGAGTGCCGTAGCGCGCTTGGTGCCTGTTGGGCTGTGGTGGCTGAGAAGTATCGCCTGATCTTGTTCGGCACCTTCCCCTATCAGGAGCATTGGCGCGGCTGGCTTGTCATTTTAATCGTGGTTGGGCTCGCCATCGTCTCTCAATTCCGCCGGCTGTGGAGTTGGCGGCTGTTTCTGGCCTGGGTCGTGGCCATGGCCGCGGTGCTTGTCTTGATGCTGGGTGGTGTGCTCGGCTTGCGCCGCACCGGTACACACGAATGGGGCGGGCTGCCGCTGACCTTGCTCCTGTTCGTTGGCACCGTGGTTGGTGGCTTGCCGCTCGCGGTGCTGCTGGCGCTGGGGCGGCGCTCGCGGCTACCTATCATTCAAGCGCTATCGATCGGCATGATCGAGATCGTACGCGGTATCCCGCTGCTGGCCGTGCTATTCATAGCCTCGGTAATGTTCCCTCTCTTCGTTCCTGAGCAGCTTACCATCGACAAGGTGCTTCGCGCCCAGATCGGCATGATCGTGTTCTTCGCAGCCTATGCCGCCGAGGTCGTGCGCGGCGGCCTGCAGGCGATCCCGCGCGGCCAGTACGAGGCGGCCGATGCCATCGGCTTGAGCTATTGGCAAACCACGCGTCGCATCGTGCTGCCGCAGGCGCTGCGCATCGTCATTCCCGCGCTGATGAACGACGTCATCCGCGCCTTCAAGAATACGACCTTTGTCAGCATCATCGGCCTGTTCGACGTGCTAGGGGCGACCAAGGCAGCGCTCGAGGATCCGCGCTGGATCCGTTTCGCGCCGGAGGCCTACCTGTCGGTATTCGCGCTCTATTTCGTGTTCTGCCTATCGATGTCGAAGTACAGTGAGGGTGTCGAGCGGACTTTGCGCAAGGGGCGCAATTTTTGATGCCAAGCAGGAACGGATCCGAGCCCACGCCCGACCGAACCATCATCGAGCTGATCGGGGTCAACAAGTGGTTTGGCGACTTCCACGTGCTACGCGACATCAACCTCAAGGTCGGCCGCGGCGAGAAGGTGGTGATCTGCGGCCCATCCGGCTCGGGTAAGTCGACCCTGATCCGCTGCGTCAACCGGCTGGAAGAGCATCAAGAGGGTCGCATTGTCGTCGACGGCATGCAGCTTGACGCCGACCTGCGCAAGATCGAAGAGGTCCGCCGCCGAGTCGGCATGGTTTTCCAGCAATTCAACCTGTTCCCTCACCTCTCAGTTTTGGAGAACCTGACCTTGGGACCGGTGCTTGCCGCGCGCATTCCGCAGGCCACAGCCACGGCGCGGGCGCACGAGCTACTTCACCGCGTGCGCATCGGCGATCAGGCCGCCAAGTATCCGGGCCAGCTGTCTGGTGGCCAGCAGCAGCGCGTCGCCATTGCCCGCGCGCTCATGATGCAACCCAAGGTCATGCTGTTTGACGAACCCACCTCGGCCCTCGACCCGGAAATGATCAATGAGGTGCTCGACGTCATGACGGAGCTCGCCGATGAGGGCATGACCATGATGGTCGTCACCCACGAGATGGGCTTTGCGCGCCGCGTCGCCGACCTGATGGTGTTTATGGATGACGGCGAGATCGTCGAGGCGGCCCGTCCCGATAGCTTTTTTGCCCGGCCGACCAACGAGCGCACCCGCACATTCCTCAGCCAGGTGCTCACTCATTAGCGTTGCGCCCATCAAGGAGCCTAGAGCATGAATGACAACAATGCCGGAGCTGGCGACAAGGCTGCCCCCGATTGGCGCGCCGTGCGCAAGCAATTCCCCACCACCGATAAACTCACCTTCCTCAACAGCGGCATGAAGGTGATCCTGCCCAGCTGCGTGGCCGATGCCATGCATGAGTGGATCGACGACGTCTACCATACCGCCGGTGAGATGGCCTTCGCCATGGCGGAGATCGAAAAGACGCGCACCGTCGTGGCCGAGACCTTCGGCGCTAGGACGGACGATATCTCGCTCATCAAAAATACGTCCGAGGGCATCAGCATCATCGCCCAGGGATTTCCATGGCGAGAAGGCGACAACGTTGTCATCAGCGAAATCGAACACGAGAACAACACCTTCCCCTGGCGCTATCTTAAGTCGCGGGGGGTGGCGACGCGGTTCGCCAAACCGGACGAGCAGGGCCGCGTCACGCTCGACTGTTATCGTGCGCTGGTCGACGAGCGCACCCGCGTCCTGGCGCTCGCTTGGGTTGCCTACGGCAACGGTTATCGTGCCAACCTGCCCGAGCTTGCCGCCTTCTGCCGTGGGCGCGGCATCAAGCTGGTCGTCGACGGCATTCAGGGTGTTGGCGTGTTGGCGACGCCGATCTCGGCGCTTGGCGTCGACGCACTGGTTGCCGGCGGGCACAAGGCGCAGCTGTCTTTGACGGGTGCCGGCTTCATGTACACCACACCCGAATTGCGCAGCATGATAACGCCGCCTTACGCCGCCAAGTTCTCCTTCACCTCCAACGACCGCTTCCAGCCGCAGCTCGAGCTTTCGGCAGACGGCCATCGCTTTGAGTATGGCAACCCCAACTTTCTCGGCTGCTTCGTGCAGCGCCGATCGGCCGAGTTCGTAGGCAGCATCGGCCTCGAGCAAATCGAGGCACGGGTCAAGGACCTCACCACCCGACTGATCGAGGGCGCCGAGCAACGCCAGATCCGCGTGCGCACGCCGCGTCCCTGGGCTGAACGTGCCGGCCTGATCAGCTTTGAGCTCGGCAAACCCGCGAGCGCAACGGTGGCTTCGCTAAAGCAAAAGGGCATCATCGTGAGCGAGAAGGACGGCATGTTACGTGCCGGCGTTCACTTCTACAACAATGAGGAGGACATAGAGCGCTTGTTGGACGGCATCTCCGTCCTCTAAGGCTCAGTTCCGCATTAGGGTAATTTGGACCACCTTGGCCGCTCGCGTTCAAACATGGAGAACGCCTTTGAACCCCGTCCGTGTCGTCTGTGCTCACGACTGCCCCGACATGTGCTCCATGCTCGCACACGTCGAGAACGGTCGCATCGTTCGTATCCAGGGCGATTCGGCCAATCCGCTGACCGCGGGCTACGCCTGCGCCAAAGTCAATCGGGACCACGAGCTCGTGCATTCGCCCCGGCGCCTGGCCTCCCCCATGCGCCGCGCTGGAGCCAAGGGTGAGGGGCGCTTCACCCAAATCAGCTGGGACGAGGCGCTCGACGAGATCACGACGCGCTGGAAGACCATCATCGCCGAGTCGGGTGCCCTGGCGCTGCTCGGCTACGCTTATAGCGCGCACCAGGGTCAGATGAACCGTGGGCTGGTCAATGGCTTGTTTCATGCCCTCGGCGCCAGTCGGCTGCAGGCAGGCACGGTGTGCGACACCTGCTGCGAAACGGCGTGGGAATTCACGGTGGGACCGGTCGGAGGCGCCGATCCAGAGTCGATCATCCATTCCGACCTCATCGTCTCTTGGGGTGCCGATCTGGTCGCCACCAATGTGCATCTGTGGACCAAGATCGAAGAGGTGCGAAAGCGCGGCGTGCCGGTGATCGTGATCGATCCTCGCCGCAGCCGCACGGCCGCGCGGGCGGATTGGCACCTGCCGATCCGCATCGGCACCGACGCCGCACTCGCACTCGGCATCATGCACATTCTGGTGCGTGATGACTTGTGCGATCAGCACTACCTTGCGACCTACACGATCGGGTTTGACAGGGTGAAGGCCGAGATCCTGCCGCGCTTTGCGCCACCGCGGGTTTCCGAGATCACCGGCCTTGACGTTGCCGATATCGAGCGTCTCGCGGCGCTCTATGGCAAGGCCAAGGCGGCGTTTATTCGCATTGGCGAAGGCATGACCCGACTTGCACGTGGCGGGCAAGCATTGCGAGCGGTTGCCTTGCTGCCGGGGGTCACGGGTGCCTATGGACGCCGCGGCGGCGGTGCGCTGCTGCTGACGGCTGCCTCATGCGAGCTCAACTACAATGCCATCCGTAAGCCTTCCGGACCTGCCGCCACTCGGCTCGTCAATCACCTGCGACTTGGCGAGGCCCTGCTCGAGCTCAAGGATCCGCCAATTCGTGGTCTGTTCATAGCCTGCAACAATCCCGCCGTCACCAACCCCGACGCCGGCAGACTGCGTCTTGCGCTCCAACGCGACGACCTCTTTACGGTCGTGCACGATCCATTCCTGTCGGCGACCGCGCGCTATGCAGACATCGTACTGCCGGCAACAACCTACCTGGAAACCGAGGATTTCTATCGCAGCTATGGCTCCTACTACATGCAGTATGGTCACCGTGCGATCGCCCCGCTCGAACAGGCCCGCTCGAATTTCGAGGTGGCACAGGCGCTGGCCGCGCGGCTCGGTATCACGGATCCGATTTTTCGCATGGCGCCAGAAGCAGTCCTGCAGGAGCTGTTCCGCGGCGCAACCGGCACGGTGGCCGACGTCGATCCCGCCACGCTACGCGAGCGTGGTCCGATCAACATTGCGCCGCCGCCTGGCCAATCCTTCCGTACCGCGTCGGGCAAGCTCGAGTTCTATTCCGAAACCATGCGCAGCCAAGGCCTGCCGCCGCTGCCGGATTGGGAGCCAGACCAGCAAGAGCAGCAGGATTGCCGGCGCTGGCCTTTGCGACTGCTCACCGCCCCCGGTTATTTCCAGAGCCACACGGCGTTTTCTGCCGTCCCGTTTTTGCGCGAACGGGAGGGTTCGCCCTGCTGCATCCTGCATCCCGATGAGGCGCGATCCCGCAACCTCAAGGATGGCCAGCGCGTCCGCCTCTTCAACGACCGCGGCGCCATCGGTCTGATCCTGCGCGTGAGCGATGAGGTACAACCAGGCGTGGCGCTGGTACCTGGACAGCGTCCCGACGAGGAGACCGTCTCCGGCACCATCAATATGCTCTGTTCGGACCGCTACACCGACATGGGCGAGGGCGCTACCTACCAGAG
>Ga0066905_100000187_pt1 | contig 14155 bp, 14 predicted proteins | sample PanSoiMetaPlot36_FD_67483 | JGI IMG/M metagenome (GOLD analysis project Ga0066905, IMG submission 67483) | Tropical forest soil microbial communities from Panama analyzed to predict greenhouse gas emissions - Panama Soil Plot 36 (version 2) | ecosystem: Environmental > Terrestrial > Soil >... | reverse complement strand
GAGGACGGCAAGCAGACCACGTATCAGATCGTGGGATCGGACGAGGCGGAGCCGAAGCGCGGGCTGATCTCGGTCATGTCCCCGCTGGCCCGGACCCTGATCGGCAAGAAGGTCGGCGACAGCGTGACCGCGCAACTGCCCGGCGGGAAGAAGACCTTCGACATCCTCGCCGCCAACTTCGCTGTCGAGCCGCAGTAGGCCAAGCCCGGCGTTAGTTTCGCAGGGCTTCTCGTAGCTCCCGCGTGAGCGCTTCCACCGTGCCGCGGGTGCCGCCGGCGAGCTTGTTCTTCCACTCGCCCTCGGTCTCGAAGCGGCGGTCCTTGAGCCGGTCGCCCCACGGCTTCACCGCCTCGCGGATCGCGTGGAAGTCGAACGCGTCGCGCTTCAGCTCCCGCGCGCGGGCCATCACGTCGGGGGCCACGCGGATGAAGGCGCGCAGGGCCGCGCCGGTCTTGATGGAGTACTTGCGGCCGGCCCACGCGGTGGGGAAGACGCCCGCCACCGCCTTCATGTAGTTCAGGAAGAAGCGCTTGGCGTGCTGGCGCACCTCGTTCATGCGTGCGCCGCCGCCGATCTTCTCCACCGCTTCCAGGAACTCCACGATCTCCTCGGCGAGGGGCGCCTGCGAGACGCGCCCGCGTCCGGTGCCTAGCATCTTGATGTCGCCGGAGAGCGGAGACGTCTCGTCCTCGTTGAGCGAGCGGATCACGTCGTGGGCCAGCGCCTGGTTCGGATCCGGGTAGAGCTTGCGGCCGGCGAGGCTCACGATGTGCGACGGGTTGAGCCTGGTATGCTTGGCGTTGATCGTCACGAACAGCTCGACGATCTGGCGCGCGTCGAGCCGATCGAAGAGCACCGCTGGCACCTCGATGCCGAGGTTCTCGCCCGCCTGGGTCAGCGCGTGCAGCGCGAGCAGCCGGTGCTGGCCGTCCAGCACCCGGAGCACCCCGTGCTCCTCGGGGATCTGCAACAGGCCCAGGTCGTGCTGGCTCGCCATCGGGGTGAACGTGAAGCGCTTCTCGGAGGTGATGATCACCGCGCCGGGGATCGCGGGCAGCGTGCCCGCGTCCTTGCAGTCGCGGTAGTAGTTGACGAGCTCGTCGATCTTGCGGCGGATGACCGGACGCTGATAGGCGATCTCACTCTCGCCGATGCGCTTCTCCAGTGCTTCCCAGTTCACGCGCGCGCGATTCACTCGCTGCTTGCCCTTGGCGGGGGGCTGGTGGTCGGCGCCGCCGTAACCCAGCACCTCGAACTTCACCAGTCGGTCGATGTCCTTGGCCGAGAACGACGCCTGGAAGAATTCGACCCCGAATTGCTTCACGCGGTGCGCGGGAACCGTGATCATCGGTCGTGTCCGCCTCCGTGGGGACGGTGTTTGGGGAGCGGATGAACTGGCCAACTGTAGTCGATGCGCAAACCCTTGTCAACATGTACGTTTCGGCCCTGTAGGGCACGGCGTCACCCCCAGGAATTGGGGCTCGCGGCAACGTTATCCCCAAGATGTGGGTAGCCTGGGGATACGGGAAACCTTGTGGATTGCTGTGGATGAACCACGGCTCACGACACGCGGAGCGCGCCGGCCAGCGCCGCGAGGCCGAGGATCAGGAAGAGCGTGGCCGCGATGCGGCGCAGCATTCCAGGCGAGACCGGCCGTGCGAGATACGAGCCGCCGAAAACGACCGCGCCGTCGGCAACCAGCATGCCGAGGGTGCTACCCGCGGTCACCCAGCCGGCCGATACGAAGCGGGCCCCGAGCGCCACCGTGGCGAGCTGGGTCTTGTCGCCCAACTCGGCGAGGAAGAAGACCACGATGGTCGTGAGCAGCGGGCCCCAGCGAGCGGGCGCGCGCGTCTCGGGCGCGTCGTCCGGTATGAGCGTCCAGATCCCGAACGCGATGAATCCGATGGTGAACGTCCAGGCGAGCGCGGCCGGCGGCGGCCGGCGCGCGATCCACACCCCGGCCGTGGCGGCCAGCGCGTGATTGAGGGTCGTCGCGATCAGGATGCCGAGCATGACGGTCCACGCGCGGCGGAATCGCGCGGCGAGGGCGAGCGCGATCAGCTGGGTCTTGTCGCCCATCTCGGCGAGGGCGACGACGAGAAACGACGTCCAGAACGCGGTCACGTGAGCGAGACCCCTGGGCGGGAGCGGGACGGAAGCTGTCACTCTCGCCACCGTACTACCGCGCGCCCGTCTTGCAAATCGCGCGGCCACGGTGCTAGGCTCCGGGCAATCCGATCCCACCATCTCCCTCCGGAGGACACGATGTCGAATATCCCGCTCCATTTCGATGCGCCCTCTTCCGGCCGTCGTCGCTTCCTCGGCACCATCGGGGTGGCCGGGGCCATGGCCGCGCTCGGCGCTCCCGCGATCGGACGCGCCCAGGCGCGCGAGGTCAAGGTGGGGTACATCCTGCCCGTCACCGGCCCGCTCGCCTTCGAGGCCCAGCTCGCGCTCAACGGCTTGCAGCTGGCGGTGGACGAGATCAACGGCGCGGGGGGCATCAAGTCGCTCGGCGGCGCGCGGATCACGCTGCTTCCGGGCGATACCCAGAACAAGGTGGAGCTCGGCAATTCGGAGGCGGCGCGCCTGATCGACCAGAACGTCACCGCGCTGATCGGTCCCTTCTCGAGCCTGGTGGCGTTCTCGGTCCGGCAGGTCACCGAGAAGAACAAGACCCCGTTCCTGCTACTGGCCACCGTGGCCGACAACGTGCTGGAGGGCGGCCTCCACTACACGTTCCGCATGCAGCCGAACGCGCGCGCGATGGCCACGCTGACCCTCGGCAACATGATCGAGATGTCGAAGAACGCGGGTTTGGTGGTGAAGCGGGTGGCCATCATGCACGAGGACGGCAACTTTGGCACCACGATGGGCAACCACGTGGAGGCCTTCGCGGCCAAGATGAGCTACGAGGTCGTGCAGCGCGTGCCCTACAACCTGCGCTCGCCCGACTTCACCGCCGAGCTGTCCAAGGTCAAGGCGGCCCGGCCGGACCTGCTGGTGATCAGCGGCTACTACGGCGACTCCAAGCTGATCGCGGAGACCGCCTCCAAGCTGCGCATCGGGGTCAACGCGCTGGTGGGGCTGGCCAACGCGGCCTACTCGAATCCCAAGTTCATCGCGGAGAACCGCGAGCTGACCGACCTGCTCTTCGACGGCAACTACTGGCACAACCCGCAGAGCCCGCGCGCCCGCGCGGTGTTCGAAGCCTACCAGAAGAAGTACAACTCGGTGATGTCGAACCACGGGGTCCAGGGCTACCAGGTGATGTTCGTGCTCAAGGACGCGCTCGAGCGGGCGGCCTCGACCGAACGCGAGAAGGTGCGGGACGCGATCGCCAAGACCAACCTCACCGACCACATCCTCACCCAGGACGCGATCCGCTTCGACGACAGCGGCGAGAACGTCAACGCCACGCCGGCCCTGCTGCAGGTGCAGGGGGGCAAGCCGGTGGTGGTGGGACCCGCGCGTTTCCTCGAGGCCAAGCCGGTATTTCCGGTACCCAAGTGGAAGGGCTAGCCGCCGCGAGGTGACCTGGCTCTTCTTCCAGGCGGTCGTCAGCGGCCTGCTGCTCGGCGGCGTCTACGGGCTCGTGGCCAGCGGGCTGTCTCTGATCTTCGGGGTGCTGCGCATCATCAACTTCGCCCACGGGGCGGTGATGATGCTCGCCATGTACACCTCGTACTGGCTGTTCGTGCTGCTGGGGATGGATCCGTACCTCTCCATCCTCGTCACCGGGCCACTCTTCTTCGGGCTGGGCATGCTCATCCAGCGTGTGATCATCGAGCCGAACCGGGCCGCCGCCGAGCACAACCAGCTGCTGCTCACCCTCGGCGTCGCGCTGTTCCTGGAGAACCTGGCCCTCGTGCTCTGGCAGGGAGATTTCCGCTCCCTGCGCGTGTCCTACTCTGGCGCCTCGTTCATGGTCGGCGACGTGCTCGTCGAGGTGCCGCGCCTCATCGCGGCGGGCGGGGCGGTGCTGGTCGGGCTTGCGCTCTGGGGATTCCTGCGCACCACCGACACGGGCAAGGCCATCCGGGCGCTGTCCGAGGAGCCGGAGGGTGCGCGCCTGGTCGGCATCGACGTGGCGCGGATCCGCGGGGCCGCGTTCGGCATCGGCTCGGCCTGCGTGGCGGTGGCGGGGGCGCTCATCACCCCGTTCTTCTACGTGGCGCCCGACGTGGGCGAGAGCTTCAACATCATGGCCTTCGTGGTGGTGGTGCTCGGCGGAATGGGCAACTTCCTGGGCGCGCTCGCGGGCGGCTTCATCGTGGGGCTGGCCGAGTCGCTCGGCGCCGCGTTCCTGCCCGGCTCGCTGAAGCAGCTGGTGGTCTTCGGCCTCTTCGTGATCGTGCTGCTGTTCCGGCCCGAGGGCCTCTTCGGCGCGCGCCGTGGGCGCTAGGGTTCTCCTCGCCCTCGGCCTCGCCGCGCTCGTCGCGGTGCCGCCGCTCCTGCCCAAGTACGCGCTCGAGGTCCTGATCAGCATCCTCTTCTTCGGCTACCTCGGCGCGTGCTGGAACATCCTCGGCGGCTACGGGGGCCAGTTCTCGTTCGGACACGCTGCCTTCTTCGGGATCGGCGCCTACACCTCGACGCTGCTGCTGCTCCACTGGAACGTGAGCCCGTGGCTCGGCATGCTGGCGGGCGGAGCGCTCGCCACCGCCTTCGGGCTCTTCGCGGGCTACCTGTCCTTTCGCTACGGCCTGCGCGGCCCCTACTTCTCGCTGGTGACCCTGGCCTTCGCCGAGATGTTGCGGGTGGTGGCGGTGAACTGGAAGGCGGTGGGCTCCTCCCTCGGCCTCGTGGTGCCGAACCGCGGCTCGGCCCCCGCGATGTTCCTGTTCGCGGAGAAGCTGCCCTACTACTACGTGATCTTCGTGATGGCCCTGGGGGCGGTGTGGATCACGCGGGTGATCGAGCGGTCCCGGATGGGCTACGCGCTCGCCGCGGTGCGGGAGAACGAGGACGCGGCGGAGGCGGCGGGCGTGGATGCCCTCTCCACCAAGCTCCGCGCGATGGCGGCGTCGTCGTTCCTCACCGCGCTCGGCGGCACGTTCTACGCCCAGTACTTCGCCTACATCGATCCGAGCCTCACGTTCGGGCCCGCGATCTCCATCGGCGGCCTGCTGCCCGCGATCGTCGGCGGGGCGGGCACGGTGGCTGGGCCGCTGCTGGGCTCGTTCGTGCTGACCCCGATCTCCGAGGTGACGCGGGCTCTGCTGCGGGGCCGGGCCGGCGCCGACATCATGCTGTACGGCCTCATTCTGATCCTGGTCATCTCGTTCCTACCCAACGGGCTCGTGGGTTGGCTCCGCAGCCGCCGGCCCGGCGCGGAGCGAGCGGCGTGAGCGGAACCGGGCTCGAGATCCGCGGGCTCACCAAACGCTTCGGCGGGCTGGTGGCGGTCAATCGCTTCGACCTCGCGGTGGCCCCGGGCGAGATCGTGGGGCTCATCGGGCCCAACGGCGCCGGCAAGACCACCGTGTTCCACCTCGTCGCGGGCTTTCACGGGCCGAGCGAGGGCTTGATCCACTTCGACGGCGTCTCGCTCGTCGGCCTCAAGCCGCACGCGATCTGCCGGCACGGGCTCGCGCGCACGTTCCAGCTCGTCCAGCCCTTCGCGGGGCTCACCACGCTGGAGAACGTGATGGTCGGCGCGTTCAACCGGGTGGGCGACGTCGCCAAGGCGCGGGTGCGGGCAGCCGAGATCGTGGACTTCGTCGGCCTCGGCCCGCGACGGGACACGCCGGCACGGCACCTCACGCTCGCCGACCGCAAGCGCCTGGAGGTGGCGCGTGGCCTTGCCACCGAGCCGCGGCTCCTGCTACTGGATGAGGTCATGTCCGGGCTGAACCCGACCGAGATCGAGGCCATCATCGGCCTGATCCGCCGCATCCACTCGCGCGGGGTGAGCCTGCTGATCATCGAGCACGTCATGCGCGCGATCCTGGCGCTCTCGCACCGGCTGGTGGTCCTCCACCACGGCGAGAAGATCGCCGAGGGTCCGCCCGCCGCGGTGGCCCGCGATCCGCGTGTGATCGAAGCGTACCTGGGCGAGGCGGTGGAGGAGACGCGATGAGCCTGCTGATCCTCCGCGGGGTGGACGTGGCATACGGCGACCTGCCCGCGCTGACCGGCGTCGACCTCGTCATCGAGCCGGGCGAGATCCTCTCGGTGGTGGGCGCCAATGGCGCGGGCAAGACCACGATGCTGCGCGCGATCTCCGGCCTGCTGCGCCCGCGCGCCGGGGAGATCACGCTGGACGGCGCGCGCCTGGACCGGCTGCCTAGCCACGCGGTGGTCGAGCGGGGCGTGGTCCAGGTGCCGGAGGGGCGCAAGATCTTTCCGAGCCTCACCGTGCTCGAGAACCTCGAGCTGGGCTCCTACACCGCCGCCGCGCGGCCGCACCGGCGCGAGAGCCTGGACCGCGTGCTCGGCCTCTTCCCGATCCTCGCGGAGCGGCGGCGCCAGGCCGCCGGCACCATGTCGGGCGGTCAGCAGCAGATGCTCGCCATCGGCCGCGCCCTGATGGCGCGCCCGCGCCTGCTCATGCTGGACGAGCCCTCGCTCGGGCTGGCGCCGAAGATCGTGCAAGAGATCTTCCGCATCATCGGCGAGATCAACCGGGCGGGGACGACGGTGCTGCTGGTCGAGCAGAACACCCGGCAGGCCCTGGCCCTGGCCGGCCGTGGGTACGTGCTGGAGAACGGCCGCGTCGTGCTCTCGGGCGTCGGGCGAGACCTGCTCGACAACGAGCACGTGCAGCGCGCATATCTGGGGATGTGACGGAGCCGACGCCCATGCCCGACCTCGACCCGACCGATCCGACCGCCGCGACGCTCACCGACCTGGCTCGGGCCATTCGCGCCGGCAAGCTGTCACCGGTCGCTCTGACCCGCGCGTATCTGGACCGCATCGCCCGGCTCGACGGCACGCTCCGCGCCTACATCACGGTAGACCGGGACGGGGCGCTGGCCGCAGCGGCGGCGCTCGAGCGCGAGACGGCCGCCGGCGCCTGGCGCGGGCCGCTGCACGGCGTGCCGCTGGCCCACAAGGACCTCTGCCTGATCCCGGGCCTGCCCACCTCGTGTGGGACGTCGACCAGCGACTACTTCGTCGGCGCGCCGCCGTGCACCGCGGTCGCGCGCCTCGTGTCGGCGGGCGCGCTCACGCTGGGCAAGCTCAACATGACCGAGCTGGCGCTCGGCCCCTTCGGCGACAATGCCCACCACGGAGACGTGCAGAACCCCTGGCGCATCGGCTACGTCTCGGGCGGATCGAGCAGCGGCTCGGGTGCGGCGGTGGCGGCCGGTCTCGCCGCGGGCGCGCTTGGTACCGATACCGGCGGGTCCATCCGCCTGCCTGCCGCATGCTGCGGCCTCGTCGGGCTCAAGCCGACGTACGGGCGAGTCAGCCGCGCCGGCGTGATGCCGCTGTCCTGGTCGTACGATCACATCGGTCCGCTCACATGCACGGTGCGCGACGCCGCGCTGCTGCTCGGCGTGATCGCCGGGCACGACCCGCTCGACGCCACCTCGAGCCGTCGGGCGGTGCCGGACTATCTGGCCGCGCTGGACGGTGGCGTGAAGGGGCTGCGCATCGGCGTGGCCGGCGGCTTCTACGCCGATGGTGTCGATGCCGAGGTCTCGCGCGCGGTGGCCGACGCGGTCGCCACGCTCGGAGGGCTGGGCGCCGGGGTCGACACCGTTCCCGTGCCCGATCCCCGCCCCATGGTGGCGGCCTGCAGCAACGTGATGGTGCGTGCGGAGGCCGCGGTGATCCACGCGCGCATCCTGAAGGAGCGGCCCGGCGATCTGCAGCCCGCGGTGCGTGACCGGATGGCGCCGGGCCTCACCGTGACCGCCGTCGAGTATCTGCAAGGCCAGCGCCTGCGTGCCCAATTCACACGCGAGTTCATCGACGACGTCTTCGCGCGGATAGACGTGCTGGCGACGCCCACCATTCCCGAGCCGGCGCCGGCACTCGCCGCCGCCAAGGCGGGCAGCACCGCCGACGTCATCGCTCGCATGGGCCGCTTCTCGCGGCTCACCCGGCCCTTCAACGCGCTCGGCCTGCCCGCGCTGTCATTGCCGTGCGGCGCCTCCGCCGACGGGCGGCCGATCGCGCTCCAGCTGGTGGGACGTCCGTTCGACGAGGCGACGCTGCTGCGCGTGGGCCAGGCCTACGAGAGTGCGACCGCGTGGGGTCGTCGCCGTCCCGCGTTGCCGTGAGTTTGGACGACCAACGCGTGCGGAGTCGTTGACGACCCGCGGGACCTGGGCTAGGCTCCGTTCGTGCTCGACCTCGTGATTCGAAACGGGCAGGTGATCACGCCGCAGGGCGCCGGGCTCTGGGACGTCGGTGTTCGCGGTGAGCAGATCGCGGTGATTGCCGCGCCCGGCACGCTGCCGACCGACGGGGCTCGGGTCATCGACGCGGCCGGCCAGATCGTCTCCCCGGGCGGCGTCGAGCCTCACGCACATCTGGCCCACGGGATCATGTCGCACCCCGAGGAGCCCGCCATCACGCTCGGCCCCGAGGACGACACGCGCGGCATGGCCTGCGGCGGCACGACCACCCACATCGACTTCGCCTACGTGCGGCCGGGCAGTGATATTCAACCCGTGATCGAGCAGCGCGCGAGCCGGTGGAAGGGCAACTCCTACGTCGACTACGCGTTCCACCTGACACTGGCCGGCGCATTGCCGATCCGCGTGTTCGACCAGATCGGCGAGGCGATCCAGGCGGGCCATCCGAGCTTCAAGGTGTTCACCACCAACGTGCTGCCGCCGCATCCCAAGCGGGCCGGGAACCGCATCGACTTCGGCCGGATCCATTTCGCCATGGAGAAGGTCGCCAAGGCGGGCGGGATCATGGTCGTGCACGGCGAAGACGAGGATCTGGTCCAGTTCAACTACGAGCGCTTCCGTGAGGAAGGCCGGATGGACGGGACCAACCTCCATCTCGTGCACACCAAGCTCTCCGAGCTGCTCGCCTTCCGCCGCACCGTGGCCCTGGCCAAGGCGAGCGGTGCCGGCGTGTACTTCGTGCACGTCTCGGCGCGCGAGGGCGTGGAAACGGTGGCGGAGGCCCGCGCGCACGGCCTGCCGGTTTACGGCGAGACCCTCCACCAGTACGCCTGCTTCAACGCCGAGTACTACAAGACCCCGCGGGGCTTCTGCTCGCACACCTACCCGTCGCTGAAGTTCCCCGAGGACCAGCAGGCCCTCTGGAATGGGCTGGTGCACGACGGGCTCTCCACCCTCGCCACCGACGAGTACCCGACGAGCCTCGCGTTCAAGCTGAAGGGCCGCACCATCGAGGACGTCACCGGCGGCAACGTGGGGGCGGAGGCGCGAATCGGCATCGGCTTCACCGAGGGCGTCGTCAAGCGCGGCATGTCGCTGACCCGCTTCGCCGACATCACGGCGACCAATGCCGCCAAGATCATGGGCCTCTACCCCAAGAAGGGCGTGATCGCGCCTGGCAGCGATGCCGACCTGGTGCTCATTGATCCGACGATCCGCAAGACGCTCGCCAAGGACGACTTCCACGTGACGGACTACAGCCCCTGGGAAGGGTGGGCGGTCTCCGGCTGGCCCGTCATGACCCTGCTGCGCGGGAAGGTCATCGCGGAGCGGGGGCGTCTCCTCGGCAGCCCGAGCGACGGGCAGTGGGTGTCGCGGCGCATCGATCCGGCCGTGCTCCGTCGTCCGGCCTGCTAGGCTGTCGCTCATGGCCAAGGACTACGCGGGCCAGTTCAATCCGGGGTTCCGGCTCGACGCGAAGCGCGTGGCGCTGGTGGTGGTCGACATGCAGTACGCGAGCGGCTCGCGGCACGAAGGCCTGGGGCGGCTCCTGAAGGACCAGGGGCGCGAGGATCAGGGCAGCGAGCGCTTTGATCGCATCGAGAGCGTGGTGGTCCCGACCATCCAACGGCTGCTCGACGCCTTTCGCAGCCGCGGTCTCCGGGTCGTGTACCTCACGGTGGGCTCCGAGATGCCCGACTACAGCGACCTGCCGCCGCACATGCGGCCGATGGCGGAGGCGGTTGGCAACACGAAGGGCCGGCGCGAGCACGAGATCCTGGACGCGCTGGCGCCACGGCCGGACGAGCCGGTGCTGAACAAGACAACCATGAGCGCATTCCACTCGTCGGGCTTCGAGCGGCTGGTGCGCGCGTGGGGCATAGAGCAGCTCGTGTTTACCGGCGTGTCCACCAACTCCTGCGTGGAAGGGACCGCGCGGGATGCCGCCGACCGGGGCTTCCGCAGCCTGCTCGTGGAGGATGGCTGCGGTGCGGCCAGCCGCCGGCTGCACGACGCGGCCTGCGAGAACTTCGCACGCCTGCTCGGCCGCGTGGACTCGAGCGCGCAGGTGATTGCCGAGCTCGACGCCGTCCCCACCGCCGCGCGCTAGGACCGCCGCCCCGCCCGCCAGGCAAGGAGGCCACCGATGGCCGGCAAGCTGTTCGAGGAACTCGAGCTGGGGCAGACCTTTCAGCACCAGCCCGGACGCACCATCACCGAGTCCGACAACGTCTTCTTCACCTGCCTCACCATGAATCCGCAGCCGCTGCACATCGACTTCCACGCCGCGCAGAAGGCGGAGTTCGGCAAGCCGCTGGTGAACAGCCTGCTCACTTTGGGCATCGCGGTGGGGCTGAGCGTCGGCGAGACCACGCTGGGCACCACGGTGGGAAACCTGGGATTCGAGAAGGTCGAGTTTCCCAAGCCGGTCTTCCACGGCGACACCATCTACTCGGAGACCGAGGTGGTGGAGAAGCGCGAGTCGAAGTCGCGACCGCAGTGGGGTGTGGTGATCTTCGAGCACCGCGCCCGCAACCAGCACGGCGACGTAGTGATGCGCTGCCGCCGCGCCGCCATGATGCGGCGCCGCTCGTCCTGACCAGGGGCTCGCCGATGCGCCGATCGCTCCACTTCGTGCCGGGCGGCAACGAGAAGATGATGGCCAAGGCGCTCACTCTCCCCGCCGACGGCCTCATCCTCGACCTCGAGGACGCGGTCACGCCGGATCGCAAGGCGGCGACCCGGCCCATCGTGCGGCGCTGGCTCGAGACCCTCGACTTCGGGGGACGCGAGCGGTGGATCCGGATGAATCCGATCTTCACCGAGCACGCGGAGGCGGATCTGGCCGAGACGATCGCGGGCCGTCCCGACGGGTATGTGATGCCGAAGCCGCGCCGCGCCGAGGATGTCCGCCGGGTGACCGACCGCCTGGACGCTCTCGAGCAGAAGCACGGCCTGCCTTTCGGGTCGACGCGGCTGGTCCTGATCGCCACCGAAACGCCGGAGGGGCTGCTCAACATCAAGGAGATCGCGGCTGCGAGCCGGCGGGTAGCCGCCATCTCCTGGGGCATCGAGGACCTGTCGGCCGCGATGGGGTTGCCGCGCACGCGCGACGAGCAAGGGCGCTATCTCGACATCCCGCGCTACGCGCGGGTGATGTGCGCGGTGGCGGCGTCCGCGGCGGGCGTCGAGGCGATCGACACCGTCTACACCGACATCCCTGATCTCGACGGACTCCAACGCGAGTGCCTCGAGGGCGTCGCGATGGGCTTCAGCGGCAAGATCTCGATCCATCCGGGCCAGATCGAGGTGATCAACGCCGCGTTCACCCCGTCGAAGGCCGACGCGGAGGACGCGGTCGCCCTGATTGCCGCCTTCGAGGAGCACGCCCGGCGCGGCGCCGGCGCCTTCGCCTGGAAGGGGCAGATGATGGACATGCCGCACCTCACACGCGCCCGCAAGATCGCGGAGCAGGCGCGACGGGCGGGGGTGATCTGAGCCGCCGTCGGGCGGGGGCGCTGATCGCGCTGCTGCTCGTGTCGTCGCTCGTGCTGTTCAGCCTGCCGGTCGGGCGCCGCCCGCTCGCGAACCAGGACGAGGCCCGCTTTGCGCTCCTCGCGCGCGAGGGAGTCGAGCACGGGCAGTGGCTCCTGCCCCGCGTACGTGGGGTCATCTACCTCAACAAGCCCCCGCTCTATTTCTGGACGGTGGGCCTCCTCGCCCTGCCTTTCGGGGTGGTCGACGACGCCACCGCGCCGCTGGCCTCGATCCTGTGCGCGCTGGTGACCCTGCTGGCGGTGGTCGCCCTCGGGCGCCGGCAGTGGGACACCGAGATCGGGCTGGCCGCGGGCCTGGTGCTCGCCACCGCGCCGTACTTCTACTTCATGTCGCACCAGGTCCTCTCCGACATGATGCTGACCGCGTGGCTCGCTTGGGCACTCTACTTCCTGCTGCGCGCGCGGCAGGCCGCGGCGCCGGGTCCACTGCTGGCCGGCTACTACCTCTGCCTGGCCGGCGCACTCGCCACCAAGGGGCCCGCCGCGCTGATGGGCCTGGCCGCGGCCCTCGCGGTAGTGCTCGTCGAGGATGGCTGGCGCGGGCTGCGCTGGCTGCGCCTGCCGATGGGCCTCGGCATCCTGGGGCTCTGCACCGTGCCGTGGGTACTGCTCTATCTCCTGCAGACCGAGCGGAGCTACGTGGGTGGGGTGGTAGTGGGGCACTACGGCGAATGGTACTTCCGGGAGAAGCCCGGCTCGCGGCTGGCCGCGTTCGGCGCCAACCTCGGCCGCTTCCTGCCGTGGACCCTCTTCCTGATCCCGGGTTTCTGGTGGTGGTGGCGCGACCGTGATCCGCGGAGACGGTCGCTGCTCGCGTGGACGGCGACCATCGCGGTTGCGGTGAGCCTCTCCGGCGAGCAGCGCGCGCGCTACTTCCTGCCGGTGCTGCCGTCGCTCTCCGTGCTAGTCGCCGAGGTGCTGGTGCGTATCCCGCGCGCGGCCGGCCGCCCCGGACGTCGGGTACTCATGGCGACATATGGAGCGCTGTTGCTCGTGGCGGTGGTGGCGGTCGGATTCCTGTTACGTCCGGCCGCCCGGGGCGCGCCGGGTCCCGATGTCTTCACGCCAGCCCCCGGCTGGGAGCGTTGGCTGGTGAGCCTCCTGATGCTGGGCGGTCTCGTGGCAGCTCTCACCATCCTGGCGAAGCGCGGCTCGGGCCTCGGCGCCACTTTGGCGGTGGCGATCACCCTCGGAGGTATCCTGTTCGTCGAGGGATGGGGATATCCGACGCGCTACGCGGAGCGCTTGAACATCCGCGGCTTCACCGCCGCGATGGCCACGAAGCTCTCTCCCGAGGAGCGGGTGCTGGCGTATCCCGATGCGAATCTCTACTACGACTTCTACCTGCGACGGCCAGTGCGTGAGCTAGGCACCGCGGCCGAGCTGGACGCGGTCCTGGCCTCGCCGAAGCCGGGCGACGTGTTGCTGATGCGGGAGGCGGGCTGGTCGGCGGAGCGGCCGCGGTCGGATTCGCGCTGGGAGGTGCGGCTGACTGGCCATGTGGGCGCGCACCCGATGGTGCTGCTCGGCCCGCGGCGATGAGCGTGGCGGTTCCCGAGCTGTCGGTCGTCCTGCCCGCGTTCAACGAGGAAGAAAGCCTCCCGCAAGTGTGGGCCGAGGTGTCCGCGGTGCTCGATGGGCTGGGCCGCTCGGCCGAGGTCATCTTCGTGGACGACGGCAGCGCCGACGCCACGCCCGACATCGTGCGGTCCTTCCGCGCGACCGATTCCCGGGTGCGCCTGATCCGCCTCGCGGCCAACGCCGGGCTCTCGGCCGCCCTGGACGCGGGCTTCGCGCGGGCGCGCGGGCGCATCGTCATCACGCTCGACAGCGACCTGCAGAACGATCCGCGCGACATTCCCCGCATGCTCGATGCCCTCGAGGGGTACGACGCGGTCACCGGCTGGCGGCAGCGCCGCGACGATCCCTGGCTGAAGCGCATCTCCTCCCGCATCGCCAATGGCGTGCGCAACGCGGTCACGCGGGAGAGCGTGCATGACAGCGCCTGCACGCTGCGGGTCCTGCGCCACGGCTGCCTGTCCTGCCTGCCGCGGTTCCGCGGATTCCATCGCTTCGTGCCCACGCTGCTGCGGATGGCGGGCTGTCGCGTGCTCGAGCTGCCGGTGGGCCACCGCGCGCGGCGATTCGGCGTGTCGCACTACGGGATCCGCAATCGCGCGTTCGTGGCGTTCGAGGATCTGCTCGCGGTGCGGTGGATGCAGGACCGCCGTCTGCGCTACGACGCGACGGAGGAGCCGTAACCTCGGGCGGGGTGGGGCGGGC
>Ga0066905_100000186_pt1 | contig 14182 bp, 11 predicted proteins | sample PanSoiMetaPlot36_FD_67483 | JGI IMG/M metagenome (GOLD analysis project Ga0066905, IMG submission 67483) | Tropical forest soil microbial communities from Panama analyzed to predict greenhouse gas emissions - Panama Soil Plot 36 (version 2) | ecosystem: Environmental > Terrestrial > Soil >... | reverse complement strand
TCGACCTGCAATGATCGAAGCAATTGCGCCCTCCCCGACATTGCGGACGGCGCCGAGTCCAAAGCGAATCCGCTGTTCGCCCACGACCGTAAACTTGTACCCCGACTCGTTGACGTCCGGCGCCAGGACCTGAAGCCCAAGCTCGCGCGCCTCGTTGATGTACTGCACGACCCGATCGGTGTTGCCGATTTCCGACGACAACAGCGCGGCCATGAACTCGGCGGGATAGTGCGCCTTGAACCAGCCGGTCTGGTAGGACAGGATCGAGTACGCGACCGAGTGTGACTTGTTGAAACCGTACCGGCCGAACGTCTCGATCTGCGCCGCGATTTCCTCGACCGTCCGTTTGTCGTGACCGCGGGCGATCGCGCGCTTCACAAAATTGGCGAGCTCTTCCTGGATCAGCTCCTTGATCTTCTTCCCGACCGCCTTGCGCAGCACGTCGGCTTCGGCGAGCGAATAGCCAGCCAGCGCGCTGGCGATGCGCATCACCTGCTCCTGGTAGACGATCACGCCATACGTCGGCGCGAGAATCTCTTCGAGGGCGGGATGCGGGTAGCGGACCTTCTCACGGCCCAGCTTCCGGTTTATGAAGACGAGATACATCCCGGTATCGAGCGGTCCGGGCCGAAGCAAGGCGTTCGTTGCGACCAGGTCGTCGAAGCGGTCACACTTCATGTTTCGCAGACAATCGGTCGCAAGCGGCGATTCAAACTGGAAGATGCCGGCGGTCCGGCCTGACCGGAGCAAGGCGTACACCTTGGGATCGTCGAGGTCGGGGCGCTCGAGATCGATCGTTATGCCGTGCCGCTCCTGAACCATGTTTGCGGCATCATGCAGCACAGTCAGCGTCTTGAGACCGAGCAGGTCGATCTTCAGCATGCCGACCTGCTCGAGCCCGATCATGTCGTACTGCGTAATGATCGCATCGGCGTCGGTCTTGGAGTCGGGCGCCGTGCAGACGGGGACATAGTCGGTCAGCGGTCCGGGTGCGATGACGACACCAGCCGCATGCACGGACGCGTGTCGGGCAAGCCCCTCAATCCTGGCTCCTAGATCCAGTACTTTCCCGATTCTCTCGTCCTGGGCGGCGGCGGCTTTGACCTCGGGCACCTTTTCGCTCGCTTCCGCGAGCGTCACGCTGAACGCGGGGCCGGACGGAATCAGCTTGGTGAGCCGCTCCACGTCGCCCATTTCGACACGCAGGGTTCGCGCGACATCGCGGAACGCGGCACGCGCCTTGAGCGTCCCGAAGGTGATGATCTGTCCGACAGACTCACGGCCGTAGCGCTCGCGGGCGTACTCGAGCACTTCACCGCGCCGCTCGAAACAGAAATCGAGATCGATATCCGGCATCGAGATGCGTTCGGGGTTGAGGAAGCGCTCGAACAGCAAATCGAACTGGAGCGGATCGACGTTGGTGATGCGCAGCGCGTAGGCGATCAGGGAGCCGGCCGCCGAGCCGCGTCCCGGTCCCACGGGGATGCCGCGGTCGCGCGCAGCTTTGATCAAATCGTACACGATCAGGAAATAGCCCGCGTAGCCCGTTCGTGTGATGACATCGAGCTCGTACTCGAGCCGCTGCTCGACCGCGGCGGGCAGTGGATCGCCATAGCGCTCGGTCGCGCCCTTGCGTGCCAGATCCACCAGCAGGTCGCGGTCCGTCGCGAACTCCGCGGGACGGGGATACTGCGGCAGGAAATAGCGCTTCTCGAAATCGAACTCGCACAGCTCCGCGACGCGCGCGGTTTCGGTGAGCGCGTCCGGCCGATAGCCGAACAGCTCGCGCATCTCCTTTTCCGACTTGACGTAGCTTTCCTGGCCGAAGAAGCGAAAGCGTTTCGGGTCGTCGAGGTCCTTGCCCGTGCCGATTGCGAGGAGGACGTCGTGTGCTTCGGCGTCTTCCCGCTTCAGATAATGGGCGTCGTTGGTTGCGGCGACCGGCAGGCCCACGTCGGCGGCGAGACGGAGCATCCCTTCCGTGACGAGCTTCTCTTCGGGCAGGCCGTGATTTTGGACCTCGAGCCAGAAGCCGTTCGGCCCGAACGTGCGGGCAAACCACTCGGCGCTCGCCCTGGCGGCTTCGTAGTTCCCCTGCCGCAGATACAACGCGATCTCGCCCGAGAGGCAGGCAGCGAGTCCCACAATACCGTCCCGGTGTTGCTCCAACACCTCCTTGTCGATGCGCGGCCGGCGGTAATAGCCCTCGAGAAACCCAATGGACGAGAGCTTGATCAGATTCTGATAGCCCGTCCGGTTCTTGGCGAGCAGGACGAGGTGAGAGTACGGCGCGCCGCCCGGCGCGTCCGGCGACGGTTTCTCGCGGGCATGCCGACTGCCGAACGCGAGGTACGCCTCAAACCCCAGAATGGGCCGGATTTTTCGCGCTTTCGCTTCGGCATAGAACGACCACGCGCCGTACAGGTTGCCGTGATCTGTGATAGCGAGCGAATCCATGCCCAGCGCCTGCACCCGATCCAGCAGATCCGGGATCCGGTTTGCGCCGTCGAGGAGAGAGTACTCAGTGTGGGTGTGGAGATGAACGAACGGCATGGTTACGCCGCTGAATCTGCCGTATCTTGCGCGCTCATGCAATGGCTGTTGCTTGCGGTCACATTCATCGTCACCGCGATCCTCCAGCGATTCGCTCGCGCCGCGGGGACGGGCGGGCCGTTGCCGGTCGAGGCACGCGCCGCGTTATCGCTCGGCCTGCTGTTGCTAGCGGCCTACGTCGCGGGGATGCTCGCGCAACGAATCCGATTGCCGCGCATTGTCGGATATCTGCTCGCCGGCTTCGTCGCGGGACCGGGATGGTTAGGTCGGATTCGTGCCGACGAGCTGCAGGCCCTGAGCGTCATTTCCACCGGCGCGTTGGCAGTCCTGGCGTTCGCCGCCGGATCGATGCTCACGATCGATGCATTCCGCGGACAGAGGCGAGGCGTGCTGCTGCGCGTGATCGGGGGCGCCACGGCCGTTCCATTCCTTCTGGTCACGCTTGTCACACTCACGGTAAGTCCCTGGTTTCCTCTTACTGCGCACCAGCCATTTCGTGATGCTCTGGTCGTGGCGCTCGTGCTTGGTGTCTTCGCCGCGACCGCGTCTCCTACCATTACCTGGGCGGTGATGCGAGACGTCGATGCCAGCTCTCGTGGGCCGTTCTCACGAACCGTGCTGGACGTCACGATCGTGCAAACCATCGGGGCCGCGGCGTTGCTCATTGTCGTCCTGGCATTCGCGAGCGTGGTGGCCAGTGAGGGTGCAGTCGTGCCGGGAAGTGCGGTGCGGGCGCTGATACATCTGGTCGGATCCGTCGGAACTGGCGTTGCGCTCGGTATCGCGCTTGCCCAGTATCTCCGCTCCGCGTCGGGGCCGGGCTCATGGCTTGCGGGGGGGATGCGGGGTGCGGGGCTGCTTGTTGGGCTTGCTTTCATTATAGCTCAGATCGTCCGGTTGACCGGATTCGGGGCCGTGGTGATCGGTCTCACGGCCGGGTTTACACTGCGGAGCGCGGCTCCCGCCGCGCACGAACGTCTCAATGGTGAGCTTGAACGGTGCGCGGTGGGGGTCAATGTCGTATTTTTTGCACTCGCGGGGGCAGCGCTCAGTTTCAATCCGCTCGATGAGCTGAAGCTGTGGCCCTGGGCAATTCTGCTTATTGCCCTGCGGGTCAATGGACTGCGCTGGGGGCTGCAACTGGCTGGACGAAGCTGGCGGGGCGAGTCCCCCGTCAGCGCCGATGTAAGTAGATACGGCTGGCTCGGCTTGGTATCCCAGGGCGGGATGGCCATCACACTCGCCGCCGTGCTACGCAGTGCGTTTCCGGAATGGAATGTTTCGTTGGAAGCGCTGCTCGTGGCCATGATCGGATGTCATGCGTTGGTCGGTCCGATCTGCTTCCAATGGGCGTTGCGGCGCACTGGTGAAGTCACGGAACGACGGGGGGAATTGGATGCTCCGCAAACCGCTCTGGTCGCTGACCGCGACAGTCTCGTTACTCGCGTGTAGCGGGGGCACCGACCCCGGCATCAAGCCGTGTCCCGGAGGGGGCGGGATGCCCGTCACTCTCGCCCTCTTTGAATACGTGTCGCTCGATGTCGGCGCCAACGAGGGCTGCGCCGTGTTCCCAGCCACCGGTTCGGCCGCGGAATACCTCGTCGTCCCGCAACTCGCGACGGGAACGCCAGGTCAGAAGACGGCCTTTCAGCTCGGCGGCGATACCATTCGGCCGGTCGCCCTGGCGCCTCCGGTTGGACGAACTGGCATCGCGACACCGAGCGCCGAGCGTTTTCACACCTTCCTGAGGCTGGGCGACGAGCGGCGTTCCTGGGGATTCATGCCGGAGCGTGGCGCCGCACCTCGAGCAAGCCCCTCCCCGGCGGTGCGGGCGGCGCCACCGCTGCCGAATAGCCTTCGCACGTTCAATGTCTGCGCCAAAATCGATTGCTCGCGATTTGATCGCGTGGGCGCACGAGTGCGCGTGCTCAAGACCAAGGTTGCGATCTATGTCGATACACTGGCACCCGCCGGCGGGGTCGACTCGATTGCGTTGGACAGCATTGCCAAGGTGTTCGATCAGCGTCTCTACGGAGTCGACACGGCGGCCTTTGGCGCCGAATCGGACATCGACGCCAATTCGGTAGTGCTCGTGCTCATGACCAACGTCGTGAACAAGTTGGTCACAACCAGCGAGTGCCAACAAAACGGATTCGTCGCGGGATTCTTTTTTGGCGCTGACCTGGATCCCGCCTTCCAGAACGACCCTCGCTCCAACAAGGGCGAGATCTTCTATTCCGTGGTGGCAGACCCGACCGGAACGCTCAGCTGTCAGCATACGGTTCAGGAGATTCAAGCGTTCCTTCCGATCACGTTCGCGCACGAGTTCCAGCACATGATCAGCTTCAACCAGCATGTGCTGGTCCGTGGCGGGAGCGGCGAGGTGCTCTGGCTGAACGAGGGATTCTCACACTACGCCGAGGAGCTCGCGGGCCGCAGTTACGCAGCGACGCCCGACGCCAGAACGGCGGACTGCACGATAGGTACGAGCGAATGCCGGTTCTATGTCGGCAACCTGTTCAACGCCTATAAGTATCTCGACTCGACCCAGGGCCATTTCCTGCTGCCGACCGCGGGCCTCGGGACCCTCGCGGAGCGTGGAGCCGCGTGGCTGTTCGTCCGCTACTTGGTGGACCGCCACGCGTCGGCCGCCACGAGCACCGCGTGGAACGCTCTCACCAAGTCGCTCGTTGGCACGGCAAACACCGGTGCGCAAAACATCGCCGCCGTCACCGGTACACCGTTCGCCACCACAGTGAGTCGGTGGGCACTGGCGAATTGGATGACCGACAACGGCGCCGCGCCGGCCGAGCTGCAATACAGTTCCTGGGCCTTACATGCCGTGTTCTCGTCGCTGCACACGCAACGGCCGAGTCTGTTCCTGAATACCTATCCGCTCATTCCCGAGGCGAGCGTGGGCCGGGACATGGATGTCAGCGACACGCTGCGTGCAGGTTCGGGCGTCTACGTCATCGCAACGCAACCCGGCGGCGACCCCGGGTTCACGCTGCACCTGACGACACCGAGCGGTGCGCTGATCAACCCTTCGTTTGTGCCGCGGCTGAATGTGATTCGACTGCAATGAAATGGGCGGTCACGACGGTCACAGTGATGCTTCTGATCGCGTGGCCGGGGGCCGCTATGCTCGCCCAGAGCGAAGGCTCGATTCTCACCGCACTCCCCGGATCGACGCGAGCTGCGGCGATGGGCGGCGCGGGCGCCGCTATCGTGGGTGACGCCGGTGCCCTGTTCGCCAATCCCGCAGGCATCGCGACGATTCGCCACCTCGGTCTCGAAGGCTCGTACGAGCCGTATCTCGAAGGAACGGCCATTTCCACCGCGGCGATGGCGCTGCGGGTCTCGCGGTTCATCTGGGGCGTGGGAGCGCAGGCATTCGATTACGGGACCGAGGCGGAGATCGTGCCGGACCCCGCGACCGGTGGTCGCCGGGGAATGGCCACCGGCGCGTCGTTTCACCCGTACGAGGCGCTCGCGGTCACGTCCCTCGTGTACCGCCGCGGATTCGCCGCGCTGGGCGTGACGGGCAAGTACAACCGCCAGCAGATCGGTGCGGAAATGAGCGATGCCTGGGCCGGCGATATCGGGATGGCCGTCGCTGTGTTTGATATCATGGCCTTTGGTGTGTGCGTCCAGAATCTCGGGGGCGATCTCGGAGCCGGCGCGTTGTTGCCGCGCCGCACGCGCGCTGGTCTGACCCTGAACTATACGGATCCACAGGGCACGTATCGTCTCCTCACGACGCTGGAAGGGCAGTGGACCAAGAATCAGAGTGCAGTCCTCATCCAGGGGCTCGAAGCCGGCGTAGTGGCGCGCGGCGTGGGTATCGTGGGGCGAGTCGGTTTCTCCACGCGTCCCGCGATCACGGACGCGTCTCCCTGGACATTCGGCGGCGGGGTAGTGCTTGGCCGGCTCGCGATGGATTACGCATTCCGGTCCTATGACCTGATGGGGGGGACGCACCGGGTGGGGCTGCGGTGGACGCCGTAGTGGACGGGCTAGTCGAACGCGCCCGGCCTCGCTGGGGACGTCAGCTCAAGAGGATCGTCGCGATCACGGCCGGCGCGGCCTTTGGTGCGATCGCTTTCATGCTCGTGATCAGCGCCGACGCGCGTTACGTCGCGCGCGCGGGCATCGAAGAAGCTCGGTTGCTTCTCCGACGCCGGTCGATCGAGAAGCTCATCGCTGACTCGGCGACCCCGGCGCCGCTGCGCCAGCGCCTCCGCCTCGTGCTGGCCGCCCGCGCCTTTGCCGCTGATTCGCTCGGTCTCGCGGTGGGAAAGACCTACACCAGCTACGTCGATGTGGGCCGGGACACCCTGCTGCTCGTGCTCTCGGCCAGCCGGCGCGAACGACTGCGCGAAGTCACCTGGCGGTACCCGATCGTCGGTGTCGTCCCGTACAAAGGATTCTTCAAGGCCTCGTACGCGCACCGCGAAGCGTTTAACCTCCAGCAACAGGGGCTGGATGTGTTTCTGCGCACATCCGGCGCGTTCTCGACGCTCGGCTATCTCAGCGACCCGTTGTTCTCGACCGCGATGAGCCGCGACACCATGGAGCTCGTCGCGACGGTGATCCACGAGCTGGCCCACAACACCTTGTACGTGAAAAGCCAGACCCCCTTCAATGAAAGCTTTGCGAGCTTTGTCGGGTACCGCGGTGCGGAGGCCTTCTTTCGCTCACGGAGCGACACGATCGATGCCCGCCGCGCGGCGGCTCGGTGGCGCGACGAGCGCACGCTCGATGTGTTCTATGCGGAGCTCGCCCGGCGACTTGATTCCGCCTACGCCGAGGCAGTTACGGCACACCGTGTCGAGCAAGTGCGCGACATCTTGTTTGGCTGGGCGCGCGACCAGTTTCGAGGGGCGGTAGGGCAGTCGCTGGAGACGTACGATTGGCGCTGGTTCGCCCAGGCACCGCTCAACAACGCCGTCGTGGTTGCGGAGCGGCTGTACCGGATGGATCTGAATCTGTTCGATGATGTTTACCTGCAGAACAACGCGGATATCGCCGAAACTGTGAGAGCAATCCAGATTCGCGTCTTCACTCAACCGGATCGCGATCCATACCGAGCGCTTTACTCCCGTCCGGGAATAAATGAGTAGGGGAGTCTAGTTCCCCCGCAGTCGCTCAGCGTCCGCAACGCGTTGGAGAGCGATACCGTAGGCAGCAGTTCGAAACGTCACTTTCTTCTCTCGTGCCAGATCCCGCACCGATGCGTAGGCCTTCGTAATCGTGGCCTTGAGCTCCCGATTCACTTGCTCGTGAGTCCATCGATACTGCTGAAGGTTCTGGGCCCACTCATAGTAGCTGACTGTGACGCCGCCGGCGTTGGCGAGAAAGTCGGGGATCACCGCAATGCCGCGCTGTTCGAGAATCCGATCGGCCGTCGGCGTCGTGGGTTCATTGGCGCCCTCGACGACGACCTTGCAGTCGATCGTCGTAGCGTTGGCCTCCTTGGTGATGACGCCGCCGAGCGCCGCCGGCACGAGCCACTCGCACGGGATCGTCCAGAGCTCTTCATTGGTGATGCGCTTGCCGCCCGGCCACTCCGATACGGGCTTGCCCCCGGCGGAGTGTGCCAGTAGCCCCGGGATGTCGAGTCCCGTGTCGTTGTAAATGCCACCCGATACGTCACTCACCGCGACGACCTTGGCGCCCGCTTCGGTGTCGAGCAACCGAGCGAGATGGCTGCCTACGTTGCCGAATCCCTGAATGACGACACGGCCGCCCTTCAGGAGGATGCCGAAGTCGCGTGAGTATTCGTGCATCACGTACATGACACCCCGGCCGGTGGCCTCCTCGCGCCCCAGTGAGCCGCCCAGGGACACGGGCTTGCCGGTGACGACCGCGGGGCTGTAGCCCTGCCGGCTCGAGTATTCATCGAGGATCCACGCCATCACCTGTGCATTGGTATTGACGTCCGGCGCGGGGATGTCGCGGTAGGGACCGAGGACGATCGCGACGCGCTGCGTGAAGCGCCGGGTGAGTCGCTCCAACTCGAGCTTGGAGAGTTTCTTGGGATCCACCGTGACGCCGCCTTTGGCTCCGCCGAAGGGGATGTCCATCAGGGCGGTCTTCCACGTCATGATGGCCGCGAGGCCGAGGACTTCGTCGTGATCGGCCTCAGGGTGGTAGCGGATGCCGCCCTTGCAGGGCCCCCGCGCCCCGTTGTGCTGGATGCGATAGCCGGTGAATACCTCGATGCGGCCATCGTCCATGCGCACGGGTACCTCGACCTGAACCTCGCGAAATGGCGACATGAGGATCTTCCGCATGTACGCTTCGAGGTTGATGAGATCGGCCGCCCGTTCGAACTGGTTCTGGACGATCGCCCGGCCCGACATGGGCGCGCGGGTGAGGCGCTGTGATGGTTCGCTTGATGTCATGGTCTCGTTGCCGAATTGGACAGGCTAAAGCTGTGTCTGCCGAGCACACCCTTCAGGGTGTGACTAAGACGAGCATCATCGGGTGCGCAGTCGCCGCCCGGCGAGCCGCGAGTTCGGATTCTGAGCTTCACTGAGGGCCTGCGTGGGATTCGGCGCGCGCTCGCGGCGCTTGCCGGCATCGGTCAGGACGCCCGCCACATCGACCGTCGTTCCCGCCCACTCCTCGGCGGGATGCTCCATCGAGAGCACCAGCCCCGTCGACTGATCGGCAAGCCGCCCGACGATGCCAATCCAGGTCTTGTCGGTCAACATCGGCCGCAGTGCGACGATGAGTGGGCAGACGGTCGGATCGAATGCCGACGGCGTGACCAGCGGGGCGCCCAGGCGATAGGCGATATCGTTGCTCGCGGGGAATTCCGGACCGAGCAAGATGACCTGACCGAAGTGCCAGCCTGCATTGGCGGCGACTTCAGCGAATGTCGCAGCGAGCGTCTCATCACTCGGCGCCACGGGCCCCGGTGTGGAGGCAAGGACGACTGTCCCCGTATCCGCGAAGAACCGCTCGGCCGGCGTCAGGTCTTCCGGCCGTCGTGGGGCGAATGAGGCGTAGCGGCGCGTCGCCCAGATCTGCTGCTCAGCATCGAGCCGCTGCTCGGGGTGTTCGGCTGCCTGCGCCGCGCCTTCGAATGCCACTTCGGCGGCCTGATACCGCCCCGACTCACGCAGCACCTGCCCGCGCAGCCGCAGCGTGTCGGTGTGGGGTTCGAGAGCAAACGCCCGGTCCAGCGCCAACATGGCTCGATTGCGGTCGCCGATCTTGTAGGCGGCGTAGCCCAGCTCGTGCCAGACGAGTGCGAGGTCGGGATCGACTTCGACGGCGCGCTCGAGCTCTGCCAACGCCTCGGGATAACGCTCCAACTCGGTCAGTGCCGCACCGCGCAGGGTGTACGAGAACCCCGTCTCGCCAAACACCGTGCGCGCGCGATTCGCGAGCTCGAGCGCCTCTTCCCGCAACCCCGCCGTCCGCAGCAGCTCGAAGTATTCAGCCCAGCATGCCTTCGTTTCCGGCTTCTCGGCCAGCAGCTTGTCGTAGGCGGTTTGCGCGTCCTTCATTCTTCCTTCACGCGCCAACCAGCGAGCACGCGCCAGCGCGCGCTCGCTGCGAGCGTCGGGAAAGAGGTCGTAGGAGGCGGTAGTGCGCATGAGAGGCTCAAATCTACCCGGGGGCTTGTCGCTGGCTAGCCGCGACTTCGATCTCTACATTTCTGCCGCGATGGATCGAGAACGTTTGCTACGCGAGCTGAGCGAGTTCCTGCGCATTCCGTCAGTCTCGACGCTCCCCGTGCACAATCAGGATTGTCGCCGCGCCGCAGACTGGGTGGCGACGGAATTGCGCAGACTTGGCTGCCGCAATGTCGACTTCCTCGGCAGCGAAACACACCCGGTGGTGTGGGGCGAGGGACCAGAGGTCCCCGGCGCGCCCACACTGTTGATCTACGGCCATTACGACGTGCAACCGCCCGATCCGCTCGGCGAATGGACGACACCGCCGTTCGAGCCGACCGTGCGCGATGGACGGCTCTATGCGCGCGGCGCGGCCGATGACAAGGGACAGGTCTTCTGTCTCTTGAAGGCCATCGAAGGGAGAGGCAAGCCGGCTGTGAACTTTCGCTTTCTCATCGAAGGCGAAGAGGAATTCGGCTCCAAGGTGCTGTTCGATCTGCTGAAGCGCGAGCCGCAGCGCGTGGCTGCCGACGCCGTGCTGGTTGCGGATATGTCGTATGTGGCACCGGGATGGCCCGCGGTTTACTCGACGCTGCGCGGCTTATGTTATGCCGAGATCACGGTTCGCACCTCGAAGACCGACCTGCATTCCGGTGAATACGGCGGTGCGGCGCCGAACGCGCACGAAGAGTTGTGCCGCCTCCTGACCCAGCTCAAGAGCGAGGACGGGCAGATCAACATTCCGGGTTTCTACGGCGCCGTGAAGCGACCCGCGAAAGCCGAGCTCGCCGCGTGGAAGAAGCTGCCCTTCAAGGAAAAGGACTTCCTCGAGAAGCGAGTCCAGGGGAAAGGTCTCGTCGGTCTCAAGAAGTACTCCGTGCTCGAACGGTTGTGGGCGCTCCCGACGTTCGAGATTCACGGCATTCTCGGAGGATTCACGGGCGAAGGGGCGAAGACGGTGATCCCCGCCGAGGCGACCGCGAAGGTCAGCATGCGCCTCGTACCGAATCAGAAACTCAAGACGGTCGAGCGTCAACTGGCCGCCGCCATCAAGCGGTTCACGCCAAAGTATGTCACCGCGAGCGTGCGGTTTCTGCACGGTGCCGACCCGGCTCAGATCAAGCTCACCGATTCCTCTTTTGCCAAGCTTGATGCCGCGTTCAAGGCGGTGCTGGGGCGGGGCACCGTCCCGGCCCGAGCTGGTGGGTCGATTCCCGTTGTGCCGGCGCTTGCATCTGCCGGGGCGCCTGTCATCCTCACCGGGATCGGGTTGCCGGACGATCGCCTCCATGCGCCCAATGAGAAGCTTGAACTGAAGCAGCTGTGGGATGGGATCGAAGTGTTTGGGAAGTTTTACGAGCTGCTCGGGAGAAACGGCTCCTCCTAGGGTGTGACGTTGTGCACAGCCGGCTTCCATCGTCGTCCTTCATTATGGAAGCCACCATGCGAAGAACTCTCTACTTTGCCGGGCTCGGTTACCTCGCGATCTGCGGGATGCTTGTGCTGCGCAATCGGCAACGGCCAACCACAGCTACCTCGGCAGCAGGCGATAGCTGGTGGGGTCGCACCAAAGCGCGCTGCAATGCGGTAGAAGTTGAGCTTGCACATCGCATGACGCCGCCACCACCGACATTCGACGGCCAGAGCTATAGCGCGGCCTGTTACGCGCTGGCCGGCAAGATCGATTCAGCGCGCGCCATCATCGACCGCTTGCCTCAGCGTGAGCGCTACCAAGCGGCGGGCGTGGTGTTCAATGTCGCGCACCCGATCGCCGACGCCGGCGATAATCGCTCCGCTGGGCCCATCATGGAGCTGGTGATCGAGTATTGGCCCAACCATTACATGGCGCTGTATCACGCCGGCATGGCGGAGTACGGCCTGGGCCAAGCAGAGCTCGCGCGCAAGAATCTCACGGCGTTCCTGGCGAACTACCATGCGGACGACGGCTGGACGCGGTCCGCGCGGGAAACGCTCGTGCGGCTTGGCAACGACGACCAGCAATGAAGACACTCGCACCTGCGATGTGGCGCGCACGGCTGCCCCCGGACATGCTGCCCCTGATCGTAGCAGTCGCCGTCGGTGGTACTGCTGCTGGTTTTCTGGCGGCGATGCCCGTGTTGTTCGTCACTAGTCCGGCAGTAGCCATCGCACTCGCCATCGCCGCCACGTTCATGAATCCGGTTCCCGCATGGCAGCGCGGTGCGCTCGAAGTGCTCAGACAGCTCCCTGCGGCGGGGCAGGGACGCGCGTTGCTTTCCGATTTGTTGCGGCGCGCATCAGTTGTGCCCAGCGCGCTGGTGGCATATGTCGAGCCGCTGGTCTCGGCGGCAGCCGACGCGGCTCGCCAGCTTTCTGCGCTCGAGCTTCACCTCGCCGCCTTCGACGCGCAGCAGGCCACAAATGTTGAGAAATCGGCACGTTGGCACGACGCGCTCGAGCGCTGTAAACAAGGGTCCGATCTTCTGGCAGGACGCCTGCAGGATGCCAGCGCCGCGCTCAGCCGCTGGCAAGCCGCTCAAGGCTCAGGAGAAAACCTTGCTGCACTTGCGCGTGGCTTGAACGAAGAGAGCCGCTATCAGCAAGAAGCGGCTGAGGAGGTGGAGGCACTCCTGATCCCAACTCCTAACTCCTAACTCCCGCCTTCTTACTCGCATTACGAAACTTGTTGATCTCGTGCTGCGTCAGTCCTCGACCACCATACCGTTCTTCCTTCCACGGATCACCACGCATATGGTAGCCGTTCTGCTCCCAGAAACCCGGCAGATCCTCATCCAATAGCTCGAATCCCCGTACCCACTTCGCGCTTTTCCAGAAATAGAGATGGGGCACGAGCAGCCGAGCGGGCCACCCGTGCTCGGGTGTCAACGGCTCTCCCGCCCATTTCAGGGCTATCAGATTTTCGGGGCGGTTCAGATCCGAGAGCGGCAAGTTGGTCGTGAATCCCTGCTCGGCGACCACTAGGCAATACTTTGCGTCGGGTTTCAGGCGCGCGCGTTCGAGGAGCGTCTGCACGGGCACTCCTTCGAACGTGTTGTCGAGCCGGCTCCATGTCGTGACGCAGTGAATGTCGCAGTGGACGGTCTTGCGAGGGAGGGAGAGAAACTCGTCGTAGGTGAGCGAGAATGGTCGCTCGACCACCCCTGAAACCCTGAATGTCCAATTCGATGTGTCTACGGTCGGGACCTCACCGTAGTGGAGTACCGGCCATTTGGTGGTGACTATCTGGCCTGGTGGGACTCTTGGATTTTCCACGCGGGATCTACTCCGAATGCGCTTTCAAAACCTTTGACGACCGCACCAATACTCTCCTGCCACAACGTTTCCCGTTTCTCGTTTCCCGTTTCCCGTTCCACAGATGTCATGACGACACCCGGAATGCCGCAGGGGACGATGCGATCGAAATCCTCGAGATTGGTGCTGACATTGAGCGCGAACCCGTGCCACGTCACCCACTGCTTCACGTGAATGCCGATGCTTGCGATCTTCTTCCCACGCGTCCACACGCCGGTATATCCGGGATTGCGCTCCGCGGGAATCCCGAGCAGACCGAGGCCGTCGATCAACGCTTGCTCCAGCGTGCGCAGGTACCAGTGCAGGTCCCGCGTGTAGCCACTCAGGTCCAGGATGGGATATCCGACGAGCTGGCCCGGTCCATGAAACGTGACGTCCCCCCCTCGTTCAACCTCGAACACATCGATCCCCGAGGGACGCAGAAGGTGTGGGGCCTTCGAGTTGCGCCCGAGGGTTAGGACCGGAGGGTGTTCCATTAAGAGCAGCACGTCATGTGACAGCCGCCCACGGATCCGATCATCGGCGAGCCGGCGTTGCCACTGCAGTGCTTCCCCGTACGGTACGAGTCCCGCTTCAATGATTTCCAGCGAGTTCATCTCACACCCGTCCCGCTTCCCTTACCAGTCTCGCTTCCCTCACCCGTGCCGCTTCCCTCTACCCCCTTGCCTGTCAGGGCCCAACGAGCGGAGGCGACACCGAACGTGATG
>Ga0066905_100000185_pt1 | contig 14200 bp, 21 predicted proteins | sample PanSoiMetaPlot36_FD_67483 | JGI IMG/M metagenome (GOLD analysis project Ga0066905, IMG submission 67483) | Tropical forest soil microbial communities from Panama analyzed to predict greenhouse gas emissions - Panama Soil Plot 36 (version 2) | ecosystem: Environmental > Terrestrial > Soil >... | reverse complement strand
AAGGCGAACGCCGGCAAGACGCACTGGTAAAATGCCTGACAGGCCTTGCAGTGGCCTATATCGCTGCACATATCGCAGGGGAACGCATCCAAGCGTACCTGAAGAAGGACTGAACATCATGACCTGAATTCCCCGCTAGAGCACCGCCTTCGTGGCTCCTTAGCGGATTCATTCAACCCAAAGGAGCCTCGCTATGAGCGAACGTAACGAACATCTTGAATTCGGCCTGACTACGCTCAGGATCAAAATCAAACACCTCGCGCTGGAGCCCGCTCTGATCCGCCATGAACGGCGGAAGGAGAAGGCTAGAGCCTGGGGCGGCCACAACAAAGCGGCGATCCGCAAGTTCAAAGCGCATCTGCGCGAGAGCGGCGATAATCGCAATTGGGTTGCGGCGCTGCGCGGCGACGGCGTCGCCCGGCGAGATTTCCGGGCGATCCGGAAAGACCTCGGCATCCCCAATACACAGGCAGAGTCCTGGCAGGTCCAGCACCTGGACGCACACCGCAAGGGCGAGGTTCGCACCGAAGCCCGCGCCGCGCAGACGGCCTATGCCTATCTGCGCGGCCAGCCCTTCGACCGCTTCGAGCCCACCACCCGCTATCCGGCGCATCTCGACCGCGTCGCTGAGCTGGCGGTGAAGTTCGGCCCCCACACCGACAAGAAGCTGGCCAAGGAGTCGCTGATTGCCTGGATCACGGCAAGCGGCGCTTGGACGTGGAAACCCGTTGGCAGCGGCGGCTATTTCGAGCGTAAGGAATCTGACAAGGCCGCCGCGTAAGAGCGTTGAATATCTGGCCTTGACAGAGTAAGATTCGAGCGGCGATGTTACTCCGAGACCCCATCTCTTGAGTAACGAGCCAGGGCGGGGGATAGTTCCTAACGCTGTCCCCCGCCTACTGCCCCAACAAATCCCCTAGCAGACTCTTGGGCTTCTCTGTCTTATCTGGTTTTGTGATCGCTGGCAATGGCTTAGTCACCACGCGGATATTTCCGGATGAGCTTGGACGATTGCGCATTTCGTCGCGGACATTATTTGCAACGATATTATCGCGCAAGGCGGTGAGCGTCGTCTCGATGCCGTCCAGCCGTTTGTCCACGGAGTCAATCCGCCGATCGACGGATTCAATCTGCCCTTTGAGCGCGGTGATTTCCGATCGCCGGGCGATGCCGTCGAGCCAGCCATTTGACTGAAGCCAGCCCAGCACCATCACCAGCACGATGACAATCTCGCGCCAGGGACTGGGAAACCAATCAAGGATCGAGTGTTTCTTGGCAGGAGCCGGCGCCTGGATTGGAGCCGGAAGCGCGGCGCGGGCTGCTGGCCTGCGCTTTGGTGTCGGCTTTATAGGCGTGCCTTCTGCGTGAATCCCGCCGTTCATATAACTTTTCGCCATCGTGCCCATCTCACTTCGGCGCCCTCAGTATGTGGAGAGCTTCACCCCGGTGATAGCCCCCGGTTCCGTTTGAAATCGTTGATCCATTCTGAATACATCACATCACGCTCGACTTCTCGCAGAGCTTCGCGCGGCGTAAACTCACGCCCCTTCTCGGATTCCTGCTGGAGAGTCTTGTAAAATCTGGCAAAGTCCCGGTAGCAGTCTTTCAGACGCAAGCCGAGCATGCGAAAAGACACCATGGCGCCACCGTAAGAGATGCGCTCGTCATCGGAATTGGTGAGGAACGAGCCCCAGTCGATCGCGCCGGTTTCGGTTTTGCCTGCCATCATGCGGCAGAACATTTCGGCGATCGTGCTCCATTCTCGGCCGAGGCCGAACCGTCTAACCCACTGATATGCCGATATTTCGTAACGTAGGTAGCTTTGCGCGTCGATCCGATCCACATGATCCGCGTAGCGCCCTAGGGGCTCTCCGTCATCGCTAAAAAGCCGGCAATGGCCGGCGGCGAAGTCGGAGGCCTCAAAAAATCTCTGGAGAAAATCCAGCTCTGTTTGCGTCGCACAGTTTTCGGCGACCGCAAGCGGGTGAGCAACGCGGGTTTGCTCACCGTTTACAAGAACTTCTCGCCCGTCTTCTTTCGTTGGGAGAACGACATCTGCAACCATAAACGCCCCCGCGTGATTTATTGCGGGGGAGTGGAGCAGATTCAGGGGGAGGAAGGCAAGATAAAATTGGCAAGTCCGTGGCTTACCCACGAGAACTGCGGCAAAATTATCTTGCCTTTGCGATTGCCGGCCGGGCTACGCTCCGCTCCGCTGCGCAGCGCCATGCCTATCCATGCCAAACGCGCGATGCCCTCTTGTGCGCCGCGCTGCTATGTATATATCTCACTCACTAGACGTTTAAAGGCCCACCACAGGAGAAAGCCATATGACCACTACGAAGCTGAAGCGCGCCACGAAAGACAAGGTGGCGACTGAGACGACCGTGTCTTTGACGCGGGCGCTTTCCGAGCCGTCCAAGCTCATGCACTTCCACCTCTGGCTAGTAGGAGAAACGCCGCTCATCGTCCACGCGTGGAGCCAAAAAGCCAAGCTGGCCATGCTCAGCGATCAGGTGAAGGCGACCAAGAGCGGGCGCGAGAAGCGCGACCCCGTCGCGGACTACGAGGCCTCGCTCTATGAGATGGGCGATGGCAACTATGGGTTCCCGGCGATGGGCATCAAAAACGCGATCGTCTCGGCCGCCCATAAGGATCGCGGCGTGCCGCGCTCGCAAGTCGAGCGCGCGCTTTGGGTGGACGCGGACATGGTTCGCGTGATGCCGGCGATGGCCGGCGCCATCTGCGATATGCCGCTGGTCCGCATCTACGGCTCGGCGCCGGAGATGCGCGAAGACATGGTTCGTATAGGCGCAGGTTTGAACAAAAAAGCAAATCTGGCCTACCGCGCTCAGTTCACCGACTGGGCTATCCGAATCTCCGGCCGCCTCAATGCAAGCATACTTTCGACGGACGCGCTAGGCTTTCTGATCACCGAGTCCGGCATGAGCGCTGGTATCGGTGAATGGCGGAACGAGCGCAAGGGATTTTTTGGCGCGTACCGGATCGCCACCGCCGAGGAAGAGGACGCCTGGACGGCCTACGCCGATGCAGACGGCCCCGAGCCTTGGGCGGAGATCGCCGCCGAGCGCAATATCAAGCTGGTGAAATGAACCGCCAGCAGGGCCGGGGTGGCATGGGGAGCCATAAGCATGGCGTCTCCGGCCGGCCCGGCAAATCCCCCAGGCTCCGCCATGCCATGAAGCGCATGGCGGAGGCTGACGAGCGCAAGGCGCAACCCTCTATCCGCAATCCGAAGAATTCGGTGCGAGAACTTCTGGAAGAGTCATGATCCAATACCGATTTAGGGAGGAAGGCGGGCACAGCTTCAAAGCAAAGGCCAAGAGCGATGCCCAGATTATCGGCGAAGAGCTGATGCGCATCCGCCAGAAATACGGCGACCTCAGGCCGGCACATGTTGTGGCGGAAGCCAAAGACCCAAAAAATCCACTCCACCGCAACCTGGAATGGATCGATAGCGACGCAGCGCATGCACATCGACTGGTGCAGGCCCGTTCGCTCATCCGGTCGATTGTCACCATCGAGGCGCCCGGCCGCGAGATTCCGACATTCGTTTCGATCAAGTCGGAATCCAAGGGCCAGCGTTATGAACCGATCGGAGCCGTGCTCCGCAGCGTTGGCCTGCGCAAGCAGATGCTGAAGCAAGCGGAAACCGATCTTGTTGCATTTCAGCGGCGATACAACCTTTTCAAGGAGGTTGTTAAAGCGGCTGAGAAACCTCTTGAGGTTGTCCGTGGCCTACTGGGGGATGAGTTACACACGGATTAGGCATGGCGAGTCAAGGCCTAGCTCGGCCTAGCTCAGCGAGGCAGGCAGGGCAGGGCATAGCTTGGCAAGGCCGGGCTGTGCACGGCAGGCACGGCATAGCACGTCGAGGCGTGTCTTTGCGAGGCAGGCACGGTATGGCACAGCGATGCGCAGCGAGGCTAGGCGAGTTCAGGCAGGCACGGTTTGGCTTGGTCCAGCGAAGCTGGGCAGGGCAGAGCAGGCATGGCTTGGATAGGCCCAGTGCGGCGTGTCCGGTCAAAGCAGGCTTAGCCAAGCTAGGCGTAGCATGTCCGTTCGCGGCAAGGCAGGCGAGGCCCAGTATGGCAGCGCTTGTCCGGGCGAGGACAGGCAAGGCAGGCTCGTTTCGGCGTGTTTCTGCAAGGCTGGTCCAGGCAAGGCAGGCGTGGCGCGTCCAGGTAGGCGTGTCGGTGCCCGGCAAGGCCGGTAAAGCCCGAGGGCGGGGTTATTCCCCGCCCTCATTGCTTACTCGGGTTGCTGATCAAGCTCTTGCGTTGCCTGGACCAGTTTGTGGAACTCGTCTTGAGTTAGCTTTTCGGATTCTATCCGATCCGCCTCGATTCCGGTCATTTCGGCAAGCTTCTCCAAACGTTCGCGATCAGTCTCCATATGCCAGTCTCCTCATCTTTTTTCTCACATTTTCGCGAAACTTCACACATGCCACGACCTCAGGCGAGAGTCGCCCTCCGGCGGCTAGGTGCTCCGCGTTGCGCTCGTCCATCCTAGCATCATTCGCCAGCGAACGGTGCTTGATGATCGCCACCTCTTTTTCGTTCGGGAAGCGCTGATTTTCCCGACAAAAGTCCCAGAACATCTGTCCCCAGCCCTCATCGACGGCCTTCCGCCCGGCAACTGTCCGCATGGCCTTGTCAGCGTTCGCCCGGTGCGACTCCGTCCAAAGTTCCACAGGATTCTCCCGCCACGGATGCGTGGGATTCTCCTTCTGATCGACGAAGGGTGCCCGGAGTTTCTTAGCGCGCGGGCGATGCTCCATCTCGGCACGTACCTGCTCCAGCAGCATCTTGTTCCGCTCCTCCCGGCACAACGCAACGCACTCGCCCGGCATCGGGATCGTCCGGCTTCCGGTGCGCTCTGCCTTGAGCCGCTTGGCAACTCTGGTGAGCACCTCATCGTCGTAAGGGATGAGTTTGCCGTTGTCGTCACAGTAGGTCAGAGCATCCTCATAGTCACTATAGAAGGCCGCCTCTTTCTCGTCGCTTCCCTCCTTATCTGGGGGGAGCCTGAACTGCGTCAGCAGCGGTTTGATGAAACTCTCAAAAACATCAGGCACTAGCTAACTCCTTCGCCTTGCGCTCTGCACTCAACCGCGCCAGCAAGGCATCCTGGCGACGAGCGTTCGCCTGCACTTCGGCTTTCCATGCAGGCAGGTTCGTGTTCTGGACCGCAGGAGCGTCAGGGAGCGGCTTAAGCCGCTTGTCCCGCGCCTCCGCTACCGCCGAAGCGAAATACCGCCACGCGCTAACCCGGCCCGCCGTCGTGCGCGCCGCCACTGCGCGGATGGCCGGCAGGATGTCCTCCTCCAGGTCACAACCTTGCGCCAGCCAGCCGCGCGGCTCGGACATCACCTCCAAGCTCGCCGCTGTCCGGTTAAGGGCCGCTCCTCCCGCCTCAAAGAGGCGAGGCGCCAGCTCGCGGTAGTCATAGTTCTTTTGTTCCTTTGTTTCCTTGTTAGATTCTGGTGGTTGAATGGTGGTCGAATGGTTGTTGATTGGTGGTTGAATGGTGGTTGGCTTGTCCGGAAGCATCCGCGCCAGCTCGCTCGCCGTCTGGAAAACGTCATAGTTTTCAATGACTAACACGTTCGCATAGTGGCGGCGCTGCTTTGGGTCTGAATGGTGGTGATCGCGGCGAACCATCGTGCTCTTCTCAAGCTTATCCAGGAACCATCGGACGGTGTTTTCCGTCCAATTCCAGCGGCTAGCCAGCCAGCTACGAGCCGCCATAAGCGCGCCGCGAGCCAGCTCAACGACCTTGCCCTTGTTGTTGATCTGGCCCGGCGCCCAACGCGCTTCCATGATCAGGTCCATCCACGCCTCGGCGCGGCTGAAGGCGCCGCGCTTGGGATCGGCCGGCTTCACCGGCTGACCGAATCCGACAATGGGATGGTCACGCATGTCACGGCTGATCGCGATCCAGTTGCCCGCAACTGCACCAGAGTTGTGTCCGATCATGGCTTGCCCCCGCTGCATGGCTTAGTAGTTTGGATGAAGAGACTCGACGGCCATAAGCCATTGTTCCGCGCGGTGCGCGTCGATGGCGTTGCGGTCGAAGAGTTGGAGGATTAGGTCAGCGGCCTCTTGCTTGGATCGGCCGGTGAGCTTCTCACGCAGAAGCTGTGGAAAATTGTGCTTGCTGGGAGATGCAGGCGCTTGTGCGCCGGAACCGATGGTGCTATCCATGGTTTCACGTCCTGATTGGGTGTTGACGTCTCGGAAACTCAAACGCACTCACGACGCTAACTCAATGATGTCAGATGGTGCTATACATCTGACCGAAACCCGAGAGACTTGCCCGTCTCTTCTCCCCGGATTGAAAGGCCGCCTTTGCCCGAGGCGGCCTTCAACGTTTCTGGACCCAAGATGCCCCGCGCGGGCGCGCACGGTCAAGCGGCAGATCGGCCACTTTCCTCACTTTCAACATAGTTCCCAAAGAACGCTTGACTTTTCCTCTGTGGATAAAGGAAAGGCGGCGCCCCACCACGGAACGCCGCCTATAAGCGAGGGCGATGTCAGACCCAAGCCTACCCGCGATTGCCGGTCATCAGCTCTTCCAAGCCCATGCCCAGGCGTTTCTTTATCTCGGCGCCGCGAATCTCCTCCATGCGCTTGTGATGCTCCGGCTTGATTCGGCATCCGACATAGCTGGACACCAGCCGGCCGCCGCCGTTGAGCGCCAAAAACTCGCTCATCGCATATTCGAAGTCCGGCCGAGGAATCGGCGTGACGCCGCGATCGATCGAGAACACCATATAGCCGGCATACATGTCGCCGCCCCTGACTTTGGCCTGGGGAACCAGCATGAGGCAGACCTCGGCGAACTCGCGCGCCTCGCGGAAAGCGATCTGGAAGCGGGCCGGGCGGGTGATCCGGGTTGCCGTCTCGCGCGGCCGGGCCATCCCGCCTTTGAGCATGGCGAGCGCCATGGTGATTTCTTCTGGCGAGAAGGTGTTTGGCATCTCTGATGCCAGGGTGATGTCGGTGGGATCAAGCGGAGGCAGTACCCGGTGCAGCGGAACCGGCTCGGGAACCTTCTCCGGGAGCGGCGCCTCCAGAAACACCGGCTTGGCGTCTGGCTTGAATTTCTCACGCGCGGCGCGCGTCCAGAATCGGCTGAATGTTGGCCACACGGGAGAGTCCCCTTTACTCGGCGTTAACGCGCGGCCGGATCATGGGTCGCGTTTCCCGGCGAAAGGGGCGCTCACCGGTAGCACCTCCCCCGCCGCCGCCCGGCGACCGATGAGCCGTGCGCTCGGCATCGCGTTCTTTCTGGATGACGTTTTCAAAGAAGTGATCGGCGATCCAGTGCCGGGCTTCCTTGAGCTTATTATAGGCGTGCTTTAGCTCTGCACTGCCCTTGTCTTTTGCGCCCATCTTCGTGCCGCCAATTTCGTCGATGAGCTGTTGCATCTCGCGGATATGGCGATCGAAAGCGCGCTGGAGCGCCTTGTCCTTATCGGACAGCATATGTGTCTCCTTGGTTTTCGGGGATAGGATCATATTTGCCTGTCTCGTTCCCCCAGGCCGTCCAATTGGGGCGATTTTGCCTGGAAAACAAGTCAAGCCGACGCGCGTCTGGCATCCAGCGCTCCACCATGGCATAGAACTCTTCTGGCTTCTGACTGTGATCGCGCAACGGGGCCATCAGCAAAGAGCGCTCGCTTTTGGTGTTTTTGGGATTGCCGCGCACGCCCAAGAGCCAGGGCTCGTGAGAGGTGCGCAGGCGATAGCCCGTTCCGAAAGCGATACGTCCGCGTACCGTGACCTTACCCCAAACGCCATGCGTTTTATACTGAAATCCCCATGCCTTCATCACGTCTAAGGCATCCATCAGCAACGGCGCTGTCGACCAAAGAAAGAGTGCGCAGTCTGGCGCGGCAAGCTCTGCAATCGGCAAGTCTTTGATCTGCTGAAGGGGCATGGTTGGATAGTGCCGCTCAGCGCTCTTCTTCTCCTTACCCTTGCGAGAGTAGGTCTTAAACTCCCAAGGCGGATCGGCGACGATAACGTCGAAGCTTCCGGGAAGGAGGCCGGGCAACGGGCAATCTGCGGCCGACGTCTCGAAAAGGGCGAGCTGAGTATCCATGTCGTGACCATGCACTGATTTGCCCGGTCACACAAAAAATCGTCCACTGGTCTTGTGGAAATCAAGGCCGGCGCCATATCCCAGTCACAGCCATGAGAGACCGAAGCCAAGGAGAATAGCCATGATCAAAGAACCCGGAATACCCGCCCGCGTCTGGCGTAAACTGCGCGCCACCACCCTCGGCGAATGGATCGAGAAAGCTGGGGACGCCTTCTTTAACATCGGCACCTCTATGGCGATCTTTCTCGCCCTCGGCACCACGCTAACGTGGGGAAGCGTCGCGCTTCTGGTTGGAACCGGCATCGTGCTGGCTTTCGTCGCCGGCTTCATCCAGGCGCTGGAGAAGCACTCCGCCACCGACAAGAACGACACCCGCACCCTATAGCTGTCGGCAAAGCGCCTCACCGCCATTACCCTCCCCGGTACAGGCGCGCCGACATCTCCCGGCAGGATTGGGTGAAGAAGCCCCCCTCTCCCGCCCAGTCCTGCCGGACTTAACCCAAGGAGAAAAGCCATGCCCAGTTATGAAATCCTCAAAGACGAGCACGCCCCAGGCGCCATGCGCGTCCGACGTACCTCAGACCTTCCGAAAGAGCGCGTCATCATCGACGGCAAGGATGTCACCGACATCAAGAAGGAAGCGGACGGGTATCCCCGCTACCAGAAGCTTTCGCGGTACACGCTGCCACACAAACAGTCCGAACCAAACGGTGTTTGGACTTATAGTGGAAACGGCAGTGAAAGCGGCCACCAGGAAGAGCTGAACGCTTGGAAGGGCGTCCCATGCGACAAGGATGGCAATCCACTGCCGTCCTCTGTGACAGAGGCACCCAAGCAGGATGATCCTTATCCGCGCTATCAGAGGCTCAACTTCAGCCATTTCGTGTATCGAAAGGCGGGGCCTAATCAGAAGTGGGTCTACGACGAAAACAGCAAGCGCGACGTCCCAAGCCTGTACCAGTCCAATCTTGACCAGGAAGAGGGCATCCGGTGCGACAAGAACGGCACGCCCTTGTCAGCGCCAGCGCCCAAGCCAGAGCCCAAGCCGGCGACGGTCACGCGCGGCACGTTCCGGGACACCATCACCTTAGGCAATGGTGAAACCTTCTTCCGGGAGAAGGGCGAGTCGAGCTGGCGCCATAGCTCGGGAGGCTCCGCCGTTGGCGCCATCGTGCAAGGCCAGCTTGACAAGATCGCCATGGCCGCACCATCGGCGGCGATCGACCCAAAGCCGATATTCGAGACGCGCGTCGGCTATCAGTACATCGGCATCGGCAGGAAAAAGTATTCTCGCGGTGAGAAATCCTTCGTCTGGCGCGATGTCTGGGGTGAGAAGGATGTCACGGACTCCGATCTGCACAAGACGCTCAGCGACCTCTGGACTCTCAACCATCCGCCGAAAGCACCAGACCCGGTGCCGCCATCCAAGCCGGCGCCGGACATCGAGTTCAAGTATGACGAGATCAGCAAGGATTGGATTTGGATAGACAGAAACGAGTCGCTGGCGGTGTGGAATTTCGCCAGCCACAAGATGCCAGCCGGCATCCGCTTCGCGCAAGACCTGCCTAAGCCTCAGGTCGAAAAGCCAAAGCGGGCCATCGAAGTCAAGAAGATGTACGGCAGATGGTGCTGGCGGCCTAAGGGCGCGCACGAAAACGACCAGTGGGTAGACCTCAGCCTCCAGGCGCCTGATGGCCTTGCCGGCATGACGGTCTGGGAGCCTGAGGCGCCCAAGCCCGCACCGGAGCGCAAGCCCCCAACCGTCGAGTTTGCCATCCGCGAGAGTGCGGTCGGCGGGGGCCAGGAATGGCACGTCAAGTCCACATACTTTGACGTCAATGGACAGGAGCGCCCCGGCGTCTGGCTTCCTGTCCGAGCATACCAGGAGCGCGATATGGAGCTTCCTGGCAACGTGAAGTTCAGAACTCCGCTTCCAGCCAAGCCGACAGAACCGGTGAAGAAGCGAGCAACGGCAGGATGTCCCTGCCCAGACTGTAACCCCAACCAAGGAGAAATAGGCATGGGAATAGTGTTCATCATGATCATGGCGATTTGCGTCGCCTTCGGTATCGGCCTCGGCGTCGGCTCTAGCGGCGACAAGGACGGCAGCCCCACCCGCACCACCATTACGGTGGACACCCACAGCCGCGACAAGGCCAGCGTCATCCGCGATCTGCCGGTGACCGTGGGTAAGAACGAGAAGTGCAGCCCCGATCAGGTCCAGCTCGGCTTCCGCAATAACTCCTCTCAGGCCATCGGCAAGGTGGAGTATGAACTGCGCGGCTACGTGAAGAATCGGAGCACCAACGTTGTCGGCAACGGCAAGGTGCTCTCCGACCAGATCACCCGGCCGGGCCAGACCACGGCGGAATGCGTGAGCGTCGATCTGCGGCCGAACGTAGCCCCGAGCGATGTCACCGAAGCCTCATGGCGCGCTGTCATCAAGGATGTGACCTTCCTCGATGACATCCAGGACTATATCGACGTCCAGCGCTCTCAGCAGTGGGCACCGACCTGCCCGGATACCGGCAAGGCCGACACGCCCAAGAACGGCGCAAACTATGTGCCGGCAGGCCAGGACTGGAATAACCTCGTCTCCGGCCCGCGCCTCGGCAGCCTCGCCGCCAACAACTACAGCGAAGTCCGCTATATGATCGGCTTTAGCTGGCACCAGTAAGCAGCGCATGGTAGCGTGTGGTCGATGAGGCCACACGCTCACCAAAATCCAGACAAACAGCTTGTAGACCTGGAGCGCCAGATTGCGACTCTGCTAAAGAGATACGCTGATCTGGCGCCTTCCGCGCGTCTTAGCTTCTTCTGGAGGAACTGGGAAAGTGGACTCATCCGTACCGGAAAACTCAACAAACCAGAGCCCCGACCGTGACACTCTTCACGCCATCGTCGTCGCCCAAGCCAACTTTATCGACACCGTACTCACCCGCCTCATCATCCTTGACCGCGACTTCAACCCCACCACGCGGGGAAACTGGCCAGCCATCTCAGCCGGCCGCGCCATCGCGGCGCAGGAGACTCCACCCCGAATGGCTCAAACGCCTTAGCGTGCTCGCCGTCACCGCCCTATGGGCGATTCTGGTGCGCGAGCTAATCCCGCATTTCCAGCTCAGCAAGTGGCTGGTAACATCCGTCTCTATCGGCGTCTTCGCGCTCGCCTTCTGGCTGGCGGATAAGGCCTCGCCGCTCCGCGACAGCCTCCCCGAAGAAGATGCTCGCATTTTGCGGCAACTTCGTGCTGAAATCGGCGTTCTCGCTGATTTTCTCGCACGGAGACCCCATGGCTGACGAACCGGCCCGCCTGCATCAAGAAATCACCGCCGCCAAACGCCTGCGCGAAGACCTCGCGCAGTTTTTCGAAGACGACCCCCAGCTCGCCGCCGACATGATCGAGGGCGAGACCAACCTCAACGAAGCCATCCTCGCCGCCTGCGATCTGTTCCACCGCGACAAATGCGCCGTCGAAGCCATCGAAGCCCATATCCAAGCCATGGAAGCCCGTAAAGAGCGGATCAAGAAGCGGATCGATGGCATCCGCGTGCTGGTTGGCGTGGCGCTGGAACAAGCCGGCCGCAAGAGCGTCGAGACCGCGCTCGGCACAGCGACCTTGAAATCCGTGCCGCGTTCGCTCATTGTACGCTCTGAGGATGAGCCAGACATCCCGCTGGATTATTGGAAGATGGCCAAGCCCAGTTTGGACCGTAAGCGGTTGCTGGCGGACCTGAAATCTGGCAAGACTATCAAGGGCGCCTGCCTCAGCAACGGAGGCCAAACCGTCGCCTTTACGTTCAAGTGAGTATCCCGTCAGAAAGCCATGCCGTGAACGTTCCCGTTCTCATCAACTTTTCCGCAAAACAGCTTGGCGTGATCAAACAGACCTGCGCCAAGGACACCACCGATATCGAGTTTGACGCCTTCTTAGAAATGTGCCGGGCGCGCGGCCTCAATCCGCTGCTCAAGCACATCTATGCGATGGTGCTCAACAAGGACAGCAAGGACGCCAAGCGCCCGCGCCAGCTCGTCATCATCGTCGCCATCGACGGCCAGCGCGTCATCGCCAACCGCACCAAGGATTACCGGCCCGACGACCACGTCACGCAATTCGAGATCGATGCCGAGATGAGCGAAGAGGACCGGCGTAACAACCCGGCCCGGCTCATCTCGGCGCAGACCGGCGTCTACATCTACCGGCATGGCGAATGGCACTATGTGCCGCACGTCGCCTACTGGGAAGAATACGCGCCGATCGTGGAAGAGTGGGTCTATAACGAGGCGACCGGCCGCAGCGAGAAGACCGGCCGGCTGGTGCTGGACCCGAAAAAGCCGAACTGGCGCAAGATGCCTCGGATCATGCTGGCCAAGTGCGCCGAGTTCGGTGCGCTGCGCAAGGCCTTCCCCGATGACTTCGGTGGCACCTATGGCGAAGAAGAGATGGACAAGGCGCACTCCATCGACCTGACTGCGTCCGAGATGATGGCGCAGGCCCGCGCCGAGGATCGCCTAAAGACGCTCGGGGGGCCGGGTATCCTGATGGACTTCATGAGCGGCGGCCCGCTGGAGAAAGTGCCGCTAGGGCGCTTCTATGACCGTTGTATGGGCTATCTGAGAGACATCTCGGGATCGCCGATGACGGTGACGGCCTGGGAGACCCGCAACGTCAACGGCCTGCGCGAATTCTGGGGGCTAGAGCCGGGCGAGGCCTATTCCTTGCGCAAGGAAATCGATAAGGCTAAGGCGCTGATCGTCGAAGAGCCCGAGCCTGTCCCGGTGAAGCCGGCGCCAAAGCCCGCGCCGAAGAAGGCAAGCCATGCAAAGCCGAAAGCCAAAGCGATGCCGAAATTGCGGCTACGTGACGAACCGGCCGAGGAGTCCGAAAGCTCATAGGCATTTCTTCGCCATCATCGACAAGGCGTTCCAGAACTGGCCGGACACCCATCCATTCCAGCCGGACAGCGCCGAACACCTTCGCGCGTGGCTTGAAGTCAAGGCAGGCCACCGCGATATCATCCTGGCAGACCCAAGCGGCCCGATGGTGGAATTCATCAAGGCCGTGCTCAAGCGCATCGAAGATGCAGACATCGGGTTCCGCTACGGCTTTCCCGCCGTCAAGGGCGACATGATCGCCGTCGCGTTCCCGCGCTCCATTTCCTGGAGCACATTGTCTCAAGAAGAGTTCTCGCCGATCGCCAACGAGATTTATGCAATCCTCGAAGACATCATCGGCGTGGACACCGCCACCCTGATCGAGAAGACCAAGGAAACCATATGACAGACGAAGCCATGACAGCGGCGCAAGCCGCGCTCGCTGACGCCGTACAATTCAGCGAGGAAGAGTTCATCCTGCGCATGCACGACCGGCAAATGGCCGCGACCGACAACACCGCCAAGCTCTATTACGAAATGAGCAAGGCGGTTGCCCCGGTGATCGCCCGCATGATCCACCACGCGATGACGGCGCCAACCATGGAAGAGCGCAACAAGCGGGTGAGCGATTTCACCTTCGCGTTCTCCCAGTTCATGGGCACGCAAGTGCTTTCTGTGGTGATGACCATGGCCGGCGCCGAGCCCGACCGCGAGAAGCCGCGCAATGAGCTGATGGAGGTGTTCAAGAAACTGATCGAAACCAGCATCGATCAGCGGCTGGCCGAACACAACGAAAAGGCCAACGAGATTTATGCCGAGGTCGAAGCGAAGCGGGCTGAGCTTGCGGCAGCGCTGGCGAAGCGGAACGCCACGCTGTGACAGATGGGCCGGTCAAACGCCGCGCCATGACGCGATCCGAGATCATCGAAATTCTCGCGCGCCAGGGCACCGTCTTGGCCGGCCTCACCCTCCCGCCCGGTGCCTTGCGAGAAAAGCAGATTTGGAATCTGCTGGAGGCGCAAGGCGTTACCGTGCCATGCGGCGCGTGCCAGGAGCCGATCGCGGCGCGCCAGGACTGTGTTCGCGATCACAATATCGCCCTGCGCAGCATTGAGGAAGGCCTGCGCGCCGAGTATGACAAGCCGTGGAATCAGCGCTATCTCTGCCATCCCTGCAACGGGACGAAGACGCATAA
>Ga0066905_100000184_pt1 | contig 14227 bp, 18 predicted proteins | sample PanSoiMetaPlot36_FD_67483 | JGI IMG/M metagenome (GOLD analysis project Ga0066905, IMG submission 67483) | Tropical forest soil microbial communities from Panama analyzed to predict greenhouse gas emissions - Panama Soil Plot 36 (version 2) | ecosystem: Environmental > Terrestrial > Soil >... | reverse complement strand
GTCATCTGAGCGACGGCGAACCCGGGGTTCCGGCGCGTGTCGTCAGGCGGGCCGGGGTTCGAACACGACCACCGGGATGATCCGGTCGGTCTTCCGCTGGTAGTCGTCGTACGACGGCCAGACCTCGGTGGCGCGCGCCCACCAGGTCGCCTTCTCTTCGCCGTCGACCTCGCGGGCGCGCACCGGGTGGACCTCGGGACCATCACGGAGGGTCACGTCGGGATGCGCCGTCAGGTTCAGGTACCAGCCGGGATCGTGTGCGTCACCCCCCTTGGAGGCCACGGCGGCGTACGTCCCATCGTGCTCGACGCGGATGACCGCGGCCTTGCGGACCTTGCCGGTGCGGCGTCCCCGCATCGTGATCACCACGCACGGAACGCCCTGAAGGGTCAGCCCCTTGGTGCCGTCCGACGACTCGTAGACATCGACGTGCTTGGCGACCCAGTCCCACGCACTGGGTTCGTACTCCCCCTCGATCGACATGGCGGGCAGTCTACGAGGCCGCCTCGGCCCCACCGAGCGGGCAGATCCTGGGCGTTGCCGCCGGCGCGGTCACACGGCCGCCCTGCGACCAGGACCACCTCGGGGGGCGGACCGGCCGGTGGAACCCGGCGGGGTAACGTCATCAGCGGCTGGCACGATCTCTATACGGATGGCTCGATCCCCCCGATGGCCGTTCAAGGAGGCCGCGATGGCAAGCTCCAGCGATGACGCGGGTCACCCGGCCCCGCCGAGTGCCGGTGGGCGGCGGGAGTTCATGCGGCGTGCGGCCGTCGTCGGCACCGGAGCCTTCGTGGTGCCCACGATCATCACGGTCGACCCTGCGGACGCCCAGGCGGTCACCAGCCCGCCGCCCGAACCGCCCGGCAAGCCCGAGTCGCCGCCGGTCACCCAGGGCCAGGGCGCCCCGCCCGAAGCCCAGCCAGCGGGCCGCCGCGTGACCACGCGCACCGAACTGCCCCGCACCGGCGCCAACCTCGACCGCCTCGCCGTGGCCGGCCTCGCCGCGACGGCTGGGGGCGCGGCGCTCGTGCTCTGGAGCGCCGAAGCCAGGAAGGCGGCCAAGCCCCCGGAGACGACCGCCGAGTCGTGACCCGACGCGTCGTTGAGGGTTTCTGTGCCGCGTCGGCCTCGTTTGCGAGGCTCCCGCTTGCGCCCCCGGTAGGACTCGAACCCACGACCCGCTGCTTAGAAGGCAGCCGCTCTATCCATCTGAGCTACGGGGGCGTGCGGCCATCACGCTAGTGGTGGCCGCGACGCCCGCCGTCCCGTGATTCGGTTGGTGAGACAGCGCACGCCGTCGGATACGCTGATCCGTCCCGTGGTGGCCGTAGCTCAGGTGGTTAGAGCGTCAGGTTGTGGCCCTGAAGGTCGGGGGTTCAAGTCCCCTCGGTCACCCTAGGTCAGAGCGTTGCGGCTCCGACCCGAACACATGTGAGCCTCCGGCACCGTTGCCGGGCCCAACGCTCCTGTTCGATCTCGTACGTCGACGGCCTCAGAGCTTCTCACCCGGCAGCCGGCTGGCCTGCTCGACCCAATCGGCGAACTGAGGTGCGTCGACCTCGTCGTCCTCGTGGATGTCGAGGTAGCGCGTCTCCTCGTGCTTGGACTCGCCGGGGGGGACGGGCCGCAACGACGTGCCGCGGAAGAACGCCACCTTGACGTACCTGGTGAAGCAATGGAAGTTGAGAAACCAGCCCCGGTCCTCGACTCCGTAGAACGGCGAGTTCCATTTGACCGCCTTGCGCACGCCGGGGACCGTGCGAACGATGAGGGCGTCCAGGCGCCGCCCGACGTCGCGCTTCCAGGTGCGGGAATCGGATGTGGTCCGCTTCGCCCGCCCGGTGCCCCGCGAATGCCATCCTGTGACGATGCAGACGGTGTACGAGGCCGCAGGTGGTGCGGACGGCCTCTTGAGCTTGGCCGCCGCATGGCATGTGAGGGTGATGGCGGACGAGGTGGTGAGCCACGCGTTCAGCCACGGCTACCACCCCCAGCACACCGAGCGGCTGGCGGCGTACTGGGGGGAGGCCCTCGGTGGCCCAACGACGTACTCGGGTGACTACGGTGACGAGACCTCGGTCGTGCGGATTCACAGCGGAAACGGGCCGCACGAGGACATGGACCGCCGGGCGATCATCTGCTTCGATCAGGCGCTCGCAGATGTCGGCCTCGCCGACGACGGTCGGCTCCGACGGGTGCTGCACGACTACTTCGCATGGGCGACCACGACCACGATGTCCCGCTACCACCATTCGGCGGATGACGTGCCGGACGGTCTGCGCATCCCGCACTGGTCGTGGGACGGACTGATCGACGGACCCGGTCCTGACGCCTGACGCCATGACGAGAATCCCGGCGACGGCATCGGATCACCCCGCGAGCTGGAAGTTCGACTTCCCGATCTACCACCCCGCAGACCTGGCGGCCTGGCGAGCCTGGCTGGCGGCCAGCCACGAAACCACCCGCGGCGTGTGGGTGGCGTCGTGGAGGAAGGCGAGCGGACAGGACCCGGTCCCCTACGAGGACCTCGTCGAGGAGGCCATCTGCTTCGGCTGGATCGACTCGACGGCGAACACCCTCGACGACGAGCGGGCGTTGCAGCTCATGACGCCGCGCAAGGCGAAGAGCGGCTGGACCCGGCTGAACCGGCGGCGCGTCGCCGACATGGAGGCGCAGGGGCGGATGACCGATGCCGGCCGCCGCGCCGTCGAGGTGGCCAAGGCCAACGGATGGTGGACGCTCTACGACACCGTCGAGGACCTGCTCGAGCCCGACGACCTTTCCGATGCCCTCGACGCCTCTCCGAGCGCCCGCGCCGCATGGGATGGATTCCCACCGTCGGCCCGCAAGCAGATGCTGTGGTGGGTCGCCAGCGCCGGCAGGCCCGAGACACGCACGGGCCGCATCGCAAAGATCGTCTCGGAGGCCGCGGACGGCCGCCGCGCCGCCGGCTAGCGGATTCTCGCGCCCACGAGTCGACCCAAGGCGTCGGTCACCCCACGACGAAGCGCGGTCGGCGGGTTGCTCAGGCGATGCGGCGACGGCCTCGGTACCAGCGGTAGGCCGCCGAGACCACGATCGCACCGACGATCGACCCGATGATGCCGCTGGCGCGCAGCTGGATGCCGTCGCCCGCGATGAGGCTGGCAAGCAGGCCGCCCACGAACGAGCCCACGAGCCCTGCGACGATGGCCTCGCCCCAGTTGATGTCGTAGACGCCGGTACCGAGGATGAGCTGAGCGACTGCCCCGGCGAACAGCCCCAGCCCCAGGATGGCGAGCAACAGCACGGCGAGAGGCTATCCGTCCCGTGCACACTCGCCGCCAACCCGCGAGACCCCACGGCCCGACGCAGGCGGAGCGGGCGTCGATGTCGCCGTAGCCCTCAGCGGTAGTCGGGGTTCGGGAAATCGAAGCGGCATCCCGCGTCCCACTTGGACCGCTGGTTGCCGTGGGCGGGGATGCCGCCGGCGTCTCTCAGCATGCGGGCGAGGTGCAGCAGGTTCCAGGTCATGAACGTGGTGTTGCGGTTGGTGAAGTCGTTCTGCGGGCCGCCGGAACCGGGATCGAGGTACGAGGGCCCGGGCCCGGCCTCGCCGATCCAGCCGGCGTCGGCCTGCGGCGGGATCACATAGCCGAGGTGCTGCAGCGAGTACAGGATGCTCATCGCGCAATGCTTGATCCCGTCCTCGTTGCCGGTGACCACGCAGCCACCGACGCGCCCGTAGTAGGCGTACTGGCCGGCGTCGTTGAGCAGGTGGGAGTTGCCGTAGAGCCGCTCGATCACGCGGGCGCAGACCGACGATTTCTGGCCGAGCCAGATCGGCGTGCACACCACGAGGACGTCGGCGGCCAACACGCGCTCGAAGAGCGCAGGCCAGTCGTCCGACTCCCAGCCATGCTCGGTCATGTCGGGCCACACGCCGCTGGCGATGTCGTGGTCGACCGCCCGGATGGCGTCCACCGCGACCCCCTGGCGCCGCATGATCTCCATCGAGACGTTGGCGAGCCCCTGTGTGTGGGACGTCTCGGGCGACCTCTTGAGGGTGCAGTTGACGAACAGGGCCCGCAGGTCGCTGAAGTCCCACTGGCTCTGTTCACCGAGCTCCTCCTGCTCGGGCATCAATCGGACCGTCTCGGTGGCCGTCATCCCTGCCTCCTGGCCGCTCGGCCTTCACGGAAGAACCTCAGCGCGTCGTCGACGCCGGCGACCTCGCCCCACGGCCGGCTGGCCCCGAACGGCTCGTTCCAGAAGCCGCTGCGTGGCGGCGGCTCGAACGGTCCGACGTAGAGATAGGGCTCGTCGTGGTCCGCATCGCCGGGCGACCCGCCGTAGTTCACCCGGGAGATCGTGGTGGCCACGTCGAAGTGCTCGGGCCACAGCTGGATCTCGGACGGCCCCTCAGCCGCCAGCTCGGCGGTGAACACGACCAGCGCGGCCTGCACCAGGGCGTAGAAGCCTGCGATGAGGGCAGCGGCGCGGGGATCGATCGCCAGGTCCGCGTCGGGGTCGGGCAGCGGCGAGGGTTCGTAGGCGTCTGACGGCATACCGACCGTTCCCTCGGCCAGGCGTGCCGCGGCGCGCAGGCCCGTGATCGGGATCCGCCGTTCGGTCGCCTCGCCCCGGAGGTCGAGGTCGCGCCTGACCAGCTCGGTTCCGACCACGGCGAGGCGCCGCTCGGCGCCGTCGACCACGAAGGGTTGGGTGGCGAAGCCGCCGGTCGCCTGGCGCAGCCCGAGCCGCCGCTTGTGCGCGTACTGGGTCGCAGCCATCACGTGCTCGGCCAGCGCGTGCAGCGAGGCCCGCGTGGCGCGAAGCGAGTCCGACTCCGCCGCGATGTCACCCGGTACCGTCACCCTCGCCTCCCTAGCCGGCTGCCCGGACCCAACGGGCCCGCTGCTATCCTGGCCGGCCCCGTGCCCCTCTAGCTCAACTGGCAGAGCAACGGACTCTTAATCCGCAGGTTCTGGGTTCGAGTCCCAGGGGGGGTACGCACGAAGGCCCTGGTCGGTTCTCTGGCCAGGGCCTTCTAGGTCCTCCGGCGGATTCGGCGACCACACTGGACCGCGTGGAACCTCCCGTCGACGCCATCATCGAGCTGCTCGGCCTGCGCCCCCATCCGGAGGGAGGCTGGTACGCCGAGACGTGGCGCCACGACGCCGGCGGCGCCGTACGGGCGGCCGGGACGGCCATCTACTACCTGCTCGCGGCCGGCGAACGGTCGCACTGGCATCGAGTGGATGCCACGGAGATCTGGCACCACTACGCGGGCGGGCCGTTGGCCCTGAGCATCGTCGATGGCAACCCGCCGACGCTCGACATCATGCTGGGCGACGACCTGACCGCCGGGCAGGTCCCGCAGGCCGTCGTGCCCCCCGCCGCCTGGCAGGCCGCCGAGCCCCTGGGGGCATGGACGCTGGTCGGCTGCACCGTGTCGCCTGGGTTCACGTTCGAGGGCTTCGAGCTGGCGCCGGCGGGCTGGTCGCCGCGGTGACCTGGCCCGCCCGGGCGCCGGCCCGCCCTGGGGCGATCACCGCACCCCCTGCCACCGCGCGGCGGTGGCGTCGTCGGCGGGGAAGAACGCCTCGACGCGGAGCTCCTGGGCGGTGACGTCGACGGGCGTGCCGATGGTGGACACGACCGAGAAGAAGCGCAGCTCGACGTCGCCGTGGTCGACGTGGACGTCGACGACCGGGGTCGGCGGCGCCGGACTCGCGCGGCGGGCCGTGAGGACCGACTCGACGTCCGGCCGCGTCCGCAGCTCCTGGACCAGCTCGGCCGTCGCCAGGTCGAGGATCCCCCCGACGGCCTCTCGGCGAGCGCGCTCCAACAGCGCGGGCGCGAGCTCCGGCCAGTTCAGGATCCGGGACCGGACCGGTCCGGGCTCGAGGATGACGCGGAGCACGTTGGCGGAGGCGGGCATCGGTTCGGGTGCGAACAGGCCGGTGAACAGCCGCCGGGCGCCTGCGTTGACGCGCAGCAGGTTCCAGCCACGATCCATGACGACCGCCGGCAGCGGCTCGTGCTGGGCGAGCATCCCCGAGATCGCCGCGTTCACCCGATCCAGCGCCGGGTCGTCGAGCGCCCGCTCCACGTAGAGCGGGGCATAGCCGGCGGCGAGCAGCAGGCCGTTGCGGTCGCGGAGCGGCACGTCGAGGGCACCCGCCAGCCGCAACACCATCTCGCGGCTGGGCGTCGACCTGCCGGTCTCGACGAAGCTCATGTGCCGCGGGGTCGTCATCGCCGCCGATGCCAGGTCCAGCTGGCTCATCGACCGCACGCGGCGCCAGTAACGCAGCAGGTCGCCGAGCGTGGGATCCGTCGCCACCGCGACCGCAGGCCCTGCCATGCGATGACCCTACGGGCGGCGGGGAGGCGGCGCCCTTCCCTCCGCGGGAATCGTCTCCGACCCCTTCTGGCGAGATGGTCGGTCGGTCACGATCACTCAGCGTCAGGAGCTCCGATGGACCTTCCGATTCTCACCGTCGAAACTGCGCCGGCCGCGTCACGGCCGATCCTCGAGGGCATCGCCGCCGACCTCGGGTTCGTTCCGAACCTCGCCGCCACCGTTGCCGCCAGCCCGACCCTGCTCCGGGCCTTCGACGGGCTCCGGCGGGCCGTGGGCGACGAGTCGTTCGACCCGCGCCTGCGCGAGACCGCGGGCGTCGCCGTGGGCGTCGCCGTCGACAACGCGTATGGCGTCGCGTTCCACTCCACGGTCCTCGATCGACTCGGCCTCGGCGACGATGACGTCGAGGCCATGCGCCGGGGATCCGAGCCGGCCGGGGCGACCCTGGCCGCCGCGTACGCGTTTGCCCGCGGCCTCGTGATCGACCGTGGAGCCGTGGACCCCGGGATCGTCGAACGTGCGCGAGCCGCCGGGCTCACACCGCCGGACCTGCTCCAGGTGCTCGCGGAGTGCGTCTTCGCCAGCCTGGTCGGTCTGGTGGACAACCTCGCCGGCCGCATCGAGCTGGACGAGCCGCTGCGAGCCCGCGCCTGGAAGTGACGCGGGGTGGTGCTCAGGCCGCGTAGGCGGGTGCCAGGTGGGCGATCCGGCGGGCGACGTGCACGGCATGGTCGCCCAGCCGCTCGTAGAACCGGCCCACCAACGTGGCCTGCATCGCATCCGCCACGGGGATGGCGCCGTCGAGGATCTCAGCGTTCAGCCGGACGTGCAGCGCGTCCAGCTCGTCGTCGACCACGTCGAGCCCCTCGGCGGCGTGGGCGTCACGTTCCGCCCACGCGGTCGCCACCTCGCCCCACATCGTCACGCACAGGCCGCCCATCTGCGCCAACAGGTCCCGGACTCCCGGGGTGATGCGGGAGCCCAGGCCGGTGACCGTCCGCTGTGCCACGTGCGCAGCAAGGTCGCCGCAGCGTTCGAGCTGGGGGACGATCCTCACCACCGTGACGAGGTAGCGCAGGTCGCCGCACATTGGCGACTCGGTCAGGAGGAGGCGCTCGGTCAGCAGCTCCACCTCGCGCTCGAGGCGGTCGACCTGCACATCCAGGCTGGTGACTCGCCTGGCCAGCTCGGTGTCGGCGGCCACGAACGAGTCGGTCGCAGCAGCCACGCGGTCGCCGACGATGGCGAACAGGCGACCGACCTCGGCGTCGATCTCGTCGAGGTGGCGATGGAACCGGATTCGCAGCTCGGCGGGCACGGCCCGCTCCGTACCCCACCGGCCCCCGGTCCAGACGCGTCGGAGGCGCCCGCCGAACCCCGACCGCAACAGGGCTAGCTGTCTGTCGACCCGTCGCGCTCGCCGGACGGTGACGACGCCGGCGCCTCGGACCCTTCGGTCGGGACCGCTTCGTCGGTGCCCGGCGCAACCGGTGCGGTGACGCCGTCGTGAGCATCCATCAAGACGATCACCCCGATCACGTCGTCCTCGGTTCCGAGCAACGGCGTGACCCGCACCACGCAGTTGATGGCACGCCCGCGTCGGTTGACGGCCGGCATCGACAGCGGTTGGCCCGGCTCGCCGGCCAGGCACGCACGGATGGGCTGGTGGAGTCGTTCGACCGGGAGGCCGATGTCGAGGTTCATGAGGTGCTCGCCCTCGACCTCGTCGGGCCGTAGGCCCCACAGTTCCTGCGCGTGGCGGTTCCAGACCTGGATCCGCACGTCGCGGTCGACCACCACCACGGCCGAGTTCAGGCTGGTCAGGATCGCCTCGAGGAAGTTGTTGCTCTCGTTGAGCTCGATGGTGCGCTGCCGCAGCTCGTCGTTGATCGTCTCGAGCTCCTCGTTGGTCGACTGCAACTCCTCGTTGGTGGTCTCGAGCTCCTCGTTGGTCGACTGCAACTCCTCGTTGGTGGTCTCGAGCTCCTCGTTGGTCGACTGCAGCTCCTCGTTGGTGGTCTCGAGCTCCTCGACGGCCGACTGCAGCTCCTCGTATGCGGTCTCGAGCTGGACCCTGGAGCTCTGGAGCTCGTCCTGCAGCCGATGCTGCGGGGTTACGTCGACAAATGTCACGCTGCTGCCTTCGAGCACGCCCGCGCGGCTGATGATCGGATGGAAGAGCACGTCGAACCACGTCGCCTCGGGGCCGCGGAGCCAATCGACGCCTCGGACCGCCACCGGGTGACGCTCGGCGTAGAGCGCGTCGAGCCGCGAACGGAGCTCCAGCGGCCGGTACGACAGCTCGAGGTCCTGCACCTGCTTGCCGATGTCGCGAGTGGTGAGGCCGAACAGGCTGCGTGCGTGGTGGTTGGCGGCCATGAGCTTCCCGCCCACGTCGAGGAGGATCTGGGCCGACGTCCCGAGCTCGAAGCCCAAGCTGCGCATGTCGGCGTGGGGTGGGTCGGGGGCCGGCGGGGTCGGCGGCGCCGGCCGAGGGTTATCGGACACGGCGCGCTCCCGCCTCGTCGGGGTGCGGCGGAAGATGCGGCTCTTCAGGTCCACCGGGGTGAAATCGTGGTTGCGGCTCGCCAACGCCTCGGACTGTCCGAGCAGCAGGTATCCGTGGGGCCGCAGGGCGAAGCGCAAGTTGGCGAGGATGCGCGCCTGGGCCGGGTGGTTGAAGTACATCAGCGTGTTGCGGCACGAGAGCAGGTCGATTCTCGAGATCGGCGGATCCTGAACGAGGTCGTGGTGTCCGAAGATCACCGTACGACGTAGATCCTTGCGGAACATCAGGTATGCGCCGTCCGGCTCGAAATATCGATCGACCAGCTCCGCCGGCACGTCCTCGGTGACCCTGCGCTTGGGATAGCGACCATGCCGGGCGTCGGTGATCGCCTCCTGGTCCACGTCCGTGGCGTAGATCTTGACGCGGCGGCGGAAGGCGTCGTCGCCCAACGCCTCGCACAGGAGGATTGCGATCGTGAAGGCTTCCTCGCCGGTGGCGCAGCCGGCCACCCACACGCGTACGGGGTCGTCGCTGCCAGGCTCGCCGGCGACCTGCGGGATGACGGTGTCGTTCAAGCGGGACCAGGTGTCGGGGTCGCGGAAGAAGCTCGTCACGTTGATGAGGATGGTGTTGAAGAGCTCGCCGAACTCGTCGGGCGTGGCCTCGAGGTAGCGGCGATACGCGTCGAACGTGGTCGAGCGGACCGTTTCCATCCGCTTGCGGATCCGCCGCGTCAGGCTCGAGGTCTTGTAGCCCGTGAAGTCGAAGCCGCGCGTGGTCCGCAGGTGCTGGAGGAGCCGGTCGAAGCCCGCGTCCGAGCCGTCGCCGGACCGATCTTGGCCGACCAGCTTCTCGTCGGCCGGGGCGTCCTCGCTCACGATGCCCCGCTGGCGGTGTGGTCAGGCTGGCGGGACAGCAACAGAGCCTCGTTCAGGATCCCCGCGCGTCTCTCGGCCTCGTCTGCGGTGTGGTCGTACCTGCGGGCCGACTCCTCGAGCGTCGACCGCCGGAGCCGGCGTGCCATCCGCCGGGCCAGGTCGGCACGCTCCAGAAGCGCCCGATGGGCGGCCCACAGCGCGTCGTCGAGGGCCTCGCCCTGGACCTCGAACAGCGACGCCGGCGAGTACTGGTGACCCACCCGGCACTCGAACTGCACGACCCCGTTTCGCTGGTGCTCCCAGAGCGCCCCGCCGCAGTTCGGGCACGTGAGCGCCGAGAGGACGGCGGGCCCATCCGGGTCCTCGATGATCACGCGGGTGTCATCGCCTTCGACTGGCCGCAACGGTCCCACCCCGCCGGCGCCGGCGCTTTCGAGCAGCCGCGCGAGATCGCCGGTCGACAGCACGTAGTCGACGACCCCGGCTTCGATCGCCGCCTGCGGCATGCCCGGATAGGGCGCCTGGTCTGGATCCTGCACTGCGGTCACACCACCTTCCAGTTTGATCGCTCCCAACCCGGCGACGCCGTCGTCGAGCGTGCCCGATAGCAGGACCCCTAGCACACGGGGCCCATAGGTCCGCGCCGCGGACTGGAAGAGCGGGTCCACGGCCGGTCTGTGGCCGTTGACCAGTGGACCGCGGCTGAGCGCCACCGCGGTCCCCTCCACCAGCAGGTGGTGGTCGGTGGGTGCGACCAGGATCCGGGACCGCTCGAGCTCCATGCCCTGCTGAGCGCGCCGGACCGGGAGCGTGCAGGCACGGTTCAGGATGTCGGCGAGCAGGCTGACGCCCGACGACGGCACGTGGAGCACAACCAGGACGGCCACCCCCAGGTCGTGCGGCAGTCGCCCGACCAGGCCTTCGAGCGTCCCCACCCCCCCGGCGGACGCGCCCACCACCACGAGGTCGATGCCCGAGAGGTGTTCGGGGACCGGCGTCGGCGCTTCGGTCACGATCGCTCGGAGTGGCGAGAGGACCGGTCGACGGCCAGCTCGATCGAGGTCACCCTGCTGAAGGCGCGGATGACGGTCGGCAGGACGGACTTCACCGGTCCGTCGACGGAGGCCTGCACGACGGGCAGGCCACCCCCGGGATCGAACGTCTCCCCGAGCGCCACGACGATCTCGATCCGGTCCAAGAGAGCAGGCGAACAGTCCAGCCGATGGTCCGACCAGCGGGCGTACGCCGGGGCGTCGTCGACGAAGCCGTCGACGCGGAAGGCCCGGATCGAGCGAGCACCTCCCGTGGTGCCGACGGCGACCTCATGCCGTGGGCGCTGAGCGCCATCGCTCCGGGTTCTGCGGTCTATCGAATCCAGCCGCACCCGCTGGGCACGCGCGTGGGCGTCGACCGCCATCGCCACCGCCCTGACGGCGCGTTCCCGAGCGGCCGTGGACACGGCCGTCGCCCGGTCGAGCCGGTCGTGCAGCTCACTCGGGATCGCCGTCAGTCCCATCCCCTCCCCTGGCACTCGCCCGGCGCTCCATCCACACGGAGGTGCGGCCCCCGTCCCGGACGGATCCCCACTCGTCCGCCAGCCTGTCGACCAGCCGCAGGCCCCATCCCCCAGCGGACATCTCGGTCACGGCTCGGACCACGTGCGGGCGGCCGCCGCCGTGATCGTCCACGGCCACGCGTACCGTCCCGTCCCGGGCCGTCAGCGTCACGTGAACGGGCCCCCGGCCGTGAACCACTGCATTCGTGACCAGCTCACTGACCACCAGCGTCATCGTCTCGACCTCGTCGGCATATCCCCAGGCCTGCAGGTGCGTCTGGACCATCCGCCGTGCCCGGACGACCTCGGCGGTGTCAGAGCTGAAGACGCGGCTCACAGAGCGTTCCGTAGCGCCACTCTCCCAGGCTGACGGCGAGTCGTCCACACACACATTCGACGCTTCCCGTGAAGGTGCGGCCCAACCGCTGAACACCCGGGCAGCCGCGGCAATGACCGGCGGTCTTCAGGGCCAGGCGCGCCAGGTGGTGACGTCGATGACGACCACGGGACCCGCCGGGATCTGTTGCCGATACTGCTCGTACTTGGCCGCCAGCAACCCGAGCGCCCGTTCACGGTCGTCGCCGGCATCCGTCACGCGGCCCGTACCGTCGACACGGACCCACCACAGCCGCGCCCAATCCTCCTCGTAGTGGTCGACCAGCAACGAGGCGACCCCGTTGGCTCGCACGTTGTCGAGACGGACCAGGTCGAAGGTGGACTTCGGCTTGTCGTCGACCGCGGAGTAGATGGTGTCGCGGTCGAGAACGAAGCAACAGGGGACGACATGCGGGCGGCCGCTCGACGTGACCGTGGCCAGCCGGCCCACCCGCGCGTCCGCCACGCGGCGCCGCATGGCCTCCTGCTCCACGCCACCCGACCGTAGCCCCCGGGCCCCTGGCCGTCGGGCGGGGGAGGGCGATTCGGGCACTACCCACACGCGCCCAACCACCACCCGTCGTAACCACGCCGCAGGCGCTAAGGTGGCGCCGGACAGGCGGACAAGGGAGGCGACAGTCCGTGCGGGCACTGTGACATCGGCGCGCGACGAGATCTGGATAGACATGATCCAGTTCGACGTGCGCGCCGCCGACCGCCTGTGGGAGGGCACCGCGCCGGCGGACGGCGCGCCGGCGTGGTACGACGACGTCTCGGGCCTCATCGAGACGGCGACGGGCCCCGCCGAGCCCCACGAGCTGGTCGACGAGCCCGTCGTCGTCGAGGACATGCACCGGACGGCGCACGGCAGGTGCTCGCGGCGACATCAGCACCGGCGGACGGTCGGCCGCGTCGTCGCCATGAAGGCCGCCGCTGTGACCACCGTCGGCGTGATGGGCGTGGCCGCGGCCGCGGCGGCCACGACCGGACTCGTGGCGACGGTGGCCGGCGTGATCGCCCCCGCGATCGAGGGGCACGTGATGATCACGGGCGGCGCGGCCGACTCCGGAAGCCCCGCGACCCCTGCCCCGGACGTCGCCCTGGCCAGCCCGGATCCGAGCCTCGACAATCCAGGGGTGGCCCTCGCCGAGGCCCAGCCGGCCGGCCCGGTCCCTGGGGTGGCGAACCCCGGGCCGAGCGCCCGAGCCGCTGGTCCCGAGCCCGCCACGAGCGTGACGGCCGGCCCGGCCGAGCCTGCGATCGAGGGCGTCGCGGCGCTGGCGCCGGCGCCCGACCCGGCCGCCGCACCGGCGGACGCACGGTCCGACCAGAGGGCACCCAAGGACGAGCCGCCCGCCGCACGACCCGGCAAGAGCGCACCTCGGACCGACCAGCACACCACCCCGCGGGCCGACAAGGCCCGGCCCGCTACCGCCGGGCACCCCGGCGGAAACGCCTGTGGCCAGGGTTCCTGCTCCGGCGGGAACCACGTCGGCGGCAAGGGCAACCAGGGCGGCGCCAGCGCCGAGGTCGTCGCCGAGCGGGCACCGCGGGGTCAGGTCGGCCGCAGCGGCTAGTGGGGCGGCTGGCAGGCGCTAGCCGCCGACCTGCCGATCGCCGGTCGTCACCGACCGGACGTCGCGGGCAAAGGACCCGGCCTGCTGGACGGCGTCGGCGGCCTCCGGAAGGAACGACCAGAAGACGTGGAAGTCATGGGTCGCGACCGGGTAGAGCTCGAGGCGGGTATCGACCCCGTGGTTCCTCGCCCGCTCTGCGAGCCGCTGCGCATCCTCGATCATGACGTCGCCGATGCCTCCCTGGATGAGCATCGGCGGCAGTCCCGTCAGGTCGCCGAGCAGGGGGCTGACGAGGGGATCGTCGAGGGGGTGGCCGTCCAGGTAGGACGCGACGAAGCTGCGGAGCTGCTCGATGGAGATCGCCGGTTGGGGCTCGCTCGGTAGCTCGTCGACCTGCGCGAACGTGAGGTCGACACCGGGGCACATCAGCACGACGCCGCCGGGAAGTGCGATCCCCTCCTGCCTGAGGCTGAGCATGACCGCCAAGGCCAGGCCGCCGCCGGCCGAGTCGCCGGCAACGACGATCCGCCGGGGATCGGTGCCGCTGTCGAGCATCCAAAGGTATGCCCGCATCGCGTCCTCCAACGCAGCGGGGAAGGGGTGCTCGGGCGCCAGCCGGAACTCGGGAACCACGGCGCCCGTGCCGGCGGCAACCGCAAGGGCGCCGGCCAGGTGGCGATACCCGAACGCCGATCCCATGACATAGCCGCCGCCGTGGAGGAACAGCAGTGTCGGCTCCTGTCCCGCCTCCGTGGTGAGCAGCAGGGACGGCACGCCGCCGGTGTTGGCCGGCCGCACCTCGATCTCGGGTGGCGGTGCGAACTGGGCGTGGAGCGACTCGTAGCCGTTGCGCAGCTCCTGCAGGTCAGCGCCGGTGCTGGTCAGGTCGTTGACCGGCTCCCAGATCCGTGCCAGGCGGCCGGCGAGCTCACCCCCCACCGCCCGGGTCGCGGAGACGGCGTCGTCCACGCCGTGCAGGAG
>Ga0066905_100000183_pt1 | contig 14228 bp, 9 predicted proteins | sample PanSoiMetaPlot36_FD_67483 | JGI IMG/M metagenome (GOLD analysis project Ga0066905, IMG submission 67483) | Tropical forest soil microbial communities from Panama analyzed to predict greenhouse gas emissions - Panama Soil Plot 36 (version 2) | ecosystem: Environmental > Terrestrial > Soil >... | reverse complement strand
CGGATGCATCCTCCCGACCCAACGTCCCAGGGCGGCCCGATAGAATGGCAATGACGCGGGGATCTATACAGGCAATCCGTCGCCGCGCAACGCAAACGCTCGATGCCGCAACCGGTGCCTCACGAGCTGCCGGTGGCGGCGCGCGCGAGCTGAGGTGCGATCACGAGCCCACATACATCGGTTGCGATGTGGGCGAGGATCAGGGCAACAAGATCGCGGCGCCAGATGTAGATGCCGGTCAGGATGCCGCCGGAGGCGATCGTGGTCGCGGCCGCCGCCAATCCCCACATTGGCACATGGGCGAGACCGAACGCGATCACCGAGACGGCGCTCGCCACCAGGTATGAGCCGGTGAGATCAACTAGGCGTTCGATGGCGTAGCCGCGATAGAGCAGCTCCTCCGCGGCTGCGCCCACGACAATGGTGAGCGTGAGGTAAGCGGTCGGCAGTTGGTTGGCGGTTTCAATTCCGGGCGCAAAGCCCCGATCGCCGAGGCGCGCCAGCGCCCAGCTGGCGAGTGGCCCGAACACAAAAACGAAAAAGGCGGTGAGCGCGATCGCCGATAGCGGCGTCAGCAAGGACCAGTTGCGCAGACCGAGCCGACGCCACCGATAGCCTTCGCCCAGAATTGCCCAGGTGATGACAGCGAGCGCGATCAGTGCAATCGCTGCCAAGCCGAGGGCATTGGCCACCAGCACAGGCAGGTTGGGTCGCGCATGCGTTGCCGCCACCGCGACGACGGCAGGACCCATCAGCGCCAGGGTAACGTTGGCCCAAGCGGCTAGCTGCGCTGTCATCCTCACCAGGGCACCCGAAAGCAAGTTGCGCTGCGACCGGTGTGGTCGGCATCTCGACGTCCCGACAGGTGATTAACGTGACCCAACCATTCGAGCAACGGTTCCACGCCTCACGCTTGCAGCCTTGGCACCGTCGACGGCGGCCGCAGCAGGCATACCGCGGCCAACCAACGCCATGCCGGCCAGTGCCTGGGCGACACCGACCAAGCAACAGATGAAAGCATGACAAAAGTAAGATGTTGAACAGCAACTGCGTAAACAAAACAAAGGAGCCATGGCGCCAACCGCAACCGCTCCTTGAACTGAACCTTCTGACGAAAGGCTCAATGACTACCTACCGCACGTTGTTGGTGGCCCGCCCTTGGTGAGGAGCTCGGCTGGTCCTGGCCGCGCCAGGAGGGTGGGATAATCGGTTCGCTTGTTTCGGAAAGGTCAACTCGACATCAAGCCCGATGCGACGTCCACTGCTGCGAAAAAGCTCAAGCCAAAAGTCAATAAGCTTGATCTCTGCTTTCCCTCCAACAGCTCGCCGCGATGACGGCTGCTGGGTGACGACCGGCTGAGGCGGGAATAGAGTTAGCCAGATTTTTCTGCTAGCGCGGAAGCCCCTTGTGAGAATTCTTGGAATCGTAGCCGAAACTCATGACGCAGGTATTGCCCTCCTTGAGGACGGCATTCCGATAGTGATAATCGAGGAGGAGCGGCTCAATCGCCAGAAGCACACCCGCGAATTCCCAACGTTCGCGCTCGAGGAAACCTTCGATGAGGCAAGACGCAGCTTTGCTGACATAGACGTCATTACGACGCCCTGGGACATGAACCGCCTCCGGCGCACCGTACTTCGAGCCGTTTTCGGTCGGTTACCCGCAAGCCTGAGCTTGCTATTGCCATCCGCCCAGACCACGCAGGATCGTGGCATCGTGCTCTTAAATTTCTTGCTGCGGTACAATTTGAAGCGGCAATTCCGCGGCCTGCGTCTGCCCGAGATTGTCAACGTCGGCCATCACGAATCACACGCTGCGATCTTCTTTGCCTCGCCGTTTGATGAGGCCAGCATTCTCGTCATCGATGGCTATGGTGACGACGCCGCGACCAGTACTTTCACGGGCGCCGGCAATGTCATTGAGCGGAAGTGGCATGGTCGCTTCTTCGACAGTATCGGCATGATCTACACGCTCATTACCCAGTACCTCGGATTCCAGGCCTTCGAGGAGGGAACAGTGATGGCGCTGGCAGCCTGCGGCGACACCACTTTTGTGGACGGTATGCGCAACATTGTGCACCTCGAGCCGGCGGGGCGATTCTCGGTCAACATGGATTATTTCAGCCACGACAAGTACGGCATGCTCAAGCCCTTTAAACGCAAGTTTATAGAGGCTTTCGGGCCGCCGCGTGCACCGGGTGAGACGCTCACCGACCGCCACCGTGACGTGGCTCGCGCGCTGCAGGGGGTGACCGAGGATGTGCTGCTGCACGTCACCAGACACCTGGCTGCGAACCATCCCTCGCGGAATCTAGTGCTGACAGGCGGCGTGGCCCTCAACTGCGTCGCCAATGCGCGCATTCTGGGCGATACCCAATTTCGTCACATATGGGTGCCGCCCTGCGCCTCCGACACAGGTGCCCCGCTAGGGAGCGCGCTCTGGCACCATCACCAGACGCTTGGCAAGCCGCGCGGGTTCGAGTTGACACATGCGTTTTATGGATCGGCCTACAGCCCGGACCAGATGCGCGACGCACTTGTCCGGGCCGGGCTCGAGTTCCAACAGCTTGACGAAGCCGAACTTCTTCACCGCGTCGCTCTTGACCTCGCGGAGAACCGGATCGTTGGTTGGTTCCAGGACCGCTTTGAGCTGGGCCCGCGCGCACTCGGCAATCGCTCCATCCTCGCCTCGCCGCTGCGGCGCGAGATTCGCGACGTGATCAACGTCCGGATTAAGCATCGCGAGCCCTTCCGACCGTTTGCGCCAGCCGTGCTCGCGGAATATGCAGCCGATTATTTCGAGATAAACCAGCCGGATCCGTTTATGACGCTCGCGCCGCGTGTCCGGCCCGACAAGGTGGCTGTCATTCCGGCGGCCGTCCACGTTGACGGGACCGGGCGCTTCCAAACTGTCGACCGGCAATCGAACCCGCGCTACTACGGCGTTATTGAAGAATTCATGAAGTTAACCGGCGTACCAGTTATTCTTAATACCAGCTTCAACAAACATGAACCCATCGTCGCCAGGCCGGACGAAGCCGTTTCCTGTTTTCTCAGGACTGAGATGGACACATTGGTGCTCGGCAGCTTCTACACGCGTGACCGTCCGCCCGCGGCCGTTGCGCGCGCCCGCGACGCCTTCACTGTCTCCAAGGCGAACATGAGCGGTGGGGAGTAAGCCTGTGACTTCGCACTACGCTCTCCCCTTGGGAGTCGACCCACCAATACTCTCACTTCATGGGCGCCCGCCAACAACGAGGGTCTATCAACCGAGAGGCATCGCGGCCAAGCGGCTCTCAGTTCCAGTCAAGTTTGACAGTGAGCGCACTGACGACTGGCGTCCAAAGGCGTAACCTTGCGACACCAGCACCGTGAACACGGGCCGCGACCCCATAGATGGCAACCGTTCCTTCGAGCAGCGGGCGGCACGCGCTGGTCGTTGCCGGCGGCACCGGAAGCTTGGAACTTGGGCATCCGCTTATCCTCTGGCGGGACCGCTTGCGCTCTGTTTATTTCCCCTTGATGCCCGCAGCCCGTACCGCTTCGGTAATGCGCCGAGTCTCGGCCTGCAGCGCGCCTGCAAATTCTTCTGGCCCGGCGCCCGCGGGCTCGACGCCGACGACCGCCAGCTGTTGAATCACAGCGGGATCGCTCACGGCCGCAAGGGCCTCGGTGGCGATCTTCTGAACCACGCCCGGTGGCGTGTCGGAGCGCCCGAAAATGCCGATCACCGGCGCGCAGTCGAAACCTGGTATGAACTCGGCCAGCGACGGCAGGTTGGGCGCCTGCGCTGAGCGCTGGGCGCCGTTGGTCGCGAGCAGCCTGACCTGGTTGACGTCTGCGGCGCCGCTGAGCGATGGGTAGGCTGAGAATAGCACGTCGATGTGTCCGCCCAGCAGCGCCGGCACCGATTCGCCGGTTCCCTTGAACGGGACGTGGGTCATTGTGAGCTTGAGCGCGGCATTCATCGCCTCCATGGTGAGATGGTGCGTGCTGCCGACACCGGACGAGCCGTAGTTGATCTGGCCAGGCCGCTCACGCGCATAGGCGATGAACTCACCCATGGTCGCCGCCGGCACCTTGGGGTGGATGGCGAGGAAGAGCGGCGCGCGCGCCAGCATCGTGATCGGCAGCAGATCCTTGGGATCGTAGGTGAGGTTGGAAAACAGCAGCGGGTTGATGGAGATGATCGCGCCGTCGGTGACGAGGAGTGTGTATCCGTCAGCCGCTGCGTTCAGGAGCGCGGCGACCGCGACCCGGCCGTTGGCCCCGGGTCGGTTCTCGACCACCACCGATTGCTCCAGCCGCTCCTGCAGCCGCCGGCCGACGATCCGCGACACGGTGTCTGGCAAACCGCCCGCGGGATTTGGGACGATCAGCTTGATTGTTTGGGTCGGATAGGCGACCTGGCCCTCAGCGGGCCATGGTACTAGCGCGCCAACGAGCGCGCTTACCAATGTGATCAACGCTGCAGCTGAGGACAGGTATGTCATCCGCTTTCCCTCGCCAGGCGATCGGTGCTTCCTCTGCCGACGTCCCATGGATGACCCCTCGTTGGCGCCACACGCGAGAACCGTCGCTGCCACCAGTCGAAAATTTGTGAGGAGACTTGGCCAATCTCTAGTTTGCGATCATCCCGACCCCGTTGCCGACCTTAACATGGCTGGCCACACAAAGGGCAGGCGCGGGTCATCGGGCGTCGAGCTCGCCTTAGTTTGGACCGGTTCAGGGCCGAGCCAGGATTGCGATTAAGGCGCCACGCAGCGTCGCGGCGGGATCCCTCGTCAGGGAGGGGCTGCGCCAGCCCACGTAGCCATCGGGCCGAACGAGCACGGCGCCATCCTCATCCACGCCATAGACCGCATGCCACTGCCCGTCGGCGTTCTCGATGTCGCCGTCACCGATGGTGTGCGCGCCGAGCGTCAATCCCATGTCGGAGGCCAGCTGCGGCGCGGCCCCTACCCAGGCCGTACCCCTGCGGCCGGCCAGAATCACGAAACCGCCGAGATCGATGGTGGAGATGCGCGCTCCGTCGCACTCGAGCCAGACATGTGGCGCGCGGGCGCCGGGCCGAGCCGAGGGAAAATAGTCGGTGACAGGATTGGCAAGCGCCGATTGAGGGGTGCCGTCGGGCACCACCGCGCTCGACGTGTAGGTAGCGCCGAAGATCATGCCCTGCTCGTTCAAATATTCCGGCCGAGCGATGGCGGTGCCCGAGCCGCGTCCGCCAATCCGTCCCATGGACTGGGAGTTGTTGAGGCTCTGCTCGGTGATGGCCCGGCCGACGGGCTGGCGCTCGTCATGATAGGTGCTGAGCAGAGCGGGTCCGGCCGCACCTCGCAACACCGCCGACAGCTTCCAGGCGAGATTGTGAACGTCCTGGACCCCGGTGTTGAGGCCGAAGCCACCAGTCGGCGGCATCTCGTGGGCGGCATCGCCGGCGAGGAAAATGCGGCCGTGGTCGTAACGCTCCGCCACGTGGGCCGAGGCGGTCCAAGGGGCGATGCCCAGGATCTTTACCGCTAGGTCGGGCACGCCCGCCGCCAGGCGGACGAGCTCGAGTGAGCGCTGCGGCGTGAAGCTGGAGGCCGTGTAGCCATAGTCGGAGAGGCTGTTGACCAGGAAGCCCCAGCGGTCGCGGGCATTGATGGTAAGGAAGGTCGCCTTGATCTGCGGATGCTCGACGAAATACAGCGCCGCCGGGCGGTGTTCGGTCCATGGCCGCAGGTCAGCATTGAGGAGGATATTGACGCTCTCGTACACGCGTTCGCGCCCGATCATGTCAACGCCGAGCCGGCCGCGGATCCCGCTCTGGGCACCGTCGGCGGCGATCACGTACTGGGCGCGGACGCGGCTCTCGCCGCCGTGCACGCGATCCGTTAGGGTCGCGACGACGCCACCGTCATCCTCGAGGAAGGCGCCAACCTCGGTGCTGAAGCGCAGCTCGCCAGGCCCCTGTTGCTCGGCGAAGGCGCGCAGCACGGGCTCGAGGTCGTCCTGCGCGCATAGGCAGTTGCGCACTGGGCTGACGGCCAAGCTCTCCGGCCCAGCGCGCCAGGGAACGCGGCGCTCGATCTCCTCGCCGGCCAGCGATCGCGTCCAGACGACGAGGCCCGTGTGCTCGGGCCCCAGGCCGGCCTTGCGGATGGCGGCCTCGACGCCCAACTGGCGGTACATCTCCATGCTGCGCGCGTTGATCGCACGTGCCTTGGGATGGACGGCGGTGCCAGGGTGGCGCTCGGCGAGCAGGGAGCGCACGCCGTGCCGTGACAGGAGGATCGAGGCGGTCAGGCCAACCGGGCCGCCACCGACGATGAGCACGGGAATATTCTGTGGGATTTCAACTCGCCCGCGCGGCATGATGATCCAGCCTTCCCGACAATCGCCCAGCAGTAGCACCGAGAGTGCCAGGATGACCAGTCCGTCAGGGTGGGCTCGGATCGTCAGTTGGTTGACGCTGGGGCAGCGCCAATCCATAGTCGAGCGACCGCTCCCGTTGCGATGCCTTCCGCTCGGAGGGTCCTATGACCTCATTGCAAATCCTGCGCTTGCTTCGCATCTTTGGCCGCAGGCTTCTCGGCGCCGCTGTCGCCCTACTCGCGACCGCTGTCGCGACCACCGTCGTCGCGGCACCGTCGGGCCGCGCGGTCATGGCTTTTCACGTGACGATTTCGCCGAGCTGGTTTGATCCGTCCGCCGCGCCGCCACAGATAACGCCGTTCGGTGTACTCTATGCGATCCACGACGCGCTGGTGCGTCCCTATCCCGGCCACAAGATGGGCCCCAGCCTCGCCGAATCGTGGACGGAGAGCCCGGACGGCAAAACCTATGAGTTCAAGCTGCGCCCCGGCCTCCGGTTCCACAACGGCGATCCGGTGACGACGGAGGACGTGAAGTTCAGCTTCGAGCGCTACAAGGGTGCCTCCGCCAGTGTGCTGCACGAGCGCGTTGCCGCGATCGAGATCGTTGATAGCCAAGTGGTGCGTTTCCATCTCAAGGCGCCGTGGCCCGACTTCATGACGATTTACGGCAGCACCGCCAGCGCAGCCGGCATAATCGTGCCGAAACAATACCTCACGCGTGTCGGCGATGACGAATTCAGGAAAGCGCCGATCGGCGCCGGGCCCTACCGATTCGTCAGTCAGAAGTCGGGCCTGGAGGTGGAGCTCGAAGCCTTCCCCGACTACTGGCGTCGCGTGCCGAGCGTGAAAACTCTGGTGCTAAAAAGCGTGCCGGAGGCGACCACGCGTGCGGTGACACTCAAGACCGGTGAGGTCGACATAGCCTATGTCCTTGACGGTCCCGACGCCGAGGCCATCCAGAAGGATCCGCGCCTCCAAATCGTCGCCTCCAAGCATGCCTCCATCTTCTGGATCGAGTTCACCGAGCAGTGGGACACCAAGTCACCGTGGCACGACCCGCGCCTGCGGCTCGCGGTGAACCTGGCCCTCGACCGTCAGCGCATCAACGAGGCGGCGTGCCTGGGCTTTTGCCCACCGGCAGGCGTCATCGTTCCCCGCGTCATGGACTATGCTCTGCAGGTCGAGCCGCCGCCTTACGACCCGCAGAAGGCGAAGCAACTTCTGGCCGAAGCCGGCTACCCCAACGGCATCGATGGCGGCGAGTTTGCGGCCATCCCGGGTTTTCCGACTGTGGCCGAGGCCGTGGTCAATGACCTCAAGGCGGTCGGCATTAATCTCAGGATGCGGCCGATGGAGCGCGCCTCGTTCCTTGCCGAGTGGAAGGAAAAGAAACTGCGCGGCCTGGTCATGGTCGCGGTCGGCAATTCGGGCAACGCCGCGAGCCGGGTGGAGGGTTTCATCCAGTCCAACAGTGCCTATGCTTATGGCGGCTATCCGGACATCGACGAGCTCTTCAAGCAGCAAGCGGACGAGCGCGATCCCAAGACGCGCGAGGCGCTGCTGTACAAGATCCAGCAGCTGACGATCGATCGCGTGATGTACGCGCCGGTAATGGACCTGCGCGCGTTGATGGGCATCGGCCCGCGCATTGCCAAGCACACCATCACCGACGTCTGGATGAGCCCATTCCCCTCCTACGAAGACATCGAGCTCAAGAATTAGGGTCTGGGGCAAGCTCAATTGGCAGCTGAGCAGGCATCGCGCCTTTGATGATCTTGTCAGCGAGGATGGCAGCGCGTGGAAAGTAAAGTTCACCCTTGGGTCGAGCTCATGCGTGTGTCAGCGTTGGCCTGGGGCTTGTAGAACGCGATCGGCTCGTGTTGCTTGCAGCTATTCTGTGGATAAGCGCGGTGACATGGCTGGCGATTGAGCGCGCATCCAGCCTAATCAGCAGCGGGGGGTCTGACAGTCTTGGCCGGCCCATCTAGCCTCGCGGCCGCCCCCTAACGCAAGTGATTAAAGGTCAGACTTCGGTGCTAATGAACGCCGTTTCAATGCGACATCAGTATAAGCACTAAACCACTTACAGATCGCCGTTGTTTTTCGCCCGAGCCAATCCACCAACGCCCGGCCCAAACACCGCCTCGTTCTACGAGCTCCTGTTCCGAATAACGCTCGCGCAGATAGCGCGTTCAAGTGGTACCGGCTTTCGTCAATACACCACTGTTACCAAGCAAATTCGCCGCACAATAGAAAATGAAGGTGAAAGTTTTTTCTCTTGCGGAGGTACTAGACCATGCAGGTTCATTGCAGAGTCGTCGATTTGAGTCATCACGATGGTGGCACCTATGATTTCGCGGCGGCCAAACGTTCCGGCGTTTGGGGCGTCATCTACAAAGCAACCGAGGACACCGATTACGCCGATCCAACCTATGGCGCCGCGAGGCAGCAGGCGCAAAACGCCGGTATGCTGTGGGGTGCCTATCACTTCTTTCGGCCGGGCAACGTCATGGCCCAGGTTGATCATTTCTTGCGCCATGCCAATCCAGACCAGGCAACACTGCTGGTCCTCGATCACGAAGATGAAGGATGCAGCCTGGATGACGTGAAGCAATGGCTTCGCGCCGTGGAAGAACGCACGAGGCAGAGGCCAAGTCTTTACTCAGGCAGTGTTTTGAAAGAGCAAATCGGCAATCGAAAGGATGACTATCTGGCCGAGTGCCGCTTGTGGTTGGCGCAGTACGACAACGATCCGGAGTGGCCTCCAAACTGGGAGAGCATATGGCTTTGGCAGTATACGGACGGTGAAGTCGGCCCGATGCCGCATAGTGTGCCTGGGATTGGAAATTGCGACTGTAGTTCCTACACCGGCAGCGAACAGGATCTAAAAGACAGTTGGGCCGCGGGTACTAGGCCAGTGCCACCGGTGGCAGCGCTTGGCTGAGATGTAGAAGTTTGGATTGGCTCTGACGTACCTCGTCAATCGGGGGTAGCCGGATTGCGTCCATGCGGGGACCGTGCACAGCGTACCCGGCGGCCCTCGCCGCCGTTCATTTCGGATGCCAGCGAGGAGGCTCGGGGCTGCACTTCAGCGGACCCCATGCCGTACCTTCGCACAGCAATTATGCCGAGGATTTATGCTGGCATCGCAACCGCAAGCTTAACGTGAGACGCGTCATTGGCGATTTCTGCATCGCAATGGCGATTGTGGTGCCACTCTTTAGTCGTATGCGGACCGATTGGCGCCGTGGCAGTATTGCTTTATGGTTGCCGGTGGTACCAGGCCACAATGGGGAGGTCATCACATGAAGGGAAAGTTTGTTCTCCTGTTGCTCGCCGCAGGCTTGGTCGTAAGCCTGACGTCGGGTTCCGGATTTGCTCAGACCGATCCAAGAGTCGCCAAGTCAATGGATACGTTGAAGGCGATGACCGCAAAATTGGGAGCTCCAAAGGTTGAGGGCAAGGAGGCCGTCGGAGGCAAGGATGCTCCCGCCCTCTACTTCGGCACAACCAAGATCAACAACAACTTCGACATCGTCGATGCTGTCGGAAAAGAGGATGGCCAGGGCATGACGGCCACGCTCTTCGTCAAGGGGGGCGACGAATTTATCCGTGTATCGACAAACGTTCCGAAGCCCGACGGTAGCGGACGAGCTATCGGTACTGTTTTGGCCGGACCTGCGCTCGAGTCCATCAAGGCGGGCAAGGCACACTACGGTGAGGTGCCGATCCTTGGGACGCCTTATATGACAGGCTATGAGCCCATCAAGGACAGTTCGGGCGCAATCATCGGTGTGTACTATGTCGGTTACAAGAAGTAGGTAAGCCGGTTGCACCACCGGCAGTGCTCGCAAAGTGGCGCTTTCTCGGCCGCATCCGGCTAGGTCGACGTATTGATCGCCCTGCCGCCAACCAAGGTGCCTGGCACGGCATAGCGTTTGACGTCATCGGACGATGGGAGGGGTCGCGATAGATCCCCCCGTCGAAACGTCTGTAATGCCGACCGCACCGATCGGGCACCAGCGCTGTGGTTCGGGGGCGGTCGGTTGACGAGACCCTCCAGCACCCGGTGTTGCCACACCACAACGACGGCAGGCCCTGTCAGCGCCAGGGCAACGTTTGGCCAAGGCGGCTCGCTCTTCTGGCAACGATCTATGCCCGGTCAGTGACTTGGCGATCACGAACCAAGCAGTGGCAATGTGAAGCGAACGACCGCCCCGCCATGTTCGCGATTTTCCGCCCAGATCTTGCCGCCGTAGGTTTCGATGATGGTGCGTGCGATCGATAATCCAAGGCCTGTGCCATGGTCCTTGGTCGTATAAAAGGTGTCGAAGATCTCGCTCAGCTTATTGTCGGGGATGCCGGTTCCCGCATCGGTTACCGACACCTCAACGCGAGAACTGGCAACCGCGGCGGTGTCAATGACAAGCAGGCGGTTCCCCGATGCAACGTCGGCCATGGCATCCATACCATTGCTGGCGAGGTTCAAGATCACTTGCTGGAGGTGAATCGGATCGGCTCGCACCGGCAAGGCCCGCTGGTTGCCAGTGCGGCGCAGCGCAATGTTTCGCTTCCTCGCTTCGGGTGCAAGGATGTGCGCGGCATTGGCAATGACCTTGTTGAGGTCGAACTCTTGCAGTTCGAGGTCGTTCCTGCGCTTGACCAATTGGCGTAGGTGCCGAACGATGTCGACGGCGTGCTGGTCGGCGTTGCGAATATCGGCAAGGATTTCCTGTACCTTCTCGACTTGCGGTGAACTCGCCTGCAGCAGCCGCTGCGCATTGGCCGCACCAAGCAAGATGGCTTCCAACGGTTGGCTCAACTCGTGGGCAAACGAAGCCGACAGCGCCCCCGCTTCGGCGGATCGGTTGAGATGAATGACCTCCGCCAAGCGGTTGCGGGCGTCAATTTCGGCAGTGCGACGTCCGTGACGTTCAATCAATAGCCAGGTGATCATGATGCCTTGCAGGGCGAGCGCGACGAACATGGCCGCCAGCTGCCAGCGATATCGCTGCCACGTGGTCGGCTCGCGGAAATAGACGACGCTGCCGGGCGGCAGACGAGCCTCGTCAATGTTCCAACGTTGCAGCTCGCGCCAATCATACATTGGTGCCTTGAGTCCCAGCGGTGGCGTGCTGATGCTGGCCGGTGCCTCGCCGCTGAGGATGCGGATGGCGACGGTGGCGGTCTCACGACCGATATCCTGGGTTGAGACATGCGGGCCGCCGACGATGCCATGGCCGAAATTGATGTCGGCATAACTAAAGATCGGCGCATTGGCGGCCGCACGCAGCATCGCAAACACGCGATCCTCCTCATGCGGGACACCCTGCGCATCGGCGCGGACACCTGCGTAAAAGATGGTTGAGTGCGCCGGCCGGGTCGCAGCCCGGTTCACCATCTCATCGAGTGACGCCTCGTGCAACCACTCGAAGGTCACGCGGCTTGCAAATGCCTGCGAGGCTTGACGCAGCTCCTCAACCCAGAGTCGCTCCAAGGGAGAGGCGCCAATTGCAAAGGCGATGTTGGTCGTATCGGGCAGCACCTCAAGCATGTTTTCGATCAGTCTCGCCAAATCTATTGTGCTGGCGACTGCGGTGTCATTCTTCGTCATGATGGTAGCGTCGAAGAATCGTGCGTCGGTGCCAGTGATGAGCAATGGCGTCGAGGCGAAGACTTGCTCGCGATAACGCTGAACAAAACGGGCCGCGGGTGCACCCATGGCGACGACGAGACTTAGGTCGCGTCCAGAGAAAAGCGAGCGCAAATATTCGACAAAGGGTATCTCGTCGGGAGCTTGTGCCAGGCGTGCGGTCTCGAGGGAAGCTTCATAGAGATCGATGGCGTTTGGCGATCGCTTGATGAGCTCTTCACGGAAGCGTCCGGATACGACGCTCCAGGGTGCAAAATGCGGCCCATAAGAGTGCAGCAAGAGAACGCGCTGTGGTTGACTGTGGGCCACCTGCGGCAGCGCGGACACAATGAGCGCGCTCGCTGCCATCGCAATTCTGCAAAACCAGATCATCCCCAACACCCCCCGCACGCAGGCCGATGGCCTCGGATGCCTGCGTAACATCTGCCATCCGGCGAAGAAAATACGGGAAAACCCTGTAAAATTTACCAATGCCAAAGGTATTTGCGGGGATAGGTCGGCCCCTGACGATCTTGGGACGATAGATCGTTGGCAGCGGTAGGGGTCTGGCTTCATAGCCGCCGCCGTTAACCGAGCGCTTGCGCGTGGGCGGGCAGCTGCACGCTAGGCCTGTTGCTCCGCCACGATCGGGCACGCCGGGCGGCGCCGGCAATGTTCGGGCGCGGTCTGACGCTCTGGCTCGGCGGTTGGCTTCGGCAGTGAGCTTGGTTCAGACTCTGACCGGTGCGCGGCATCGTGCTTATGCGCAGCATCGTGCCAGCGCGGGTTCAGATCGCGGGGGCCGATGCTTATGCGGCGCGCGTGCCAGCGTCGGCGGCGGGCAGCATTGGCGCGCGATCGTGTTGAACCCGTTCACCCAACAATGGCGCAATGCAGATCCGCAGGCCCGTCATTGCTTACAACGCTCGGCTGTGGTCGCGCTTTTGCCAGGCAATGGCAGTTCGCCCGCGAAATCCATCCTCGCCACGGCTCGATTGCGCCCGCCGCCCCTTCCTCTGCAACGCTAGGCTGCGGCGGCGCTATTGCAAGGCAGTGGCAAATGGCGACCCTGGTGCGCAGGCCCGTTCAGCGGCATTGCGCTCACCCGCGATCGCTACTATCTGACGCACACCGCCTATCTGCGGCATGGGCCGACCAACGCCGCCGACCGCTCACTGATGTGGAGCCACTGATGCAACGGGGCCAAGACGGGAATCCAGCGAGTGACGCCGCCGTTGCGGTGACGCCGGCCGGTCAGCAGTCAGCGGCGCCGCAGGCCGCGGCCACCGGCAGCAGCTCCGGGCCAATCCGCATTGCCGTCATCGACCCCTACCCGATCTTTCGCACGGGCGTCGTCCAGACCATCGCCCGACATGACGAGATGTTGCTTGTTGGCGAGGGCGCAACGGTGGCCGACGCGCAACGAATTGCGCATGAGTTCGCGCCGGATATTCTGCTGATCGACATCAGCATGCCCACGGATGGTAAGTTGTTATCGACGCTCGCCATCACCAACGGCAGGCTTGGGGGCAAGCTGGTGGTGCTCACCGCCCTCGATGATGTGGTGAGCGTGTCCGAGGCATTGGCAACCGGGGTTAAGGGTTACATCCTCAAGGGCGTTTCCGGAATTGAGCTGGTTGCGGCCATCAAGACCATTCACGCAGGGTTGCCCTACGTCACGCCCGACCTCGCATCTCGATTGCTAACGCAGACCAGGGGCGGTGCCCTGCTGCCGAAGCGTGAGGCAAAGCTTCAGGACGCACTCAGCTACCGCGAGAAGCAAATGCTCGATCACGTGTGCAAGGGGCTTACCAACAAGGAGATCGCCGCTCGGCTCGGTCTCACGGTTGGTACCGTCAAGCACTACGTCGGACATCTCTACAAGAAGATGCGGGTGCGCAATCGCGTCGAGGCGGTCGAGCGGCTGGCGCGAGAGGCCCAGCAGCCGGGCCGAGCGTAAAGCTAAGGCTGCGCTCAAGATGACCTTTGGGTGTGCGCCGGCCGCGGTCGTTGCGGCGTCGGCTTGCCGAATGCTTTTTGCCGCTAGATGACGAGCACCATCGCCAAGGCAACGGCAAGCCCGGTGCCGAGGATCGATAGGGCACCGATCACCGATGCCAGCCATACGATCTCGCGCAGCTCACTTTGCGCAGACGTCCACATTGTTCTCTTCCCACAGATTGTCGGCCAGCCCGCGGTCTCAATCCAAACCGCGCGCAAACCATAGTCGGGGA
>Ga0066905_100000182_pt1 | contig 14230 bp, 14 predicted proteins | sample PanSoiMetaPlot36_FD_67483 | JGI IMG/M metagenome (GOLD analysis project Ga0066905, IMG submission 67483) | Tropical forest soil microbial communities from Panama analyzed to predict greenhouse gas emissions - Panama Soil Plot 36 (version 2) | ecosystem: Environmental > Terrestrial > Soil >... | reverse complement strand
GTGTGTTCCGGCTCCCGCTCGCCGGGGGCGATCGTTACCTCGAGCACCCTGGTGTGCTCGTTCTCGAACAGCACCCGGTGCGAGCTCGGTGCCGCCAGAACGGCGTCGAGCGAGTCGGGCCACGGCCACGGGCTCGGTCCCGTCGGATCCGCCATTCAAGTCGTGCTCCCCCTCAGTCCTGCCAGACACTCCCACCCAGGCGCGGTCAGAACTCCTGGCTCGCGACCTCGCCCATGGCGAAGAAGTCCCGCGTGATATCAATCGCGTGATTCGCATCGAACCGCTTGCAGGTGAAGATCACAGCGGACATGAAGCGCGGCTGGGACCATACGTAGAGCGAGATCCCGGAGTCGATCAGCGGGACAAAGGCGTCGTAACCCTGGTTCTCCTGGTGACCCAGACCAGCAGGCGCGAAGATCGTCGGGGCGCCGTACGTCCGCAACTCGAGAGCCGTGGTGAGATCGTCGAAGTAGCGGTTGATCACGTCTTCATCGACATCGGTCGTGAAGTAGCCCTCGATCAGCAGGCGTTGCCGGACGATATCGGGCGCCAGATCTTGCATGCCGCGATCGTAGCGCCGCAACGATGCCCCACCCTCTCGCCCCGCCCTGTCGCTCCACCGCGTTGGCCCACTATCCGCAAGATCGCTGTTTTCATGATTGTTTCGAGGCAAACGCCCAGGTCGACGTTCAAAGCGATCATGAAAACAGCGATCTTGACGTTGAAACAGTTGACGGCGAGGCTGGCACCGGGGGTGAGACCGGAGGGCGGGTGGCAGCTATGCGGTCTGCGCATGGCGGCCATGAGACCTAGTCGTTAGACGCATCGGACCGCACCTCATAGCGTTGGCCAACGTGATCGCCTTTCTTGGGTTGGGGCGCATGGGCTCCCTGATGGCGCGCCGGCTGGCCGATGCCGGCTTCCAGGTGACGGCGTGGAACCGTACGCCGGGCGAAGCGGTGCCGGGCGCGCGGATGGCCGACTCGGCCCGGTCCGCGGTGGCCGGCGCGGACCTGATCGTGACGATGCTGTCCGACGGGACCGCGGTGTCCGACCTGTTGTTCGGCGCGCCCGGGGTCGCGGCCGCGGTGCCGGACGGTTCGCTACTGGTGGAGATGTCCACGATCGGACCGGATTCGGTCGCCGATATCCGGTCCCGGCTGCCGGTCGCGGTCGCCATGGTGGACGCGCCGGTGCGCGGCAGCCTGCCGCAGGCCGAGGCCGGCACGCTGGACATCTACGCCGGTGGCTCGGAGCAGGACGTCGCCCGCAGCCGGCAGGCGCTGGATGTGCTCGGCTCGGTGCGGCAGGTGGGTCCGCTGGGAGCGGGCGCCGCGCTCAAGCTGGCCGTGATGAGCGTGACCGTGCCGATGCACGTATTGCTCGCCGAGACGCTGACCTACGCCGCCGAGCTCGGCCTGGATCGGGAATCCGTCCTGGATGCGCTGGACGCAACCGCGATCGCGCCGCTGCTGCAGCGGGCCCGGCCGGCGCTGGCCGCGGACCAGCCGACCCAGTTCGCCCTCTCGCTGGCCGCGAAGGATCTGCGGCTCTCCACCGGATCGGCGCAGGGTTCCGAGGTGCTCAGCCTGGCGGCGCGGGCCCGGGCCCGGCTGACCGACGCCGAGGATGCGGGCCTGGGCGATCTCGATGTCACCGCGATCCTCGGCCGCATCCCGGCCGGCGCCGTACGGGCTGCAGGTTCGCATGATCAGGGGCCGCCAAGGCCGAAATCCGGGACCCGGGGCCCCTGATCACGAACGCGGCGATCCGCGTGATCACGGATGCGGCAGTCGCGCGATCAGGAAAGCGGCAGCCGTGCGGTGACGACCGCGCCGCCCAGCGGAGCGCCGGTTCCCGCCTCGATCGTTCCGCCGTGCGCGGTGATGACCGCGCGCACGATCGACAGACCGAGCCCGGCGCCGGCGCTACCGGGTGTCCTGGCCCGGTCGGCGCGGACGAACCGGTCGAACGCGGAGTCTGCTACCTCGGCCGGGAACCCGGGCCCGTCGTCGGCCACTTGGAGGGTGGCCGCGTCGCGGTCCCGACTGACCCGGATTTGCATCGAGCGAGCCCCGGCGGTCGCGCTGTTGTGGGCGAGGTTGCCCAGCACCTGACGCAGCCGGTCCGGGTCGGCGGCGACCACCGTGGGCGGTCCGACCACGTCGATGTCCAGCTCGAGCGGGGGTCCCAGCCGCTTCGCCTCGTCGGCGGCCAGCTCGACCAGGTTCACCGGCGTCCGGTCCAGGATCAGCATTCCGGCCCGCTCCCTGGCCAGCAGCAGCAGCTCCTCGGCGAGCCGGGTGAGCCGGTCGGTCTCGGCCAGCGCCGCCCGCAGCGAGCGCTCGACCTCGGCCTTGTCGTCCAGCGCGGCGACCGCGAGCTCGAGCTCGCCGCGCAGCACCGCGATCGGGCTGCGCAGCTCGTGGCTGGCGTCGTCGACGAACGCTCGTTCCCGTTGAAACGTGACCGCAAGCCGGGCCAGCATGGCGTCCAAGGTTCGAGCCAGCCGCGCGATCTCGTCATCGCCCGCCACCGGGGACAGCGTCCGGCCGGACTCCAGTGACGTGATCTCCGCGGCCTCCCTGGTCAGGGCGTCGACCGGGCGCAGCGCCGCGCGTACCACTAGCCAGCCGGCCACGGCCAGCAGGCCGAGCAGTACTGGGCCGGCTATCAGCAGCAAGGTCAGCAGCCGCTGCCTGGCCTCCTGCAACGGCTCAGCCGACACTCCGACCGTGAGCACCTGGTCGGATCCCAGCCGCCGGGACAGCAGCCGGACGTCCTGGAACCCGCCGGAACCGGTGGGCACCGACCGGCTTATGGTGATCCGGTGCCGGACGGCGCGGACCTCGCCGGCACTGAGCAGCCGCCAGTCCCCGAGCACCGCGGAACTGGTCAGCAGCCGGCCATCGCCGGTGTAGAGCTGTGCGAGCGGGTCGGTGGCCACCACGTCGGCGTCGCCAGCGGCGAGTGCGGCGGCAAGATCGGTGCTGCGACCGGTCAGGTCGGCGTCCATGGTCCCGCTCAGCTGCCGGTCCATGGCCAGGTACAGCAGCACCAGACACAGCGCGAGCGCGGTCGCGCCGCCGAGCACGAAGATCGTGGTCACCCGCGCGCTCAGCGAGTGGGGCAGCAGTTCCCGTCGCCCCCTAGGCATCCGGATCGAGCCGGTAGCCGACGCCGCGCACGGTCCGGATGGTACTTCGCCGGAATGGCCGGTCGACCTTGTCGCGCAGGTAGCGGACGTAGACGTCGACCACGTTGGACGTACCGCCGTACGCGAAGTCCCAGACGTGATCGATCAGGTAGGTGCGGCTGAGCACCTCGCCGGGCCGGCGCATCAGTTCCTGCAGCAGCGCGAACTCCTTCGGCGACAGCAGGATCTCCACGCGACCGCGACGGACCCGGTGCCCGACCGGATCGAGCTCGAGGTCGTCGACCCGCAGCAGCACCGGCCGCTGCAGCGGCTCGCGCCGGATCAGCGCGCGAATCCGGGCGAACAGCTCGGCCAGGGCGAACGGTTTGGTGAGGTAGTCGTCCGCCCCCGCGTCCAGGCCGCGCACCCGGTCGGACACCGCGTCCCGTGCGGTGAGCAACAGCACCGGTGCCCACCGGCCGGCGGCGCGCATCCGGCGGCACACCTCGAACCCGTCGGGTGGCGGCAGCATCGCATCGAGCACGACCGCGTCGTAGTCGTTCTCCAGCACGCTCCACAGCGCGTCCTCGCCGTTCTCGGCCAGGTCCACCGCGTAGCCTGCCCGCCGCAGGCCGCGAACCAGGACCTGGACCATGCCGGGGTCGTCCTCGACCACGAGCAGCCGCATACCGGCCAGGGTAAGCATCAGTTCAGCCGAACCCGCGGGTCGAGCACCGCGTAGAGCGCGTCCACCACGATGTTGGCCACAATGATGAACAGCGCGGCCAGCAGCACGATCCCGATGATCACCGGCAGGTCCTGGGTGGTCACCGACTGGACCGCGAGCTGGCCAAGCCCGGGCAACCCGAACACGTTCTCGGTCACGATCGCGCCGCCGAGCAGCGCTCCGACGTCGATGCCGAGCTGGGTCACTACCGGGGTGAGCGCGCTACGCAGACCGTGGCGGTAGACGACGCGGCGCTCGGTGAGCCCCTTGGCCCGCGCGGTGCGGATGTAGTCCTGGCTGAACACCTCGAGCAGCGAGGTGCGGGTCAGCCGGGTGTACGTCGCGGCCGAGACGATCGCTACCGTCAGCCACGGCAGGATCAGATGCTGGACCCAGCCGGCTGGATCCTGGGTGAGCGGGACATACCCACCGCCGGGGAACCAGTCGAATCCGGCCAGGTGCAGCCGGTAGAACAGCACGTAGAGCAGCATGAGGCCGAGCAGGAAGGTCGGGGTGGACAGCCCGGTCAGCACGAACGCGGTGGCAGCCCGATCGACGGCGCTGCGCGGCCGCCGGGCGGACAGCACACCGACCCCGATCCCGATCGCCAGCCAGAGCACCGCGGCGCCCAGTGCGAGCGAGACGGTGACCGGAAGCCGGCCGAAGAGCAGGCTGCGTACCGGCTCGGAGTTGTAGTACGAGTAGCCGAGGTCCCCGTGCAGCAGGCCGCCGAGGAAGTGCCGGTACTGGTCGAAGATCGGCTGGTCGAGGCCGAGCCGGCGCCGGACCAGGGCCAGCGTCTCCGGTGAGGCCAGCCGGCCGGCCACCAGCCGGGCCGGGTCGTGCGGGGCGACGAAGAACAGCACGAACACGCTCAGGCTGACCAGCCACAGCACCAGCGCGCCGAACAGCAGCCGGCGGATGAGGAAGCGCAGCATGGCATGTCACCGGGTTCCGGCCAGGTTCGAGGCAGTGGGATTCAGGGCGTCCCGGACCGAGTCGCCGAGCAGGTTGAAGGCCAGCGTGGTCACCAGCAGCGCCAGCCCGGGGAACAGCACGAACCACCAGGCCACCTGGTAGAACTGCAGCGAGTCGGACAGCATGTTGCCCCAGCTCGGAGTCGGCGGCAGCACGCCGAGGCCGAGGAACGACAGCGTCGCCTCGAACACGATCGCGACCGGGATCAGCAGCGTGGTGTACACGATGACCGGCGCGACCACGTTCGGTAGAACCTCGATGAGCATGATGCGCCGGTTGCCGGCACCCAGCGCGCGGGCCGCCTCGATGTACTCCCGCTCCTTGATGGACAGCGCCAGGCCGCGAACGATGCGGCCGACCGCGGCCCAGGAGAAGAACGCGATCACCAGGATGGCCAGCGGCACGCTCGGGCCGACCACGGAGACCAGCGCGATCGCGAACAGCAGCAGCGGGAACGAGAGCACCAGGTCCATGAACCGGGCGAGAGCGGTGTCGACGGCGCCGCCCAGGTAGCCGGCGACCAGTCCGACGATCAACCCGGCGGTCACCGCGAGGACCGTCGACAGTACGCCGACGAGAAGGGAGATCCGGGCTCCGTACACCACCCGGATGAAGATGTCCCGACCCAGGTTGTCGGTGCCGAACCAGAACTCACGGCTCGGACCGACCGGGAGACCGGCGCTGGTCAGGCCGGTCTCCCGGAACTGCTCGTCGGGTTGATGCCCGGTGACCTGGGCGATCAGCGGTGCGGCCAGGGCGATCGCGACCAGCAGCAGGATCACCGTACCGGCGAGCAGGGCCATCCGATCTTTGCGCAGTCGGGACCAGGCCAGCGCCAGCTGCCCTCGTCCGGCGATCGGGGTGGAATCGCCGGCCGGCCGGGCTTCTGGCATGCCGGCCATGGTCCCGAGCTGCGCGGTCACTGCAGCCAGACCTGGGTCACGTCGTAGTTCTGCGCGAACGGGAAGAAGATCGCGTTCTGCACTCGGCTGGAGTGATAGATCGGGGTCTTCTGGGTCTGGAACGGGATGAACGCCGCGTCCGTCATGATCTGCATGTCAGCCTGGTGCCAGATCGGCGCGGCCTTGTCCGCGGTCGGCTGGGCCAGCGCCTGGTCGATCAGCGAGTTCACCTTCGAGCTGTTGTAGTCGCCGTAGTCCACCGAGTTCGGGCCGTAGGTGCGCCCGTCGAACAGCGGCTCGACGATCGCCCGGCCGTTGTTGCCGTACCAGTCGGGCACCCAGCCCGGCGCGGCGATGTCCCACAGCCCACGGCGCGCACCGTCCGGGTTGGCCAGGTACTTGCCGTAGAAGTCGGCCGGGGTCTGCGGGATCAGCTTCACGGTGACACCGCACTTCTTCAGATCGGCCTGGACCGACTGGGTCACCGCCGGGTGGTTGCCGGCGTTGCGGTAGACGTAGTTGAGCTTCAGCCCGTTCGGATAGCCGGCCTGGGCCAGCATCTGCTTGCACTTGGCCGGGTCACCGCGGTGGTTGGCCGTCGGGTACAGGTTGATCGGCTGGTAGCCGACGTTGCCCGGCGGGATGACCTGGTCGAGCGGGGTGTTCAGGGTCGGCCCGCCGTAGATCTGGCCGATCGCCACCTTGTCGATCGCGTATTCCAATGCCTGGCGTACCTGGAGCTTCGCCAGTGCGCCGGAGTTGTTCGGGCTCTGGAAGTTGAAGATCAGGAACGGGTTGGTGCTCAGCGCCGGGAAGATGCCAAGCCGCGAGTCGTTGCTGGCCTTCAGCGCCGGGATGTTCGCGGTCGGCACGACCGTGTCCCATTCCATGTCCGCGGTGCCGGCCTGGATCTGCTGCTGGACCGTGCCGGGGTCCGGCTGGCCCTGGACGATCTGGATCTGGTCCACGTACTGGTGCCGGATCGGGTCCTCGGTCTGCTCCCAGGCCGAGTTGCGGTCCAGGTCGATCTCCTTGTTCGCGCTGTACTTGGTGATCTCGTACGGGCCGTCCGACAGCGTGTGCTGCCGGAACGTCGCGTCGTCCGGGACGTACTTCAGGTACTCCTCCGGCGCGGCCGAGGCGAACGGCAGCGCGAGGATGTTCAGGAAGTCGCTGGCCGGCTGCATGAGCGTGAACACGATCGTGCTGTCGTTGGGCGCGGTGATCCCGCTGATCTGGTGAGTGCGGATGTAGTCCGCCATCGCCGACGCGTTGCCGGGTACCTTGGCGAACCCGTCACAGAACTGCTTCATCCCGACGATCGTGTTGGTGTAGTAGCCGGGGGCGCCGACCGGGCTCACCGGGTTGCAGAGCCGCTGGAACCCGCGGACGAAGTCGCCGGCGGTGACCGCCCGGACCGGTTGGGTGTTCCACCGCACCCCGGAGCGCAAGTGGATCGTGTAGGTCTTGCCATCCGCACTGATCCCTCCGTTGGCGGTGGTCGGGACCTCGGTGGCGACATCGGCGACCGGATCGATCGCCTTGCTCACGTCGGCGGTTGCCGGATAGCTGAACAGCTGCCGGGTGAATGCCCGCTCGAGCGTGTAGCTGGTCGTGTAGTAGGCACTAGCGGTGTCGAGGTGGTCGACATCGCTGGCGCCGAGCAGCTTGAGCGTGCCGCCCTGTTTGGGGGTGCCGGCCGCGCCGTTCGAGCTCCCGTTCGAGCTGCCGCAGCCGGCGAGTGCCAGCGCCAATACCGTGGCAATGGACGCGCCGACTGCGCGTCCTCGCCTTGTGTACATGTGGTCCTCCTTCGGCGGGCCTATGTCGGGCCTTGGGCGCATGCTGCGGCGGTACGGATGAGAGGACCGTGAGAGCGCTAGCCTCGGACCGCGCGTTTGGCCCGGGGATGGATTCGTGGATGCCGGGGGCGGTGGTGCGGGATGACCGGCGGTGGCCGGACATGATCAGGCGCGAGACGATTAGGGAGTACGCGGGCGGCTCGCTGTGGGTGTTGCCGTTACTGGCGGCCGTGGCCGCGCTGATCGCCGGGTCGGTCCTGTCCCAGGTCGAGATCGCGCCCGGCTCACCGCTCGAGCCGCTGCTCTTCCAGGGCACCGCGGACGACGCGCGCAACTTGCTGGCCGGGATCGCCGGCACCGTGATCACCGTTATCGCGCTGGTACTCGGCCTCACCGTGGTCGCGCTGCAGCTGTCGTCGACCCAGTTCTCCCCGCGGCTGCTGCGCAACTTCCTGCGCGACCGGCCGAACCGGATCGTGCTCAGCCTGTTCGTGGCGACATTCACGTTCGCCGCGGCCGGCCTTTACACGGTCGGGATCTCCTCCGGCGAACGGACCGACGAGTACCCGCGGCTCGCGGTCTCCGGCGCAATCGTGCTGCTGTTCGTGAGCCTCGCGGCGGTGGTGGTGTTCGCCGACCATTTGGCGCATTCCATCCAGATCGATGCGATCACCAGGACGGTCGAGCGGCGGGCGCTGGCCGTGGTGAAGAGCGCACCGGGCCAAGTGGAGGAGGAGACGCCGGATCCCCCGGAGTGGGCCCTGGCCATCCCGTCAACCCGGTCCGGTTACCTGCGGACGGCACACCCCGAGCAACTGCTACCGCTGGCCGTCGAGCATGGGGTCACCGTCTGCCTCCGCAGACGGGTCGGTGAGCACGTCGTGGCCGGGACCACGCTGGCCTGGGTCTGGCGCCCGTCGGCGGCCGATCCGGTACCCGATCCCGAGCCGTTCCGGCACGGGCTCGAGTCGGCGGTGGGGATCGGGTTCGAGCGAACGTTCGAGCAGGACGCCGCCATCGGCATCCGCCAGTTGGTCGACCTGTCCTGCAAGGCGCTGTCCCCGGCGATCAACGACCCGTATTCGGCGGTCCAGGCGATCGACCACCTGACCGTGATCTTCTGTGCGCTGGCGGTACGACCGCTGGGTGCCGATGTGGCCACCGATCCGGCCGGCCACGGCGCGGTGATCGTGCCGGGGCGGCGGTTCGGCGAGTACCTCTCGATCATGTGCGGGCTGATCCGACGGTACGGCGCGCGGGAGCCAACCGTCCTGCTGGCGCTGTTGCGGCTGCTGGCCAACTGCGCCGAGCTGGTGCGGCCGGATCCGGCTCGGTTGACCGCGATCGAGCAGCAGGCCGATCTCATCCTGCAGGACGCGGTCCGGGAGATCGCGCAACCGTACGACGTGGCGGAGGTGCGAGCCGCGGTGGCGGCGGTCCACGAAACGGTAGGTGCCCGACTGGTGGTGGACGCCGGCTAGATTGCGGCGCCGCCCGGGTGACGGCTGCGGCTAGACCGGGATCCGGCCGCCGGACTTGATCGTGCGCATGGTCAGCTGGGACGAGGTGCGGGCCACGCCGGGCAGCGACACGAGCTTGTCCATGTACAACTTCTCGTAGGTGGCCAGGTCCGCGACCGCGACCCAGAGCAGGTAGTCCGGGTCGCCGAACATGCGCCGACACTCGATGATCTCGTCTAGCTCGGCCACCCGGGTTTCGAAGTCGGTCATGTCCGACGCCCGGTTGCCGATCGTCATCGTGACGTGGACGAGGACCTGGAAGCCGCGATTGACGGCGACCGGATCGACCACCGCGCGATAGCCGGTGATGATCCTGGCGTCCTCGAGCGCCCGGACCCGGCGCAGGCATGGCGACGGGCTGAGCCCCACTCGGTCGGCCAGCTCGGTGTTGGCCAGTCGGCCATCGCCCTGGAGTTGCCACAGAATTGCGCGATCAATCCGATCCATAGCACTCGATGCTAACAACAACGATGTCCTTAGCGAGCTTCGCAATCGCCTGCCGCAGCAGAAGCAATACGCTGCCGATAGCCGGATAGCCCACCACAATTTGTTGAGGAGTCAGTCATGCGGATCGGTTTGGTCGGCCTCTTCGTCGACGACCAGGACAAGGCGCGCAAGTTCTACACCGAGGCGGTCGGACTGCAGGTCAAGACCGATGCCGCATACGGTCCGGAGGAGCGGTGGATCACCGTGGTCTCGCCGGAGGACCCCGATGGCGTCGAGGTCGTCCTGCACGTCAGCGACGATGCGGCGCGGGCGTTCCAGCAGGCGGCCAGGGCCGCCGGCCGGCCCTCACTCGGGTTGAGCTCCGATGACGCCCAACGCGACTACGAGCGGCTGCGGGCCAATGGCGTGGAGTTCTCAATGCCGCCGACCCGGATGGACTACGGCGGCATGGACGCGGTGTTCGACGACACCTGTGGCAACCTGATCAACCTGCACCAGGACTGATCTCGAACCGGCCGGGTCCGGACTCGGACTCGGCTTCTGGCGCCGGGCGTGAGACCTCAGGTCGGCTCCCGGCGCCCGGCGCCTGCGCGCCCGGCCCCGGCGCCTGCGCGCACGGCGTACGGTCTACGGCCTAGCTCAGCGCTCGGCGCCGGAAGCCGGCCATCCCGGTCACCGTGAAGGCAACCGCCGAGATGATCAGAACCAGCACGCAGATCCACGGTGCGATGTGCGGCACGTCCGGCACCATCGCGGCTCGTACTCCCTCGGAGCAGTAGGTCAGCGGATTGAGCGCGGTGATGAACTTGAACCACGGCAGGGTGTCCAGCTCCGGCCACGGATACTGCACGGATCCGGTGAACATCAGCGGAGTCAGGATCGCCGCGAACATGATGCCGATCCGGGCCGGGGTCACCAGGGTGCCCATGGTGATGCCGATGCCGGCCCCCACCCAGGCGCCGAGCAGCAGCACGACCAGCAGCAGCGGCAGCCGCGCCGGTTCCCACGGCGCCGAGCCGAGCACCAGTGCGCCGATCGGGTAGATGATGATCGCCGAGATCAGCCCGCGCACCGTGGCGAACAGCAGTTTCTCCACCGCCACCAGATTGGTGGGGAGCGGGGCGAGCAGCCGATCCTCGATCTCCTTGGTCCAGCCGAACTCCATCACCAGCGGGAACGCGACGCTCTGCAGCGCGGTGAGGAACGCGGACAGCGCCACAATGCCCGGTAGCAGCAGATGCCCGTACTCGTCGCTGACGTAGTTGGCCTGGCTGAGCACCTTGGCAAAGATGAACAGCATGAACAGCGGGGTCAGCGCCACCTGGAGCAGCAGGATCCAGAACTCCTTGCCGGTTACCAGGACGTCCCGCCAGAGAATCGCGTTGAACGCGCGCCGGGCGCTGGCCGCTCTGGCGCTGCGCCTGACGGTCGTATCGAGTGCCGTCACCGTAGAGCCCTTCCGGTCAGGTCGATGAAGACGTCTTCCAGGCTGGCTCGGCCGATGTGGACGTCCGAGACGCTCGCCGCTCGCTCGGTGAGCACCGCGACCACCGGACCGAGCAGGCTGGCCGGATCGGCGGACAGGTAGAGCCGGATCCGCAGGTCCGGCCCGGTGACGTCACCGTTGGAGCTGGAGCTAGCCGGGAACCCGGGAGCACCTGGCGCCATGGCCGGCAGTCCGGCCGAGCCGCCCGGACCGGCCGCCATGGCCGGCAGCTCCGGACCGGTCGCAACCTGTTCGGCTCGCTCGACGCCGTCGACCTTCTCCAGCGCGGCGATCAGCGCGTTCGGCTGGTCCAGCTCGGACGGGAGCACCACCAGGTCGAGCACCGACTGGCCGGTGAGCCCGCGGGTGAGCGCCTCGGGCGTGTCCAGGGCAAGCAGCCGGCCATGATCGACGATGCCGACCCGGTCGGCCAGGTCCGCCGCCTCGTCCATGTCATGCGTGGTGAGCACAACCGTCACGCCACGCTCGCGGAGCTCCCGGATCCGGTCCCAGACGAACAGCCGAGCCTGTGGATCCAGCCCGGTGGTCGGCTCGTCCAGGAACAGCACCTCGGGCTCGTGCATGAGTGCCCGGGCGATCATCAGACGCTGCGCCATTCCGCCCGAGTACCAGTCCACCTTGATGTCGGCCTGCGCGGTCAGCCCGAACTGCTCGAGCAGCAGCGCCGCTATCGCGTTGCGTTCGGCCCGGCCGACGCCGTGATAGGCGGCGTGGAACACGAGGTTCTGTCGCGGGGTGAGCGACCGGTCCAGGTTGCTGCGCTGCGGTACCACGGCAAGCCGGGCCCGCGCGCCGACCGGATCGGCCGCGACGTCGATTCCGGCCACGCTCGCGCTACCGCTGGTTGCGCGCACCATCGTGGTGAGCACGCCGACCGTGGTGGTCTTGCCGGCACCGTTCGGTCCCAGCAGACCGAAGATCTCGCCGGGACTGACCTCGAACGTCAGCCCGTCGACCGCGTTGACCGGGCGCTTCGGGTACCGCTTGACCAGATCGCGCACCGACACCGCGGAGGCGCCGCCGACTGTCATGTCCGCACTCCTTGTCCTTGGTCCGCCGGCTCCCGAGACGTCCCGGCCCGGCCGGCGGGCTCGCGGTTGGCCGGCTCGCGGTTGGCCGGCTCGCGGTCGGCCGGATCCTGGTAGGTCGTGATGAGCTCCATGAGGTACTCGCGCACGATCGCGGCCTTGGCCGGATCTCGCTCGACCGCGGTTGGCTGGAACGCGGAGCGCAGCTGCCCGGCGATCTCCATGGCGCGGGTCCGCCCCTCGTCGGTGACCTGGAGCCACACGACGCGCCGATCCGACTCGTCGCGCACCCGGCTGACGTAGCCGGCCCGCTCCAGCGTGTCGACGATGCCGGTCAGCGTGGCCGGCTTCACCCAGCAGCGCTTGGCCATGTCGGCGTGGGTGGCCCGGCCGGGCACGCCCTCTTCGAGCGTCTTGCCGAATCCCCAGGCCAGCGTCATGAGCACGCTGGCGCCGGCCGAGGTGAGGCCGTGCTGCTTTTCCATGATCCGTGACCAGCGCTGCTCGGTCACGTGGTCGGCCAGCGCGAGCAGCCGGAGCAGCGGCGCCCCTGCCAGCGCGGCCCGGAGATCCTCATCGGTAGCCACGCGTCAGTATGTTAGCACCCTGACTGTTAGGCACCTAAGTGTCTGTGGCGGCGCTGCGGCGGCGCTTCGCGCGCGCCGCCTGTCCGGGCTGGCGCGACGGTGGGGCGGCGGCGCTTCGTGCTCGCCGCTCCCCTTGCTGATCATCGTTCACGTTCGGTGGTACGAAGCGGTGCAATATGGGTGATCGTTTGGCCGTAAGGTGAACGGTGATCAGGAAGGAGGCGCGCGATGGACTCGATCGTCGATCCGGTCGCGGCGCAGACCGATCCGAGTGCGGCCCCGCCCGAGCCGAGTGCGGCCCTGCCCGAGCCCAGTGCGGCGCAGGCCGATCCGACCGAGGCGCTGACCGAGCGGCTGCTCCAGGCTCAGCTCGGCGCGTTCGAGCTGTACGCGCTCTACCTCGGCGAGCGGCTTGGGCTGTACCGGGCGCTGGCCGATGACGGCCCGGCCACCTCGACCGAGCTCGCCGCGCGGACCGGCACGGTGGAGCGCTACGTGCGCGAATGGCTTGAGCACCAGGCCGTCAGCGGCTGGCTGATCGTGGACAACGTGGCTGCCGGCCCGCTGGACCGCCGCTACACGCTGCCGCCGGAGTACATTCCGGTGCTGGTCGATCAGGAGGATGTCCGGTACGCCGGGTACGTAGGCGTCGACATTGTGCGCTCGGGCCGGCCGCTGCCGCAGCTGGTCGAGGCGTTCCGGCACGGTGGCGCACCACCGCGGCAGCCGTGGGAGCCGGAGGGCCGGGCCGAGTTCAACCGCGCGCTGTTCCGGAACCTGCTCGGCAACCAGTGGCTGCCCTCGATTCCTGCCGTCGACCGACGGCTCCGCAGCAGCCCGCCGGCGCGGGTCGCCGACCTGGCCTGCGGGTCCGGCTGGTCGAGTATCGCGATGGCAGTGGCGTATCCAGAGATCACGGTTACCGGGCTTGACCTGGACCGGGACGTCATCGAGCGGGCCAATCGCAACGCCGGGACGGAGGGTGTCGGGGACCGGGTCGAGTTCCTCGTCGCGGACGCCACCGATCCGGGACTGGCCGGACGGTTCGACCTGGTGACCATCTTCGAGGCGCTGCACGACATGCCGCGGCCGGTAGAGGCGCTGTCGGCGGCGCGTGCGCTGCTGACAAGTAGCGGGTCGGTGGTGATCGCGGACGAGCGGGCCGAGGACGAGTTCGCCGCCCCGGGTACGCCAAGGGACCGGCACAACTACGGCTGGAGCCTGGTCTCCTGCCTGCCCGCGGTGATGGGCGATCCGCAGACCGCGGCGACCGGCGCGGTGCTGCGCCCGGCCGCGGTCAGGCGCTTCGCGTCAGCCGCTGGATTCGGCACCGTTGAAATACTCCCGATCGATACGGATTTCTGGTGGTTCTACCGGCTGCTTCCCTGAAGTCGTCGACCCGGTGAGGTGCCCGATCGGACGACGGACCTTTCGCCGCCGGACCCGATTTGCTGTACTTCGCGCATAGCGACGAACGTCGGTGGGGGGGTGGATGCGCGGTCCAACCGATCTCACTCGCCATCCGCGGGCCCTGCTGGTCGTACTGCTGGTGGCGCTGGTAGGCGTGCGGATAACCGACGCCGGGACGCCGCCGCG
>Ga0066905_100000181_pt1 | contig 14237 bp, 25 predicted proteins | sample PanSoiMetaPlot36_FD_67483 | JGI IMG/M metagenome (GOLD analysis project Ga0066905, IMG submission 67483) | Tropical forest soil microbial communities from Panama analyzed to predict greenhouse gas emissions - Panama Soil Plot 36 (version 2) | ecosystem: Environmental > Terrestrial > Soil >... | reverse complement strand
CCGCAATCCTAAACCCCTTCGGCTTGCAAACCGAAGGGGTTTTTTTTATACTCGCTACCCCTTATCCCTTCGAAAGCATGTCCCCCAAAATTTTGTGTTGTACGTTCGCTCGCCATGCAACCGCGCCTTGGGTTTGTGTCAGCCGTTGAAGCACCCGCCTTGCTCGGCATGGGGCCGGTCGGTTGGGTCATACTCGGCGCATCAACCGTTTTACCCTTTCTCCATTTCGGCTCGCCCCGCGGCAATTATCAATTATTTGACGCCGAAGTTTACCCGACGCTCGCGAGCCTGAGCCGCTACACGTCGCTCGATACGATTACAGGTTGGCACGAAGAATTGGTCGGCGTTGACGCCGGCGGCAACCGCAAGGTTTACGGCTCATGGATTGGCGAGGGGCCGTCATGGGGCGACAAAGCCGCCGCCCGCATTATGGAATTGGCGCAGGATAATTTTCTATGGAGTTACCAGCCGAACCGCACCGACGGCCCTTGGGTTTTGATCGGCCCGCACCCGACACTCGGCTCAGTTGTCTACGATGTTTTTTACGCCATACAGGCGGCGATTGATTATTGGGACAGGGAACGCGAGCGTTTCAACCGCGAGTATGACGCCGCGAACCCGCCGACCGAAATTCCCACAACCGAGTACCCGCCCGAACCGATCAAACCCGAAGACATAACGCCCCCGCCTGAAACCGCGCCCCCGATTGACCCGCCCGCGCCGCCCCCGCCTGTCCAAATGCCGGCGCCCCGCCCGCCTGGCGGCATCTTCGGGCGGGGCGGCATCTTTGGCCCCGGCGGCATACTTTCGCGCTTACCTGGCGTCTTCGGCGGCATCTTCGGCGGCGGGCGTATACCGTCAAATGGTCGGTATCCAGGCGGGCGCGCGCCAGGTGCGCCAGGTGCGCCGCGAGGGGCCCCAGGCGCAATGACAAACGACGATTGGTTATTGATTGGGGCGGCGGGCTTGTTGCTCGCCGCCGCCATGACAGGAAAAAAGAAAGTGAAGCATCATGCCGCGAGCAGCCCGAAATAAACTTACTGGCCAGTACAAAACGACGACGACAACCAAAACCAACGGCGGCGCCAGTGCCGATGAAACCATTGTGCCGTCGTCGGCGCCCCCCCCGCTTGCCGATGACGCCGAGCTGCAGCAGAACTATCAGACCATCCGCGAATTCTATAACTCGAGGGCATCGGATGACGCCGTTGTTATGATTCTGCGCCACACCGAATCCGGTCACGCCGAATTCGTGGCTCAGGGGTCGCCCACGGTGATTGATGAGCCTTGGATACAAACCCGCTTCGGCGGCGGGCGTTACATTTTCCGCCTGCGAACGCCCGAAGGCGAATACCTGGCGCAGTCAACCGTTTTCATCGCGGCGCCGTCGGCGTTGTCAATGGCGGGCGCGGGCGCGAGCCCGCCCGCCACGGGGGAAGGCGCCGACGGCGCGCGCCTGCAGATTGACTTGCTGCGCGAGCAATTATCGCGGCAGCAAGAAATGATGCTGCACTTGATTGACCGACCCGCGCCCGCGGCGGCGCCAGGCGGGGCGGGCGGCAACCTGCTTCAACTGGTACAGGCCGTCGGCGCATTGCGCGAGCTCGCGAGCCCGCAATCACAAGTTCAAGGCGTCATTGACGCCTTATCCGAGGGGTTGAAGCTCGGCATGAAACAATCAACGCCGCCCGATGCAGTCGACAAGGTTTCAACCGTGCTCAAAATCGTTGACAAGGTCGGCGAAATGTTGCCGCGGGTAATCGGCCCGCCTGGCGCCCCGCCCCCGCAAGGCTCGCCTGTCCATGCGGCGCCGGCGCCGTCAGGTTCGCCGGCGCCCGCGGCGGCGCCCGCCGAAGACATGCAAAAATCAATGCTTCAGAATGCTATTCGCTATCTCAAAACCCGCATCGGGCGCGATCCTGGCGTTTGGGCGGATTGGATACTGGAAAACCTCGACGACCCGAATTGGGCGCCGCTGGCGACGTTGATTGACAAACCGTTCGAAGAAATCGCCGCCTACATCGGCGACGACGACCTCAACCGCGAGCCGTACCGATCCTGGTTTGCTCGGTTACTCGGCGAATTGAAAAATGGTTTCTCAAATCCTGATACCGACGGGGCGACAGGGGACAAGTGAAGTGCTCGCCCATATGGCGCGGTTGGTTCGCGAAAGTGCTCGCGAGCCGCTTGTAAGGCATATGAGCGTTGACTTGGTGCGATCGGTTTACGCTTCGCACTATGCGGACGTGGTCTGGGGGTTGAAAAATTTTTTCATGCGGCACTTTCGCTTCATCGACGAGCCCGACGAAATGATAGCGGCGCCGAGCCGCTTATTGCGAGCGATACGCGAAGCGGGCGCCGCCTGGGGCGATTGCGACGACGCCGCCGTACTTGCGGCGGCGATGCTTTATTCGCTCGGCTTCGGCGTGCGGTTTCGCGCCGTAATCGAGCAACCCGACGGCTCTTTTGGCCACGTCTTCGCCGAATACAAGGCGCCCGATTCGAGCCTATGGTTGATCTTTGACCCGACCGTGCCGTTTCGCCCGACCTATGACAGTTCGCTACTGCAGGAAGTCTAAATGCCTTTCGTGACGGTTGCCGACGATTACGAAATCAAAGCGGGTGACTTGGTACAAATCCGCCTTGGCGTTGGTTTCATTCAACCGCCGCTTTCGGCGGTCGCTCTCGCGGTACGGCTCGGCAATTGGGAATTTGTTTCAGGCGCCTACGAAGGCGACGACTTAGTTTTGAACCTTCGGCGCACCGCGCCCGAAATCGAAATCATTCAGGCGGGCGCCGTGCCGACCATCATAACGGGATTGCTCGCCGCGGCGGCGCTTGGGTTTGTCTATTGGCTCATTGTGAAAGATTTCAAGGTTTGGGTTGGCGAAGGCGGCGTTGGGATTGAAACGCGCCCCTCGCCGAGCTCGGTTTTGCCTTTGGTTTTGATCTTAGGGATTGCGGCTTTATGGCTCGCGAAAAAATCATAAGGTGCCAGGTGTGCCGCCGAGCTGTAACGCGAAATCGTTGGCTCATGCTGGAACATTTGATTGTTTACCATTTCGCCGAACTGGTAACAAACCCCGTTCGCCTGGCGGCGTTGGTTCGCTTCGGCGCCAACAATCACGAAGCATTTCGCCGCGAGCTCGTAAGACACGTCGCCCGCGGCGCGATTCAAAAATTCTATGGCGAATAAGAAAAAAAATCCGCGACGACGTCGGCGCCTGGCGAGCCAATTTGTTCGCGAAGAAATGCGGCACCGCGGGCGCCGTTCGAAAAAACAGGCGATTGCGATTGGCCTTTCGCGAGCTCGGCGGGCGGGCATTCGAGTGCCGCGGGCGAACGTCGCCCGCCAGGTATTCCCGCAAGGGGCGACGCTCATTTACCCCGAAGTCTATAAAATCGTCGCCCGCAAAAACCCGCGAGGGGACGATCACCCATGCGATGCCGATTGCAAGAAAGGCAATCACATTTACGAACACACTTTCAACGGGCGGCGCCGGCCTCGGCTTTACGGTTACCCCGACGGCTCACTAGTTATCAGATGAAAAAGCGAAAATGAAAATTGACGGGTTTTTACAAGCGTTGGTTTTCGCCTTGGTTTTTTCGGGCGTTTGGGGTTGCCGCGGCGGGCTCGAAAGCAATCAATCGCGTCTTACGATTGTCGGCGCCGTTTTTGTACTTTTGGGTTTCTTAGTTGCGGTTGCGTTTTATGGACGATCACTTGGTTGATTGGCGCCAGGTGCTCAAAATCGCGCCCGTGGTTGCGTTATTCGCGATCGCGATTTGGGCGGGGCATCGGGGCTATTGGTATTGGGGGCGAAACGTGCGCGCTGTTGTTCGCCAAATCGAAAGTGAACGCGATGCCTGGCGTAGCATCGCATTGACCTTACTTGCCCGATCGGGGGTTGCAATTCCTGAAACCGTCAATCCTGAGTCAATCACGAAAGCGTTAAATGCGGGGGTTGGAAAATGAGCAAGGCAATTATCCGTTGTCTCACGTGCGGCGCCAGGTTCGAAACCAAACCGAAAGAATGCCCGATATGCCGCCAAAAATCTTTTGAAACGTTACCCGATTTGCCAGGCGCCGAGCCTGAGCCGATCGCCGAAGAAACCGAAGACGACGACGACGACAACGCCGAGCTCGAAGACGAAGACGAAACCGAAGACGACGACGAAATAACGGCGCCCCCTCGCCGTCCCCCAACGGCGCCGCTGCCGTCGGCTCGGCGCGGGCGCCCTAGTGTCCGAAAATAGGGGGGGGTCACGATAAGGGGCAAGGCGAGATCGTTCAACCTGAGCCCGTACAGGCGAAATTTTTTGGTGAATTCGAGGTACCCATGTAAGAATGACGCCGACGCGCAAAACCCCGCCTTTAAAACCTATCCCAAAGGCAAACGAAATCAGTACGGGGAACGTTTATGTATCTTCGCGCCTTTGGCCAAGCGCCAACCGTTTATCGTGTAACGCTCGCCAATCAAGAAGCAATGCGTGCCGCAACCGAAGCGGCTTATTTCGCCCTGTCGCCCGCCGATCGCCCGAACTGGCAAAGCATTCTTGACATACCCGACGTAGTAAAAGCGGGCGCATGGTTTCAGGATCCAACGACAGGCGCCTACTATCGCGGCAATGGCCCGTTCAATGTCGCTTATGAAACCATGCCGCCGACGATTGGCGGGGCGCCTGGCACCTGGCAAACGGGAGTCCAAATCAGCGACGCCGAAGCGGCGGCTTGGATTGCCCGCGTTGAAGCATCCCGCCAGGCCTGGTACGGTTCACCGCTGACCTTGCCGAGCCGCCTTGGTTGGACTACCCCGCTTTCGATTGATGAAATAAACGCCTGGTCGGGGGCGCTCGGTTGGCCAATCGAAAAAGTACAGCAATTCTTTGATTCATTTCCAACCCGTGAAGCGGCTCAGGCGTGGCTCGTACAGGCGCAGGCGAATCCCGCCCTTTGGCAACAAAAAGCGGATCAACTTTGGCCCGCGCCGCCGCCTGTCGTCTTACCAATTCCAACGCCAACGCCAACGCCAACGCCCGCCCCGCCGCCCATTGTTGAACACGCGCCGCCCCCCGCGGCGCCGCCTGGCAACGTCGCCCCCGTCGGCACAACGCCTGAGGGGCATAGATACCCGATTTTGCCTTATGCGCCCAATGCGGGTACGCCGATGCTTCAGCAATCGGGTTGGCAACCCGACGAAATCGGCTTCTGGCTCGCCAACGCCTTCGGCGGCGACATGGCACTAACCGAAGCATTCTTGCTTTCTTTTTCGGGGCGCGAAGCATTGGCGGCTTGGCTGCCTGGAAAAACGCCCGCCGATACTTACGCCCGCGCCGATGCCGCCTTGGCAGCTCGCCGGCGCCAGGCGCCGACGACAACGACAATCCCGCCCGTTGTTGAATACGCCCCGCCTGGCGAGGGGGGAATTAGTTTTCCTCTATTGGCGTTATTGGGGGCGGGGGCGATTTTCTTGATGAAACGATAACGCCGACGGTCGGCGCCGACTGTCCGCGCCGACGATTGATGAAACCATGATTAACTTGCCGATGCCATTTGAGCCGACGCCGTTAACCGAAGACTTCGTGCCGACTGAGCAACCTTACGGCGCCGACCTGCAGGTTTTTCAAGGGGAATTTGACTATACGCCGCCGATCGCGGGAGATGGTTTTTCCTGGCAAGAAATCTTGGCGAACTTCGGGTTTTACCCCGCCGCGCTGCCTGCGATCGCCGCCGCGATTTCGCGCCCAACTTATTCCAACGTACTCGCGGTTGAACAGGCATACCGCCGCGGCGGGCATCAGGCGCCCGCCGTGCTTATGAATTGGTTATGGGGCAAATATGCCCGCGAATTGCCGAGCCGAGCACCTGGCGAAGTCTTAACGGGCATCGGCAACTATTGGCCATTGATTTTACTCGGCGCCGTCGTTTTGTTCGCTCGGCGCCGCTGACATGCCGAGATACTGGAAAAATTTCGATTCTTACCCGTGGCTCATAAATACGCCGCGGTTATTACTCGTAAACCGAAAACGAAAGGGGAAGGCAACAATGGCGAAGCGAAGACGTAGACGGCGAGCAAACCCCGTGGCAAACCCCCGGCGGCGGCGGCGTTACAACCCGATTGCAAACCTGAGCAACCGACGGCGGCGGCGGCATCGGCGCAACCCGCCTAACGGCGAACGGGGCGGCTTAGACGTGCTCGGCGTGAAATTTCCCGCCATGCAGTCGATTGCCTATGGCACGGTCGGCTTTCTTGGTCCGCCGATAATCGAGGGGTATCTGTCGCCCATGTTGCCCGCGGGAATTACAACCAACGTCGGCGGGCGCTATGTCGTAAAGATCGGCTCGGTGGTCGCTCTGGCATGGATAACCGACGCGACAATGGGGCGACAGGCGGCGCTTAAGGTTGCAATGGGCGGCGGCATTTATCTTGCCGCGAGCCTGGTAAACGATTTCATGCCGCAAATGTTCGGCACGGCGCAACCACGAGCCTCTTATTACCCGCGCCTGGCGGCGCAACCCTTACTTGGCGATTACGGGCGATCGCTCAATATGACGGCGGCGGCGCCCGCCAGGCTGCAACCGCAAAGCCGCTATTAGTGGCGAAGCTCGGCGAACGTTTCGAAGCAATTTAACTTTTTTGACAAAGGGGAAAAACATGGCTCGTGTAGAAGTGCCGCTTGAATATCAGCGTTATTCGAGTATTTACGGCAACCAAAAAGAGGTGCTCGGTTGGCCACTTTACGACACGGTTACTTATGTCAGTGGCACAACGTTGTCGCTCGAACTCTTCACACAAATGAGGGGCAACAAATCGCTTTCGAATATGGAAGCCGCGGGCGCGTTACCCGCCCCGAAATCGTTTTTGGTGCGGGCGCCGAAGTTCTTTGTGAAACAACGCCCGCGAGCAGTTGCGGCGGCGGCGGTGACCAACCCGAATACAGGCGCAACCGACAATTTAGTTCAGTTGACCAATGACGGCGTTTTTCGCCTTACGGTCGGCAGTAAAGAGTATGGGTTTGTTCCATTGTGGCAATTAACCTCAGGCGGCGGCGTTGCCGCGGCAATGACCCAAGGCGGCGCGGGTACGGGCATCATTGATTATGCAACCCTTGGGATACCCGATACCCGTAACGTTTGGAGTTTATCAAAACCAATCCTGATTGAATCGCAAGTCAATTTTAAGGTTGAGCTTTTTTGGTCGGCGCCGCTGACCCTCGCGGGCGGCAACCTTGACGTACAAGTGATGCTCGATGGCGACATGATACGGGCGATTCAATAAGTCAACGATGCGTTCAAAAGGCGGCGCGGGCGGCGCCGAACTCTTGATTTAATCAAGAGGGGGGATAGGGGGCGCCGCCCGCACCGTACAAAGAAAGGCGGTACCCGTGTACAGCTTACAATTGCTTCGCGATATTCTTTCGCCCGCCTATCGGCAAAAGCAAATTTGGGTTGATTCGTTTTACTACAACGCCAATTGGTCACTTGCCGCAAGTGCTATCAACGCGCCCGCCCAAATCCAAATTGACGCCGACGCCGATTTTATAATCACGTATTCGATTTTGTCGGCATGGTCGGCGCCAGGTACCATCATTGCGGCGCCCGATTATCTCATTACGTTCATGGATACGGGTAGCGGGCGCAACTTTCAGAATGTACCTGTTAGTGTGCAAAACATCTTCGGTACCGCCGAACGCCCCTTCGCCTGGCCTGAGCCGAAAATGATAACCGCCGCATCAACGTTGAACCTGCAGTTGACCAACCGAACAACCCAAGCGTCAACCGTACAGGCGACGCTCGGCGGGTTGAAGGTTTTTTATTTTAGCGGTTTCTCGCGGGCGCAACTCGGCGTTGTGCCGTTTGGGGCGATGTAAAATGGCGATCGCGGTTGATTTAATGCGGGCGGCTCGTGACCAGGCGAGCCAACGGTTTCAAATTTTCGTGCCGTTTGTTTTTACGGCGATTGATGTTGGCACAACGGCTATGCGCCTGTTTGATTCGCGGCTCGGCGTTTCGAGCCTTACGTTACAGGCGGCGCCAGCGAATACGGGCAACATTACCGTCGGCGGCGATGCGTCGGTTAGACTGAACTACGGGATAACTTTGGTGCCAGGCGGCTCGGCGCATTGGGAAATTACCCTTGCCGATATTCTTCAGACGCTCGGTTGGTCGGGCGTTGAAAATATTGTAACCGAGCGAACCCCGGCCGCTTTTAACCGTTTTCGGCAAACCCGCCTAGAAATTGACGCATCGCAATTTTGGGTTATCGCCAGTGCCGCCGCTCAGGATTTGACAATCCAATTTGCAACCCTGCCAAGGTACTAAATGCCGCTTATCACGGTACCGCAACCTGGCCCACGGGGCGCAACGGGCGCACAAGGCATTCAAGGCCCCACAGGTGCAACGGGCGCCCCCGCGGGCGTGATTTTAACATTTGACAACCGACGCTATGCGAGTACAACAACAACCGACACGGTTGTGCCGTGGCTAGAATTTCCCGCTTCAATGTTTACTTTGCCGTCGTCGGCGCCCCAAGGCGCGGGTGCACGGTGGGTCAAATATTCATGGGGCGGAGTATTCGTTCAAAACGCCAACGCGAAAATTATTAATTTGCGTTTCGGTAAAAATACTGGTTGGGATATTGATGTTGGCTTTGATGTAGGCGCGGGCAATTACGCTAACCTCATGCACTGGAAAATTGACCTTGAGGTAGCACGTTATGATTTTATAGCACCCGCAACGACGAAAGATTACCTAAACGTGTTTCAAAGAGCGGTTTTGTCAAATGTTGACGGGGGCACACAAAAGCGATGGGAAAAGAGTTTATTTAGTCTTTGCCCCGCTGCAGGACCAGACATATTGGCGTATGTTTGGTTTCCGGCAACTACCCTTGCAGGCGATGTTGAATGCCATTCTCAAATTGTCACAATGTTTGGAGCCTGAAAAAAATGCCGATTCAAAAATGCCCGTATTGTTTGCGCGAACTCGTAGTGGACGATGGCCGGCCTGATAAATTGGAGCTCGGCACGGACGGCGCCGAGCCTGGCGAAAATGGGGCAAATGAGAGTAGTCCAAAAAAAATCCCTTGGTGTAGCGGCTACAAAGATCAACCCAACCCCTATCGCGATGAACAATAACTATGATGCTCTTATTTCGGCGAGTTCGGCGCGTTACGGCGTGCCGTTCGCTTGGGTCAAAGCCGTCATCGGCACCGAATCAAATTTCAACCCGACGGCATACCGCGCCGAGCCGCGGCTTGGCGATGCGTCTTACGGACTCATGCAATTACTTTCTGAAACCGCCCGCGGCTTGGGTTGGTCGGGCGAAGACGCCGAAGAATTATATGACCCTGAACTTAACATCGAGCTCGGCACCAAATACCTCGCCGACTTGCGGGCGCGCTACGGCGACGATTTCAGGCGGGTTTATTCGGCGTACAATTCGGGGCGCCCCGATCTTTGGGAAACGTCGGCTCAGGTGCGCCACAATGTTGACCGCGCCCAAGGTTGGTTGGAGCAAGTTATCACCGAGCACCCGATCGCGGCGGCGGCGGCCGGCGGCGGCGCCATACTCGCGGCACTTGCGTTGTTCGCCTTTTTTCGAAAGCGGGGCAAATAGCAATGTACGAAAATTTTGATATTGTCGGCCCATTCTCGGTTGGCCCTGAAATACCGCAACCGATGTACCGCCCCATTTCCGCGGTTTCGCCCGCGGGGCCCGTATCGGTAGAATGGCCAAGCGAAACGTATCGCCAGGTTCAACCCGCCTTCGGTTTCGCGCCTGGCGACTTGCCCGCCAATATCCCATGGTGGCAATCGCTCATTAACGCTTTCAGGCCTGGTCCGATTTATCCGCCCGACTATACACCGACGTATATACCGCCGCCCGATATACCAACCTATCGCGCCGAAACCGCTTGCCCCATTTGCCCGTCGGTTTGGCCTTGGGTGCTCGGCGCCGCGGCAATCGGCTTATTGCTTGGCCAAGGCGGGCGCAAGTGAAATTCGGATCCGAAAAAAGGGGATAGTAAGACAAAGGGGTAAGGCGAGTTCGTTCAACCTGAGCCCGTACAGGCGAAGATTTTTTCAAAAAATCATGCTTAGTTGGTTATGGGCGATTTTTTCGAGGCGGGTTTATTCGGTTGCAATCGAGTACCGCGGCGAGCTCGCGGCGGCGGCGCACCTGGCGACGACACCCGAACATTTCAAGGTTTCGGCTCGCACCGCCGCGGGCGCCCGTCGGGCGGCGATTCGCGATTGGTGCGACAAGTACCAGTCGCCCCCGCGCCTGATTACCCGCACGACGGTTAGTTGGCACCGCCCGCCCTGCCGCCATTACCGCCGGCGCCAGGCGGTAACTTAAAAATTTTCCCTCCGTCGCCTCATCGCTCATTTCGCGCCAGGCTAACTCGGCGCCTTCACCCTGAATTTTCCATGAATCTTACCATCGTCGCTTGGCGCGCCGTTTTCGGGCCGCTTCACTTCGTTCCACATTTCCCAAGCGATTTGTACCGCGCCAACCGTTTCCCAATCTGAAGGCGTGCCGACACAGGCGGCATAGATTCGAGCCGCCGCGGCGAAGACGGCGAGCCGAACTTGGTAGTCGCGGACTTCCTTGCAACCTGGACATTCTTGTTCGATGTAGTCGGGGGCGCCAAGATAGGCCAACAATTCCTCGATAGTCTGTTCGGGTACCAAACCCATGTCGTCAACGAGTTTTGTTACGTAGTCAAAGTCTTTCATGATTTTCCCCCTTTCGTCGTTGTCGTCGTTTTAGTAAATCGGCGCCAGGTGCGCCTTGGTAGGTTACTCAGCCGACCTCGGCGCGATCCTGGCGCCCCCTTCCCAGGCCCGGGGAAAGACATCTTCCCAGGCCCGGGGAAAGACACCTTCCCAGGCCCCCCGGGAAAGACGCCTTCAGGCCTCGGCCATGTGTTGCCGATTCTTCCACCATGCCTCAAGGGCGCGGGCGTGGTCTAGCTTCGCTCGAGCCTCTTGGCGCAGCCGATGAATGTTGAATCTCACATCCTCGTCGGCCAAATCCTCTAACAGCACATATTCCGGTTCTTGTCCTCGTTTGCGGGCGGCAGGATACCGCCGTTGCAAATCGGGGAATAATTCATGCTGACTCTGACTCTTTTCGATTCTGTCGGTTTCTTCGTCCGGCTCGAATCGTTTCCGCAGGATGTCACGGGCTATCTGACGAAACTGGAGATTAGCGGCCAGATAGATCAGCGGATGAGTGCTCCGTTGGGGATCAAGTTCTTGCATCGCCTCAGTCGCCAGCCATAGAGGACTGACCCGGCTTTGTGTTTTGCGTGCCTCGTAAATCCGATCCAGAAGGGCATGTAATTTCTGTTCTTCTGTCATTCGTTTATCCTCCTGAGCCAACCGATCACCAAAGGCGCAAGCCGTTCGGCATCTGTGCGCATGGTATCGAGCATCTGTGACAAGAGAAATTTTGGGTCTTCAGTCAAAAGATCATCTTCGAAATCTCGCAACATTCCCCACAGCGTCAACGCTGCGGGATACATTCGCTGAGGTTCTTCGGCGGGTTTGTTTTTGGACAAGATGCGTTCGCGACTAGGCTTCTTGGGCTCTGCCATCGCTGCTTCAAATTCTTCATCGGGCACTCTGCCAAGTTCTTGCCAATATCGAGCACTCCGCTCTCCAATTTGATTAGCGGTCAGAGCTCGTTGGTATTGCGAACAAGCGGCAGCGGGTTGCCGCTTCTTTTCCATTGCGCTCAGCAATTGTCCGGCTTTGCGCTCGGCTCGCAATCGGATTTCGCAGGCTTTACGTTCGGGCTCGGGATTTTTGGCCTGGCGGAAATACGCTTCCAGAGCGATTGCCTTATCATGGATTTCTTTGACTTCATCAACATCAAAGGCTTTATCAATTGCCTGACACATGGCGTCGTATCGAATGAGTTTTACTTCTGGTTCTTTCTTTTGAGCGGCCTCAAATGCCGCCCTGATTGTTCTCATCGTCATTCAATCCTCCATTTCGCGCGCAACGTCATGCAACGTCACGCAACGTGGTTTTTTGGCTGTCGTCTTTTAAGAGATAATGCGCCATCGCCTTTTTGACCGACTTCAGGATGTATTCCACATCAGTCGCATTGTATTTTGACCAAGTTACTAAGCCCGTTTCCAGAATGCGAGCCATCATGAAATCGAAGTCGACGTCATGCGCCCGCGCCTGCATTTGAAGGTTTTCCAGGTACTTTTCGGAAATCTCAGTTTTCGCCCTGAGCTCAACCGGCTCGAAATTTCTTCGCAGCCTCATGCCGGGTTTTAGTCGCTTTATTCGATTAGTTTTCATTGGGCGAGTATACTGCAAAAGGCGACAAGTTGACGCCTTTTTCTAAATTTTGGGACAAGGGGGAAACGACAATGAGATACCAGTACAGACGCGAACCGCTTTTGAATGATGAAATCTTGCGACTTGAAAGTATGTGTCAATCCGCGTTGGAGCGCATGGTGATTTACACCTTGCTTGATACGGGGCTGCGCGTTTCCGAGCTGGCCCACTTGCAGCGGCATAACATCGACTTCCAGTCGCACCGCCTGGCGCTATTCGGCAAAGGGAATAAACGGCGAGTCCTGAAGATGACGCCGCGGGTTCGCGCCTTGCTTGAATCGCACTATGCCGTTTCCGATCGCTTTCCGATTTCGCGCCGATCCATTCAGCGTTTGGTTCGCAAGATCGCGAATCGTGCCGCGATCGTTCGCAAAACTTGCCCGCATGTTCTTCGGCATAGCTTTTCGGTAAACTGTATTCAAAAAGGCATCAGCTTGCCGACGCTTCAACTATTGCTAGGCCACGAAGACTTGGCGACGACGCAGATTTACACGAACATGTCGCCCGAAGTTGCCTTGGAAGAATTCGAGCGAAAATGGTGAAAGTTATTCTTCGTCATCGTCGGTTTCGTTTTGTTGCCAATCCTCACGCAATTGCTTTATGGTTTCTTTCCATAAAGTAACCGCATCGCCGACTGCGTCAATTGCATTCTGCGTCGAATCACCTGGATTTTGCTTAAGGCGGGCGATGAAAATTTCGCCCGCCCGTTGATACGTTGCCAGGATCATTCTAAATTGCATTGGTTCGATGGCTTCAGGATCGGCGGCAACCAAGGCGGCAATTTTTCGTCTCAATCTTTCATCAATTCTGTCGGTTTTCATAGATTCCCTCGCGAGTCCTTAAAATCGGAGGTGAGTGCTATAGAACCTGTTTTCTCCCACTCTTCAAAAAACAATTGGATAGCTTCAGGTAATTTTTCTGGATTTCCCCCGGCGGTCAAATAATCTTCGCGAAATTTCGCGAGCGAACCGTTGCCTGTTTCCGCGCCGACTTGAGCATCCAGTTGCGTTTTTGTCGGTCGGCGCCGCTTTCGTTTTTGAGCAGAAGCCGCCGGGGGAAATTTGTCCCCTCCATTGGAGGGGACTATAGGGGAGGTGCATTGAGTATGAGGTATAGGAATATCGGTTACAAAACGGTTACATGTGTCGCCTTTTTCCCTAAATTTTTGGACCTTTAAACGGTTCTTTTTGGCTCGTTCGCCGAGCTCAATTATATATGGGTCGCAGATGTAACCCTTTTCGTTGCACCAAATGCCCTTATCTACAAGTTTGACAAGCGCGCGCGCCATGACACGCGCTTCAATCCCTGTTCGCTTTTCTAGCTCGCGACAAATTACCGCGTTTCGCGGTCGTTTCGCGGTCGTTTCGCGGTCGTTTCGCGGTCGTTTCGCGGTCGTTTCGCGGTCGGCCTTGCTATTACTGAGAGCAAATTTACGTACTTGTTCATAGTCGAAAATCCAATTTTCGCGCTTGTCGAAAACCAGCTTTCCATACTCATCGCCCGTCGTCATTAGCAGTCGAACGCTATGCAAAATTCCTTGCACGCCAGACGAACAGGACTGTATTTGTCGATTGCCAAACCAATCATTTACGTGGGCGAAAAATCCAGACATGGCAACTGCTCCTTTTGCGCCCCGTTTGGCTTTTAGTTGATTTTTACTTCGCTTTTGGTAGGATCAAAAAACGAAACGCTCCAAACGTCGTCGTCGTCGTTTCAAGCGTTTTAACGTTTGCTTCGCTCAGGTGCGATCGCCAAACGGGGCGACTTTTGAGAACTGAGCGAAGCAACCGCAATCCTAAACCCCTTCGGCTTGCAAACCGAAGGGGTTTTTTTTATACTCGCTACCCCTTATCCCTTCGAAAGCATGTCCCCCAAAA
>Ga0066905_100000180_pt1 | contig 14245 bp, 11 predicted proteins | sample PanSoiMetaPlot36_FD_67483 | JGI IMG/M metagenome (GOLD analysis project Ga0066905, IMG submission 67483) | Tropical forest soil microbial communities from Panama analyzed to predict greenhouse gas emissions - Panama Soil Plot 36 (version 2) | ecosystem: Environmental > Terrestrial > Soil >... | reverse complement strand
CCCTCCCTGGACTTACTGTCCCGCGCCCCGGGCCGCCGGCCCGGGAGGTGTTTCATTCGCCGCCTGTCCCGGTCCCGCCGACTTTGCCCGGGCTGACTATTGGTCCGCCTCGACCTGTCGCGCCGGACCTTCGCCCTCTTCGGCCATTGCCGGGGATACCTCACACGCCGTTTCTTTCGACCGTCCCGTGGCGGACTCTTCAATCTTTCCACCCTTGGCGGGACTGCCGAGAACAGTGAATCCACTGCTTACGCCGAACCCGCACGGGCTGGCGAGCTTGCGGGCCCCGGGCAAGTTACTGGTCATCGGTGATTTGCGATTCGGGCGGACCCTTGATTGCGAGTCCCGGGTCCGGCGCATCGGTCCGGTCAAATCACCAACCTTGATCCCCATGGCCTGAGTCACATCCCCGGCGTCGGCAGCGTGCCCTCGAGGTACCGGTAGGCCAGGTAGCCGAGGAAGCCGATGCAGAGGGGGATGCCATACGGGAGCCGGTCCCACCCGGGCCGCCGGGCCTGGGATCGCGCCGCGGCGGCCCCCGGCCCGACCGTCGCCAGCACCTTGAGGTCCACGGCGATCTCGCGAAAGTTGCTCAGGTTCTTCTTGAACTTCCGCCGCGCGACCATCATGACGATCCCGCACAGCCCGCCGACCACCGCCCCGAGGCAGAAGGCCCAGATCAGGATCAGGACCGCGTCGCGACCGCCGAAGTAGGCCCCGACCCAGGCCCCGAAGCCCATGAGCATCTTCACGTCCCCCTGGCCCATGCCGACGATGGCGAGCAGCGGGAACAGGAGGGCGAAGCCGATTGCCGTGCACAGTAAGGCCGCCCCGATCCCGCCAATCCCCGCGTCCACCGGCACACCCAGCGAGTGCAGGGCTCCCAGGGCCCACCCGCTCACGACCAGGGACAGGGTCAGCCAGTTGGGGACCTTGAATGCCCAGCCGTCGATGACCGCGGCGAGGACCATGCCGAGGCAGACGACGACCAGGGGTCCGTAATTGGGCGAGCCCGGCGCGAAAGCGGCCCAGACCTGATGGCTCAGAAGGGAGGCCAGGACCCAGCCAACGGCTATGACCGGGACCTGGGCCATCTGCAGGACGAACGCCCGGTCGATCCCGAGGTCATCGGGGGTCGGGGCGGGGGGGGCCGGCAGCGTGTTCGTGCCGCCGGCCGTCGTTTCACTGGTCATCGGAGCAAACCTCGCCATTGAGCGGCTTCGGGACCGGGCCGAGCCTTGGTGGCCCGGCCGCGGGGTTCGCTCCCGCGGATCTATGTAGAGGTCAACGACGGGCCGGTGTCGGGGGCGTCAGCTCCCACCCGCGTTGAGCGAAACGTTCCCGAACGTCTCGTTGGCGTTGGACCCGAGGGCCGTGATGGCGACGATGCACACCACGATGATCAAGGCCAACATGACGGCGTACTCGACCGCCGTCGGGCCGTCCTCTTTCTTCAGGAAGCGAACCGTTTTCTTTAACAAAGCCCGGTACATGTGCGCTATCCTCCTCGACGGAGCGCGGGACGACTTTGCGTCGACCCGTGGGATCAAAAGATCACCCGTCGGACAGGAGGCCCGCGCCGCGCCCGCGTGGGCGGCAGCCGGCTCGGCGGATGAACAAGGCGGGGGCGAGCCCGGCTGGGGGTGACCGCACTGCGCCCAAATCATGGCCGCCGAATGAACGGCGACCGGATACGCCAGAAACGTAGATCGCGGAATCCCTCAGTCAAACCGGCGACTTCGGGATTCGCCAAAAACCGGGCAAAACCAGAGAATTCGGCGCGTTTGGCATGGGCCGTTTTTTCGGCTGAACCGGTAAGTTGAGAGCGGGGACGAGCGGGTAATTCGGGCGACTCGAAATCGCGCGTTCGCGCCGGCGCGGCAGCCCAATTGAGCGGGGACAGCTGGTGGCGCCACGCGATCGCCGATTTGCGCTCGCTGTCGAATTGACCTTGGGCGGGGGCCGAAGTGGAGCGAGGTTCGCTTCGGTCCCCGTCGGCCAGTTTCACTTCGCGGCCGAAACGGCGACGATGCCGCCCAACTCGCACTGCGGGGACATGTACCACAGTCGCGGGGTGAGGCCGGCAGCGACCTGGTGCAGGTCCGGCACCGGGTCGGCCGGGGCCCGCACCCCGAATAGCGCATTGAGCAACGACGGCGGCCGCTCGTAATGCACCACTCGGTAGTCGCCGAGGCCGGCCGACTTGGCCGCCGCAGTCACCGCATCCTCGAGTAGGCCAAAGTCGTCGATCAAGCCGAATTGCTTGGCTTGTTCGGCCGTGAACGTCCCGCCGTCGGCGCGATACCGCTCGACCGGGACCTGCTTCGGCTTGCCGTCCGGGCCGGTCTCGACATCTCCCTTGTCGTTGTAAACGTTGGCCTGCTTGCGGATGACGACCTCGGACCTGAGCCGCTCCTTGGTCAGTTGCGGCCGGCCCTTGGCGACTACATCCAGGAACTGATCGTACGCCTGGTCCACCATTTCTTGCCACGGCTGCCTCTCTTGCGGGGTCAGCTCGTGGAGCGGCGACCCGGCGCCCTTGATCCCGCCAGCCTTGATTAGCTCCAGCTTGACGCCGTTCTTGTTCGCGAGCTCGGCGACGTTGGGCAGGGCGGCGTATACCCCGATCGAGCCGGTCAGGGTAGTCCGTTCGGCGAGGATCTTCTCGGCAGGCATGGCGATGTAATACCCCCCGGAGGCGGCAATAGAACCCATCGACGCGACCAGGGGCCGGGACTTGTAGTCCGGGAAGCGCGGGTGCTGCCCGGACCGCAGACGGCCAAGCTCGCGGTAAATGTCTTCGCTCGCCCCGATCGTACCGCCGGGGCTGTCGATCCGGATGACGACGGCCTTGACGTCCGCGTCCTTGCCGGCCTTCTGGATCTGCTTGAGGATGTGGGCGTCGAGCCCCTCGACGAGCGGGCCATCGGCCCGGACGACGGCCACTTTGTCCCGGGCCATCTTCGATCCGTACAGGTGTTTCTCCCGCGGCCCGTCGTCCTCCGGCTCCGGCCAGACCAGAATGCCGCACAGGAGCATGTTGAACAGGACGGACGCGGCCAGCAGGAACGTGAGGATGCAGCCCCAAGGGCCGCGGCGGCGGTACGGCAAGGGTGGGGGTGAGTTGCTCATGGCTGTTGGCTCGAATAGGGGTGATGGCAACATCATAGGTCGCGACTAGGTGCTTGTGTTTCCGGCCCGTCACCGGCGAGAATACCGCTCGCCCGCCGGAGTCCGTCATGTCGCGCATCTTCCTCTTTTCCGTACTCATCGTCGCCCCGGCCATCGCCGATGACGCGACCGATGCCCTCGCCAGGGAACTCCGCGACTACGCGACGAAGGAGTTGGCCAAGGTGCCGGACAAGAACGGCAAGTTCAGCACCGCCCTGCCGGACTATTTGCGGAAGCAAATCGAAGAAGCCAACCGCCGCGATCGCGAGGCGTGGAACAAGGTCCGATCGCGCGCCGATTGGGAGAAATTCCGCGACGAGCGGATCAAGGCCCTGCGTGAGTCACTCGGGACTTTCCCGGACGTGCCGAATTCCGTCCCGGCGCGCGTGACGAAGACCATCGAGGCCAAGGACTACGCGATCGACAACTTGCTCTACGAAAGCCGCCCCGGGGTCTGGGTGACGGGCAACCTGTATCGTCCGGCCGCGAAACGTGAACGGATGCCGGTGATCCTGATCGTCCACAGTCACCACGCCCCGAAGGAGCAAGGCGAGCTTCAGGACATGGGGGTGACCTGGGCGAAGCTCGGGTGCCTGGTCTTGGTGATCGACCAGCTCGGGCACGGCGAGCGACGGCAACACCCGTTCGTGGACGCCAAGTCATACCCGAAAGAGTTCCGGGTCGGCCGGCAGGATTACTACTTCCGCTACAACCTGAACCTGCAACTCTCGCTGGTCGGCGACAGCCTGATGGGCTGGATGGCGTGGGACCTGATGCGCGGCCTGGACGTCGTCCTCGCCCGGCCGGGGGCAGACAGGGAGCGGGTGATCCTCCTCGGAGCCGTGGCCGGCGGCGGCGACCCGGCGTCGGTGACCGCGGCCCTCGACGCGCGGATCAAATGCGTTGTCCCCTTCAACTTCGGCGGCCCCCAGCCGGAGACACGGTATCCGCTGCCGGAGAACGCGGAGGAGTCGTTCAACTACGCCGGGAGCGGAAGCTGGGAGTCGACGCGGAACCTGCGCAACTCCGCCGCGGCGGGCTTCCTTCCCTGGGTGATCGTGGCATCAGTCGCCCCACGGAAGCTGATTCATGCCCACGAATTCTCCTGGGACCGTGAACGCGACCCGGTGTGGAAGCGCTACCAGAAGGTGTGGGGCTTCTACGATGCCGCGGACGGACTCTCGTTCACGACCGGGACGGGCGTGATCCACGGCAACGACCCGACGGCCAGCCACTGCACGAACATCGGGCCGATTCACCGCAAGGGTATTTACGCGGCGCTGAAGAAGTGGTTTGACATCCCAGTGCCGGAGGCGGAGTCGAAGGAGCGGCGGCCGGCGAGTGAATTGCGGTGCTGGACTGAGGAGGCGAAAAGTGAGCTGAAGCCGAAGGCGCTGCACGAGGTACTGGGTGCAAAGGCGGATGAAGTACACCTTAACTCTCGCCGGATGCTGCCAAAGGGCCGACACTTGGTGTTTTCCGCGTTCGGAATTTCCGACGACGAATACCTTGGCCGCGCCGAGGATTGGCCAAGAGACAGACTCCCACTGTCATGCGACGCATACTTCCAGTCTTTTCGATACATCGGCGGCCTGCACAGGTACCTCGTACTAAGACCAAAAAACCTGCCGGACGACGCGAAGATTCCGTGCGTCGTATGCCTCTCGAACGAGGGTCCGCATCGACTTGTCGAGGCCAGGGCCGGTGCCTTTTCCGTCCTGGTCAAGTCAGGTATCGCAGTTGTGTTGTTCGAGTGGGACGGTACGGGACTCGATCGTCCGGGCGAGGGGCGCGGGCGAACAAGTTACTCGTCATCGATCGCAAGCACTGCATTGATGCTGTCGCGTCCGATGGCAGGGTCTTGGGCCCATAAGATCCACTACTTTCTGAGCAACCGGCTCAGCGGCATCAGCAACATTGATGGCGATCGCATCCTGTTTTGCGGAGAAAGCTTGGCATCTCCAAATCCAACAGATTCGACGATCGCAGTCCCGTTGGACATGCCGCAGCCCAAGTTGGCTGAACCCCTCGCGCCAACTTTCAGCCTGATATTCTCGTTGGACCAATCGTGGGCTAAGCCGAAGGCCATCGTCGCCCGCGGCGGGCTTGTCAGCTTTCGCTCCGTGCTCGACAGCCCCTTCCTCCATGTGCCGCATGATGCTTTGCCGATCGACGTGTTCCGGGCCGGCGACCTGCCCGATTTGTGGGCCCGCCTCGCCCCGAAGTCGCTCCGCCTCGAGGGACTCGTCGATGGCACCAACCGACGCGTAACTGGGGAACGCCTGGAGAAGGCCCTGAAGCCGGTGTCTGACGCCTACAAGAAAGGCGGACTGGTGGTGAAGGAGGACTATACCCCGGACGCGGAGCTGGCGAAGTGGATTGTGGAGCAGCTCAAGAAGTAAGGTCGTGGGGACGGACCTCCAGGTCTGTCCCGTAAACCCGGACAGACCTGGAGGTCCGTCCCCACGTCCGATTCACGCTTGCAAGTTCTGCAACATCTCGCGCAAGGGTACCAGCCGTTGGCCGCGGGCGTCTTCGCAACGAAGGGCCTTCAGGAACCGCCGTCGTAATTCCGCCTGGATCTCCTCTACCGCGTTCTGGGAATCGCTCGGCAGCGGAATCGTCCCCCCGGCCCGACGGTCGTGACCGCCGGCCTTGCCCAGCTTACCGACCACCTGTCGCAGGAGCTCGCCCGCCTGGGCGCCGTGCAGCGAGGTCCGCAGCGAGAGCACCAGCTTGTCCCCGCAGACGCCCCCGCATAGCGCCCAGTCCACCTTGTCGAACCGGACCATGAAATCCACCACCTCGGCCGCCTGCTCCGGCTGCGGCAGGTTCGATACCCAGCTAATGATCAGTCGTTCGTAGATGAACGAGCTCTGCAGGGCCTGCAGCAGCACCTCGAAGTGGCTGTGCGGCAACCGGGCATTGCGGATCCGGGCCAGGATGTCCTTGTCTGCCAGCGGGAACAGGAAGTGAAGCGCCCCGTCGTCCATGGGCGTCGCTTCCCGGGGGTAACCGGAGACTTCGGTCTCGATCCCGTACATGAGGGCGGTCGCCACCCGGGTCGGCACCGGGACGTCATGCTCGATCAGGTATCGGGTGACCAGGGTGCAGGTGGCCCCGAGGGTGGGCCGCACGTCCACGAAGGGCACGTCCTCCAGGTCCCCCGGGGTGGTGTGGTGGTCGATGACCGCGTACAGCGGGACCTGGCCGAAAGAATGCCGCCCGGTGTTCGGCTGGCTGTCCACCATGACGACCGCTTCGCCCGGTTGGAAATCAACATCCTCGACCGGGACGAGGTCGAGTTGGAGCAACTCGACCATGGCCCGGTTCTCGGCCCGGTTGATGAGGCCGTCGCGGGTGATCCGGGTGGGGATCCCCAGCCGGCACTTGACCAGGTGGTCCAGCCCAAGCATGCTCCCCAGACTGTCCGGGTCCGGCTGGACGTGGGAGACAAACGTCACGCGGGGCGCGTCCTGAAGCCCCGCGAGGAAACGATCCGACCAACGAGAGCCTGTGGGTTTACCGTTCAGGGTGGTTTCGAGGTCGGCGCAGCGACGCGCCATAAGCTGGGGTCCTCACCTCATCCGAGGGGCCGGCGAGCCGCGCCAGCAGTATACTTTTATTCAGTATACCGACCCGGAGGGGGAACCCAATTCTTGTACCCAGTTCGCCTCCGACTGCCAAGCATCGGCGGTGTGGAATGTGTAATTTTGTCCACAAAGGAATCTTACCCACCCTTCCGACCTTTTCCCTCCGCTAACTTGGCAACTCGCTGCCACTGGGCTTCGGTGACGGGAACCACGGAGAGCCGCGAGATGCGCACCAGGTCCCAGTTGGCGAGCGACTTGTCCGCCTTGATCTCGGCGAGTGTGACAGCTGCCGGAAACTTGCGCACTGGCTTGAACTCGACCACGACGGCGTGCTCGTCATCGGATTTCGGGTCCGGTCTTGGTTCGCCGCTGACCACCATTTCGCCGACAACTGCCTTCTCCTTTCCGGTGTGATAAAAAAGCACACGTTCACCGACTCGCATAGTTCGTAGGTGCTTGCGGGCGAGGGCGTTGGAGACCCCGTCCCAGACCGTGGAGCCGTCCCGTTCGAGGTCGTCATAGCTGTAACAACTGGGTTCTTGCTTGCAGAGCCAAAGTGCCATGAGTACCTCCGCTCGTCTCTCGGACCAAGGTTAAGCGCGCGTGAGCCGCCTGAAAAACTGCCAGATCTCGGCCGTCGCGTCCACACCGGTTGCGGCCCGGCCGCCGAGACGTTCACCCAAGAGAGCCTTTCCGCCCGGCCAGTGATGACCGTGTCCGGGGATGATCCGCACCGGAAACCGCTCCGACCCCGGCGGACTGCCGATTGCCGTGCCCCACCGCTGCAATGTGTCCGCCACCGGCGGGCGATCTTCGGTTGTCCCCCACGGTGTCCGAACCGTCTCCCCGCTGAGGGGAACGAGTGGGTCGGAGTCGCCGATCATGTAGTAGGTCGGGATCGGTCGCGCCGGCATTGGGTCCGGTACCCAACAGTGACCGGCCACGGGGGCGATGGCGGCGAACCGATCGGTCCGCTCGGCGGCCAGTCGGAACGCCATCCCGGCCCCGTTCGAGAACCCGGTCAGGTACACCCGACCCGGGTCAATGGCACCCGCCAGGTCATCAAGGACGGCAACCAGGAACCCGATGTCGTCGTGCCGGCCGTGGCCGGAGCTGTCGTTCCATTCCTGCGGGTTGGTCAGGAACTTCGGGGGCTTGTCCGGACGGACCGCGATCCCCTCTGGGTAGGCGACCGCGAACCCCTCCGCGTCCGCGAGTTCCGACCAGCCAGTCTCGGCCGCGGCGAAGCTCGCACTGCCGCCGGCCCCGTGGAGCATCATGACCAGGGGAAGCGCGCCCGCGGCCGGCGGGACGTGGAGGAGGTACGATCGGTCGAGCCCGCCGTGGACCAAGGGGACGCGGTGGTCGCCCGGGGGGAACTTTATGGTTTGACCTCCCGCGGGCGGACCGGGATCCGCTCGGGTACCTCGGCCAACCGCTCCAGGGCGCGTTTCGCCGCCTTGCGCACCGTCTCGTCCGGGTCCCTGTCGCGCAGTTCGATCAGTCGGGCTTCGACGTTCAGCTCCCGAAAGTAGTCCGCGGCCTTCGACGGTTGCGGCGACGGGGGCGAAGCGGCCTTTTTCCCGTCCGGCGTCGCGTCCGGGCGGACGTATTGCGGGACGGCGACGCCGCTGATCGTCGGGCGGAGCGGCGGCAGCTTGATGTCCGATTCCGAGTATGGCAGCAGCGTCTGGAACCAATTGATTGTGGAGGGCTCTGCCCACGGGTCGCGCTCGACCTTTTCAAGCCGCCGAGCCGATGCGCCGATCAAGTCCGCGGCTCCGCGGCGCGTGGCCGGCGACTTGTCGGCAAGGAACTTGAGAAGCGCCCGGGCCAGGTCGTCCGGCCGCTCCTCGGCCCATTCCGTCACCTTGTACGCGCCGCCCATCAGGAACAGGTTCCGCTGACATTGCTGCACGTTCGCCGCCTCCGACCCTGCCGGGAGCGGGTTCAGGACGGTGTCGGGCTCTTCCCGGACGCGGATGATGTATGCCAGGAATTCGGGCAGATTGCCCGTCGCGCGGAATCGGGCCGTGTGCGCCGTGTGGCGGACGGCAAACTCCTTGTCCATCGTCGCCTTGTCGATGGCGGCCACGGCCTTCGGGTCTTTCGGGGCCGCGCGGGGCAGCAAGCACAGGCACGCCTCACGGACCTCTGGCCGGTCGTCGGCGGCTCCCGCGATCAGGGCTTCGGGTGCTCCGGTATCGAACCGGTCCTTGAACATTCCCGCCCCGACGAGCGCCCAACCGCGCGTCTGCTCGTCCGTGTCCCGCATAGCTTCCACCAGGGCCAGCGGGCAGGGACGCTTGTGTCGGTAAGCAAACTGCGTCAGGGCTTGGACGGCCTCCAGTCGCACCTCGGCGTCCGGGTCCTTGCGGATCATGCGTTCCAGCGCCGGGACAGCCCGCTTGGCGTGTTCGGACGGGAAATGTCGAAGGCAGTACTTGGCGACCGCGAGCCTGTCTTCCTTGGAGGCGGTCGGGGTGAGCCGGGCGAGCTGGCTGTCAAAGTCGGCGGCCGACGGGCCGTCCTTAGCGACCGCGGGAGCAGCGAAGAGGGGAAGGGTCGTGAGAAGTCGTAGGAACGAGGGCACGGCACCCTCCGGATTGGGAATGACACGTGGACGAGAAGATTAAAACGCATTCCCACGGATCAGACAACAGACTTTTCGTCCGCCTGACCCGTGGGAATGGGTGCCCTGTGTCTCGCCGATCTCCTACGGTTTTACCTCTCGCGGCCGGATCGCCAGCGGCTCACTGGGTGGAGGATCCTTCTTCGCGTCGTTCTTCCCTTCCTCGGGCATCCCGCGCTTGCCGAAGAACCCGGCTCCCTTCGGGCGGTCGCGGGGCAAGAGAGTCGGCAGGTTTGCGATTCGCATGGCGCTTACCGCCATGACCTGGGCCCCCTGAATCAGGTTCGGCTCCTTCGCCTTGTCAAACGTGTCCGACTGGGTGTGGTGCGTGAGCCGGTATTCGTCCGTCTCCTGGGCGCAGGCGAACCCGGGCACGCCGGCTTGTTCGAAGGACAGGTGGTCGGTCCCACCCATGCCCCGCAGCGTCACGCCCGTGAACCCGACGTTCTTGAGCGACACCAGCTCCTTGTCCAGGATCGGTTTGATCGCCTCGCGCCCCTGAAGACCGAATCCAAGCACCTTGCCCGTACCCGTGTCGTGGACGAGCGCGACCGAGGTCTTTGCCATCTCGTCCTTGTGCCGGGTGACATACTGCCGCGACCCGTGCAACCCCTGCTCTTCGCCGGTGAACAGGACGAACCGGATGGTCCGCTTCGGCTTCACCCCGCTTCGGGCGATCAGCCGGGCCGTCTCGAGGACGACGCAGCTCCCGGTCCCGTTGTCCGTCGTCCCCTGGGCCAGGTCCCACGAGTCGAGGTGGGCGCCGACGACGACGAACTCGTCCGCCTTCTCGCCCGGGATCTCGCCGACCGTGTTGTAGACCGTGATCGGGCCGGGGATGAACTTGTTCGTGATCTCGACTTCGACCTTCGTGACCGCCGGAGCGGGCCGGGAGGCGAGTCGGTGCAACAGTGCGTAATGCTCGTGGGCGATGAAGAGGCTGGGCATCGGCTCCGGGGCGTTGCCGCGGTCGGTGTTCCGCGGCCAGCCGCCAGTCGTCACGAGCAGGTTGTGCGGCTTGCCGGAGTCCCGGAGGATCACGGCCGCCCCCTCGGTCCGGATGAACTCGGCCAGCTCGCGCTGGAACGGGTCGCCAAACCCGCCGCGGAACCGGTCCGGGCCTTTGGGCTCATCGCCCTTCTTGTCGTCGGCCTTCTTGTCGTCGGCCTTCTTGTCATCGGGCTTCTTCTCCTCGCCCTTCTTCGCGTCTGGACCTTCCTTCCCGGGCTCGCGCTTGCCCCGGGGTTGTCCGGGGCCGTAGCTCAGGTCGGTAATCGGGGCCACCTTGGCCGGCTCGCCGCGAAGGACGATCGCGTTCTTCAGCTTGCCCCGGTACTTCTCCAGGTCGCCCTTGGCTCGGGCCTGGACGATCACGACGTCGCCGACGACCTTCCCCTTGGTCCCCGGGGACCACCCGGCGGACGCGACGGTCATGCTGCGGCCGTTGTCCGGGTCGATCAGTCTTATGGTCGCGGTCCCTCGCTCCCACCCGACTGGGATCTCCCACGGCTCGAGTTTCACGTTCGACAGTCCGTACGACCGCATCACCCCGGCGGTCCACTCGTTGGCGCGCTTCAGGTTCGCGGACCCGGTCAGGCGCGGTCCGATGACGTCGCTCATGTAGCCGAGATTCTTCATGATCTCGGACGTCTTCTGGGCGTCGGCGATGATCTTGGCGTCGAGCTCCAGGGCCGCCTTTTCCTGTGCGGCCGGGTCGGCCGCGTCCTGGGCGCGGATTGGGAGGACGAACGCGGCGAGACAGACGGCGGCCAGGGCCGCCCGCGAACGGGATCGGAGCATGGGGTCACTCAAATGCGAAAGAGGATTTCGAGAGAGGTCGTTGGGGGAATTGTGTCGGTCGGGCGCTCGCGAAGCAACGGGGTAGGCTCTCACGGATTTCTCACATGTCCCACTCCGGTCCCAAACGGGCGATCCACTCATAAGACGAACCTATTGGCCCCCACGCTGCCCATAAGGGACTCGAATCATGAGCCAGTCCTCCATCCAGTGGATCGCGCGGGCCGACGCAGCCCGGGACTTGCTGGCCAGGCATGCTCCGGACGTGGATCGCGAGGCCCGGTGGCCGGCCGAGAGCGTCGCCGCACTGGCCGAGGCCAGGCTGCTCGGGCTGACCATACCCGTAGCGCTTGGCGGAGGGGGCCAGGGCCCGCGTACGTTCGCGACCGTCGTGTGCCGGCTCGCCGAAGGGTGCGCGTCCACGGCCATGATCTACCTGATGCACGTCTGCGGCACCCAGGTGATCGCGGGCGCGAACGGGTTCGCCCGGCGCGATCAGGTGCTCAAGGACATCGCTTCCGGCCGGCACATTTCGACGCTGGCGTTCAGTGAGAAGGGCTCGCGGAGCCACTTCTGGGCCCCGGTCAGTCAGGCGAAAGTGGACGGCAGCGCGCAGCGGATCTCGGCCGACAAGTCCTGGGTGACCAGCGCCGGCCACGCCGACAGCTACGTCGTCTCCACTCGCAGCGCGAACGGCACCGAGCCGACCGCCAGCACACTTTACTTTGTCTCGAAGGACGCTGCCGGGATGACCGTCAGCGGCCGCTGGACAGGACTCGGGTTGCGTGGGAACGCGAGCGCCCCGATGAAGCTCGACAAAGTGTTGGTCCCCGCCACCGACCGGCTGAGCGGAGACGGTGACGGCTTCGGGGTGATGGTCAACACCGTCTTGCCGTGGTTCCAGCTTGGCAGTGCGGGCGTGGCCGTGGGCATCGCCCGGGCCGCGGTGAGCGGCGTCCGCGATCACCTCAACGAGGCCAAGCTGGAACATCTGGGCCAGCCGCTCGCCAGCCTGCCCAATCTGCGGGCCGAGCTGGCCCGCATGCAGATCTCCGCCGACGCCCAGGGGGCATTCCTCGACCACGTCGCTGGTCGGATGGAGAACCCGCAGTCGGACACGATGCTGGCGGTTCTCGAGAGCAAGGCCGCGGCCGCGGAGGCGGCCCTCGACGTCACCGACCTGGCCATGCGCGCGTGCGGCGGCACGGCCTTCAGCGGCAAGCTGTCCGTGGAGAGAAACTTTCGCGACGCCCGGGCCGGCTCGGTGATGGCCCCGACCACGGATGTGCTCTACGACTTCATCGGCAAGGCCGTCCTCGGCATGCCGCTGTTCTGAGGAGCGATCAGCGATCAGCCGTCAGCGATCAGCCAAAAGTTCGGCTGACCGCTGACCGCTGATCGTTGATCGCTGAAAGCTGACCGCCGTTCTGAGGAGCGATCAGCGATCAGCCGTCAGAAGTCAGCCAGAAGTTCGGCTGACCGCTGATCGCTGAAAGCTGACCGCTGTTGAGGTTCCCCATGGACCGACCGATCTTAATTGGCGCGGTGGCCTACGACCCGCGGGTCGTCCCCATCTGGGAGGCCATGCGCGACTACTTCCGCGAAGCCGGACCGGCGATCGACTACGTTCTGTTTTCCAACTACGACCGCCAGGTGCAGGCCCTGCTCGACCGGCAGATCGACATCGGTTGGAACACCAACCTGGCCTGGGTGAAGGTGCACCAGCGGACGAGCGGGGCCTGCCGGGCCCTGGCCATGCGCGACGTGGACGCGAACTTTACGACCGTATTCGTCGCCCGGACCGATAGCGGGGTGAATTCGCTGACCGACGTCCACAACAAGCGCCTGGCGCTCGGCTCCGCGGACTCGGCCCAGGCCGCGATCCTGCCAGTCCACTTCCTGCGTCAAGCCGGCGTGGATGTGGAGCGCTTCTGCAAGGTACTGCGGTTCGACCTCGACGTCGGCAAGCACGGCGACACGGGGACGAGCGAGCTGGAAGTATTGAAGGCCCTGCGCGACGACGAGGCGGACGTCGGGGCCATCGGCGATTCGACCTGGGCCAAGCAGCTCGCCGATGGCAAGGTAGACCCGAACCGCATGCGGGCGTTCTGGACGTCCCCCGGGTACTGCCATTGTAACTTCACCGTTCTAGCCGAATTCCCAGAGGACGTCGCCCAGGCCTGGACCGTGTCCCTCCTGGCCATGCGCTATGACGACCCCCGGTGGCGGGGGCTCATGGACCTGGAGGGATTGAAGCGCTGGCTGCCCGCGGATGCGGAGACGATGAAGGGCTACCAGGTGCTCTTCGACGCGGCCGACCGACAGGGGCTTTTCGACCGGTGGGCCCCATGATCACCGACCTCCCCGAACCCGCGGCCCGGATCGACGGCGGCGCCCTGGGCGTGGGCGACGGCCTGCTCATGCTCATCCGCGAGGGCGCGGACCCACTGCCGGCCGGGGCGGTCGTCGCCGTCCGGACGTCGGACCCGTCTGCCGCCCACGACCTGCCGGCGTGGTGCCGCATCATGGCCCACGCCTACCTCGGGTCGGTCGCGGGGCCGGACGGTTCCACTTTCTACTTCCGCAAGGGCGACGCGGGAGCGACCGCGGCAGGGCCGAAGCCGGATTGGGGAGTTCGACTGCCGCTGCGCACCGGGGGGGAGCTGCACACGCGCGACTGGCTGGTCGGTCGCGTCTCTCAAGTACCCGAACGGGCGACCGGCGCGACCGGGTTCGCTCCACGCGGAGCGGTTGTCGAGCCGGGTGCACCGACCTTCGACTTTGGCATCAACGACCGCACACAGGTCTGGGCCGCCGAGGTGGCCGACCTCTACGAGCAGGCGACTGCCGGGCAATGGGACGCCTCGCGCGACATCCCATGGGGCGACCTCCGGCATCTCCCGGAGCCGGTCGAGCGCGCCGTCTGCCAGATCATGACCTTCCTGGCCGAGAACGAGTACTCGGCCCTGTACGTCCCGGCCAAGTTCGTCCCCCGGATCAACCCCCAGTACGCCGAGGTCGTGTTCTTCCTGTCTACACAGATGATGGACGA
>Ga0066905_100000179_pt1 | contig 14248 bp, 12 predicted proteins | sample PanSoiMetaPlot36_FD_67483 | JGI IMG/M metagenome (GOLD analysis project Ga0066905, IMG submission 67483) | Tropical forest soil microbial communities from Panama analyzed to predict greenhouse gas emissions - Panama Soil Plot 36 (version 2) | ecosystem: Environmental > Terrestrial > Soil >... | reverse complement strand
AAATACGATACGCGAGGGCCGGAAACCTTCGCCACGCGCGGCGAACTCGGGTCGGAGGCAAAACTGGCACCCGACAAAATGGTGGTGAGAATCGCGGTTGCGACGAATCGGTTCATGTAAGGCTCCTGCCGATGAATTCCATGCCGCCAGAGGGTACAGGCCGCCAAAGAACGTGTCAATTCGATTGGCCGGCCAGGGTGGATGTGGCGACAGGACTCCGATCCTGTCGTTGCCCTCGCGTGGCGCTTGGGCCTCATTCGCGCTCCTCGCGGACGAAGACCAGACACGCCCCCGAGTCCTCGGCCTCGTCGTAGTACGCGACCAGCTCTTCCGGCACGTCCCCGCGGCTGCACGGCCGCTCGCCGGTGATCGTCAGGACCGTCCAGCCCGCGTCCGCGATCGCCTCCCGGGCCCCGTCGAGAGCGGCTCGCAGGTGCTCGCCCGTCCAGAAGGCTGGGTCGTACACGTCCTCGCCGGCCCGCTCGATCGACCCGCCGAAGAGGAAGTAGTGGGCCGCGGCGGAGCCGGCGGGCGCGCCGCGCTCGGCCGCGGCCGTCACCCAGTACACCGGGTACCGCGGGCTGCGGTAGTAGACGAACACTTCCTTGTCGGTCACGGCTTGCTGGTAATACTCGAGCCATTCGCCGTTCGAGTCGTAATCGTCGGCAGTGACCACGTCGCCGCACTCGCGGTCGAGGACCTGCCACTTCTGGCGGCGGATGTCGCGGCGGGCGGCCCGGTCGGCCGCAGCCAGGGTGCGCCGGTCGATCCAACAGCAGACGTACGCCTCCCCGAGCCGGTCCCGCTCCGGGTGATCAGCCGCCGGGGCCACGAGATAGCGCAGGAACAACATCTACCGGCTCACTTCGGTACTTCGATGGTCTCCCGCGCTCAAATGTACTGCCACGAGTCCGTCAGCACGTGATCTCGACGACCGTCTCCAGGTCCACGCCAACCCAGGCCTCCTCGCGAATTGCTCCAACGCAGACCTCCACTCGGCCCAGCGGGGCCTCGACCGAGATCGACCCGTCACGACCCGTGACGGCCGAGGTGCCGCCTCAAACGAATCCGCAACCTTTTACCAAGACCCGCTTTCCCTGACGCGGCCGGCCGTCGCGGTCGCGGACGGTCACCAGCAGCGACCCTTTGAGGAGGACGTCTTCTTCGAGGGGGGACCAGTTGTCCATGGCGGGGCCTCCGGCCGGGTGAGTTGGGAAGGGTGGCCTATAGCCGATCAACCTAACCCCCCGGGCCGGCTGGTGCAAGCAATGGGAAGGGATTTGTGGTGATCGCCGACCCGAGGCGCGACAAGGCACGACGTAAGGCGCTGGCGAGCCGGGAGCGTGAGCGACGGGAGTAAGGCACGCCCTCGCGTGGCGTTTCGGGCTCACCGGTCGCGCCCTAGTCCCGTCCGTCGTCCTGGCGGCTCATGATGGCGATGGCAATGATGACGGACCCGGCGAGGACCGCTCCGGCGACAGCCAGTGAGCCGCGCTTCTCGGGCTCGCCGATTCCCATGGCAAAGGACATGAAGGCCGCCAGCAAGACGACGGCCAGGAACGCGCCGACGACCAGGGCCGAGAGTGCTCGCATCATGGGTTCACCGGGACATATGACGAGCGACAAGCCGTGGCCGTTTGGTTGCGAAAGGAATCTTCCTACCGACCCTCACCCGGCAGTGGTCGCGTCGTGCCCGGGCCGGCCTCGGCATCCACGCCGGCGGCGACCGTCACCGCCTGCTCCTCCGGGCGGTCCAGGCGGAACCAGAAGAACGAATGCGGGCTGAGGCTCAGGAAGTACGGCCCCTCGCCGATCCGCGGGAACTCGTGGTTCCCGATCAGCTCCACCGGCACCATCCCCCGGTACGGTCGCAGGTCCAGCTCGGCCGGCTGGGCGAACGCCGAGAGGTTGTTCACGACCAGGACTGTCTGCCCTTCGTACTCGCGCAAGTAGGCGATCACGCGGCGGTTCTCGCACGGGACGAACCGCAAGGTGCCCCGGGCGAACACCGGGTACTTCTTCCGCACCCGGATCAGCCGCCGCAGCCACTGCAGGAACGACTTCGGGCTGCGCAGCGACGCCTCCACGTTCCGGGCCTGGTAATGGTACAGCGGGTCCTGGATCACCCCGGCGTACAACTGCGATGGGTCCGCCCGGCTGAACCCCGCGTTCCGGTCGCCGTTCCACTGCATCGGGGTGCGCACTCCGTTGCGGTCCCCCAGGTAGACGTTGTCCCCCATGCCGATCTCGTCGCCGTAGTAGAGCACCGGGCTCCCGGGCAGCGTGAACAGCATGCTCTTGAGCAACTCCATCTGTCGCCGGTCGCCGTCCACGAGCGGTCCGAGCCGCCGGCGGATGCCGAGGTTGATCCGCATCCGCGGGTCCTTGGCGTACTCGCGGTACATGTAGTCCCGCTCCTCGTCGGTCACCATCTCGAGAGTCAGCTCGTCGTGGTTGCGCAAGAACGTGGCCCACTGGCAGCAGTGCGGGATGGCCGGCAGCCGGTCCATGATTTCGATGATTGGCCACGCCTGCTCGCGGCGGATGGCCATGAACATCCGCGGCATGAGCGGGAAGTTGAAGGCCATGTGGAACTCGTCCCCGGCCCCGAAATAGGGGAGCAGGTCCTCCGGCCACTGGTTGGCCTCGGCCAGCAACAGGGCCCCGGGGTATTTCTCGTCGACGAACTTGCGCAACTTCCTCAGGAACACGTGCGTCTCGGGCAGATTCTCGCAGTTGGTCCCTTCGCGCTCGAACAGGTACGGGACCGCGTCCACGCGGAACCCGTCGATCCCGTGGTCCATCCAGAAGGCGACGACCTTCAGGATCTCCTCCTGAACCGCCGGGTTGTCGTAGTTCAGGTCCGGCTGGTGGGTGAAGAAGCGGTGCCAGTAGTACTTCCGGGCGACCGGGTCCCACGCCCAGTTCGACTGCTCGGTGTCCTTGAAGATGATGCGGACGCCCCGGTACTTCTGGTCGGTGTCGCTCCAGACGTAGTAGTCGCGGTACGGGGAGTTGGGGTCCTTGCGCCCCTCCTGGAACCACGGGTGCTGGTCGGAGGTGTGGTTGAGGACCAGGTCGGCGATGACGCGGATGCCGCGCTCGTGGGCGGCCTTGGTCAGGGCGGTGAAGTCGGCGACGGTGCCGAGGGTGGGGTGGATGTTATAGAAGTCGGCGATGTCGTAGCCGTCGTCCTTGAGCGGGGACGGGTAGATGGGCATGAGCCACAGGCAATCGACGCCCAGGTCGCGGATGTAGTCGAGTTTCTCGGTCAGGCCGCGGAGGTCGCCGTAGCCGTCGCCGTCGGAGTCGTAGAAGGCCCGGACGGAGACCTCGTAAAAGATGGCGTCCTTGTACCAGTCGGGTTGGCTGTCGGACATCCGTGGGGCTCCTGGGGGAGACCTCCTGATTGCGGTCGGCGGCCGGGATGAGGATCGGCCGGGTGTATCCTGCCCCGTCGGGGCGGATGGAATTAGCCCGGAGTGAGGGGGGAAATCCCAACCGAACTCCGAAGGTGCGACACACCTCTCGGAGAGTATTGGTCCGCTGGGGTGCCGGCTAGCGGTCGGGATCGTGTCATTCCCGGGGTTGGTGCCGCGGGCGGGTCCCGGCTACCCCGGCGGGGCTACCGCCGGCTGGCATTCGGACCGCCCGATTACCGCACTTGCCCGCGCAGCCATGCCAGGAGCCAGCACACGTCGTCCGGCCCATCCACGTGGTACTTCGCGGTCGTCTCCGGCCCGGGAGCGACGCGGATAGTGATCCCGTCCGGCAGCGCGGCGAACGCCTCCTCGTCCGACGTGTCGCCGCCGACGTAAATCACCAGGGCGTCCGGCCGCCCGACGCGCCCGGCGATCCACCGGACCGCGGCGGCCTTGTCCCAGTACACTCGCGGGCGGATGTTGAAGGCCAGCCGCCCGTTGGTCAGCACGAACGGGTGGCTCAAACCCGCCAGCACCATGTGCACGGCGCACCGGACGGCGCTCTGAAGCACCGGGGCCACTCGACGGTAGTGTACGCTCACCGACAAGCCCTTGTGCTCGACCACCGCCCCGGGGATATCCTGGATCGGCTTGGCCAACGACTCGGCCAGGTTGGACACGACCGGGGCGGCCCGGGCGACTTCCGGGTCCACGAATTCAAACCCCGGTCCGGCGATCTCCAGCCCGTGGTTGCCGGCCGCGATCAGGCCCGCGATCGGGACCCGGGCCCGCAAGTCGGCCGCCGCCCGCCCGCTGATGACCGCCACGGTCACGCGTCCCGTGACGGCCAGGTCGGCGAGGGACGAGCGCACGTCGTCCGCCAGCCCGACCGCCCCCGGGTCTTCCGCCAGGGGGGCTAGTGTACCGTCGAAGTCGCAACACAACAGGATTTGGGGCGCGGCGCGGACTTTGGAGGCGACATCGTCCAGGGCGTCGAACAGCGGGACGCTCATTGGCGGTCTCCTCGAAGGCCAGGGCTTTGGCTCGCCCATAGGACCAATGGGACTTAAAGGACCTATAGGTCCCTTAAGTCCCATTGGTCCTATGGGCGACCCGATCTCCAGCCTATGCCACCCAAACTGGGTTCCGCCGATATCCATTCAGCGGCGTGACCGGGCCGTTGACCGGTGCCGACTCCGGGAACTCGAACTTGGTCAGGGCCGACAGGAACTTCCCGGCCCACCGGTAGACGTTGTTCTCCGCGACCGCCTCGCGCATCTTGGCCATCCGTCGCCGCCGCTCGTCCTCCGGCATGGTCAGGGCCCGGCGGATGGCGTCGGCAAGCTCGTCCGCCGAGAACGGGTTGACCAACAGGGCCGCGGTCAGCTCCCGGGCCGCCCCCGTGAACCGGCTCAGGACCAGAGCCCCATCCCCGTCCGTCCGGCTGGCGACGAACTCCTTGGCCACCAGGTTCATCCCGTCGTCCAGGGAGCTGACCACGCAGAAATGGGCCATCCGGTGCAGGGCCATCATCTCGGCCGGCCCGAACTGCCGTTTCAGGTACACGATCGGTTTCCAGTTCTCGTAAGCCCAGCGCCAGTTGATGTCCTCGACCAGCTGGTCGATCTCGGCGTCAACGTGCTGGTAGGCCGGGACGTGCGTCCGGCTCGGGACCCCGATCTGGACGAACGTCAGGCGCCCGCGATAGTCCGGGTGCTGCTCCAGGAACCGGTCCAGGGCACGCAACCGTTCCGGGATTCCCTTTGTGTAGTCGATCCGGTCGATGCCGATGCCGATGAACTCCTCGGACAGGCCGAGCTGCTGCCGCCAGCGCTCGGCCTCGGCCGCCACGGCCGGGCTGACGGCGTCGCGCTGGTGGTCCTCGTAGTCGATCGAAATCGGGAACGGCCGGACAACCGTGGGCCGGCCCCCGCGGACCACTTCCATTCGCTCGTAATCCACCTTGGCCTCCAGCGTCCGCTCGACCGTCTCGAGGAAGTGCAGACAGTGGCTGCGGAGCTGGAAACCGAGCAAGTCATTCCCGAGGAGGCCGTCGAGCAGTTCCTCCTTCCATGGGAACGTTTCGAACGCCTTCGGCCCCGGCCACGGGATGTGCCAGAACTGCGCCACGACCAGGTTGGCGTTGCCCGCCCGGAGCATCCGCGGCAACAGGCCGTAGTGGTAGTCCTGGACGAACACGAACGTCGGCTCGTCCTCGGCCTCCTCCAGGGTGGCCTTGGCGAACAACTCATTCACCTCGCGGTAGACCAGCCAGTGCCGGGGGTCGAAGACCGGGCGGGTGAACGCGGTGTGGCACAGGGGCCACAGGCCCTGGTTCGCCAGCCCGTTGTAATAGCCTTCTTCCTGCTGCTTGGTGAGCCAGACGCGGCGGAGCACGTACTTCGGGTCGTCGGGGGGCACGCCGAGTCGGCCGAACTGGTCGGCGGTCTTGCGGTCGGCCGAGCCGGACCCGTGAGCGATCCACTTGCCGCCACAGGCGCGGAGGATCGGGTCGAGGGCGGAGACCATGCCCGAGACCGGGGGCAGGCACTGAATGCGGTTGCCCACATACTGGTGGAGGTAGGGCTCGCGATTCGCGACGACGAAGAACTGGTGTCCGCGGAGGCGATCGCGGATCAACTCCTGGAGGGCGTCTTTGGTCCACATGTCAAACATCCTCCGGGGTCCGTGTCCGCCGGGCCGCCGAGGGTCATCCGTGTCCGGCCCGTTGGACAAAAATGGCCGGCGGGGGTCACCCGCCGGCCGTCTGGGGAAATCCGTTCGCCGGGTTCGGCCAGCGGCCGAGGGGCCGGCTCATTTCCTGGTCGCTTTCACCGAGCTTGCGACCAGCTTGTCCCCATCCTTCTCGTAGCTGATCTGGACCATGTCGTCCGCTTGCAGGTCGGCCAGCTTGGCCTCCTTGTCGTTGACAAAGATCTTGGCATCCTTTCCGACGGTGATCGTCCAGTTCTTGCCCGTGTCGTCCGTCATCACGAACTCGTTCTTGTCCGCCGCGACGCTCTTGACCTTGCCCTTCGCGTCAATGGCGTAGGCCGAGACGGCGATGGCGAATACGAAGGCCAGGGCGAGGACCGGGGCGAACCGACGCAGAATGCGGATCACGGTGCATACCTCCCTGAAAGAGTGGATCAGCGACAACCCGAGCACCTCACGCGAGGTGACGGGGCTGCGCTGCGGCAGCCTATCCTGATCCTTCCTGGACAGCTGTTGACCGTGCGTCCATGCGCACACAGAAGCCGACCGGGTTAGTAGACGTGGGACCCGGGTCGGGGCCTTGGTTTCAGGCATTCACTGTGCCAATGGTCGCAGTAATTCTGATTCAAATGCCGCGAACGCCCGCAATTCCGCGGATGCTCACGAGTTACGCCATCCGATCCGAATTGGCATGTTACTCAGGCTAAAGTTCAGAAGTGAGGTTCGGGAAAGAGCTTTCCCATCCAGTCGGCATGGAGATGCCTAGCCGTTGGATAGACGACGGGGTGACCGTTCCAGTAACGGCCAATTCCGTGGGAACTTGCGCCGGATCAAAATGGGCACGAGTCGTCTGCATTTCGAAGATAGCACACAAAGCGCCCACCTGGGTGCCCCTCGAACCCGCCCGCCCCGTAAACCAACCTCATGCGCATCGCCATCCTGTGTGGCGGGGACGGCTGGCACCTCGAGGACCTGATCCGCGCCGCCGCTCACCTCGGACACACCGCCGAGCGGGTGGACTTTCGCCGGGTCGGGGCCGCAGTCGGGGCTCCGGTCGCGGATGCTCCCGGCTCGCCGACTCTGGATCAATTTGACGCCATCGTCGTCCGCACCATGCCCCCGGGGTCGCTCGAACAGGTCGTCTTCCGCATGGACCTGCTCCACGCCCTGGCCGGTCGCGGCGTGCCCGTCCTCAACCCCCCGCGTGCGCTCGAAGTCTGCGTGGACAAGTACCTCGCCCTCGTCCGCCTCCAGGCCGCCGGTCTGCGCGTGCCGGAGACTTTCGTCTGTCAGACCGCCGACGACGCCCTGGCAGCATTCGACCGCCTTGGCCGGGACGTCGTGGTCAAGCCGCTCTTCGGGTCCGAGGGTCGCGGGATGCTGAGGGTTACCGATTCGGAACTGGCATGGCGGTCGATGCGGGCGATCGAGCGAACGCAGTCCGTGCTCTATGTCCAGCGCTTCATCCCGCATCCGGGCTGGGACCTGCGAGCGTTCGTGCTCGGCAGCCGGGTGCTCGCGGCCATGCGCCGCACGGCCGGCGACGACTGGCGTACGAACGTCGCCCAGGGGGCAACCGCCGAGCCGGTGACGCTCACCCCGGAACAGGAGGCACTGGCCCTGCGCGCGTCCGAGGCAGTGGGGACTGTCGCGGCGGGTGTCGACCTACTGCCCGGGCCGGGGGGTGAGTGGTACGTGATCGAGGTGAACGCCGTCCCCGGCTGGCGGGCCCTGGGACCGGCCACTGGCATCGACGTCGCTCGCGAAATGATTCAGCACATCACGAGACACGAGACACGAGACACGAGACACGGGGTGGAAGACTCGTGTCTCGTGTCTCGTGTCTCGTGTCTCGCCGCCGTGTGGGAGGCCACCGCCCGCAAGGCCGGGAACGTCCACCGCGACGCGGACTTCGCGGACGTCACATATACCGATTTCGTGACCAGTGCCGCGCTGGCCGCCCCGGAGCTGGCCCGGGCCGCCGAGCGCCCGCTGGGAGACACCATCCTCGCCGCGATCCGTGCGACTCGCTCGGTCGTCCGCACCAACACCAACCTCGGCATCGTCCTGTTGCTCGCCCCGCTGGCCAAGGCCCCGGCGGCCACCGACCTGCGGGCCGGGGTGGCGGAGGTGCTGAACCGAACGACGGTCGCGGACGCGGTGCGCGTCTACGAGGCCATCCGCCTCGCGGCCCCCGGAGGACTCGGCAAGGCCCCGGAGCAAGACGTCCGCGACGCCCCGACGCTCCCCCTGCGCGACGTCATGGCCCTGGCCGCCGACCGCGACCTGGTGGCCCGCCAATACGCGAACGCCTTCGCCGGTGTGTTCGATCTGGGCGTCCCGGCCTTGCTCGACGGGCTGAAGCAGTTCGGCCGCGTCGAGCCGGCGGTCCAGCATTGCCAGCTCGCCTGGCTCGCGGTCCACCCGGACTCGCTCATCGTCCGAAAGCGGGGCCCGGAGGTGGCGGCGGATGCAAGTCGGCGGGCGAAAGCCGTCCTCGATGTAGGCAGCGTCGGTACGGCGGCTGGACGGACCGGTTATGATGAACTCGACCGCTGGCTGCGGTCCGACGGGCACGCCCGAAACCCGGGGACGACCGCCGACCTCGTCACCGCCTGCCTGTACGTGGCCTTGCGGCAGCGTACGATGACTGCGGATACACCCCTCTGAAAGTCCGCAGTCCGCAGTCCCCAGTCCTCAGTCAAGGGACTGGGGACTGCGGACTGGGGACTGGGGACTGAGATGTCCGAGCGCCACACAGTCCGCGTCACCAAGGATTACCTGGTGTTCTGCTCCGCTCACTTCATCACCTACGAGGGGGTCGAGTGCGAGCGGCTGCACGGGCACAACTACCGAGCTGCCGTTGAGGTCGAGGCCCCGCTCGACGGCAATCACTACGTGTTCGACTTCATCGCCCTGAAGAACACGATGCGGAAGCTGACCGACGAGCTGGACCACTACATGCTGGTGCCGACGAAGAGTAAGCTGATCTCGGTCGAGGAGACGGGCAAGACCGTGCGCCTGGCGTTCGGGTCCAAGGAGTGGGTGTTCCCGCGGGAAGATTGCGTCTTGCTACCCCTCGAGAATACGACGGCGGAACTAATGGCCAAATACCTGGCCGGAAAGCTGGCGGCCGAGCTGCGCGACACGTACAAGTTCATCCCGGACGTTTTGCGAGTGGAGGTCGAGGAGAGCTTCGGGCAGACGGCACGGTATGAATGGCGCAAGTAATGAAGTCTGGTAGGGTGGGCCGAGTCTTCGAGGCCCACCGTGTGGCTTTGGTGGGCCTCGAAGACTCGGCCCACCCTACCAGGCCCGTGTCGGTTTGATCCGTCCGTCGTGCAGCGCCGACGCCACCAGTACACCTCGCACCCCGCACGCTTCCAATCGTCTCAAGTCCTCGGGCCCGGCCACTCCGCCGCCGGCGATCACCTCGACATGCGGATACGTTGACGCGATCTCGCGGCAGAGGTCCTCCGTGCCGGTCCCGGCCCCGCCGCCGACGCGCGACAGGTCGAGGATGATCAGGCGCGTGATGCCAAAGGCCACAGCCGTGGGGACAGGCCTCCAGGCCTGTCCGTGCGGGACGGGCAGGCCTGGAGGCCTGTCCCCACGGACGTCCGGCCACTCTCGCAGCGGCACTCCGTCGCGCAAGTCGAGCGAGAACACCAACCGATCCGCCCCCACCGCAGCCACGATCTCCCCCAGCACCTCAGGCGACGCCACCGTCTCCAGCCCCGCGACCACGTCGCACCCGGCGTCGGCGACTCGCAGCGCTCCGTCCGCGTCGCGCACCCCGGCATCCACCCAGACTCTGGCTCCGAGCCCGCACATCTCGCGATACATCTCGAATCCTGGCTGAGCCCCCGCGATGGCGTCCAGGTCGGCGAGGTATAGCTCGCGGGGAAGAAAGGAATCGACCAAAGTCCGGGCGACGTCGAGGGGGGCGGTCGAAGTGGTAAGCCGGCTGACGATCGGTCGGTACTCGCCCCGCCGGCCGCCGACCCCGCGGACGACGACACCGTTCAACACGTCGAGGACGGGGATGAGTTTCAAGTTTCAAGCTTCAGGTTTCAAGTTTCAAGTTCCTCGCCCAAGGCCTTCAACTTGAAACCTGAAACTTGAAACTTGAAACTCGGTCAGTCGTCCACCGAATACGACACCCCCGGGGGTACCACGCCCGGCAGGGTGTTGATCTTCGCCAGGGCCGCCCGGAATCGGCCGGTCTCCGCGTAGTGGGTCATGATCACCAAAGGCACCACGTCCCCCTGGTGGTCCTCCTGCGCCTCGTGCTGGATCACGCTCGCGATGCTGATGTGTTCATCGGCCAGGACCCGGGCCACGTCCGCCAGCATGCCCGGCTTGTCCTGGACGAGCACGCGCAAGTAGAACCGCGACCGCACACCCTCCGACGGCCGCAGGGTGAACCCCCGGCCGTTCGGGGCCCACAGCCGCATCGCCTGGAACGTCCGCTGCGCCCGGCCGACGGCCAGGTCGATGACGTCCGCGACGACCGAGCTCGCTGTTGGCAATGCCCCCGCCCCGGCCCCCTGAAACATCACCTCGCCGGCCGCGTCGCCCACAACTTGAATCGCGTTGAACGCCCCGCGAACTTGCGCCAGCATGTCCGTCCGCCGCAGCAGCACGGGGGCCACGTGCAGGGCCACCTCCTTGCCGTCGAGCCAGGCCTCGGCCAGGAGCTTGATCGTGTACCCCAGCTCGTGGGCGAAGCGCAGGTCCATGGCATGCAGGTCGGCGATCCCGGCCCGCTCGATCTGGTCCAGCCGGGGGGTCACGCCGAACGCGATCTGGGCCAGGATGGCGAGCTTGTGGGCCGCGTCGCCGCCGCCGACGTCGAGTGTCGGGTCGGCCTCCGCGTACCCGAGCCGCTGGGCCTCGGCGAGTGCGTCCGCGTAACTGACTTCGCGGTCGGCCATCGACGTGAGGATGAAGTTGCTCGTCCCGTTCAGGATCCCCTGGATGGCGGTGATCTGGTTGGCCGCGAGGGACTCCGCGAGCGCCCGGATGATCGGGATGCCGCCGGCGACGCTGGCCTCGAACCCGACCGCCCGCTCGTGTTGTCGGGCCGCGTCGAACACCTCGGGCCCGTGCTCGGCGAGCAAGGCCTTGTTGGCCGTGACCACGTGCTTGCCCGCGGCCAGGGCATCGTGAACGACCTGCCGGGCGATCCCGGTCCCACCGATCAGTTCCACGATCACATGGACCTGGGGGTCCTGAATGGCGCCGCGGAGGTCCGTGGAGATGAGCTCGCGCGGGATTGTCGGCCGCGGCTTGTTCGCGTCGCGGACGACGACGCGCTTCAAGTGGACGGGCCGGCCGGCCCGGTGGGCGATACGGTCCGGGTGTTCCAGGAGGATCCCGGCGACGCCGCCGCCGACGGTCCCGCCGCCGACCAGGGCGATGTTCAGGGGTTCGGCCATGTCACCGGGTCGATGGGGTCATGCGGTCTCGCAGTTCCTGTAAGGTACGACGCTACCGCGCTGGCTTCCAGCCGCTGATCGGGTACTATGCTTCACAATCCATCACCACTCCCCTGAGGAACGGTCATGCTGACCATCTCGGGCAAGGCGCTCGGCCAGCGCAAGCCCCTCTTTGCGGACTACGCCGTGCCAATCCCCCCGGCCGCCGCCGGTGGGGAAGCCGTCACCCTGCGCGACCTGATCGCCCACGTCGTCCGGACCGAGGTCGCCGCGTTCACGGACCGCCAGGCCGAGCGGCGATTGCTCAAAGCGCTGTCGCCGGCCCAGATCGCGGCCGGGCTGGCCAAGGGCAAGGTCGAGATGGGCGGGAGCGACCTCAAGCAGGAGGTTGACCCGGAGCAGGCGGTCGGCACGGCCCTGCAGGCGTTCGAGGACGGCATCTACCTGGTCGTCCTCGACGGCGAGGAGCAGAAGGAGCTCGACCGGCAGGTGTTCCTGACGGAGGAGAGCCGCGTGGCGTTCATCCGCCTGGCCATGTTGGCGGGGGGCTGATCCATGCTCAAGCCCGAACAGGCCCGCGAGCAATTGACGGCCCTCCGGTCCGCGAAGAACTCGGAAGCGCGAATCGCGCGGTTGAAGAAGCTGCCGAAGGACCTGGCCGCGGCCGGACTGAAGGTCCTGGACCGCGACTCGAACGGCAAGCAACTCGATTACCAGGAGCGTCTCAAGGCGGGCCCGGAGGGGGCCGCGTATCTGGAGTCGAAGCCCGGCGACCGCCGCAAGTTCCTCGCCGCGTTCTTTCCCGGCCTGGCGGACGACCTGGAAGCCGCCTGGCAGTTCGCGGCCCGGTTGCCGTACACGGTCGGGTACGCGCGCCGACCGTTCCGCGCGCCGAATCGGCCCGAGGCTTATCGCTTCAAGCGGCTCGAGGTGCTCAAGGAGGTATTCGGCAATCTCGCGTCGTACCAGGATGACACGTTAACCCCCGAGTGGATTGCCACATGGGCGGTCCACCTCGATGATCCCACCTCGCTTGGCTACGTACTGGCGGCCATGATCGATCGCGGCGGCCCGACCGGCGAGGCCGTCTTCGAGATCGTGCGCGACAGCGCCGCGAGCCGGCACGACATCGGCGGGCCCGGCCGTCACGCGACGCGGGCCCTGCTCTGCTGCGCGCGGCCCGACGCCTGGGAGTTCACCGAAAACCTCTTGAAGGCCGCCCAGCGCCAGGAGGGCTTGCGCCAGGCCATCCTCGAGGCCGTGGACGAGGCGCATCCGCAGGCCTTCCCGCGCATGCTCCGGCTGCTTCTCGACGAGAACCTGCTCCGCTTCTCCTCGGTCGCTCGCGCCGCGGGGGTCTGGCTCGGCGAGGACGAATCGGCGCTCAATCCGAAGAAGCTCAAGAAGGACCTGGAACAGGTCCGCGAGCTGCTCGGCGACTCCGGGAAGCGCGACAAGGCGATCGCCAAGGGGGACGCCCTCGCCTGCTACCGTGGGCTGTGGGCGGTCGCGTTCGAGGACGCCGACGCCGCGATGAAGCGGGCCCTCCCGATCCTCAAGGACAAGAGCGCGGCCCGCCGGTACGCGGCCGGGATGCTCCTGACGCAGACCGGGCTCCCGGAAGTCGGGAAGTCGCTGCTCCCATTGCTCGATGACCCCGACCCACGGCTCATGAGCCTCGCCCTTGGGTACTACCACTACCCGACCAGCTACGGGGACGAGGACGAGGAGTTCGCCGCCGGCCGGCCCGCCGACCTGTTCGAGCGGCTCGAAAAGCTCATCCCGCGACTGCCGGAGAAGGAGCCGGCGCTCAAGCCGCCCGCCCCGGGGTGGTTCGTGCAACCCGTGTCGCGGGAAACGGCCACCGACCTGTTGCTCGACACGCTCGGCACGCGGCCCCCCGAGCGCTTGCTCCCATTCCTGCCCATGATGAGCGACTGGGTGCGGGTCCGAGCGATCGAGAAGCTCACTGAGCCGCGGACACTCACCGACCGGGTGCGCGAGATGCTCCTGGCTGTCGCCGGGCACCCGTCCGCGAGCTTGCGCGAAGCGGCGCTGAAGGGCCTCAAGAAATGCAAGATCGCCGAGGACGAGGCGCAGACGCTCGAAGGCTACCTGACCCGCAAGAGCCCCGACCTCCGCCGGGGGGTGTTCGACCTGTTGCTCAACCGCACCGACCAGGCCGCGGTCGGCTCGATGACCCGGCTCCTGGCCTCCAAGGACGGCAACCAGCGGCTCGCGGCGCTGGAGCTGGCGCGGCGGATGGTCGAAAAGGACCGCCAGGCCCCAGCCGTTCGTGGCCTGGTCACGGCCCACCGCGACAAGGCGCGCAAGCTTGCCAAGCCCGAAGCCGAGGCGATCGAGGCCATCCTCAACCCCGCGGCCCGGCCCGCGTCGCTCGACGACTGTCTCGGACTGATCGACCCGGCAACCCGCACGACGCCGACGCCGCCGAAGAACCGCAAGGTCAAGTTCGCCACGCCCGCGGCCGTGGCGTTCCTGCGCGAGCTGGACGAGTTCATCCACGAGCATCGCGACCGGACCTTCACCTTCGTCAATTACGACAAGTCCACGGAAGAAGTCGTGCTCGGCTCGGCCGACCAGTACAACTTCACGCCGCCGAGCCACTGGAAGTCGGATAAGCCGCGCGAGTTGCCTCTCCGCGAGTTG
>Ga0066905_100000178_pt1 | contig 14255 bp, 14 predicted proteins | sample PanSoiMetaPlot36_FD_67483 | JGI IMG/M metagenome (GOLD analysis project Ga0066905, IMG submission 67483) | Tropical forest soil microbial communities from Panama analyzed to predict greenhouse gas emissions - Panama Soil Plot 36 (version 2) | ecosystem: Environmental > Terrestrial > Soil >... | reverse complement strand
AATGGGGCCGGCCTCGGCCTTGCCCTCTCGCGGCGCCTCGCGCGCACCGTGCATGGGGACGTCTACGCCGAAGCGTCGGCGACCGGTGGCCGATTCGTGATCCGGCTGCCTGCTGCCTGAGCCTTCTCGTACCACACTTTCCTATCCGTGTGAAAAGTGGCCCGAGCTCTCCCCAAGCGGGCCGCTGGTCGTTTCAGCGCAAGATTCCGGTGTGGCCGAGGGAGTGGCGGCCAGGCTGCGGCCAGACGCAGAGCCCGTGCGGTCCCTGTCCGACGGGGATCCGCGCGAGGACGCGCCCGGTGCGGGTCGAGATCGCGTACACCTCTGCGTCGTAGCGGCCCGAGAGCCAGAGCACCTTGCCGTCGGCCGAGACGTTGCCCATGTCGGGGCTCCCGCCGGGAATCGACCAGGTCGCGATCACGCGCCGCGTTCGAAACCGGATCACGGAGATCGTCCCCGCGCTTCGATTCGTCGCGTACAGCAGCTTCGCGTCGCGGCTCGGATATAGGCCGTGGACGCCGAGGCCCGTGTGGACGAAGCCGACGACGCGCAGGCGGCGGCCATCGACCTCCCAGAGCCCGTTCGCGTGCATGTCCGCGACGTAGAAGAGCCTGCCGTCGGGCGCGAGCTTCACGTCCTGGGGCATGCCTGCGCCGGGCAGCGTGAGAGCGCCGACGACGCGTTGGCGCCGCAGGTCGACCTTGATCAACTGCCCGGAGAACTCGCAGCTCGCGATGAGGTAGCCGCCGCGGGCCGAGAAGTCCATGTGGTCGACTCCGCGGCAAGGCACGGTCAGCGCGTGGCGGACACGGAACGTGCGCGGATCGCTGAAGTCGAGCCGGTTCAGGCGCTCGGCGACGACGATCGCGAACCGCCCGTCGGGCGTGAAATACATGTTGTACGGGTCAGCGACCGGGATCGATTGGCCGGGCTGCGCGGTTCTCGGGTCGATGGGCGTGATCGAGTTGCCCTCGTCGTTCAGCGCGTACAGCTTCCTCAAATCCCACGACGGCGTGACGTGCTGCGGCAGCGCGCCGACCGGGAACTGCCGGACGACCTTCATCCGCCGCGGGTCGATTACGTCCACGGTGTTGCTGTCGCTGTTCGGGACGTACACGCGCGGGAGCGCACGGCGTGCCCGTCGGGCGAGCATGTTCGGGCCGTCCGCCGAGTAGACGTCAATCGCGGACGCGACGTGTCGCGCACGGGCGGCGGAGAGCGCCAGCAACGACCCCTGCGTCCCGTCCGCGCTTCTGCCTCCCGCGACCAGGATCCACGAGCCCACCGAGATCGCCGACGCATCGGACAGAGGCTGCTGCATTCGACCGGCTCGACGAATACGCCCTGTGCGGGGGTCGATCGCGACGAGCCGGGCGGTCGGCGTGTCGAGGCCCGCGGCGCGTCCTCCGATCACGAACGCGTCGCCTCCGAGCGAGGCAGCGGCAGCATGCGTTGTCGGGGCGGGCAGGCGACCCAGTCGTCGCAGCGTCCCGTCGGCAGGCGAGTACTCGAGGACCTGCGAGCTCGCCGCTCCGTTCGGCAGCGATCCGCCTGCGACGATGAGCTTGCCGCGCGCAGACGTGACTGCCGCGTAGCGCACCGGCGAGGGCAGGTGGGCCACGACCCTCGCGCTGTGGCCGGGCGACCAGGCGACGATCGTGTCGAGCCAGCGAGTCCCGGTGAAGCCCCCGACGACGTAGGCCGTGTCACCGATCGCCGCCGCTGCCTGGTCCGAGCTCGGTGCGGGGAGGCTGCCGACGACGCCTGCTCCGACGCGGACGATCTCGCCGTACTGACGTGCCCCGTCGCCTCCACCGAAGACGTAGACGGAGCGGCCGATTCGCACAGCGGCCGCGTCGTGGACGGCGGTCGGCAGCGCGCCGGCCCGCCGCTCCCGGCCGCGCGAAACCACGCTCACGGTGTCCGTCGACGTGTCGGCAGCGGTCAGCCCTCCGAGCAACATCGCGCGTGAGCCGCCAAGAGCAACGGCGGCCGCGTCCTGGAGCGGTGCGTCGAGTCGGCCCACCGTTCTCGAAGCCAGTGCACGAAACGCGATGTGATGGTGCGTGGCCCGGGTCGCGGTCGTCGAGACCGGGTCTGCGGCGCTGGCTCCACTGTGACGGTCGGTGGCGCGCCAGACGACAGCCCCGGCCGCGAGCGTGACGACGAGAGCAGCTCCGCCAAGAGCCGCCGTTCGGCTTGGGGACCGCTGCATGGAGATCCGCACGATCTTCGGAGAAGTTCCCTGAACGGCGCCTGAACGCACCCAATCAGGTCGTTCTCATCTACGAATCGGTACAAAGGAAGGTCGTGAAGTTCCTCCGCACCCTGTCCACCCGCGGCCTCGTCGCGCTCCTGGTAGTCGTCGTGCTGCTCGGCGTCGGCGGGACCGCAATTGCGATCGGGGCGGGCGGATCGGGTCCGGTCCCGCCGGCGAAGCCGCTGGCGCAGGCATTACACGAAGGGCTCGCGGCGCCGGAGGCGCAGGGGGTCACAGCGAGGATCAAGTTCACGAACCGGCTGTTCCCGTCCGGGGCGATCGTGGGACAGGTCGGCTCGGCGCTCATGTCCGGCGCCTCGGGCCGGCTCTGGTCACGACCCGACGGACGCGGACGCCTCGAGCTCCAGTCGAGCGCCGGTGATGTGCAGATCGTCTGGAACCAGAAGACGGTGACGATCTACGACGCGTCCTCGAACACCGTGTACCGTGCCAAGCTCCCGGCTTCCAGGTCGGGCCGGCGCGACAAGGGATCGTCCCAACCGCTCTCGCTGATGTCGGTCCAGGATTTCCTGACCCATGCCGGCCAACACGTAACGCTTTCCGCCGCGGTCCCGTCGAACGTCGCCGGACAGAAGGCGTACACGGTCACCGCATCGCCCAAGGACAACCGTGGTCTCCTCGACGTGGTGCAGTTCGCCTGGGACGCGTCGCACGGAGTGCCGCTCCGCGCCGCGATCTACGCCAAGAGCGCCTCGAAGCCGGTGCTTGCGCTGGAGGCGACGAAGATCGCGTACGGCCCGGTGCCGCTGTCGAGCGTCGACATCGCACCCCCGGCGGGCGCCCACACCGTGCAGCTGCCGACGAAGCAAGCGGGCGCGCGACATAAGCAGGGAGCAAAGGCGAAGGAGTCCGCGGTCGCCGGCTTCCCGGTCACCGCGCCGAAGACGCTCCTCGGCCTGAAACGCGCGGGCGTGCACGTCGTAGGCCCTCCGGGCTCGAAGACCGCCCTGGTCGTCTACGGGGAGGGCCCCGGAGCGATCGTCGCCGCCGAGCACTACGGCGCCGACCAGGTCGCGCAACTCGGCGCCCTGCCCATGGTCTCGCTCGACGGAGCGACCGGACACGAGCTGTCGACGCCGCTCGGGACGATCCTCCAGTGGCGCCGCGGCGACGTGACCTACCTGCTCGCCGGCTCGGTGCCCGCGGCCACGGCCGAGGCCGCCGCGAACGCCCTGCGATGAACGGGCCGCCCCCGGTCGCCGCGCGCGGCCTCGTCAAACGGTACGGGCGGATCGTCGCCGTCAACGAGGTCGACCTGACCGTCCAGCCGGGCGACGTCTTCGGGTACCTCGGTCCCAACGGCGCCGGCAAGACGACGTCGCTGCGGATGATGCTCGGTCTGATCCGTCCGACCGGCGGCTCGGTCGAGCTGTTCGGGCGCGACCCGGTCAAGGAGGGCGTCCGCAAGGCGCTCGAGGGCGTGGCCGGCTTCGTCGAGGCACCTCGTTTCTACCCGTACCTCTCGGGGCGCAAGAACCTGCGTCTGCTGGCCGACTACGACCGGCCCAGCTCGCGCAGCCGCATCGACGAGATGCTCGAGCTCGTCGAGCTGCGCGACCGCGCGGGAGACAAGGTGGGCGGCTACTCGCACGGGATGCGCCAGCGGCTCGGAATCGCCGCCTCGCTCCTTCGCCAACCGCGTCTCCTGCTGCTCGACGAGCCGACCACCGGGCTCGATCCCGCGGGCATGCGCGACATGCGCGCGCTCGTCCGCCGACTCGCGCGCGAGGGGATCACGGTCCTCCTCTCGAGCCACCTGCTGGGCGAGGTCGAGGAGCTCTGCAACCGCGTTGCGATCATCCGCACGGGAAAGATCGTCTACGAGGGAACGCTGCGCGACCTGCTCGCGACGGCCCAAACCGAGTACCGCCTGCGAGCGACCGAGACCGAGCGCGCGCTCATGATCTGTTCGTCCCAGCTCGGCGCCGAGAAGGTGCGCGTCGAGGGCCCGGAGCTCCGCTTCCAGGCGGATGAGCAGGCGGCCGCGGCGATCTCGATCTCGCTCGGCCAGAACCGCATCGGGATCACGGCGTTCGTTCCGGAGACCGCGAGCCTCGAAGAGCTCTTCCTCGGGCTCACCGGCGGCGAGTCGGGCGACAAGAGCGCGCCGCGGGAGGAAGTCGCGTGACGGCCGTGTACCGCTGGGAGGTCGCGAAGCTGCTGGCTCAGAAGCGGACGTACCTCGGGCTGGTCGCGGCGATGCTCGTCCCGCTCATCTTCGTGGTCGTCCTCCAGTTCCAGTCGGGCGGCCCGAACGACGTGCCGCTCGGCCGCTACATCAGGGACACGGGCCTGGCGGTGCCGTTCGTCGCGCTCTTCTTCATGTCGTTCTGGGCGTTCCCGCTGATCACGTCGCTCGTCGCGGGGGACGTGGTCGCCTCGGAGAGCCACAACGGGACGCTGAAGACGATCCTCACGCGCTCGCGGGAACGCGGACAGGTGTTCACGGGGAAGGTGCTGGCCGCGTTCACGTACACGGTGACCGTCGTCGTCGCGATGGCGACGGTCGGGCTGGTCGCAGGCGGAATCGCATGGGGCTTCAACCCGCTCACGTCGCTGTCTGGAACGACCGTGTCCGCGGGCCACGGACTGGCGCTCCTGGCGGCGAGCATCGCCGTCTACTTCCTCCCACTCGCCGGTATCGCGTCCTTCGCGCTCATGCTCTCGACGATCACCCGGAACAGCGCGGCGTCCGTCGTCGGAGCCCTCATGTGGGCGCTCTTCATGCAGCTCCTGACCGTCCTGCCCGGAGTCGACAGCATCCGGCCGTACCTGCTCGCGACGCAGTTCGAAGCCTGGCACGGGTTCCTGCGCGTGCCCGCGGACTGGGATCCGGTGATCCGGGCGCTCTGGGTCTGCGCGCTCTATGTCGGCGTTCCGCTCGCGGTCGCATACGTCGTCTTCGTCAGACGAGACGTGACGGAGGACTAGAACTTCGGAATCGTCGCGCGTCCGGATCACGATCAGCGGGCGGATGGCCGGGCACGCGCCACTGTCCGCTCGCGCGCGCCCCTCCGCACGGCGCTCAACAACCACGAGCCACCGGCCGGCTCGAAGCGCCCTCCCTCGTAGCTGGAGAAGTCAGGCTTCTAGCGAAACCCGCATGGCTTAGCGGAAAGCGGGCGGTTCTACCGGGCCTTCTACTGTCCGACCGCACCTGGGTCTAGCCTCCAACGCGACCATGCTGGAAGAAACGCAACAGCACGGGAACGGCCAGAAGCGCCAGCAAGCGTCGTCAACTCGCCGGTAGCACCGACCTCGTCAACGCCCCGGTTGCGCTCGCCCAGATCGTCGTCACCGGCGTCTCCGCGTCTTTGGGCGCGGTCGCGGGGACGATCAAGTTCACGTCCAACTCGGGGGACATCACGGAGGCGCAGACGTTCGCGGTCAGGGGAGGGTTCACCGCGGTCGCGAAACACAGAGCCCCCGTGTTCGTCGTCCCCAGGGGCGAGAAGCTGACTATCACCTCGACGGGCTCTGGGGCGTCGGGCTTCGTCTCCTACTACGTCGCCCCCTGATTCTCTACGGGCGGCGGTACGTGACTCGGCGCGGGTCTGAGCGTGCCCCAGTTTTGCCCCAGTGCGCCCCAGTCTCCAGCGGTCTCTAGCGGTTTCAAGCGGTAAACGGAGAGATGTCCCTGAAACGCCGAAACCCGCCTGGTGGAGCGGGTTTCGGCTTGGTTACGCCTGAGCGGACGACGGGGTTCGAACCCGCGACCCTCAGCTTGGGAAGCTGATGCTCTACCAACTGAGCTACGTCCGCGTTCGCCTCAACGATAGCGGTATCGTCGCCCAATCAGAGCCCTGGCCACGGGCATCCTCCTCTTTCGCGAGCGAGCGAAGTACGAAGTCCCGCGAGCGGACATAATCTCGGCGACGAGACCAAGGAGGACCGAATGGCGACCATGGCCGAGACGCAGACGCTCGAGGAGATCGCACGGGCCCTCGTCGCGCCGGGCAAGGGGATCCTGGCCGCGGACGAGAGCGAAGGGACGATCAAGAAGCGCTTCGACTCGATCGGCGTCGAGTCGACCGAGGAGAACCGGCGCGCGTACCGCGACCTGCTCTTCACGACCGACGGCGCCGAGGAGTTCATCAGCGGCGTGATCATGTTCGACGAGACGATCCGCCAGTCCTCGGCCGACGGAACGCCGTTCCCGAAGCTGCTCGAGAGTCGCGGGATCGTCCCGGGGATCAAGGTCGACAAGGGCGCGAAGCCGCTCGCCGGAGCCGAGGGCGAGACGGTCACCGAGGGCCTCGACGGGCTGCGGGAGCGACTCCAGGAGTACCACGAGCTCGGCGCACGGTTCACGAAGTGGCGCGCGGTGATCTCGATCGGCGACGGGATCCCGAGCGACTACTGCCTCTGGACGAACGCACACGCGCTCGCTCGGTTCGCGGCGCTGTCGCAGGAGTCCGGACTCGTCCCGATCGTCGAGCCGGAGGTGCTGATGGACGGCACGCATTCGATCGAGACGAGCTACCACGTCACCGACCGGATGCTGCAGGCGCTCTACACCGAGCTCTTCGACCAGCGCGTCGTGCGCGAAGGGTCGCTCCTGAAGACGAACATGGTCGTTTCCGGCTACGACTCCTCCGAGCAGGCGGACATCGACACGGTCGCCGACATGACGGTCAGGTGCCTGAAGAACACGTGCCCCGCCTCGGTTCCCGGCGTCGTCTTCCTCTCCGGAGGGATGTCCGACGAGGACGCGACCGCACGTTTGAACGCGATGAACCAGCGCAGCCCGCATCCGTGGGAGCTGTCGTTCTCGTACGGGCGCGCGTTGCAGGCGCCGGCGCTCAAAGCCTGGGGCGGAGACACTAGCAACGTGGAAGATGCGCAAAAGGCGTACTACCGGCGGGCGAAGTTCAACGGCGCTGCCCGCTCCGGCTCGTACGCACCCGAGTGGGAGGCGGCCGAAATCGCTTAACGACGAGCTTCTTCAATCGCACGTCGAGCGCTTCAACGAGGGGGTACGCACCGGCGATTTCTCGCGCATGCTCGAACAGTTCACCGAGGACGCGGAGCTCGCCTTCGAAGGCGTCCCGGTCGGTCCGTTCCGAGGGAAGCCCGCGATCGCGCAGGCGTACGCCGACCAGCCCCCGGACGATGAGATCGTGATCCTGCGGACGCGCGAGTCCGGCGAGAACCTCGTCGTGGCCGACTACGCCTGGCGGGCGGACCCTGCGGCGCGTGCGGGCTCGATGATCCTGCGCCTCCGGGACGCCGAGATCGACCGACTGCTCGTCACGTTCGGCTAGCTCAGGCGAATCACGAACCAGCCGTTGACGTTGTTGCACTTGACCTGTTGCGGGGCCTCGTGCGCGTACATGTAGACGGGTAGGCCCTTGAACGTCACCTGGTAGCGGCCGTCGGGGCGCCGGACGGTGCCGAACCTGCCTCGGATGCCCGCGACGCGCGGGTCGATGCGGGCGCTCCTGACGATCAGCGGCGGCCAGGCCTTCGCACACGCGCCGACGCACCGAATCTTCCCGCCCGCCCGCTTCTCGCGGTTCCAGTAGTAGAGAGCCTGCTTCTTCGACGTGACGAGGACGGGGCCGAACTGCGCGGTCTGGAGCTTCGCGACCGGCGCGTGTGGGGCCATCCCGAAGACCGCTGCCGGCGCGAGCAGCGCGACGGGCAGTGCAACGGAGAGAACGATGAGCCGTTTCATGCCCGCCACGGTAGGCCTAGGCGCCTTACAGCGGCCTTAAAATGGTCAGCGGCGGTAGCGGCCGCCCGAGAGCGCTTCGAGCTTCTCGAAGGCGTGGAACGCCTCGACGCGGCGCACCGTTCCCGAGCGCGAGCGCATGACGATCGAGTCCGTGACCGCGCCATCGGGCGTGTAGCGGACGCCGCGGAGGAGCGCTCCGGTCGTGACGCCAGTCGCGGCGAAGAACACGTCGTCTCCGCCGACGAGGTCGTCGGTCGTCAGAACCCGGTCGAGGTCGTAGCCCGCGTCGATCAACTGCTGCCGCTCGTCGTTGTTGCGCGGCCAGAGCTTGCCCTGGAGCGCCCCGCCGACGCACTTCAGCGCCGAGGCCGAGAGAACGCCCTCCGGCGTGCCGCCGATCCCCATCAGCAGGTCGACGCCGCTCTCCGGGCGCGCCGCTGCGATCGCCGGGGCAACGTCCCCGTCCGGGATCAGAAGCACCTGCGCCTCGACCGCGCGCAGCGCCTCGATCAGCTCCTTGTGGCGGTCCCGTTCGAGCACGACGACCGTCACCCCGCTCGGCCGGATCCCGCGCGCCTTCGCGACCCGCTTCACGTTTTCCGCGGGCGGCGCCTCGATGTCGATCGCGTCCGCCGACTCCGGCCCGCAGGCGATCTTGTCCATGTAGACGGCCGCTCCGGGGAAGAACATCGTTCCGCGCTCGGCGCAGGCGATCGTCGCGATCGCATTCGGCTGGCCTTTCGCGGTCAGGTTCGTCCCTTCGAGCGGGTCGACCGCGACGTCGACGTCCGGGCCGGTGCCCGATCCGATCTCCTCCCCGTTGTAGAGCATCGGCGCCTTGTCCTTCTCGCCTTCGCCGATGACGACGACGCCCGCCATCGAGGTCGTGTCGAGCATCAGGCGCATGCCGTCGACCGCAGCCTGGTCGGCGGAGATCTTGTCGCCGCGCCCGATCCAGCGGCCCGCAGACATCGCCGCCGACTCGGTCACGCGCACGAGCTCGAGCGCGAGGTTCCGGTCGGGTGCGCTGGCGGGAACCGTCGAGACGGGGCTTTCGACGCCCTCGGTCACGGGAGCATCCTAAGGCCTACATGCGCTCAGGAGCTTCCACGCCGACGAGGTTCAGGCTGAGCGCGATCACGATCTGCGTCGCGCGCACGAGCGCGAGCCGGAACTCCTGCGCCTCGCTCTCGAGCACCCGGTGCTCGTGGTAGAAGCGGTGGAAGTCGTCGGCCACGCGGATCGCGTAGTTCGGAAGCGCATGCGGCCCGCGCCGCTCGACAGCCTCCTCGACGATCCCGGGGAACTCGACGAGCCGCTTGATCAGCTCCTTCTCCTCGGGAGCCAACGCCTCCGGGGCTTGGAACGCAGTGTTCCTTGGAGGGCTCGGGGCGTTGCGGAGGATGCCGGCGATCCTCGCGTGCGCGTACTGCACGTAGTAGACCGGGTTCTTCTGCGTCTTCTCCGCGGCCAGGTCGACGTCGATGTCGATCGCCTGGTCCGGCCCGCGGTTGACGAGGTACCAGCGAGCCGCGTCGACGCCGATCTGATCCATGAAGTCGTCGAGGAAGACGACGTCGCCTCGCCGCTTCGAGACCTTGCGCTGCTTCCCGCCCTCGACGATGTGCACGAGCTGGTAGATGAGAACCTCCACGTGCTCGGGATCGTCGCCGAGCATCCGCGCGACGATCGGATACCAGCCGCGAACGCCGTGATGGTCGGAACCGAGCACGTAGATGACCCGGTCGAAGCCGCGATCGAGCTTGTCCGCCAGGTACACGATGTCGACCGCCGCGTAGGTCGGCAGACCGCCTTTCTCGGGGGAGCGCACGAGCACGCGGTCCTTCTCCTCTCCGAACCTCGTCGAGCGAATCCAGATCGCTCCTTCGAGTTCGTACGTGTCGAGTCGCCCCAGGACCTCGGGCAGGCGCCCCTCGAGATCGCTTTGGCGACGCCAGGAGTCGAAGTGCAGTCGAAAGCGTTCGAGCGTCGCGTCGATCTGCTCCAGCATCGGTGGCACGGGATCACCTTCTTCGCGCGCGAGCTCGAGGACGTACTCGCCCAGGTATCCGCCTTCGGGCGGCTCCTTCCCACCCCGTCGGGCCTCGACGGAGGCTCGGAACAGCTCCGTCTGGGCACCAGCGTCGTTGACGTAGTACTCGCGCTCGACCTCGTGTCCCGCGTGCTCGAGCAAGCGGGCGACCGAGTCGCCGTACGCTCCGTTCCGCCCCGAGGCGACGGTGATCGGACCGGTCGGGTTCGCCGAGACCATCTCCACCTGCACGCGCTCCACGGCATCCGCAAACCCGCCCCCGTACCCCTCGCCGTCTTCGAGGATTTCCCGAAGCGCGTCGAGATACCACGTCCGCGACAGCCAGAGGTTCACGAACCCGGGCCCCGCCACTTCCGCCTTCTCGACGAGCTCGTTCGTCACCGCATGCGCCGCTAGCTTCTCGGCGATCTCGCGGGGCGGGCGCTTCTGCTGCGGCGCGAGCTGGAGCGCGGCGTTGGTCGCGAAGTCGCCGTGGTCGGCGCTCGCCGGGCGCTCCAGCGGGAGCCCGAGCTCGGCCTCGAGTCTCTCGACCGCTCTAGCGGGCAACCGGCTCTCTGGGGGCGAAGAGCTCCTCGAGCAAGCGCAACTCGTCGGCGCTTCCAGCGGCGATCATCACGTCGCCGGACTCGAGCACGGCGTCAGGGTCGGGCGTCGTGTCGAACGTCCCGTCTTCCTTGCGCAAGGCGACGATCACAGCCCCGGTCGCGTGCCTGATGCGCAGATTGCGGATCGTCTTGCCCGACTGGCCGGACTCCTCTGTGACGACGATCTCTTCGTACTGGAGGTCGGCGCCGCCCGTCACGGAGACGACTTCGAGGAACGCGGCAACCTGCGGGCGCAACACGAGCGCCGCCATTTCCTTGCCGGCGGCCGAGTACGGCTGGACGATCCGGTCCGCTCCGGCCCGCCGCAGCTTCTCGGCGACGTCCGCGTCGGACGCGCGCGCCACGATCAGCAAGTCGGGCCTGGCCGTCCGTGCGGAGAGCGTGATGTACAGGTTGTCGACGTCCGAGTCCGACGAGGCGACGAGGCCCTTCGCGTGAGCAAGGCCCGTGGCCTCGAGATCCTCGTCGTTCGTGCCGTTGCCCTTGATGCACAGGGCGCCGTCCTCGCGGGCGCGCTCGATCGCCGCCTCGTTGAGGTCGAGCACGACGTACTTGACGCCCGCCTGGCGGAACTCTTCGCCCACGCGGCGGCCGACGCGTCCGTAACCGCAGATGACGTAGTGGTCGGTGAGCTTCTCGATCGCGCGCTTCCTCCTTCGCTCTGCCACAGCCCCGGTGAAGATGCCACCCGCGATCCCTTCCACGAGGATCGTCGCGATGAACGCAAAGATAGTCAGTCCGGCGAGGACGAGGAAGACGGTGATCAAGCGCGTCGAGTCGTTCTGCGGAACCGTGTCCAGCCCGGTCAGCGAGCTCGTGACGACGGAGCGGTAGAACGCCTGGATCCAGCCCTCGTGCGTGAAGCGGTGGAAGAGGAGCGTCCCGGCCACGATGACGCCGATCGCCGCAGCCAGAGCGAAGGCAATGCGGCGCGTCGAGAAGACGTCGTCCACGGGTATATCGTAGGAGCGTGGAGGACGAGGGCCAGCAGCGACAGCTGAACATCCACATCGACCCGGACGTGATGGCCGGCGTCTACTCGAACTTCGCGAACATCAGCTTCTCCGACTACGAGTTCACGCTGACCTTCGCGCGCATCGACCACGAGGTCGAGGAAGGCGACGTACCCGGAGTAGTCGTGGCCCGCGTGAACATGTCGACGCGGTTCATGCACGAGCTGCTAGACGCGATGAACGACGCGTACTCGAAGTGGTCGAGCCGCGAGAACATCCGCAACCTCCCGGAGACGACCGGCCGCGGCGACACCGAAACGGAGACCGAGACCGAGACCTAGCGCCCGTTCACGCGCTTCCAGGCCTCTGCCATCGCGATGCGCTGCATGAGCGTCGGATGCGTGTCGAAGAAGAGGTATGACCACGTCGGCGGATTGGGCTGCTCGAGGCTCGTCTCCGCGAACTGCTGCATCAGCTCCTTCTGCGCCGCAGGGCTCTTGGCCGCCCGGAGGGCCGCCCAGTCGGCCTCGCCCTCGTAGCGGCGTGAGACCACGTTGGTCAGCGGCGTGATCGCCACGTTCAGGAGCACGAGTACGAGCGCGCCGTAGGGCAGCAGGCCCGGGTCGCCGAGGCCGCCGCGCCTGGCGGTGATGCGCGCGACGCCGAACGCGATCGGGAACGTGAACAGCGCCGCCCAGGCCAGCCCTTTCCACAGGTGATGGTGTGCGATGTGCCCGAACTCGTGCGCGAGGACGACCCGAACCTCCTCGTTCGAGAAGCGGCCGTCGAGCAGCGTGTCCCACACGACGACCCGCTCGGTGGGCCCGAGCCCGACCGAGAACGCGTTCGCCTGCGTGGTCAGGTCGCTCACCTTCTCGACGTCGACGGGCGTGTCGATGCCCTCCGCACGCTCGAGGGTCCGCACGTCCTGCTTCAGGGTGGGCGACGTCGGCCGGTGGATCCGGCCCGCCTCGAGGTACGGGAAGCTGACGAGGAAGATCGCCGCGAGCGCGAGGAAGATCGGCGTCACGGGAAGCCACCAGTTTCGCGGATACCGCCGCGCGAAGAACATCACGACCGCGACCTGGAGCATCACGAACACCACGCTGCCGGCGAGCTGAGCCCAGGGCGCGACGAGCCAGTCGAGCCAGGACCCTTCCGTCAGGTCGTGCCGCTGGTCCCACCAGCGGAGCGCCATCGAGAACGGCAGGTCGACCGCCCACAGGACGGCGAGCGTGATCATCGCGACGATCATCCCGGCACCAATCGGCCCCAGGCCGGTGTTCCGCGCGATCCGGGGAGCCCGCCGCGTCAGGACGAGGAGCGCCACGATCGCGGCCAGCAACGAGAGCAGGAGGTCGACGCGCACGAAACGCTCGTAGCGGGCCGTGTCGGCAAGCTCCGAGGCGCTGAAATACTTGTGCGGATCGAGGCCGGACAGGTGGAGGTCGTCGGGGACCGTGGTCCGCAGCAGCAGGAAGGCGGCGACGATCCAGCCCGCCACGGCGAGCAGGGATATCGTTGCGACCCCCCAGGCGGGCCACTTGCGAGTCGCCGTCCTCTCCGACATCCACGCGAACTTACACGGGCTCGAGGCCGTCCTTGAAGTGATCGACGCGGATCCGCCGGACGAGCTCTGGTGCCTCGGCGACCTCGTCGGCTACGGCCCTCGTCCGAACGAGGTGGTCGAGATCGTCCGCGAGCGGGCGCAGCTCTGTCTCGTCGGAAACCATGACCTTGGGGTGCTCGGGCGCCTCGACCTCGACGAGTTCAGCCCCGACGCCGCTGCAGTCGCGAAGTGGACGCGCACGGTGCTCCTCGACGAGAGCCGCGCCTATCTCGAACGGCTCGAGCCCGAGGCCAACGTCGAAGGCGTGGAGCTCTTCCACGCGAGCCCGCGCGATCCGGTGTGGGAGTACGTGGTCAGCGAGGAGTCGGCACTGGCGGCTTTCGAGCTGACGGTCGCACCGCTCGTGCTCGTCGGACACAGCCACCTCGCGCTCTCGGTTTCGCTGGCGAACGGAGACCTGAGCGGCGTGCTCGCCCCGGACGGGAGCGAAGCCCCGCTCGACGAGGCCCGCTGGCTCCTCAACCCGGGCTCGGCCGGACAGCCGCGTGACGGCGACCCCCGTGCAGCCTGGCTGGAACTCGACTTCGACGCGCGGTCAGCACGCTTTCGCCGCGTCTCGTACGACATCGGCCGGACTCAGTCCGAGCTACGCGAGCGAGACCTCCCGGAGGCCCTCGCCGAACGGCTGACGCACGGCGTCTAGAGAGCGTGGAGCGGCGTGCGTGCGGGAGCGCGGGTGGGAGCCGAAGCGGGAGCCGCGGTCTCGCCGAATTCCAGCTCCTCGCCGAACGTTATGCCCTCGCGGGCGAGCGCGAGCTGCACTTCCTCGCGCGCCTTGTAGATGCGCCACTTGACGGTGGCGAGGGTAATCTCGAGCGAGTCGGCGATCTCCGTGTACGAGAGGCCGACGACGTCCCGCAGGAGGAGCGCCATCTTGAGATCGGGTGTCAGGTCCCCGACGGAGCGCCAGACGGCGTCCATCGCCTCGACGTTCTCCAGCGGGGCGTCGACGACCTCGAGCGGCGGGATGTCGTCGAGCGCGACGCTCAGGCGCGGCCGGCGCTCGCTCGCCCGCAGCTCGTCGAGCACACGGTTCTTCGTCACCTGGAACAGCCA
>Ga0066905_100000176_pt1 | contig 14288 bp, 11 predicted proteins | sample PanSoiMetaPlot36_FD_67483 | JGI IMG/M metagenome (GOLD analysis project Ga0066905, IMG submission 67483) | Tropical forest soil microbial communities from Panama analyzed to predict greenhouse gas emissions - Panama Soil Plot 36 (version 2) | ecosystem: Environmental > Terrestrial > Soil >... | reverse complement strand
GACCTGCGGGCGGTCGAGTTTGCCCGTGTCCAAGTGGCGGTCGCGGATCGGCTACGTGCCCTCGAAGCGAACCGGGACGCGGTCCGATTTGCCCGTGCGTCGGTCGCCAACCTCCGCGAGAGGATTGAAGAACTCGCTGACGCTCCGGCCCGGCTTGCCGCGCTTCCACCGCCTCCGGAGGGGGAGGACGCTGACCAAGTCGGTCGAAGCACTAGGCAGGTACGCGCAAACGAGCAAGAGCGGCAAGGCCTTGCGCGAGTCAAGCAAGCTGCCGAACGGAGCGCTCAAGAAGTTCGCCGGGTGGCGGAGACGTGCGCCACAGACTTGGGCCGAACCCTGACCATTAACCCGTCGGCTAACCATCAAATCCTCTCAGATTTCGATGCACGGATCGCAACCCTCGTTCAATCCGTTCAGAATCACCTAACTAAGGCCGCCGACGAACTGGGAACGGTCCCGAAGGTGGTGGACGAGTATCGGGAGCGGCTCGCAGCCGTCCATTCCGCTCAGCAAGCAGAATTCGATCGACTTCAATTGCGGAATCTCGCGGCCAGTCAGGCGGTCCAGCTGCGAACGGTGGCCGAGCAGGCTGTTGTCAAACTTCGGGAGTATGAGGGAGAGTTGCGGGCCGAACAACGGCAGCTCGATCGACTGTTGGAGGAACGCAAGGAGCTCAAAGGTGCTTATCTTTTGGAGCGTGAACGGGTCTCGGAACTCCGGGCGCAGGTTGCCCAGGAACTCCAGGTGGAGGCTGGCGAGAAGGTGCGGGTCCGTGTGCTGCGCAACGCCGATAGCCTCGGTTATCAGCAGTTGTTGGCCGAGGGGCTCCAGGGGGCTCGGGTCCGGAACCACGAGGACATCGTGTCCACATTGGGCCGGCTCCGCCCGGAGGATCTTGCCCAAATGATTCAGGACAACGACGTGGAAGAATTCGAAGCCCAAACCGCTCTCGGGAAGGAGCGAGCGAGGAAGGTCCTGGACTCGTTTCGCGATAAGATCGATCCGATGCAGCTGGAAACTGTGCTGATCGACGATCGGGTTTGCATTGAACTTAACGTGGCGTCGCAGTTCGAACCGCATTTTAAAGATGCGTCTGAGCTCTCTCGGGGACAAAAGTGCACGGCACTGCTTCCCCTGCTGCTTGCCCGAAGGGACACACCATTGGTGATTGACCAGCCTGAGGACAATCTCGACAACCATTTCATTTTTGAGACCGTTGTCGAGAATATCCGTCGTGTGAAGCGCCGGAGGCAACTCGTCTTCATTACCCACAATGCGAACATCCCTGTTCTCGGGGAAGCAGACTTAGTCGTCGTCATGGACTCGGACGGGCGGACTGGCTTCGTCAAGAAGTCCGGAAGCGTCGACGATTGCCGGGACGAGATTATCGAACTACTCGAAGGCGGCAGGAGAGCCTTTGAGCTCCGCCGACAGCGCTATGGAACCGAATGAAGAGTTCGAATCTGTTTTCAAGCGCCTGCGGGCGCTCGCCGCCTCGGACCCCCGGCAGGCTCGGCAGGCCCTGGGGCAGCTGCTTGGCTCAAGTTGGCCGCACCTACCGCTTCTTCTGGAGCGGGCCGGATTGCCAGGGGAAGGACGATTACGGCAACTTATCGCAGACTCTGCTCGCGCCCGCGGCGTGCACGAAAGATACGCCGAAACCTTGCACGCGTGGCGCGAGATCGAGCCAGATGAGTTCACCCGACGGGCACTGGATGCTGCCCTGCAGGGAAACGTGCGCCCCATACGTGATACCGTCCGGCGGCTCTCACTTGTCGATCGGGCCCACGTCGAGGCATACCGGTACGTGTCGGACCGATTGAGGCACCGGCTCCGGAATACGTTCATGGGTCCGGCAGGCATGCTCATCCGCATTCGCAGCCAGGTTGAGAACCTCCGGGATGAGGCACTCCGCCAAACGCTGACCGCAGAACTGACCGCACTGAGCGACTCCCTTGCCGTGGTCGGCCGGGTCATTGAATTCGATGTCGGGGATGGGCACTTCACCGTACGGAGACTCTCCATCGCTGATTGGCTAATTGCCTTCAATTCCGAGTATGGTCGTCGATACCGTCCGGTAACCCTCCGCCTCGAACGGCCAGATCAGGGGGGCCTTATCATAGGCAGTGACTACCTGCTGGGAACGGTATTCTGGAACCTATGGATTAACGCCCAACAGGCTGTACCAGGCAGTGAGTGCGTAATCACTGTCCGGTTCACCGTCACTGCAGATCACGTCAAACTGACAGTACTGGACAACGGCGAAGGGTTTCCCCGCGGGGTAAGTGAGGCCGGGTTTCCTGACGCTAACCCTAGGCCCGGCCACCGCGGCCGGGGCTTGCTGGAGGTGCAGGAAGCGATCGAACGCCTTCATGGCGAGGCTGGGCTGGTTCGACACGACGACGGCACGTACCGAATCGTGCTTACTTTCCCCAGGGAGCGGTAATGGGGTACCCGCTCGAGTTGCAGGCGCTCGTCGTTGAGGACGAGAAGTCGTCAAAGGAATACTACGACGCCGTGTTCGACAGCCTCGTTGTGGCCGGGATGCCCCTGAGCAAACCCCGATACGCGTTCTGCCATCAAGACGGTGCCGAGGCGCTAGACGGCGACGTCATCTACCACCTCGTCATCCTTGACCTGCGCCTACCCCGGTGTCCAGATGAACCGGCGACCGATGGAGTCGACCTGGGCCTCGATCTGCTTACAAGGTGCCGAAACCGGAATTCTTTCCCGATCCCGGCCTTGCTAATTGTGAGCGGCCATCTCGACCAAGCGAATCAAGGCGATCTCCATGCGCTCGTGCGATCTGGATTTGCCCACGGCCAAGTGCTGATCAAGGGACCCAACCTCGAACAGGACATCAAGGCCGCCCTATCGCGGTGCATTCAGTACTGCCAAGTCGGTCTTCACATCCGAGACGGCGGGCTATCTTCGTTCCCAACTTTGTCGCCCCGGGATGAGGATCTGCTACGAAGAGCGGTCTTAACGGATGGCTATTGTAAGGGCCTTGACTTGCGGTGGTGGTCGGCCGAATACGCTCCCCCGTTCAGTGGGGACGCCGCTTTCAGCGGGTGGACCAAGACGCTCATGGGAGCGTTCTTGCTAGACGGGGGGCGAGGTCGGTCCCGGCCCACGTTCTTTAAGCTGGCACCCAATGCGGGAGCCCAGAGCGTAGCCGCCGAGGCGCAGCTGTTGCAGCACAAACTGTCCCACATCAAGGTCTCCACACCCACGGCCACGGGTGACCGAAGTCTCTTGATCACTCAGAAGGTCGGAGACGACGACGGTCCACCAGTTTCGCTGGTGGATTTTCTGGGCCGACCAATCTCGGAAGTGAAGCCGCGGCTTTCAGAAGTCGTCCGGGAAGTGGCCCAACAGGTGAGGAGGCTGGGGGACAATTCCCCGGACCAACTTCCGATCCGAAGGCTGTTGTGGCCAAACCATGACCCTGAGCGGATTGCGGCACAATGGGAGCGGTGGCGCGGGCCAGATTTGGCGAGCAGGCTCGGTTTGACCTACGACCCGGTTGCCATGTTCGCCAAGCTCCGGGGGAGCGAAGTCTTACTGCGGGTCGGCGTCCAGTCTGCTCTGCATGGAGATCTCAATCCTACGAATGTGGCCCTTGATGTCCGTTCGGACAGCGTTCACGGATACATTTTCGATTCATCGGGCGTTAGGGCTGGAATCAACTTCCGGGATCTCGCTATGCTCGAGGTCACGTCGCTGCTTCATCTCCCGTTCGGAACAAGCGAGAATCTCGTTCAGGCGTGCGCAAACCTATACCAAGTCAGGTATCTCCAGCGTGCCTTACCGCCCGCGGGTATGCTGGATCGCGCCGCAAACACATGGATGTTGGTGTCCGAACTCAGGCAGAACGCATCAGAGTGTCCAAACGCGTCCGTACTTGCTTACGCAATCATGGTGTTTGATCATGCCCTGATACAGCTCGGTGGGCTGTCATTTGCAGTCTCTAGGAACAAGATCCGCTATCCCGACCAGGCAGCCGAATTCGCCGCCAGGGCCGCGAACTGGGTGGAGTTAGTGGGTTCGCGCGTCTTGTCCGAGGGGACGAGCGACGGAAACACCAGGTCACCTATCGTTCGGAACGACGGCTGAACAGCTCGGCAGGAGTTTCCCCACCCCTCCCGCTCATCCAGCACATGCATTGGCCGCACGAGGTGGTCCGGGAGCGTCATCGACGGGTCGATCCCAGGTGGGCGTACATCGTCGCGCGTGCAGTTTCGACGGCATGTACCCCTTCCCCTTCGGCCGGCCGCCGTGAGCGTCGGTTTCGCCAATCGCCTGGCCGACTCGGAAGTCGCCGGCGCCCCCCGAATAGCATTATGGCGATGTCACCCCCTGCCCACCCTCTGCGAGTTCGCGATCACCAGCAGCGACGTGACGGCCATGGCGGCGGCTTGCCAGACGGGGCTGACCAGGCCGCCGCCGAGGGGGAATAACACTCCCCCCGCAATCGGCGCGGCCACCGCCGTGTAGCCGAGCGCCACCGCCAGGTTCTGGCGGATCGTGCGCACCGTCTTGCCGCTCAGCGTTCGGGCCTCGAGGATCGTGCGCAGGTCCGGGCGGGCCAGGGCCACGCCGGCCGTCGAGACGGCCACTTCGGTCCCGGTCCCCAGCGCGATGCCGACGTCCGCGGCGGCCAGGGCCGGGGCGTCGTTCACGCCGTCGCCGCACATCGCCACCACCCGCCCGGCGTTCTTCTTCGCCTTCACGACCGCGTATTTCTCCGCCGGGGGCGTGTCGGCCACCACTTCCTCGATCCCCACCGCCCGGGCCACCGCGTCCGCCGTGTCCTTGTCGTCGCCGGTCACCAGCGTCGGCCGCACCCCGGCCGCGATCAGGTCCAGGACCGTCTCCATGGCCTCCGGGCGGACCAGGTCGTGCAGCACGATGACGCCGATGCAGCGCGAGTCGCGGCCGACGAAGACGACCGAGTTGCCGCGGACGCGCTCCGTGTGCGCCTGGCCGAGCATGTGGTCCTGGTAGGCCCCGTTTTCCTGGAGGAAGCCGAGTCGGCCGACGGTGATGAGCTGGCCGTTGACGCGGCCGCGGACCCCCTTGCCCGGGAACTCCTGTACGTCGTCCGCCGTCGCGATCGGCACGCCGCGCCGGGCCGCGTCCCAGACGATCGCCAGGCCGATCGGGTGCAGACTGCCGCGCTCGACCGCGGCGGCCAGCGCGATCACATCGTCTTCCGGGACGAAGACGTTCGGCTCGACCGCGATCAGCTTCATCCGCCCCTCGGTCAGGGTGCCGGTCTTGTCGAAGAGGACGGAGTCCACGCCGGCCAGGCGCTCGAGGGCGGCGCCGTCGCGGAAGAGGACGCCGCGCCGCGCCGCCCGGCCCATCCCGGCGACGACGGCTGTCGGCGCGGCGAGCCCCAGCGCCACCGGGCACGCGGCCACGAGCACGCCGATGGCGCACACCCCGGCGACGGTTTGCCAACCCGGGGGGCTGAGCGCGGCCCAGGCGATGTACGTGCCCGCCGCAGCGAGGACGGCCAGCGGGACGAGCCACGCGGCGATCCGGTCGGCCGTCCGTTGGAGCGGGACGCGGGCTTGCTGGGCCCGGCGGACCAGGGCGATGACGTGGGCGAGCGCGGTGTCGGCGTTGACGCGCAGGACCTCGACCTCGATCGCGCCCAGGCCGTTCTCCGTCCCGGCCATGACCGACGAGCCGGGTTGCTTGCCCGAGCGCAGCGGTTCGCCCGTGAGGACCGATTCGTCAACGTTCGTGGTCCCGTCGCGGACGACGCCGTCGACGGGGATGCGCTCGCCGGGGCGGACGCGGACGCGGTCGCCGGGGCAGACCTGGTCGAGCGGCCGGTCCTCCTCGCGACCGTCCGGGAGGAGGACGTGGGCGGTCGCGGGGGCGAGGCGGATGAGCTTGTCGATGGCCTCGCCGGTGCGGGCCCGCGCCCGGTGCTCGAGGGCCAGGCCGAGGAGCATGAGGACGACCATCACGGCCGCTCCCTCAAAGAAGGGCTCGATCGCCCCGCCCGCGTACGGGGCGATGGCTTCGACCCCGGCGGCGATGTCGGCCGGCGCGTCGGCCGCCTTCGGGATGACGGTGAGGCCGAGCGCCTCGTAGATGAGGGCGACCAGGCTGAAGATGTACGCGGCCCCGATCCCGAGTCCGACGAGCGAATAAACGTCCAGGCGGCGGGTGCGGATCGTGCGCCACGCTCGCGAAAGGATCGGCCAGCCGCAGACAAGGACGACGACGGTGCAGAGCGCCGCCTCGATCGCGAAGATGCCGGTGCGGCCGAGCGCGCCGCGGACGGGGGTGCTGGTCACGGCCGAGTCCACGGCGCCGAGACCGACGAGGACGACGGTCAGAGCCGACGCGAGCTGCAGCCGCCAGCGAACGGCCGCTCGGGTGGGGTCGGCGTCGGTCGGCGCGCCGTCGGAGCGCGGGGTCGGAGCGTGTTCCCCCGGACGCACGTCCGGAGAGGCGGAAGGAATTCCCATGAGATCACGCGGGGCTCGGGAGATTGCGAGTGTGCGATAAGATAAGGCCGGCGACGCACTTGCCGCCAGCGAAATTCCCCCAGACCGGCCAATGGCGCCCCGAATGACTGCTACAACGCAACTACACCTGGAGTTGTAAAACCCCGTCTGCCCCGAGGCGGCGGACGGGGCGGCGGAGACCGAAGCGCAGCGAGGACGCCCCGCCCGCCGCCTCGGGGCAGACGGCCGATGGCCACGGCGACGACTTGAGGGCGATGGGGCGGGGCGGCGTCCTCGCTGCGCTTCGGTCTCCGCCGCCCCGCCCCATCGCCCTCAAGTCGTCGCGGACTACTCGGCAGGTGTAACAAAGTTCCCCCATTGTCTCTCGCCTGTTCAGCGCCTGCATCGGACGCCACCGCACTGGTGGACAGGGAGCGTCAGCGATACATCGATCCTGGCCGATGGACGCAAAAAGGGGTCGGGAAATATTCCCGACCCCTTTCCGTCCATGCCATCATCATGATTAGCCCGCTCCGGTGGGCACGCCCGGAGCGGAATGTCGCATCGGACCGGTCAGTTGGTGAACGGCCCCACGGCGGTGCTCATGCGGTTGCCGCCCTGGCGCCACACGTCCCCGTTGATCGAGTACTTGATGAAGTGGACCGAGCCGTCGCACATCATCATGTTCAGCCCGCTCGGGTGGGCGCTGCCGAAGCGGAAGGTCTCCGAGTTGCCCTTGTTCAAGGGCGGTCCCGCGTCGGAGAACCGGAACGGCGGCCGGTGGTCCTGCGCCGGTAGCCGGAACGTCGTCCGGCAGACGTCGTTGTTGTGCCCGGTGAACATGTTCTCGTTGTCCCCGCCGTCCGAACACGACGGACAGGCCGGGGGCGTGTACTTGTCCACGCGCAGGAACTTCTCGCCGATCATGTACTGGTTGCTGGTGCCCTTCGTCGCAACGTCGGCCAAGCGCAGCTCGCTGCGGCGGAAGATCACGCCGCTGGGGCCATATCGCCCGTCGGCCCGGGTGAAGTCGGTCCGGCTGTGCTCTCCCGGGAACCAGTCGTAGGTCGACGGGATGCGGCCGTCCGCGACGCCATACGGGTCGGCGGCGGTTCCGAAGGGGGGGCCGCCGTCGATCTCGGGAGTCCGCTGGTCCCCCGAGCAGGCGACGTAATCGGACCGGGCCATCATCATCGTGATGAGTCCGTTCCCGGCAATCCCATACCCGGTTTCCCGGTACGGGAACGGGGTCCCCCAGCCGGTGTTCGTGTACGGCCCACCGCCGCGCCGGCTCGGGCAGTTGTAGATGGGCAGCGGTGTCGAGAAGCGCTGGCTGATGAGCGTCCACCGGGCGGAATCGGCGAAATTCATCCCCGAACCCAGCTTGTAAGAGTTGTTCTGCTCGGTGAACTGCATCGTGTTGAAGATCCAGCCGCCGGACTGCCCCTTACCGAAGCCGCGGTCGGGGTCACCGGCCCAGTCCCAGCCCCATCCGCCGGTCGGGAAGTGGCCGATGGTGTCGTGGTGGTTGTGGACCGCCAGGCCGAGCTGGCGGAGGTTGTTGGCGCACTTGATCCGCGCGGCGGCCTCGCGGATCTTCTGCACCGCCGGGAGGAGTAGCCCGATCAGGATGGCAATGATGGCGATCACCACCAACAGTTCGATCAGGGTGAAGGCGCGGCCTCCGCCCCGGGACCGGGCGGACACTGCCCGGGAGTCAGAAATGGACAGTCGCATCGATGCACCTCCAGACATGGAAGAAAGAGAAGAACAACAAACTGCCCTCGCCGAATGGCGGGGCGGGGCTAGCGGCTGGTCAGGCGGAGCCTGACCGTGCTCGAGGAGCCCCGCCCCTCCACATCCGGCGCAACCTCGTGACCCAGAATGGTCTTCGCGTTGTACTTGGCCGGAACCGTTTCCCGGCCCTGGGCGTTCCTCGAGACCTGCACGCGGTAGTAACCGAATGCCACTTGAACGTATTCGGAACCTTCGATCTTGAAGAACCCGGCCCCCGATTCATCGGTGACCGTCGAGGCCGGCTTGACCGACGGGCCCATGAACGACTCCGGCACCAGAGTGATGGTGGCGCCCACGAGCGGCTGGCCGTTGAACAAGACCTCGGCGGCGACGTCCGACTGCATCCCCTGCTCCTGGAAGAAGGTGAGTCGGCCCGCGATCTCATCGGCGGTCAGGCGCCCATCGCCGTCCGTGTCCGTGCGCTTCATTCCGCTGAGGAGCCCGGGGCAGGCTTCGAGCTCCTTGGCGTCGAGGGCGCCGTCCTTGTTGGCGTCGAACTCGGCCAGGGCCTGCTCGGCCGCGGCCTTGGGTGAGATCTTGACGGCCTCCGATCCACGCCCCGAGCACCCGGAGACGAGGAGCGCCAGGCCGAAAGCGAAGAGCCAGCGCTTGCCAGGCGTTGGCACCGCGGCGTCGCGCGCAACCCCCCGGGCCCCAGACCGGTCCAGGCTTTCACTGGCGGAGGAGAATTGGTAGGAACGCCTCATCGGACGATCCGGGCGCTGGCGAAACGATCAGAATCCTGAGAAGAATGGCTGTCAGAGCGTGAGTCCTTCAACCTTCCGAAAGTGTAACCACGCGCGTCCTGGGGTGCGAGAAAAAAACTAATGAGAATATCATTTTTGCTGGGGGCCGTCCGCCGCGCATCCGGGCTACGGCACCTTCCGGGAGATCTTCTCCAGGAGTTCCTTGGACTTCGAATCCCCCGGCTGCAGTTGCAGCGCTTGCCGCAAATGGGTGACCGCTTCGTCAGTGCGGCCTTGCCGGGCTAACAACTCGCCCAGTTCCCTGTGCGCTTCGGCCTGTTGCGGCGAATAGCGAACCGCCGCCTGGAACGCCCACAGGGCTTCGGCCTGGTCTTCGAGAGCTACCATGCAACGACCCAGGCGAAGGTAGGCCGGTCCGTGGATCGGATCCAGGTCGGTCACCTTCCGGAAGCTGTCCGCCGCGGCGCGATAATTCCGCTGTTGGAACAAGACGGTCCCCAGATCGAGGTGAGCATCGACTTCGTGCGGGGCCAGTTCGATGGCCTTGCGAAACGCGGATTCGGCGGCCAGGAAATCGTCCCGGCCCATCTGCCCGCGGCCCTCGACCAGCCAGTAGATGTCGGGATACTCCTTCTCGAGCTGACGCGCCAGTTCCTTCATTTCCGTCGTTCGGCCCTGCCGGTTCAACGTCTGCAGCCGCGCGAGGCGGGCCTGCCTGCCGCTCATGAGGGACTGCACCTCTTCCAGAAACGGGTCGGGCCAGGGGGGGTCGCCGGGCAGGCTAACCGCCAGCGCCCGTTCCCGGGCGGCCGCGGTCGCGTCCCCGAGCTGCTGATACGCCTGAGCCAACAAGACGCGGGACGCCTGTTGTGTCAGCGGACTGGTCGCGGACCGTTCGAGGTGCGCCAGGGCGTCGCGCGGGCGGCCGCGCTCGATGGCCAGCCGGCCGAGTCCGAGATGGGCCCGCGCGTTGTCGCCTCCAAGGACTTGTCGGAAGTGACTCTCGGACTCGTCGAGGCGCCCCAGCTGGAAGCACACTTCCGCGAGGGTTAACCGCGGGGCGTCGGGCACGCCGCCGCACAGGTCCGCGGCCCGCTGCAAATGCCCCACGGCGGCCTCGGGGTCGTTTGACTGCAAGCCGGTGCCGTGCAGGTAGGGCCAGCGCGGCTCGTCGGGGTCGAGTCGCCCGGCCTGGTCGAAGCAGTGGTTGGATTCCGGCAAATAGCCGTGGGCGCGCAGAAGCTGGCCCAACCGCCCCCAGGCCGCGGCCGAGCGCGGCTTCCACCACACCTCCCGGCGAGCCGCGTCAATGGTCTTGGCCACCGCCGGATCCGCGTCGGTGAGCGACACCGCCGGGGGCCCCGGCGCGGTGATCCAGCTCCCCAGTTGCCAGCCCAGCACCAGCACGACCAGCGTCAAGACGCCGATCACGAGGAATCGGATGCGCCGTGAAGGTGGTGAGTGGTGAGTGGTGAGTGGTGAGTTGTCAGTCATGACTAGTTCTCTCTCACCGGGGCCTGGTGTGCCATCACCACTCACTCACCACTTACCACTCACCGAACGGGCCGACCGGTTCCCTTTCGCAACACGAGCTCCGGCCGCTGGTCCGCGGGGCCGCCGGGAAAGGTCTCCCGGGTCCCGTCCGGCCAGAGGACGTCGATGCCGTCGATGTGAGCGACCCCGCCCAGGCCGAAATGCGCTCTCGGGTCGTTGCTGCACAGGTAACTGTAGCCGGGATTCGTCGACCGCACCCAGCGACGCCCCCCGGCCCGGACGGTGACCTCGGCGCCGTAGGCGTCGCGCTGAAGGGCCGGGTCGATGGCGCGGACGAGGAGCCCGTGACCCCGGTCGGGCGCGACGTTGCGAAAAAGCCGTACCGGTCCGCCCAGCGAGGTGACGAGTAGGTCGAGGGCGCCGTCGCCGTCCACGTCGCCGCAGGCCAGCCCGCGGTAGACGCCGGGCGCGCCGCACAGGGCACGGTCCCGGGAGGAAATGTCCCGGAACCGGCCGGCCCCGGCGTTGGCGAACAGCTGGTTCCGCTCGGCGTACTGACTCCAGAACGGGCCCAGAGTTTCCTCGGCGACCGGCGAGCCGCGGGCGACCCGCCCGTTGACCGCGACCACGTCCAGCTCGCCATCGTGATCGAAATCGGCCATGACGGTGCCGAAGCCGGTGCCCCGCGACCCGGGGGGCGCGAGGCCCGACCGCACGGTCCGGTCGCGAAACATCCCCCGCGGCTCCTGGCACCAGAGGGTGTGGGTCTCGTTGGTCAGGTGGGTCACGAACACGTCGAACAGGCCGTTTCCGTCCACGTCCCCCAGGGCGACACCCATGTTCGCGGGGGCCTGACCCATTCCGTCGTAGGCAAGGCCGCGATCGACCGCTTCCTCCTGAAAGGTGCCGTTGCCCTGGTTGACCCACAGGTGGTTGGGCCGGCCGTCGTTGGCCACGAAGATGTCGGGCCAGCCGTCGCCGTTGAAGTCGGCGGAGGCGACTCCCAGCCCCGGGCCCGTCAGCCGGCTCAGGCCCGCCTTCTCGGTCATGTCCTCGAAGCGGACGCCGGGCCGTCCGTCCTTCCCGGTCGGGCCCTGCGGGCCCAGGTTGCGGTAGAGCGAAGTGACCGAGCCGCGGAACTGACGGGGGTGACAGTAATCCCGCCGGCCCTGCCGGTCGTGGCACGGCACACTGGGATCGTACTGCACGTAGTTGACCACCACGAGGTCGAGCCAGCCGTCGCGATCATAATCCAGGAACGCGGCCGACGTTCCCCACAGGACGCTGTTCAATCCGGCCCCCGGCCCGGCCTCGGTGAACGTGCCGCCACCATCATTGAGGAAGAGTTTCAATCCGCCAAACTGGGTGACCAACACGTCGGGTCGGCCGTCGTTATTGACGTCTCCAACGGCCACTCCCGTGCAGTATCCCGCGATGTCCAGGTTGGAGCCCTGGCTGACATCGGTAAAGCGCCCGTCGGGCCCCTGACGATACAAGCGGTTGGTGGATCGGGAGTCGGGACCGCCGCTTTGCAAGAGGTAGATGTCGAGGCGGCCGTCGTTGTCGAAGTCGAACAGCGCCGCGCCCGCGCCCATGATCTGCGGCATGAAGAAGTGGCCAACGGGGCCGGGGTCGTGAACGAAATCGAGTCCGACTTCGCTCGTCACGTCGGCGAACCACGCCGGCCCGCCGGTCTCCCCGTCCGCCGGAGGGACCGGGGTGGGGCGCGAGAGCGCGAAGAACAGGCCGATCGCCGCGACGAGCAGCACAAGCCCCCCTCCGAGCAGCCGGGAGGACCTTGCAGGCATGCGCCACCTCGGCAGGACGGGTGTTCGAAACCCCTCGGCGAGGTCCAAACCGACGGTGTTCGCGGAATCGGTTCCGACCTGGGGAATTGATTCTAATCCCGCCGCGCAACGTCCACTACGGCTTTCCCTCAGCCCTTCAGCTCCCCCACCACCTCCCGCTCATCCAACACATGCATCGGCCGGCCCAGGTGGTCCGGGAGCGTGACCGACGGGTCGATCCCCAGATGGGCGTACATGGTTGCCAGGACATTCGACGGAGTGTACGCCTTGCCCTTCGCCCGGCCGCCGTGGGAGTCGGTCTCGCCGATTGCCTGGCCGACGCGGAATCCGCCGCCCGCGATCACCGCGGCGCCGGCGTCCGGCCAGTGGTCGCGGCCGTCGCCGCGGGAGATCTTCGGGGCCCGGCCGAATTCACCCCATAGCACCACTGCCACATCCTTGTCGAGGCCGCGGTCGTAAAGGTCCGTCACCAGGGCGTGCATTCCGCGGTCGAGCTGGGGCAACTGATCGCGCATATCGATGAAGTTCTTCTCGTGCGTGTCCCAGTCCCCCACCTTCAACGTCACCACCGTCACGCCGGCCTCGACCAGCCGCCGGGCCATCAGGAAGTTCTCGCAGAACTTGCCGTAGCGCTCGCGCAGGGCCAAAGGCTCGCGGTTCAGGTCGAACGCCTCGCGCACGCGCGGTGACACCACCATCTCCAGGGCCCGCCGGGTATACGCGTCGATCCCCGACATGTTCCCGCGGTGCTCGACCTCGCGGCTGAGGGTATTGAACGTCCGGAGCAGCTCCTTGCGGTCGCCGAGCCGCTCGGCCGACACGCCCTTCACGAGGCTCAGGTTCGCGAGCCCCTCGGCCTTCGGGACGAATGGGCGGTGTGCCGGACCGAGGTAGGTCGGGCCCTCGTTGTCGTAGAGCCCCGGGGGCTTGTAAATGAGGCTGACGTACGGCGGCAGCCCGTCGTCACGCGGGCGCAGGTGGCTGACGACCGCCCCGAACACCGGCCGCTTCCCGCGATCGGGGAACCCGGTCAGGATGTAGTGCGGGGTGTGGTCGCCGAGGTCGTTCGACTTGATGCCCCGGAGGATAGCCAGCTTGTCCATGATCTTCGCGTGCAGCGGCAAATGCTCGCAGACCTGGATGCCGGGGACGTTCGTGCGGATCGGCTTGAACTCGCCGCGGACTTCCGCCGGGGCGTCCGGCTTCATGTCGTAGCTGTCGATGTGGGAGGCCCCGCCACGCAGCCAGATCAGGATGACCGACTTGCCGCGACCGCTCGGGGCGGCGTGGGCCTGGAGGCGGAGGAGGTCTGGCAGGGCCAGACCGGTGAAGGCGAGGCCGCCGAGCTTGAGGACGTCGCGCCGCGAGACGCCGCGACACGTCCGGGCCGGGCCGAGGATGGAGAGCATGCGAAGGAGCTCCGGAACCAGTGGCACGGCTCAAGGCTAACACGGGATGGGGCGGGAGACAACGTTGCGCTGGTCGCGACGGCGACCGATGTGTATGGGCTGGGGGCCGTCCTCTACCACTGTCGGACCGGCCGGCCCCCGTTCCGGGCCGGGCGGGAGCTGTGTCGCCAGTTCAAGCTCGACGAGCCGTGGGACTCGGACCACAAGCGGCCGAGTTCGGTTGCTACGGCAGATTCGTACCTCCGGGGTGGAACGGCGGAATGAATCCGCACCTCCGCCCCCGATCCGATTTGCTGCCGTCTGCTTCTCGCTCTAGGCTCTCACGATCGCCCAAATCCGCCAGTCCTCATGTCACGTCGGAGCCTCCCATGCGCGCCCTCGCTCAGAAATTCGTCGCGTTCCTGAAGAAAGAAGACGGCCCAACCGCGGTCGAGTACGCCGTCATGCTGGCACTGATCATCGTGGTGTGCATTGTCGCCATCACCGCCCTCGGATCCAACGCCAACGAGACATTCGGGAACGTGTCCCTCAACGCATCGGCGGGAAGCTGATCCGCACATATTAATCGACGACGTCCGGCACCCGGTCGGACTCCGACGACGG